>Ga0209253_10005390_pt1 | contig 11081 bp, 4 predicted proteins | sample FrelakmetBRP12BR_FD_187145 | JGI IMG/M metagenome (GOLD analysis project Ga0209253, IMG submission 187145) | Freshwater lake sediment microbial communities from the University of Notre Dame, USA, for methane emissions studies - BRP12 BR (SPAdes)... | ecosystem: Environmental > Aquatic >... | reverse complement strand
GGCCAGATGAGTATCCAATTGCAGGCGAGGAACATCAAACTTACGTGCAGCTTCATATCGCACCTGGATCTTGATCTTCAGAACTCGTTCTACGGCCGCCAACAATTGATTCAGGGTATACATCTGCCTTCCGCCCAGGTTGATAACCGTATTAACTGCCGTGGGCAAATCCAACACAGCCACCAAGGCCTTTACCAGATCACCAACGTAAAAATAGTCGCGCTGCACTTCACCGTCCCCCCAAATTGATACCGGTATATTATGCAGCGCGTGATAAATAAAAACTGAAATTGCCCCCTGTCGGCGGTGAGGGTTTTGGTATGGTCCATAGGGTACTGATGGTCGAAAAATAACATATTTCATGCCGTACAGATATGAATACATCTGCACATACTTCTCCACGGCTAACTTGGTGATTCCATAAGCATTAATCGGCCGCGTCGGATGATCTTCGCGGATAGGCAAAGTATCGGGGATGCCATATACAGTGCCCCCTGAAGAGAGACAAACGAATCGTTTGATACTCGCATCCAGACATGCCTCCAGTAAATTGACGCTGGGTATCAAATTCTGTTCTATATCAGCCACCGGATTCTTCAAGGCTGTTTCATGAATAGTCGTCCAGGCCAGATGATAAACAATGTCAATTCCCTGGTCCACCAACGTTCTTCGAATCAGGTTTGTATTGCCAAGATTCCCTTGGATGAACTGCGCTTCACCGGGGAGGCAATTATAAGTACGAGGATAAAGGTCAAGCACTGTCACGCGATGCTCTTTAGTGGCGGATAATTGATCGACCAAATGTGAGCCGATAAAACCATTCCCGCCGGTAATCAAAATATGACTCATAGAGCTTTTCCCATTAATCTGGATAATACACGCTTAATCAGATTCGTTTCTTGTATGGGTTTCAAAGACGAAGATTTTGACTGCGTTTTGGCCATTTCCCTTTGGATGAATGCCAAATAGGCCGCCCGGATAGAGTTATTGGATGCCAATAGACTTATCGCTTGTAATTGATTTTCACTAAAACGTTGTAAAAGCATCACGCTCAGTACTCTCTCCAAGCCGAATGCATATATCGAATGCAGCAACTCATCGATAATGGGTGCAGAGAAAATATCCACAAATGCCCGATCAGCTAAATGTTCAGGCAGGTGCATGGCCAGGCACCAGCAAATCTCAAAGATCATCGCCGCTTGGTCTTCGCGGATGGTGTTGGTCGCATGAACCCGGTAGTGCATCAAAACCTCCGGTAACAATACCATCCGGGCCACTCTTGCCGTTCGCAATGCGAAATCCCAATCGTGGGCATAACGCAGTGGACGGAATTCCCCAACAGTCTCAAACAACCACCTGGGAAAAATAAAATTGCTCGTCGTGCTCCAGTAATTCTCAACAAGCAGGGCCTTGTGGAGATCGGAGCCAGAACGAAAGCTGCATTCGGGAAAATCCAGCGGCCAGGGAGAGCAATCGGCATAGCCATGTTTGATGCCCAGCGATTTCCCTCGCTGATCAATAATTTCAATATACGAACCCACCAATCCAACCTGCCGGTCAGCTTTTAACACATCAAGAGCTTTTTCTAGTCGAAGGGGGTGGTATAGATCGTCAGAATTTAAGATAGCCAGATATTCACCCGTGGCTGTTTCTAGGCCGCGGTTTATTGCGGTATGTGCACCTTGATTTGGCTGAGAAATCACCTTCATATGAGGTTCGCTGATACTATTCAAGATGTCCAGGCTGTTATCCGTTGAACCATCATCCACAACGATCAACTCAAAATCCGTATATGATTGAGAATAGACACTTTTTATTGCCTTTCCAATATAGCTGGCATGATTGTAGGATGGAATGATTACAGAGATCTCAGGCATGTTTATCTCCCAACCAGACATTCAGGTACTGTTGGGCAATATGCGAAATGCCAAAACGCTGTTCAATAATTTTCCGCATGCCAGTCGAATCCACCGGATCGTGTAAAGCTTTTAAAATCCCCAGTCGCAAGGCTGCCACATCGCCGATATTTGGAACCACCACCCCGCCTTGTGTCATCTCCACCACGTCACGAATATGCCCGACATCGGTGGCAACTACCGGCTTACCCATAGCCAGCGTTTCAAGAACCACCAAAGGCATCGCTTCATATTCCGACGGCATCACCATGACATCGGTAATGGCATATATATCTGAGATTGGAGTATAGAATTTACAGCGGGTAAAATTCTTCAGACCGGCGCGTATCGCTTGTTCTTCAACCGCAGACGACAGTGGGCCATCGCCTACCATCAAGAAATGAATATCTCCTTCGCCAGCAAACCGGCGCGCCAACTCGATGAAATCCAGAGGGCGCTTTTGAGGATGTATGCGTGCACAAAAGGTGATAAGTTTTTTATCTCTCGGTATTCCGAGCTTATCCTTGATTTGGATGCACCGTTCGACAGTGTAATCAGCCGGGTTGACATCATCCATGTTAATGGCGTGTTCCACAAAATGGATTTGCTCCGGGCGTGCACCGTGTTCAGCGTATGCCTTGGTTATATTGGGATTAGCCGAAATATATGCATCAATTGTGTTTACCACTGTCTGGTCATACCGGTTGATCCAACCAATCTGGTGATCGTATACTTGATCGACTATGCGAAGTCTGGGATAATATCGACGTAGCAAACTCAATGCCTCGTATATCAAATTGGAACCATTTGCGATATAAAATGTATCTGCCTGGAAGCGCTCAATTAGATATCTTAAAAAAGAGAAATTCAATTGGGGAAGCAGGTAATCGGCAGCCGTGTAAGTGAACGGGACTGTTTGGTGAAATGCATCCGCCGTAGTTCCCAGGGTAGCCTCCATTCCTTCTATTGTGACTACAATAAACCGAACTTGATCCTGTAAATAGCGTATCAATTCCAAAACCAGACGCTCTGCTCCTCCAACGGCCAGAAAGGGCATAAAGATAATGATTGTAGGTAGATTGGAGGGCTCAGGGAGAACAGGCATGACCGTATCGACAGGATGGACTACATGTACCAGTGGTTCCCAGGGTATTTGCGAACTACTTCGCACCAAAATATTATTTCCTTTTAAGTTATTTTCGAAACCCCCAACCAATGGAGTTCTAGCAGCGAAAGGATTATCGGTGTCGGGAGATGCTGTTGTATGCACGATTATTTTTCCGGCAACAGTTGGCATATTCGGCCGCTCTATCAAGTACAGCGGAATATCCAGGGTGAAGTCATTACCCACACAATCCTTGCGTAGCACTTGTCGAAGATAAGGCAACTTGCGGTCTCCTGGTAAATGGTTGCTTCTCAAAAGATCAAGCAACCAATCTGACTTGCCAAGTGCATTTACCGTAAAAGCCAACCCTTCCGTCTCCAATGCAATCAAATTAGTCTCTAAATAGGTTCGATTTCGTTGAAGAAGATCAGGAGATGCCATACACAGGTAACGCCCTGCAAGACCGCGACACAACTCCTCCAAGCCATGTGCATCCCAGGTGCGGACAGGTTCTCCAAGTGTAACTGCCCTACCGGTTTCACTCTCCCATTCCACCACTTCGATCCCCTGAAGAGTCTGGGATGATACCCAGGTTGACACATCGATTTCTTTCACGGGCGGAAGATCTAATTTAGAGTTCTTTTCGATCACGATGCTGATGGCAGGTATTTGGCAAGGCTTTCCATCCTCTACTGCGATCAAAAACGGTTCAGGCTCCGGATTGATCAAAGATGGAATAGCTTCTTGTTTCAATTTCTCCTTGGCCCGCTTGGTAAATGAACGCATACCATTACGCTTGAGGAATGAAACCGCGCGCACAGCGGTATGCATCCAGCGTTCCCTGCGACTGCCATGTGGAATGATGGCAGTTCGTATCTTCCAAAGCACTTGAATCAATCGCCAGGCCGTGCTGCTGTGAATCTCGGCCACCTGTGCTGCCAGCGCTGCCGCTGCTTGCTCCTTCTTGGCTGCCTCAACCATCAATGCCTGTACTTGTCGATCCTTCTCCGCCACCTGCGCTGTCAGCGCCTGAATCTGCTTTTCCTTCTCCGCCAACTGTCCAGCCAGCACCTGAACCTGCTGCTCCTTCCCCGCAACTTGCGAAATAAAGTCCTTCCCTTGTTTTTGGAATTCATCGATTAGAATACGGAAATGTAAAGAAATTTCCGACAGCTTTACTCCTTGCGAATCACTTTCGGCAATCTTATAGCCGGCATGGTTTACTACCATGCCAAAGAAACGTTCGAAGGCATGTGCCAGCGTACCATCCGTTTTTCCTTGTTCAGGATCAAAATCATTCGTAAGAGTACCTGTTTTCAGGAGAAGATCAAATGCTTGTGGGCGGAACCAAAACATGGAACCCGCGACATATTCAAATTCAATCGGATCAGTTGGAATGTCAACAGAATGCGCCAAATTAATCACATTCTTGGCATTCAGTCCCCAGTAATAATTAAAGGGTGCCACATGCCCTTGCGGAGCAATCAATCCCCAATCAGAATGTTCATCAAACGCTTTTTTTATCTTCGAAATGATCCTTCGCGATCCAAGGAGTTTACGTAACATATCCTGCTGCCATTCAATCCCACTGGCGATATGCGGACTCTTCTTGGTATGAACCTTGCAAATATATTTATAACCAAGATTTGCAATGGCCGAGAACACAACTAGAAATGGAGCTGCGTCACGCCCGCGGTTCTCACAATGATAAATCTGCGCATTGGGAAATTCCTCCTTGATCATTTCCTCTGAAATATCTACCCCGTATGGAATTGTCACAAACATATCAAACTGTTTGTCCAAATTAAAAAGATAGGTCAACAGATCCTTCCACATCTCAGGATAATACAGATGAAAAATCACGCATGTGTCATAGCGCTTGATGATTTTGTTTTCCTGGGACTGAATTAATTTTAACTCCACGGCTTTTTCCTTTATTACTTCTATTCAGGTATGTGCTTTAAATTCTTGAGGTAATGATTTGCGACCTGCAAGTACTCAAATTGATTTCTGACGCGGCTTTTCAAGTTATCGCCTTTTGCATTACTTTCCTCGCCAATTCTTCTATACGGATCAATTTCTGATCTGAAATTATAACGTTGTACATAAAGCATATTCTTATCCATAGAGCCAAATCCGGAATGCTCGCAAGAGCTGCTTTGAATATTCTAACTTCTCAATAACATTCTCTGCGCACAAGCCTTCCAAGAAAAAGCCTGATATTTGGATTGAGAAAGAGGATATATTCAGATTTCCCTACCTTCGCCCCCTGGTTGTATGTAAATGAAAAGCTATGAGGACATTACCAAACGATGATTCCAATCACCGGAAGCTAATCGCTGGCTGTTATGGAACTCACAAGCCCGCCATTCGAGGGGTATTACAAATAGTAAAGGCGACTTATTATTTAAAGTTGTGAATAGTAACTATGAGTCCAAGATCATAATACTGTTAAATTGAATAAGGGGTAAAAGCTAATGTTTCTTGTTATTGAATTTGATGGACATAGTTCAAAATTCGAAACCCAAGATGAGAAGCAACATCCTCTAATTCTCAGGCGATTTCTTCATCAGCAAGTATATTTCCTTTGCATATCTTTTGGAAGCAGATAAAAACGATCTAAATCTACTCCGGTAAGGTATGGAAAGATCTTGGCCGCCAGAAGTTATCTTAAATACATCGTACATACTGGAAAACTTGATGAAACTAGTAAATGAGAAATCATATTTTTCTTCTAGTATTTCGGCCAGACCTTGATTTTGGAGGAGATCGCTGATAATACCAAGACCCCAAAGAACTTTATATTCCGGACCACTCTCAATTGCCATTCTTCCTAAATAATATGGAATTAATCCAGCTACTACCTTTCCATACTTGGTTGCCTCGGGAAATATTAATAAGAATTCACTCAAATCAGCGATTTTCAAATAATTATCAAGGATCTTAAAGCATTCAAACCTATTTCTTATTCGATTTGAATTCGTATCTCCGCTGGTATTGTCTGTATCGCCTACCCATCTATAACGAACCATTTTGTTGTTCAAAATCCTGATTTCATACTTCAGGGAAAAACGTATCCACAGATCATAATCAGGTAATCCTGCCAATGTAGGATTAAGCATTCCCACCTTGGTATAACACTCTTTTCGAATCAAACTGCTGGGATGGCAAAGACAGTTTCCATAGAAAAAGAAATGTTTGAGCCATTCATGTCTGGTTCGATTTCTTACATTAAACACATCAAGATACGGGAAATTCTTATATAAAATTTCATCGCCATTTTCGTCGATCCAGTCCACTTTCCCAAACACAGCCGCGATTTCCGGATGTTCTTCAAGATATTTGACTTGCAAAGCCAGTTTGTCAGGATACCACGCATCATCCGAACTTAACATGGCGATATATTTGCCGCTGGAGTTTAGAATGCAACTATTAGTCGCGAAACTAGCCCCTTTATTCTCAAGATGCCTAAATAATTTAATGCGTGAATCATCAAAGCTCTGAATTAACTCTACAGAACGGTCCGAAGAACAATCGTCAGTAATGACGATTTCAAAATCCTGATAAGTTTGATCCAAAACACTTTGAATACATTCTTGGATGAATTTCTCGTGATTATAAGAGGGGATGATCACACTGACTGTTGGCAGCATCATGTCAAACCTTTATAGACCCGTTATTTTTTCACTTCACAAAGCTATTACATCCAGTAAATTGCAGATTCAAGCCCTTTACTCACGTAATCATTGCCTTAGTTATTCCATCAACCAATACTGGCGACGGTAATCAACTCTTCTGTACCATATAAAGCATGCTTTTGGGAGAAATTCCATGTTGAGAAAAAACATCTTCACCAAAAAAATCAACACCGTATTGATGTAAGGTAAACCCCGCTTTTTCGACTCGTTCAACAAATCCTCTTTTAGAATATAGCCGGATATGATCATCCTGACCAAATCTACGCCATCGTTCTCCGATATCAGTGACAAGAGAATCTTCCCTGATCTTATCAATTCTTAGGTTAATAAGTACTATTAGAATACCGCTTCCACCTGGTTTCAATATTCGAAATAATTCTGACAAAGCTTTATGGTCATCCGCTAAACGTTCCAAAACATGTGAACAAATGAAGAAATCATATGCTTCCTGAGAAATATCATTTAAATTGGCATAATCAAAATCGTTATTGTGTTCATCAGAAAATTGATACTGTATTTGGGGATATTTACGCAGAAACCGCTTCCGGGGAGTAGTAGGTGCAATATCAAGTACGCTAATAGTATTCCCAGATTGATATTGATCGAACATGCGTGTCAGGTAGAGAACATTTAGTCGATCTACTTCAGAGGCTCCACATTTGGGGCAAAAATATTGACTCGAATTTAATGTTTCAATATCATCGAAATTATACAAAAAACCGTACTTTGCCCAATTTTTTTCATAATTCAAATTGCGCGTTGAAAATGCCTCTACTTTTTTCTGGCATACCGGACATTTGAAAGAACCTTTGCTTAATGGGCTAAGATATGGCTGCGTGACATGCCCCTCTACTCTTCCATATTTTAAATAATGAACGAGCGGATTAACTCCCGCCTTCTTAACGTCTTCGTTAGCATCCAAATATCCCTGGCTGGAAAATCCGGGACCAGGATCGCGACCTTCGACACCGCCATGTTTCACGTAATGAACTAGTGGATCTACCATCGCCTGGGCAACATCAGGGTTATTTTCCAGATACCAAGCTTCATCAAACAGACCAGATGACCGAATTAAAGCCCAGTCGCCTTTTGTCTTCCGATCCTTAATGTAATTAGTGAATCGCACAAAAGAATTATTATATAATCGCTTTAATATCCGAGCGCGGCGGCTTCCACTGGGAGCAAGCTTGACGAAATTACGCCTCAATAACACGGCCATGTTCCATGCTCTACCGCGCTTGGCCTCGTCAGGCACTTTCGACGGTTCCACGACACCATAATATATATTTTTCAGTGACCGGATTGAAAAAACACCATATTGCCTGGCAGATGACTCTGGCTGTGTCTCCATCGAGATCTCTCGCTTTTCCATGGAAGTTTTCATTGCCTTGACAATTGCGTTTTTACTCCTGTCGGCATTTTCAATTTCTCCCCTTAGTAGGTTAATCCGCGGCACGATCTGTGCTTCGTAACTATAAAGATGCTTGATCCTTAGGCTGCCGGTTTCACATATTGTTTTTAATTTTTCTGGCTCATGATAATAATTTTCAAGGATGCTCGTAATCATTGCTGCATCGTGGGGGATGATGACAATATCCTGCCTGTCAATGAAGAAATTCTTGTTCAGACCAAGCTCATCAGTACAAAAAATTGCCGTCTTTCTCAAACCAGCGTCAACGCAGCTGCCAGTCGGGAATCCATCAAATGATCCTGGATAAGTTCTTCCGGATATATTGGGGGAAAGGATGATGTCTTTGTCTCTATAGAAATCATCAAACCATTCGATGTCCCTTTTGCCGTAGAAGCTGATCCTCCCCTTCAAATCTTTAACATTGATCTCTTTCTCTTCAATTCCTCCGACAACATGGAAATGAATATCAGTATATTTTCGATATAACCGACGAGCTACATCAATGAACACGTCATAGCCTTTGTCAATGGCTTTTTCAGTATATTTATAAGCAACAAAACAAATATCCAAAGTGTTTTTTTCAATCCCAAAATGCTTCTTTCCTGTATATCCAGCTTCGATATATTTCAAGGGGGTAACAACGCCAAAGATGAACTCAATTGGGTCGGGTGTGCAATAATAATTGTTTACCAAGTAGTCGTAGGTTACCTTCTGGGTCACGATAACCTTTCTAAAACACGGAGAGGATGTAACTCGTCTAAGCATCCTGTCAGATTCGACAACATTCAAGCCAAATCCACCTCCCGGGTAGAGCGTAAACACAAAGGGAGTAGCCAGTTTTTCGATTCTCTCGATGTTTGCATAAGCGTTGATCAGGAAATCCATATAGAATAACTTTGCACTGATAATGGTATCTGCTTCAAGTTTTCTAATCCGCTTGGAATATTGGGGCGATTCTCTCTTGAAGTCAGCAATCAGCTCGTCCAACGTTTTCCCGCCGCCCAAAAAGCCAATTGTATTGCCCGATGAAAAGATTCTAATATCAGTAAACTCGCTTAAATAACTGCTGAATTCCTGAACACGAAAGGCAGAAAGTGGGTGCGGGAAGGCATCATCTATGATCGCCAAGTCCACAGGTCTCTTAAGAAATTCATCTGGAAAAGCTAATTCGATTCTCTTTTGCGCCAGGAAAAACTCACGATCGTATTTAAAATTAAGGAACCGGTTATATTCCTCAATCTTTTCCCATAAAAAAAGGTTCAGCTTTTTTGGATCTCCGCCCGCCCATACTCCTTCAACGTGTTTTCGATAGACCGACATGATTTCTTTAACGTGTCCGATCTTTCCAAATTGAGAATAGTAAATATTGAACATCCAATCCCCAATATATAGATCAAATAAACTCTTGGGGATTCTATTCATAAATTGAGCGTCATACATGCAGCATGATAAATTTCCAATGTAATAGTCCACGACTAATGCTTCGGTTGTAATTACATCTGCATCCAATTGCTGCTGTAGATCATACTTGACAAGCTCGCCCCTCTCTTGAAAATACATATAAATATCATTAAAGCATAAGGCGCATTCTGGGTGTAATTGGAGAAAATTTATCTGCTTTTGTAATTTCTTGGGATCAATCCAATAGTCATCCCCTTCACAGACGGCGATATAAGATCCTGTGCAAGCATTGAAGCAGCGTTGAAGATTTTTCGTCATCCCGATATTTTTATCTGTGGTCAATATTTTTACTTCGATCTTATTATCGCTAATAGAACCAGCGGTTTTTTTGATGATTTTCATTGTGTTGTCATTGGAGCAATCATCTCCAATGATCAATTCGATCTTAAAATCACCCTCCTGGGATAAGATGCTTTCCAAGCATTCTGCGATATATTCTTCCTGGTTATATGTAATCACAACAACGCAGACCACGGGATGAACCGCGTTTTTCGATGTCGCCTGGTTTTTAGACAGTTTTCTACGATCAGGATTTTTGGTTACACCGGGTAATCTATTTGATCGCGTTTTTTGCATAATCATTCAGTTAATAATTCTTTAAGTATAGAAGATAAGGCGCATAACAATTAATACAACTGCTCTATTAATCTTGATTTCATTTGTTAAAAAGCTGTGCTATAAATTTTGAGTAAAGTTTTGTTGCGCGCCTGATAAGGTTGCTTTCAGATCCATTTGACTGCGGGGCATCCTCGGTCATACTTTGAATTTGCTCCTCGATTTTCTTTTTATGCGATTTAAAAAGCGCGTCATACTTGTACTCAAGAAAGCGATTGTAAGTATCCATCAATTCACAAGTTTTTCGGAGGGAATCCAATGTTGACATTCCAGACCACGCCGCCCCGGAGTGCTTTCTGTAAACCGACATAAATTCTCGAATAAATCCCAATCTTCCCAATTGACTGCAAGCAATATTGAACATCCAATCCGCAATATACATATTGAATATTCCCAGAGGAAGCTGTTTGACCACGCTTGTCCTATACATGCAGCATGAGAAATTGGCAATATCATTTCTCTCAATCAGGTGTTCAGTGTCGAGAAAATCCTGTGTTGGCAGAAGATTGGGTAAAAACGTATTGGTATCTTCAAAATAGATCATCAATGCAGAGAAACACATGGAACAGTCCTGATGTTCATCCAAAAACAGTTTCTGTTTCTCCAATTTTCTGTCATCTGTCCAATAATCATCACCTTCACATATGGCAATGTATTCTCCTGTACAGGCATCCAGACACCGCTTCAGATTCTTTGTGACACCCAGGTTTTCTTGAGAGGGCAACAAGAAAACTGTTCCTGGATATTCATGTTGGAATTGCTGCAGGATCAATTTGGTACTATCTGTAGAGCAATCCTCCCCCACGATCACTTCCTTCTCAAAATCGCCCTTTTGACAGAGAACGCTCTCCATACACTGAGCGATGTATTTTTCATGGTTATATGCTGTCACAACA
>Ga0209253_10005389_pt1 | contig 11081 bp, 3 predicted proteins | sample FrelakmetBRP12BR_FD_187145 | JGI IMG/M metagenome (GOLD analysis project Ga0209253, IMG submission 187145) | Freshwater lake sediment microbial communities from the University of Notre Dame, USA, for methane emissions studies - BRP12 BR (SPAdes)... | ecosystem: Environmental > Aquatic >... | reverse complement strand
CGGAGTTCGCGGTGATCGATCTCCGCCTCCCCGACGGCTCGGGCCTCGACGTCGTCCGCGACCTGGTTGCCGAGGACGCGGCCGTGCGTGTGCTCGTCCTCACCGGCTACGGCAGCATCGCGACCGCGCTCGACGCACTTCGGCTGGGTGCAGTCCACTACCTGCAGAAGCCGGCCGACGCCGACGACATCCTCGCCGGATTCGCGCGCGCCGCGCAGCCGCCGGGCACGGCGGTAGCCGACCTCACCGAGCCGCCGTCGCTCGCCCGCGTCGAGTGGGAGCACATCAACCGGGTGCTCGCGGACAGCGGGGGCAACATCTCCGAGGCGGCCCGCCGCCTCGGCCTGCACCGGCGCTCGCTACAACGGAAGCTTGCGAAGTACCCGACCCGTCGCTGAGCGCAGCCCGACGACGTGGAACGTCGCGGTCACGCGTCGAGCAGCCAGGCGGCAAGGCTGCCTCACCCTCGGCGGTGATGGCCGTCGTCAGGCCGCGGCGCGGGTCGCCGGCAGGCCGGTCACCGGCAGGAGGAGCGCGAAGGTCGAGCCGTGCCCGTGCCGGCTCTGGACCGCGATGCACCCGCAGAGGAGGCGTGCGAGCTTCCGCGAGATGCTGAGCCCGAGACCGGTTCCTCCGTAGCGCTCCGCCGTGCCGTCGGCCTGCTGGAAGTCGGCGGCGAGCCGCACGAGATCCTCCGTGCGAATGCCGACCCCGGTGTCACGGACGAGGACGGCGACTCCCGCCTCCGGCGCGGCCTCGTCCGGCTCGGCAGCGTCCCCATCCCCGAGAACCGTGAAGCCCGGGAACGCGACGCCGCCGGCGCGATCGATCCTGCGCAGCTCGACCACGATCTCGCCCCGCTGGGTGAACTTGACGGCGTTGCCGACCAGGTTCGTCAGGATCTGCTCGACTCGCATGGGGTCGGTGGTGATCTCGAGGCTCGGCTCGTCGCTGCGCATCAGGAGCCGCAGCCCCTTGCGGTCGACGAGGGGACGGAAGCCGTCGACGACCCGCGCCGCGAGCGCCTCCACGCGCACGGCTTCGAGGCGCATCTCCATCTTGCCGGCGTCGACCTTGGCGAGGTCGAGCAGGTCGGAGATCATCTGGTGGAGCTGCACGCCGCGATCGCGGATGCGCTCCACCAGATCCCGCGCCTCGGGCTTCGATCGCGCGAGCACGTCTTCCAGCAGGATGTCCGTGTAGCCGATGATCACGTTCAGCGGGGTGCGGAGCTCGTGCGACATCTTCGCCATGAAGTCGCGCTTGTGCCGCAGGGTCTCGGCGAGCGCGGTGCGGGTCGCGAACTCGCGCGCGCGCAAGCGCTCGCGGACGGCGGTGCCGACCACGGCGATCAGGCCCGCCGTCGAGAGGAAGGCGAGGTTGTTCGTGAACATGCGCCAGTCGGTGATCGGTCCGGAGGCGACCGTGCAGGCGACGTAGCCGCCGACCAGCAGGACGGCCGTGAGCAGCGACCAGGCCGCCCGCCAGGGCATGAGGACGGCCACCGCGAGGAGCACCAGGTTGGTGCCCGCGTAGTAGGGGCTCGCATCCCGGCCGGTGAACACGGTCATGACGTCGATCATGAGGCCGACGGCGACCGTGATCACCACGCCGAGCGCGCGCGGGTGACGAGCGCCGAACGACGTCTGCAGGACGGCCAGGATCAACCCCGCGAACAGCGCGCAGGCGGCGCGCATGCGGAGAAACATGCCGGCCTCCCGGGGGAAGACGGCGACGTCGAGCAGCGCGTACGCCGGCACCAGGACGATCGCGAGGACGCAGGCCACCTGCACGCTCTGCCGGGCGAGGGCACGCGACTCCGACTCGTAGCTGGTCCGGGAGTCCTGCGGGGGCGAGGAGGGCCCAGGCATCCGCCTGGTTTCTTCCAAGTTCCATGCCCGGACGCAAGGTGAGCGAGGCAGCGCTCGGCTGGGGCCTCCAGCAGGCCGGGGAGGGGGCGGCGCCACGCCGTTGGCGGCCTGCCATCCCCGCAGAGGGGGGGGATCGCCTGCCGGAGGCGGCCCCGCCCGCACGTTCCCGAGCGCGCGCGACAGCAGCAGGTGTCCGCCTATCTTTCTCTACTGGCGCCCCTGTCGAGGTGGCGGCCACGTCGCCCGGCTGGTACGACATTCGCAGCGGACTCGGGGATGCGACCGCGAATCATCGCACTCGTCATGGGTGTCGCCGTGCTCGGCGCGGCGATGCCGGCCCAGGCCGAGCCGCCGCCGCCACGCCTGCGCGCGAAGAGCCAGGGCCTGGCCTCGGTGCGCCTGCAGCTCGACAGCCGGCTCGGGAAGGAGCGGGCGGCGAGCGTCCTCGAGATCGAACGCGGCGGCGACGACGGCATCTTCTCGCCGCTCGTGTCCATCCCTGCACCCCGGCGCCGGCTCGCGATCTCCGACACGCCGCCGGCCCGGGGCCAATGGTGGTATCGCGCGCGTGTCGCGGCGCCGAGCGGCGTCTCGCTGTGGGCCGCACCCGTCGCGGTCACGGTCGAGCCGGCGCCCGGCGAGCCGACGCTCGGGGCCGGGCAGAGCGAGTGCCCGCTCGGGTACACCGATCGGGTGCTCGCGCTGGTGAACGCGGATCGCCGCCAGGTCGGCCTCGCGCCCCTGGCGGCGCATCCCCTGCTGGCGAAGGCTGCGCGCCGGCGTGTCGTCGACATGGCCGCCGCCAGGAGCCTGTCCCACGACGGATGGTCCGACACCATCGCCGCGACCGGCTACCACGCCAGCGCACTCGGAGAGAACATCGCGCTCGGCTACACGTCGCCCGAGACCGTGACGGCGGCATGGCTCGCCAGCAGCGGGCATCGTGCGAACATCGAGCGCACGTCGTTCGCCGAGACCGGCGTCGGCTGCGTACGTGACGACACCGGACGCTCCTGGTGGGCACAGGACTTCGGCGGCTGATCGCGCGCCCCGCGGCCCGCATCGCGGCGGTGGTGCGATCGCGCGGAGGGACGGCCTGGTCACGCCGGAGCATCCCCGGGCCCGGGTAGGCGACGCCCCGGTCTGGCCAGCCCCGCTCAAGTTCCGCACGTCCGATGCCGATGACCGACCGGCAGGTTCGATGGCCGACGACGACCCCGCACACACTGCACCCGCGGCCTGGGCCGATGCGTCACGGCTCCGCGAGGACCTGCAGGTGTCCTCGGCGCTCGCCCGCATCGGCCGCGAGCTGATCGCGCTCCTCGACACCCCCGAGATCCTGACCCGCCTCGCCGAGCTGACCCGCGAGGTTCTCGACTCGGCCGTCAGCGGCACGGTCGTGTGGGTGCCGGCCGAGGACGACTTCGCGCTGATCACGGGCATACCCGGCGTCGACGGGGCGGTCACGCCGCTGCGCATCCCGGCGGAGGCGGTGACGACGGTCCTGCAGCTGCTCGACGACCGCGGCTGCGCCGAGTACGCCCTACCAGCCGTCGACGAGCCGGTCATCGACGCGCTCTTCCGGCACTACGGCATCGGCCGAGCCCTGTGTGTCCCGCTCCGCCGGGGCGACACGGTCACCGGGCTCCACCTCGCGGGACGTCGCTCCGCGGCCGAGCTGTTCACCGATGCCGACCGGCGCATCGCCGAGGGCGTGGGGCACCTCGCCTCCCTGGCCCTCGCCAACGCTTTCCTGCTCGAGGAAACGGATCGCCTCAGCCGCCTCAAGTCGGAGTTCGTCTCGACGATGTCGCACGAGCTGCGCACGCCGATCGCCGTCATCATCGGCTACGTGGACATGCTGCGCGACGACCCGACCCCCAGCGGTCTCCGCTTCGGCCTGGCCCGCATGCGGCACGCCGCGGTCGAGCTGCTCGACCTGGTCCAGACGACGCTCGACATGAGCCGTCTCCAGTCGGGCCACGACGTCCCGCAGGTCGAGCTGCTGGCGGTCCGCCCGCTGCTGCGCGATCTGGCCGGCACGCTGGCCGACCTGCCGCGTCGCGCGGAGGTGGCGCTCGTCTGGCATGAGCCCGCCGACGTCTGGCTGGTGACCGACCGGCGGAAGCTCACGACGATCCTGCGGAACCTGGTCACGAACGCGCTCAAGTTCACGCACGCCGGGCGCGTCGAGGTGCGCTGCATCGCCGACGGCGAGCATTGCCATTTCAGCGTGCGCGACACCGGCATCGGGATCGGCGCCGAGCACCTGTCCACCATCTTCGAGATGTTCCGGCAGGTGGACGGCTCGGATGCGCGCGCATACGGGGGCGTGGGCCTCGGCTTGTACATCGTGCAGGCGCTGGGCAAGCAGCTCGGAGGGACGGTGGCGGTGGAGAGCGAGCTGGGGCTCGGCTCGCACTTTCGCGTGACGCTGCCGCTCGTCCCCGCGGCAGGGTGGAGCGGAGCCAGCCCCGCCGCCGGGCCTCCCGAGGGGGCTCGAGGCGCGTCTCTCGAGGGGGGCACCGCCGCACCCGCGGCAGGGTGCCCCGGAGGCATCCACGGCGGGCCCGTCTCGCCGTACGGCCGCTCGCCAGGGATGTGAGCGCCGCGGAGCGCCGAGCCTCCGGGAGGCTCAGCGCGGGCCGGCGAGCGAGCAGCCCAGCCTGCTCCAGAGTGCGCAGTCGTCGAGGTTCATCTGGCGGCTGTGAGCTGCAAACGCGCGCGGCGCACCAAGCCACGGCTCAGGACGCCACGATCTTCTCCGCCAGCCTGCAGAGCCTCTTCAGGCTGGGCAGCCGGCCGTCGCGGTAGCGGGCGAGCGCGCTGTCGATGCGGCGGTCGACGCGCTCCTTCTCGAGCGCCGTGAGATCGCCCGCCGCGAGTCCCGCCGTGGCCGCGCTCCGGCACTGCTGCAGAGCTCGGCCGCCTGCGTGCGGTCGGCCTCGACCGAGAGCGGACAGATGCGCCGGTGCCGCACGGCGTTGCGCATACGGTGACTGTCTATGACGAAATAAAGACGGGTACATCATCGTGGCCGACCCGGCGGTGCGCGTGATACCGGCCGGCGGCCTGGTGGAAATCACGCCGGATTCGTGACACAGGGCCTCGGCCACGTTCGTCATGCTGGCCAGCCATCATGGTGCCAGCCGCCCAGCAGGGGCGTGGGAGGGGGACGATGGGATACGGGGGCGCCGCTGCGCATCGTCGGCCGGGGGCGATTGCGGTTGCGGCCTGGGTGTTCCTCCTGGCCACCCGCGCGCTCGCGCAGGAGCCGGTGCCCGTGGTCACCGGCGCGAATCCGGGCACCGCGCTGGTGGGGGAGCCCGTCGTCACCCGGCTGTGCTTCGACAACGCCGGCGCGGTCACCGGCTACCGGCCCGTCCTGCAGCTGCTGATTCCGGCCGGTCTCGCGGCCACCGCCGCCAGCTACCTCGGTGTGCCGGCGACCCTCACCACGGTCGCCACCTGCGCCGCGCCCGGCGGGTGCACCGCCACCAACCCCGAGTCGCTGCAGAGCGTCTCCCTGGCCAACGGCCAGTCCCTGCTGAACCTGACCCCGCCGCTCGGGTCCTTCACCCCGGGGCTGCCGCCCCAGTGCATCGACCTAGTTCTACAGCTCGGTGTCCCGCCCGCCGTCCAGGTGGGTGTCCCGCTGCCCTTCGTGGTCACGCCGATCTTCGCGCTCGGCAGCGATCCCCTCGACAACCCGGGCAGCGACGCCCCCGAGATCGGCGCGCCGCTCACCCTGAACGTGATCCCGGCCATCTTCCGGCTGACCAAGACCATCCAGGCCGCAGAGGACGAGAGCGCGCAGGGCCCGAACTTCGTGGTCCCGGTCACGCTGGCCGTCGACGTCGCCAGCGGTATCGTCGCGGAGAACGTCCAGGTGCGCGACGACCTCGATGCGGGGATGCAGTTCGTGGCGCTGACCGACCCGGCCGGCTGCACGACGGTGCAGTCGCCGAGCACGGTCACGCCCGGGGGCACGCTCAGGCTCGACTGCGGAGACGTCAGCGGCGCGAGCGGGGCGGAGCGGACGATCACCTTCACGTTCCACGCCGCCGGCGTGATCGACACCGGGGCCCCGGGTCCGGTCACGCTGCCGAACCAGGCGCAGGCCTCCGCCGGCGTCGACGCCGACGGCAACCCGGGCACGCCGCCCGTCACGCTGGTCGACGACGGCCCGGCGACCGACGACGAGGTTCAGGTCGAGCCCGCACCCATCCGCAAGTCGGTGGCGATCGTGACCGATCTCGCTCCGGCCGGCCTGAGCCCGGGCGACACGCTGGAGTACCTGCTCCGCATCGACGTGACCGACGACCTCGCCGTGCGCGACGTCGTCATCACGGACGTGCTCGGCGACGGCCAGACCTTCGCGGCGGGCTTCACGCCCACCTTCTCCGCCGACGAGGGAGGAACGCCGGCCAGCGGCACGTTCACCGTCGGCCCGGGGGGCAACGCGACGGTCGGCACGAAGAACCCGGCGACCGGCACCACGAGCGTCGTCTTCTCCCTGTCGCAGGCGCTGGCGGCGGCGACGGGCGACGGCATCCTCGCGGGCGACGTCGCCGGCGACGGCGCGCCGGACGACGGGCCGACGCAGGCGGTGGTGACCTTCCGCGCCACGGTCGACAGCGCGTACACCGCGCCGCAGACGGGGACGCAGCTCCTCACCATGGGCGACACGATCGGGAACGACGTCACCCTGGCCGCGAACCTCGTCGGCGGCGGAGCCGTCACGCCCGACGGCTCGGGCACCTCGCTCACCGTCGCCGTGCCGGTGCTGGAGAAGAGCGTCTACGCGGTGAACGGCGCGAAAGCGTTCACGCCGCCGGTCTTCCTCGGCGCGGGCGACACCGTCACCTTCCGCCTGCGGCTGGCGCTGCCGGTGGCGAGCTACGAAGACCTGGTCATCACCGACTACCTCCCTATCCCGATCCTCGACGCCACCGAGGTGACGGCGCTGGCGGGGGGCGATCCGCCGCCGGCGGGGCAGTGGGCGCTGGGTCCGGACCACAGCGGCGCGATCGCCGCGCCGGCGCTGGCCACCAGCGGCGCCGAGAACACGGTGGCCTGGGCCTTCCCCACCTTCGAGTCGCAGGCCGGCGGGCTGGTCATCGACCTGCTCTTCACGGTCACCGCGACGACCGACCCGTTCGCCGACCGGCTGACGCTGGCGAACCTGGCGACGGCGGCCTTCGAGGACAGCGGCATGGTGCTCGAGGCGACGACGGACGTCTCCTTCATCCGCTCGCGCGCGCCCGTGCTCACCATCACCAAGGACATCGTCTCGTCCACGAACGGCTCGTCGAGCGCGGCCACGCCGCCGGCGGGCTTCGACGACGCCTGGCAGAACGCCGACGCCAGCGACGTGCTCACGCTGCGCGTGACGATCGCCAACACCGGCAGCCGCGACGCCTACGACGCGCGTCTCGAGGATCGCTTCGCGCAGGGCGCGGCGGCCGGCCAGGGCTTCTCCTCGTGCGTGCTCGCCACGGTGACCGACGGCGCCGGCACGCCGGCGCCCTTCACCACCTCGGGCGGCGGCCTGTTCACGGGCGACCTGCAGCTCACCAACCCGATCCCCGCCGACGTCGACGGCGTCGTCGAGCCGACCGAAGAGGTGATCGTCACCTACACCTGCACGGTCGACCCGGCGCGCAGCCCGGGCGCGCCGATCGACGACACGGCCGAGATCACCAGCTACGCCAGCGCAGCCGGCGGGCCCAACTTCGCCACCAACCCCTCGCTCCTGCAGGCCGCGGCACGGGTGGGCCTGCTCGGAGTGTCGTCGTTCACCAAGACCATCACCGCCTCGTCGCTGCCGGGCTCGACGCCGGTGTCGAACGCCAACCGGGGCGAGATCCTCACCTTCCAGATCCAGGTCGCGCTCGGCGAGGGCACCTGGGACGGCTTCTCGCTCAGCGACTCGATCGACACGCTGCCGGCCGTGTCGTGCGGCGCGCCGTTCACCTGCAGCCCGAACGTGAGCGTCGCCGGCGCCACCGTGACCGTGACCGCGACCGCGGGCAGCACCCTCGGCGTCATCACCTACACCTACGACAGCCAGAAGACGGCCGGCGGGACCAACATCGCCACCGTCGACGCGGACGCGATCGCGCCCGTGACGGCGCAGGCGTCGTGGACGGTCGACGCGCCCAACCCGAGCATCGCCAAGGCCTTCGACGTCGCCAGCGCCGACGCCGGCGACACGGTCCAGGCGACCGTCAGCTGGAGCAACACGGACGCCAACAACCCGGCCTTCGGCTGCACCGTGACCGACGCCATCGACACCACCGTCTTCGACCCGAGCACGTTCGTGCTCACCAGCGGCTCACCCGCAGGCTATTCCTGCAGCTTCGACCTGGGCACGGCGACCCTCACCTGCACCGCCACCGACGGCGCGGTCGCCTGCGCGTCGGGCACGGTCACCTGGACCGCCACGGTGCGCAGCGACGTGGTCACCGGCGTGACCTACACCGACCCCGCCGGCATCTCGGTCACCACCCTGCCTGCGGGGCATCCGAACGAAGCCGCCGAGGGCACCGTCACCGCGACCGCCACGGCCTCGCTGTCCATCGGCGGGCCGCTCTCGCAGGGCAAGACCGTGAGCGCGACCTCCGAGCCCTCCACCGACCCGGGCGACGCGAACCGCAACGCCAATCCGCCGCTGGCGGTTGGCGAGGTGGTCTCCTACCGCATCGCCTTCTCCCTGCCCGAGGGCGTGACCCGCGACGTGCACCTGCTCGACGTGGTGCCGGCCGGGCTCACGGTGATCCCCGGCTCGGCGCTCCTCGACCGCAGCTCGACGGCGCTGCTGGCCGCCGCCGACCCGGGCGGCGTCAACGCCGGCACACCGGGGGTACCCGTCGCGGTGGCGCTCGACACCTCGGTCGCGGGCCAGGTGTCGGTCGTGCTCGGCGACGTCGGCAACGGCGACAACGCGAACGCGACCCTGGAGACCTACATCCTGACCCTCGACGCCCTGGTCGCCAACGTCGTGGGGAACAGCGCGGGGACGACGCTCACCGACCGCGGTCGCCTGCTCTTCGACGACGCTGGCGGGACGCCGATGATGGTCGACACCGCGCTGGTGTCGGTGCACGTGGCCGAGCCGGTGATCGCCGTCGACTTCGCGGTCACGCCGGCCACCGCCCAGGGCGGCGACGTCCTCACCTTCACCCTGACGATCAGCAACACGTCCAGCGGCGCCAACGCCGCCTCGGCGTTCGACTGGGACCTCGACTACACGCTGCCGGCGCTCTTCCGGTCGCCGTCGGTCCCGGTGATCGATGCCGGCACGACGGGCGCGACGGCGAGCGCGGCCTTCGCGGGCGCCGTCCTCGACGGCGCCATCGACCGGCTCGATCCGGGCGAGTCGATCACCATCACCTGGACGGTCACCGTCGACCCGGCGGCGCCCTTCGGGGCGATCAGCACGTCGAGCGCCACGGCGAAGGCGACGAGCCTGCCCGGCGCCAACGGGACGGGCGGCGCCACGCCGGGCAGCGCCGGCGCCGCGGACGGCGAGCGCACCTTCACCGGCGGCGTGAACGACCTCTTCGGCTCCGACGATGCCACCGTCGCCATCGGCACGCCGACGCTCGCCAAGACCACGCTCGCCCCGCAGGCCTACTGGGCGATCGGGGAGACGGCGAGCTTCCGGCTCACCATCTCGGTCCCGGCCGGCAGCACCACCGACCTGATCGTGACCGATACGCTGCCCGCCGGGCTCGCGTACGTCGCGGGGGCCGCCAGCGCGGTGCTGCCGCCCGCGGTCACGTCCACGCGCGGCCCCTCGCCGCTCACGGACGCGACCCCGGGCTTCGTCGCCCAGGCGGGGAGCACGCTCACCTTCGACTTCGGCGACGTCGCCGCGAGCGCAGCCGCGGACATCGTCCTCGCCTACACCGTCCGCGTCGCCGACCTCGCCGTCAACCAGGACGGCGTGCAGCACGTCAACTCGGCCTCGCTCACCTTCGCGGGCACGCCGGTCGGCCCGGTCTCGACCAGCCAGCCGGTGCGCGTCGGCGAGCCCGATCTCGAGGTGGCCAAGACCATCGTCTCCGGCGCCACCGGGGCCGAGGCCGGTGACGTCGTCCGCTGGCAGCTGGTGGTGCAGAACACGGGGCACACGACGGCCTACCAGGTCGACGTGCGTGACGTCCTGCCCGACGGCCTGTTCGGCATCGCCAACGTCGCCCTGACCACCGCCGGCGGCAGCGTCGTCCTGAACGGGACGACCACGCCGGTCGGCGCCGCGAACGCGCGGGTCGAGACGACGACCAACGCCAACGACACGCTCGACCTGGCCGACACCGGCGCGGGCGACGCCGCCGACACCGTCGACATCGCCGCGGGGGCCAGCCTCACCCTGGCCTTCGACACCGTGGTGATGGACACGGGGCAGCCCGGCCAGCAGCTCGTGAACGCGGTGCGCCCGAGCTACACCAGCCTGCCGGCCGGCGGACGCGACAACTCGAGCGACCCCGGCAACGTCGACGACGACGACGACGGCGATCTCGACAACTACGAGGAGTCGGCCAGCGCGACCCTCACCCTCGGCGCCGCGGTCGCGGTCGCCAAGTCGGTGACCCCGTCCGCCTGCGCGATCGGCGCCACCTGCACCTTCACGATCCGTGTCGACCTGCCGCAGGGCACGACGCCGAGCGTGGCCGTCACCGACGTCCTCCCCGCCGACCTCGACTACGCCGGCCACGCCATCACCACTGGCAATACGGGCATCACCTTCGGCAACCCCGCCTACGCCACCCGCCTCGGCAGCGGGCAGACCGTCCGCTTCGATCTGGGCGCGGTGCTGAATCCGGCCAACGGCAACGCGGCCGACGACTTCGTCACCGTCGTCATCGACGTGCGCCCCGCCAACGTGGCCGCCCTGCAGAACGCCACCCTGCGCCGCAACGGCGAGGCGGCGGAGGGCTCGGAGGTCTGGGTGGAGTACGGCAGCGGCCCGACGCGCGTCGACTTCGATGCCGACGGGGGCACGCCCGGCAGCCAGGGCGTGCCGCTCACCATCGCCGAGCCCGCGCTCGACGTGACCAAGACCGCCACGCCGGCGCTGCAGGCGCCGGGCGACGTCATCACCTTCGCCGTGACGATCGCACACCTGCCCGCCAGCACGGCGACCGCCTACGACCTGGTCGTCGCCGACACGCTCCCCGCGGGCCTGGTCTACGTGCCGGGGTC
>Ga0209253_10005388_pt1 | contig 11081 bp, 7 predicted proteins | sample FrelakmetBRP12BR_FD_187145 | JGI IMG/M metagenome (GOLD analysis project Ga0209253, IMG submission 187145) | Freshwater lake sediment microbial communities from the University of Notre Dame, USA, for methane emissions studies - BRP12 BR (SPAdes)... | ecosystem: Environmental > Aquatic >... | reverse complement strand
GGAGGAGCCGGTCCGGGCGGCGGGGCCGGCAGCGCCGGCGGTGGCGGGGCCGGCAACGGCAACGCCAGCGAGGCCGGCAACGGCAGGGGAAGCGCCGCGGGCCAGGGCGCCGCTCGCGAGGCCGGCGGTGGCGGAAGCGGAGCCGGGCCCGGCGATGCCTCGGGCGAGCGAGGCGAGTAGAAGTCATGGCGCGGCGAAGAGGCCGTGCTATACGTGGGCCGCTTCCGGACCGCCAACGACGGAGAACGAATGGCACGCTCGAAGAGCAAGCACAACCGGATGAAGAGCACGCGGCGCCAGCGCTGGAAGCGCCGCCTGAAGACGAAGAAGGCCGCCGCGAAGAAGGGACCCGCCAAGAAGTAGCCGCACCTCCCGCTCGGGAGCTCCGCTCGCGCCGCGCCGCTGCGGCCGCCATCGCGGCGGTCCAGGCGCTGGGCGAGGGGCGCCCGCTGCGGCTGGCCCTCGCGGACGGCTTCCGCGAGCAGCCCCGCCTCGGACCGAAGGAGCGGCGCCACGCCGCCGTGGCTGCGCGCGGCGTGGCGCGCTGGCTGCGGGTCTGCGACGTGGCGCTGACGCGGGCCGGCGCGCCCCGGGACCTCCCGGCCGACCGCGCGCTCCTGCGCTACCTCGCCTGGAGAGTCGCCGTCGTCGGCGACGCGCCGGACGCCGTGGCGGGCGGGCTGCGGCTGCCCGGTCCGCGCCGGCCGCGCGCCATCTCCGACGCGGTGCTCCTCGAGGTCGCCCGTGCGCTGCCTCGCCCCGGCCCGGACGGTCCGCTGGCGCGGGATGCGGCCGGGCGCGCCATCCTGCCGCCTGCCGACCCGGTGGTGGCGCTGGCGCTGCGCCACAGCGTCCCCGACGCGCTCGCGGCGCGCCTCCTGCGCGAGCTGGGGCCGGCGGGCGCGGCGGCCTGGCTTGCCGCCCTGAACCTCGAGCCCTCCCTGGCGCTGCGAGTGAATGCGGCCCGGGCGGCGCGTCCCGAGGTGCTCGCGGAGCTTCGCGCCGCCGGAATCGCCGCCGCGCCCGGCGAGAGCCCCTGGGCCCTGCGGGTCGAGGACCGCGCCGGGCTCTTCGACGCCCCCTCCTTCCGCGCCGGGCTGCTCGAGGTCCAGGACGAGTCGAGCCAGGCGGTGGTGGACCTCTGCAGGCCGCAGCCGGGCGAGCGGTGGCTCGACCTCTGCGCCGGCACCGGCGGCAAGGCACTGGGGCTCGCGGCGCTCGGCGCACGCGTCGCGGCGTGGGACGCGAGCGCGCGGCGGCTCGCCGAGCTGCCCCGGCGGGCCCGGCGTGCCGGCGTGTCGGTGGAGGTGCTCCGGCAGCAGCCCGACGGGGCCTTCGACGGGGTACTCGTGGATGCCCCGTGCAGCGGCTCCGGTGCCCTGGCCCGGGAGCCCGACGCGCGCTGGCGCATCGACGACGGCGCGGTGCTCCGGCTCCAGGGTGCGCAGGCGGCAGCCCTCGAGCGGGCGGTGACGCTCGTCCGGCCCGGCGGCACGCTGGTCTACGCCACCTGCTCGGTCTTCCGGGAGGAGGGGGAGGAGGTCCTGGGCCGGTTCCTGGCCGCCCATCCGGAGGTCCTCGCCGAGGCCGTGCTCCGCCGCTGGCCGCACCTCCAGCCCGGCGCGGGGTTCTTCCTGGCGCGCCTGCGGCGAAAGCGCGCTTGACGACGCAGGGGCGCTGCGCTAGAAAACCCGCTCTCGGCGCGGACTTGGCTGCCGCGACCGGGGAGAAGCGAATTGACGCTCGTGGACTTCCTGATCGCGCTCCGGGATCGCGTCGTGCACCGGTCCCAGGTGGGCAAGCAGAAGCTGGACGCGGCGCTGGTGCGGCGCGAGCTGGACGGGAAGCTGCAGGAGCTGGGCGAGAGGTACGTGGCGGCGGTGCGAGAGGGCCGGGCGGCGGTGCCCGGCGAGCTGCGCGGCCTCCTCGCCGAGGTGGAGGGGCTGGTCGAGCGGGTGGCGGTGCACCACGACCAGATGCGGCGCCTGGAGGATGAGGCCGCGAGCGGCACGTAGCGCGACATTTCAGGGCCCGTGGCGCAGCTGGGAGCGCGCCTGAATGGCATTCAGGAGGTCACCGGTTCGATCCCGGTCGGGTCCACCATCTTCGGAAGTCACGGCGGGCGGTTCGCGAGGAGCGGACCGCCCGCTGGCTTCATGGGGCGGGTCCGGGGAGTGTGCCGCAGAACGCTCCCGTCCCGGGCTCCTGTCCCCGGCGGCGGGCGCCGTACGGCCCGTCCGGGATATGCTGGCTCCTGGTGGTCCCCGCCCGCGCCCCGCCGCCGGCACCCGCGCCGAGGTCTCCACTGCGGCTGCTCCTGCTCGTCGCCGCGGTGGCGGCCGCGTCCGCCGCCGCGGGCTTGCTGGCGGGCCGGCGGATGGCGTCGGCCCCGACCGCACCGGGCGCCGCCTCGGCGCCGGCGGAGGGAGCGCGTGAAGGAGCACCGCCCCCGGCCGCGGCGCAGGACGGCGGGGAGTCGCGCCCCGGGGCCTGGACGCCGGCCGAGATGGACGCGGCTGCGGCGCGCCTGGCCGCCTCGCTCGCCGGCGTCTCCTGCGGCCAGCGCCTCGGCCGCGCCGTCTTCGTCGAGGCCGACCGCGCGGTGGCGTCGCTGGCCTGCGACCCGGCCGAGCCGGCCCGGCTGACCTTGTCCGGGGGGCGGGAGTTCCTGGCGAGGGTCCTGAGGAGCGACCGGGGCCTCGGGCTCTCGGCCCTCGAGGTCCCCGGCGCAGCCATCGCCGCCGTGCCCCTCGGTGCGGCGGCCGAACTGGGCCCGGGCGGCGAGGTGGCGGCGCTCGTCGAGGATGGGAGGGAAGCGAAGCTCCGAGCCATGCGGGCGGGCGCCCTCGCCGCCGTCCTGGGTGTGCCGGTGCTGCGGCTCGAAGCCGGCGGACGGCCGCTCGCCGGGCCGGTGCTCGACCGCGATGCCAGGCTGGTGGCGCTCGCACCCCACGACCCCATCGACCCCGCCCACCCGGACCTGGCGGTCCCCGCGGAGGTCCTCGCCGGCCTCTTCCCGGGTGCAGAGCCTCCGGGCCCACGCTGGGGGGAGGCGCGTGCCCGGCTCGAGGCGGACGATCGCCGCGAGCTCGAAGCCTTCGCGGCGGTTCCCCGTGGGACGGAGCTCGTGGCCGTCCGCGCCGCAGGCGACCGGACGCTCGAGGTGCGGGTGATGCGGCGAGCCGCCGCGCCACCGGCGGCCGAGCCGCTGCGGGCCACGCTGGCGGCCGGCTCCGAGGCGCTCCCGTGCCGTGCCGCCGGGACGGTGGGCCACTGGACGTCGGCCGCCGAGGCGCTGGAGCGGACCGGGCCCGCCCCGCTCGATCCGGCCCTTGCCGCACGGCTGCGGTGGGCGGTCGCGCGGAGCGCCGCCGGCGACCTCTGGCTGGGCGACGGGGAGCTTCGGCTCGAATGCGACCCGGGAGAGCTGCCCGACGGGACCGGGCTGCGTCTCGACGGCGCTGGGGGCGATGCCGCCCCGGTCGCGCTGCCCCGGGAGGCGCTGCTCTCCGAGCGCGCCCGCGCCGCCGACAGCCGCGAGGAGGCACGCCGCGCGGCCGACGCCGAGGCGGAGCGGCAGCAGCTCGAGGAGGCCCGGCGCCGGGCCGAGGAGGATCGGCGGCAGGCCGACGCCGAGTCGGAAGCGGCGTGGCGCGCCGCCTTCCAGCAGGCCCGCGACCGGTCGCGGCAAGTCGAGGAGCGGCGCGACCGGCTCGAGCGCGAGCGATCCCGCGCCGCCGGCAACTACCAGTTCGTGGAAGCCGAGCAGCTGAAGCAGCTGCGAGCGGCGGCCGATGTGGAGTTCCGCCAGGCCGAAGAGGACCTCGCCGAGCTCGAGCGCCAGGCCTCGCTCGCCGGGGTCCCGCGGGCCTGGAGGCGGTGACCGGCCGCCGCCGCCGCCCGGACGGTGGAGGCCTGCCGGCAGCGCTCGTCTACCGCGCCGGGTTCCCGTCGGCGTCGAGGACCACCGGCGCGCCCAGCCCCAGCTCGCCGAGACCCTTCTCCACCTTGGCCCGGTCGCCGACGACCACCCAGACGACCTGTCCGGGCTCGACGAACGTCGCGGCCCGGGCCACCCCCTCGGGCGTGAGCCCGCGGATCTTGCCGGCGTAGGTGTCGTAGTAGCGGTCGCCGAGGCCGAAGGTGGTCACCTCCACGATCGAGCCGGCCACCGCATTGCCCGTCTCCCAGCGTCCCGGCAGGGCGAGCGACATCGAGTCCTTCACGGCCGCGAGCTCGGCGGCGCTCGGCGGCCGCTCGCCCCCGATCCCGGCGAGCTCCTTCTGCAGCTCCTGGATGGATTCCTTGGTCTTGTCGACCTGTACCGGCGCCGAGGCGTAGAAGAGGCGCGGCCCCTTGGCGTCCAGGAGCGCGGTGCGGGCGCCGTAGGTCCAGTGCTTGTCCTCGCGCAGGTTCATGTTCACGCGCGAGGTGAACTGGCCGCCGAGCACCCGATTCACGGCCCCCTGGGCGATCTCGTCCGGGTTCGCGCGCGGGGGCGCCGCCATCCCGGCCAGGATCACCGACTGGGCCGCGCCGGGCTTGTCGATGAGGTAGAGGCGGGAGGCCGGCGCGGCCGGGGCGGCGGCCACGTTCTTGGCCGGCACGGCGCCGCCCTTCCAGCCGCCGAAGAGCCTCTCGAGCAGGGGCAGGATCTCGCCGAGGGTCGTGTCGCCCACCACCACCAGCCGGGCGTTGCCGGGGCGGAACCAGGTCCGGTACCAGCGCTCCACGTCGTCCCGGCTGAGCGCCGAGACCGAGCCCGCGGTGCCGGAGCCGGTGAGGGGGTTCGCATAGGCGTGCCCGTCCCCGTACACCAGGCGCGGCAGCACCCGCTGGGCCATCGACGACGGGTCGGCCTTCTCCCGCTCGATGGCCGCGAGCTGCAGCTTCCTCTGGCGCTCGAGCTCGTCGGCCGGAAAGGCCGGCTCCTCGACCACGTCGGCGAACAGCGCCAGCGACGGCCCCAGGTTCGCCCTGAGCGCCGAGAAGGAGACCACGGTCGAGTCCAGGCTCGATCCGGCCTCGAGGGTCGCGCCCAGCTCGCGGAGCTCGTCGGAGATCCGTAGCGCGCCGCGGGTCCTGGTTCCTCCCGCCAGCATCGCCGCGGCGAGCCGGGCCGTGCCGGCGCCGCCGCGCGGGTCGGAGGCGTAGCCGGCGTCCACCACCAGCCGCAGGTTCACGACCGGCACGCTGGTGCGCGGCGAGACCACCACCTCGAGCCCGTTCGGGAGCCTGGCGGTCTCGAAGGCGGGGAAGCGCGGCTCCGGCGAGCCTCCCGGCTCGGGCATCCTCGAGCGGTCCGCACCCTTCGCCTGGGCGGGGCGCTCGGTCCAGGGCTCGACCGAGAGGACGTAGACCCCATCGGAGAGCCAGCGGCGGGCCGCGTCCCTGATCTCCGCGGGCGCGGCCGCCTGGATGCGGGCGATGCGCTTCTTCCACGCCTCGGGGCTGGCCCCGTAGACCTGGGAGGCCGCCAGCACGTCCGACTTGCCTCCGAAGCCGCCGATGCGCTCGACCCCTCGGGTGAACTGGGCGAGGAGCTCGGTCCTGGCGCGCCGCAGCTCCTCCGGGGTCGGCCCCTCCGCGAGGAACCGCTCGAGCTCCTGGCGGGCTGCGCGCTCCACCTCGGCGAGGTCGCCGCCAGGCCGCGCGGTCGCGAGCACCAGGAACTGGCTCGAGACCTCGCCGGTGGACTGCATGGCGGCGACATCGGTGGCGATCTGCCCGTCGTGGACGAGCCGCCTGTAGAGGCGCGAGGTCTTGCCCGACGAGAGGATGCGGGCCGCGATCTCCAGGTCCACGTCCTCCGCGGTGCCCCACTGCGGCGTGTTCCACACCAGGTAGACGCGCGCCTGCGGCACGCGGTCCGCGAGCGTCTGGCGCTGCTCGCCCGTGCGCTTCGCCACCCAGGCCTGGTGGCGCGCCAGCGGAGGGCCGGCCGGGATGTCGCCGAAGTAGTGCTCCACCTTGCGGCGCACCTCCGCCGGGTCCACGTCACCGGCCACGACCAGGACGGCGTTGGCCGCGCCGTAGCCGGTCCTGAACCAGTCCTTCACGTCGTCGAGGGTCGCCGCGTCGAGGTCCTCCATCGATCCGATGGTGAGCCAGCCATAGGGGTGACCCTTCGGGTAGGTGGCGGCGGCGATGAGCTCCCACGCCCGGCCGTAGGGCGCGTTCTCGTAGTTCTGGCGCTTCTCGTTCTTCACGACGCCGCGCTGCTCGTCGAGCCTCGCCTGGCTGATGGCTCCGAGCAGGTGGCCCATCCGGTCCGACTCCATCCACAGCACGGTGTCGAGCGCCGGCGCCGGTACGTTCTGGAAGTAGTTCGTCCGGTCGCGGTTGGTGGTGCCGTTCAGGTCGGTACCTCCCACCCGCTCGAGCACCTTGAACCAGTCGTCGTCGAAGTGCTCCGAGCCGTTGAACATCAGGTGCTCGAAGAGGTGCGCGAAGCCGGTCTTGCCTGGCTTCTCGTTCTTGGAGCCGGTGTGGTACCAGACGTTGACGGCCACGATGGGCGCCTTGCGATCCTCGTGGACGACGAGGGTGAGCCCGTTCGGCAGCACCCATCTCTGGAAGGGGATCTCGGGGGTGGCGAGCGCCGGCGCGGGAGGCGGCGTGGCCGCGCCGGGACCCGGCCTGGCCGCGGTGGCGGCCGCCCGTGGGGACGGGACGGGCGTGGCCGGACCGGCCGTCGCCTTCGGGGATGCGGCGAGCGCGAGGGCAGCGAGGAGAGGGGCGAGGGTCATCTGAGGAGGCTCCTGGAGGTGCTGGGGCGCGGCGCCCCGGGGTGCCGCCGGCTTGAGCCGGGAAGACGCTGCCTCATAATCCATACGCGCCTCCCGTGTCACGAGGATGGGATAGACTTCCCGCCCTCGCCCATCCCGAAGAGGTTCGACTCCTTGGCTTCCGTCACTCGAATCGAGGTCGGGACGCGCCCCGGCTTCACCGACAGCCGGGGCGCCTCCGTGGCCCGAAAGATCCGCGAGCACCTGGGCCTGGAGGTCGCCTCCGTCCGCACGCGCGACGTCTACCTGATCGAGCCCGCGCTCTCCGACGCCGAGGCGGCGCTCGTCGCCCGGGAGTTCGCCGGGCCGGTCGTGCGCCAGGGCGCGGCGGGACGTCTCGACGACGGCCCCTTCGACGTGGCGGTGTCGGTGGGCTACAAGCCCGGCGTCACCGACCCGGTGGCGAAGAGCGCGCGGGTGGCCATCGAGGACCTGCTCGGCCGCCCGCTCGGCGACGCGGGCCACGTCTACACGGGGCGCCTCTTCCTCCTCGGCGGCGTCGGGCGCGACGCGGCCGGGCGCATCGCCCGGGCGCTTCTCGCCAACGAGGTCATCGAGCGGGTCTCCGTCCAGACCTTCCAGGAGTGGCTCGGCTCGCCTCCGGACCTGGCGGTGCCGCGCGTCGCCGAGCACCCGGCACGCCCGGTGGAGGCGGTGAGCCTGGACCTCGAGGACGCCGGGCTCGCCAAGCTCTCCCGGGATCGGCTGCTGGCCTTGTCGGTCGAGGAGATGCGGACGCTGCGGGATGCGTTTCGCCGCGCGGCGCAGGACCCGCGCCGGCGGGCCGCGGGTCTCGGCAGCGCGCCCACCGACGTCGAGCTCGAGTGCCTCGCCCAGACCTGGTCGGAGCACTGCAAGCACAAGATCATGAACGCCACCATCTCCTACCAGGAGGAGGGAAGGCCTCCGGAAGAGGTCCGCTCGCTCTTCCGGACCTTCATCCGCGGCACCACCGAGGCGGTGGACCGGCGCATCCGCGAGAAGGAGGGGAAGAGCTGGCTCGTCAGCGTCTTCCACGACAACGCCGGCGTCATCGAGGCCACCGAGCGGTACCACCTCGTCTACAAGGTCGAGACCCACAACAGCCCCTCGGCCCTCGACCCCTACGGCGGCGCCATCACCGGCATCGTCGGCGTCAACCGCGACCCGTTCGGCACAGGGATGGGCGCCGACCTCCTCTCCAACACATGGGGCTACTGCTTCGGCCCCCCGGACTGGGCAGGGACCCTGCCGGCCGGGCTCCTCCACCCCCGGCGCATTCGCGACGGCGTTCACGCCGGGGTCATCGACGGCGGCAACCAGTCCGGCATCCCCTACGCGCGCGGCTGGGAGATCTTCGACGAGCGCTTCCTCGGCAAGCCGCTGGTCTACTGCGGCACCGTGGGGCGCATGCCGGTCTCGGTCGCCGGGCGGCCGGGCCACGTGAAGGACGCGAGGCCCGGTGACCGCATCGTCATGGTGGGCGGGCGCATCGGCAAGGACGGCATCCACGGCGCCACCTTCTCGAGCGCCGAGCTCACCGAGGAGAGCCCGGTCCAGGCGGTCCAGATCGGCGACCCCATCACCCAGCGGATGATGTTCGACTTCCTCCTGGAGGCGCGCGACTCGGGGCTCTACTCGGCCATCACCGACAACGGCGCCGGGGGGCTGTCCTCGTCCGTCGGCGAGATGGCGAGGCAGACCGGCGGGGCGCGGCTCGACCTGGCGAGGGCCCCGCTCAAGTACCAGGGGCTGGCACCGTGGGAGGTGCTCGTCTCCGAGGCGCAGGAGCGGATGACGCTGGCGGTGCCTCCGGAGAAGCTCGGGGCCTTCCTGGAGCTGGCGAAGCGACGCGAGGTGGAGGCGACCGACCTCGGCGAGTTCACCGCCGACCCCTGGTTCGACCTTCGCTGGGGGGACCGCACCGTCGGGCTCCTCCCCATGGAGTTCCTGCACGAGGGCGACCCGGAGATGCGCATCGCCGCCGAGTGGCGAGAGCCGCCGCGGGTCGAGCTCCGGGCCCTCCCCTGGCCGGCGTCCGCGGCGGAGGGAAACGCGCTGGCGCGCGACTTCCTCGGGCGGGACAACATGCGCTCCCTGGAGAGGCTGGCGCGGACCTACGACCACGAGGTGAAGGGGCTGACGGTGGTGCACCCCTGGGTGGGCGTCGACCGCGACGTCCCTGCCGACGCGGCGGTGTTCCTGGTGGCGCACGACGCCGGCACGGCGGGCTATGCGCTCTCCGAGGCGGTCTTCCCCTCGTACTCCGACCGCGACGCCCACGCCATGGCGCAGGCCGGCGTCGACCTGGCGGTGCGGAGGGTGATCGCCGCCGGCGCGCGGCCCGACCGGATCGCGCTGCTCGACAACTACTGCTGGCCCGACCCGCTGGAAGGGCCGAACAACCCCGACGCGCGCCACAAGGCGGCACAGCTGGTGCGGGCCTCGCGCGGGCTCTCCGAGATCTGCCAGGCCTACGGGACGCCGCTCGTCTCCGGCAAGGACTCGATGAAGAACGACGCGGTGGTGGGCGGCAGGCGCATCAGCATCCCGCCCACGCTGCTCGCGTCCGCCATCGCCGTGGTCCCGGACGTGCGCCGGGCCTTGACGCTCGAGGCCGGCGGCCCGGGCGAGGTGCTGTTCCTGCTGGGGGAAACTCGCGACGAGCTCGGCTGCGGGGAATGGGCGGCGCGGCGCGGCGAGCGGGGCGGCGACGTGCCGCGCTGCCACCCCACCGCGCTCTGGCCCCGATACCACCGGGTCGCGGGGGCCATCGGCGACGGGCTCCTCACTGCCGCCCACGCGCCCGGGCGCGGGGGGCTCCTGCCGTCGCTCTTCTTCCTCGCCCGCGCCGCCGGGCTGGGGCTGTCGGTGGACCTGGCCCGTGCGCCGGTGGAGGGGGCGCCGGGCTGGGAGGCGCAGCTCTTCGGCGAGAGCCTCGGCCGGCTGCTGCTCGCGGCCCGACCGGATCGCGCCGAGGAGCTGGAGCGACGCCTTGCCGGACTGCCGGTGGCGCGGCTCGGCGCCTACGACACGTCGGGGCGGCTGCGGGTCGCGCTCGGCGGCCGGGTGCTCGTGGACGCAGCCGTGGACGACCTCGCACGGGCCTGGAAGCGGGAAGGGGGACGGCCGTGAAGCCGGTCCGGGTGCTCATCCCCACCGGGTTCGGCCTCAACTGCGAGGACGAGACGGCGCGGGCCTTCCGGCTCGTCGGCGCCGAGGTGGACTTGGTCCACCTCACCGACCTCTTTGCCGGCCGCCACGGGCGCCGCATCCGCGACTACCAGGTGCTGGCCTTCGTCGGCGGCTTCGCCTACGGAGACCACGTCGCCGGTGGGTTCGTCCTGGCGACCCGGATCCGCGCCCACCTCATGGCGGACCTCGCCGCCTTGCTGGCCGGGGGCGGGCGGGTGCTCGGCATCTGCAATGGCTTCCAGACACTGGTGCGCCTCGGGCTCCTTCCAGGGCCGGAAGCCGGCGCGCCCGACTTCGTCCCGCGGGCTGCGCTCACCAACAACGATCGGCTTGGCTACCGCGACGCCTGGGTGCGGGTGGCGGCGGATCCGGCGGCCCGCTGCGTCTGGACGAGGGGCGTCGGGACCCTGGAGGTGCCGTCGCGCCACGGCGAGGGGAAGTTCGTCGCCGAGTCCGACGCGGCGCTGGCGCGGCTGGAGGCGAACGGCCAGGTCGCCTTTCGCTACGTGGACGGCGCCGGGCGGCCCACCGAGCAGTGGCCCGACAACCCCAACGGCTCGGCGCGGGGGATCGCCGGGATCTCCGACCACTCCGGCCGCATCCTCGGGCTCATGCCGCACCCCGATGCCTTCCTCTACCCGTGGCACCATCCGGACTGGCCGCGGCGGCGAGCCGAGATCGAGTCCCGGGAACCCGCCGGGCTGGCGGTCTTCCGGGCCGGCGTGACCGGCATCTGAGGCGCCGCGGCCGGCAGCGAGCCGGGCCGGGGCGCGCGGCCGGGGTTGCGCCGCGCCGCGCCCGCGAGCATGGATGGACGACCTTGACGACGCCGGATCCACGAGGCGCGCTCCTCCTCCTCGTCCCCACCCGCAGCTACCGCACCGGCGATTTCGTCGCGGCGGCCGGGCGGCTGGGGGTGCCGGTGGTGGTGGGGAGCGACCGCTGCCACCGCATCGAGGAGACCTTCGGCGAGGAGGAGGACTTCCTCTCGCTCGACTACCGGCGGCCCGCGCGGGCGGTGGCCGCGATCGCCCGGGCCGCCCGCGACCGCCCCATCCGCGGGGTCGTGCCGGTGGACGACGGGACCGCGGTCCTCGCCGCGCTTGCCGCCGAGCGGCT
>Ga0209253_10005387_pt1 | contig 11082 bp, 11 predicted proteins | sample FrelakmetBRP12BR_FD_187145 | JGI IMG/M metagenome (GOLD analysis project Ga0209253, IMG submission 187145) | Freshwater lake sediment microbial communities from the University of Notre Dame, USA, for methane emissions studies - BRP12 BR (SPAdes)... | ecosystem: Environmental > Aquatic >... | reverse complement strand
ACAGGGGTCACCGGTGCATCCCATCGAATGACCACTCCTGCAAGAGCTGTTACCGAGAATCCGCAACAGTCTAGCAGGAGTTTCGTTATCGCACACGAGAGATGATGCACGCTTACATCATAAGATTTAATGGAAAGGAGGTGACGAAGATGAACTTGCATGATGTTATTGCACAAATGGCACAGGATGGAATTGCGCGCACAATCTATCCGGCGCATACTATGTTCGATGGGGACACAATTTTCGCTCTCGCCTTAGGAGGAGAATCCTCAGGTCCTAAGATCGACGTGAATATCATCGGCGCTTTCGCGGCTAAAGTTTGTTCACAAGCGATTATCGAAGGGGTGAAATCCGCCAGGTCAGCTGGGGGGCTTCCAGCTGCCTGGTCAGGTGAAAACCAGTAATGCCTTAATAAAGCAGAAATCAGGTCGCCATCGAAGGTCGAATCTGTCTCAGGTTATCCAGCATGTTTGCCAGTACATGTTTCCGAGTTTTTAATATCTCTTTCAGGCAATGATTTTCGGTGCGTCGAATTTCTTGGTGAATATCCGAAACAGAACATTCCAATAAATCAACCAATGTTTCCTGCTCTTCTTTTGATAGCGTGATTGTAAACATTTATACCTCTAGATTTTTTAATAACAATAATTATGAGATTTTATCCATAATGTATTGTGTAATCCATCACAATTATCGGCATGTTATCATACCACGAAATTCTCATTAATCAAATGTCCACAATTTGTTAACCTCAAACTCGCGAAAAAGTTACTCTGCAACCTGTTTAATAAAAGATTTCATAATTGGCATACCCACAAGCTTTAATTGTCTGACAATTGACAGCAAATAAATTGTCTGATAGACTCTACAATGTCAGATAAATCTTGCAGCCAGTCAATGAGCACTCTCTTAATCCGTAATGCCTCTACTTTGGTCACCATGGATGACGATCGTCGAGAGATTCTCGACGGTGGTTTATTCATCCGCAACGGTTTTATCGAACAGGTAGGTCCAACGACTGCTCTTACTAAAATTGCAGATGAAATTCTGGACCTTTCGGGTTATATCGTAATTCCGGGGTTAATTAACACCCACCATCATTTCTACCAGACCCTCACCCGCGCGGTACCTGCAGCACAAGACGCCAACCTGTTTACTTGGTTGAAAACGCTCTACCCAATCTGGGGTCGGATGCGATCGGAGGATATCCGCATCTCCACCCAGACCGCCTTGAGCGAACTGGCATTATCGGGGTGTACCTCCGCTTCCGATCATTTGTACCTTTTCCCAAATGAGTCCAGCTTGGATGATGAGATTCTCGCCGGTCAGGAAGTCGGGTTGCGATTGCATGCTTCCAGGGGGTCGATGAGCCTGGGTGAGAGCAAAGGCGGTTTACCACCCGATAGCGTTGTACAAAACGAAGATTTCATTCTAAAAGATTCCCAGCGCTTGATCGAAACGTACCACGATCCTCGCCCTGGTTCAATGTTGCAGATCGTCCTGGCTCCTTGTTCACCCTTCAGCGTAACTGGAGATTTGATGCGTGAAAGCGCCGTCTTAGCCCGGCAATATGGCGTACACCTGCATACCCACCTTGCTGAGACGCAGGATGAAGAGGCTTTCTGTGTACAGAAGTTTGGTTACCGCCCGGTTGCCTACATGGAAGCTCTAGATTGGATCGGTCTGGATGTCTGGTTTGCGCATTCGGTTTATGTGAATCAAGAAGAGATGCGCCTGTTCGGCAGAACGGGTTGTGGGGTCGCCCACTGCCCTTCCTCAAATATGCGCCTGGCTTCTGGCATTGCACCTATACTTGAAATGTTGAAATGGAATGTTCATGTCGGACTGGGCGTCGACGGCTCAGCGAGTAACGATGGATCACATATGCTTGCCGAAGTTCGCCAGGCGATGCTCCTTTCCCGGCTTAATGCGGGTCTGCAAGGAGCCTCGCTCTCTTCCCAAGGCTCTTCTCCGATAATGACAGCACGCCAGGCTCTGGAGCTGGCAACCCGGGGAAGCGCAGCAGTCTTAGGACGTAGTGACATTGGTTCTTTAGCGCCTGGTAAGTGCGCAGATTTCTGTGCAATTCGCCTGGATCGTCTCGAATTTGCTGGAGCTTTGCACGATCCAGTGGCCGCCATCGTTTTTTGCGCTCCTGTAAATGTGGATTTTACCGTTGTTGGTGGCAAGTTTGTCGTTCGCCAGGGTCAATTGACCACGATTGATTTACCCAAACTCGTAGAACAACACAACCTCGCCTCTCGACGTTTACTGAACGGGGAATAGATCACGGAACATGAATAACCAGAATCGATTATTGAGCCAAAGATTGGTGGATGTCGTTATGGGGCAGGTTCCTGCAGATCTGGTCATCCGCAATGGACGCTGGGCATGCGTGCAATCTGGTGAGATTATCCCTGGAACAGACATTGCCATCAGTGGAGAATATATCGCCTATGTCGGACCGAATGCCAACCATACGATTGGTCCAGAAACAGTCATAATTGATAGTGAGGATAAATTCCTGGTACCAGGACTTCTAGATGGGCACATGCACGTCGAATCGGGCATGCTCACGGTCACAGAATTCGTGCGCGCGGTTATCCCTTACGGAACGACCGGGATGTTTGTGGATCCCCATGAGATTGCCAATGTCTTTGGTCTGCGCGGTGTTCGTCTGATGGTGGATGAAGCCGCCCAACAACCTATCCATGTCTGGGTTCAGGTTCCTTCTTGCGTTCCCTCAGCCCCAGGGCTGGAAACACCCGGAGCCACGTTAGGTCCGGATGAAGTCGCACAGGCTTTGGAGTGGGACGGTATCATCGGGCTAGGCGAGATGATGAACTTTCCAGGTGTCATTGCCGGTGACGAGAAGATGCACCTCGAAATGGCAAAGGCGCGCCAGGCTGGGAAAGTCATTGGTGGGCATTATGCTTCTCCCGATTTAGGTCTGAACTTTCATGCCTATGTAGCCGGTGGAGCCGACGACGACCATGAAGGGACTCGAATGGAAGATGCGATCGCCCGCGTGCGCCAGGGGTTGAAAGCTATGATCCGCTTGGGTTCCGCCTGGCAAGATGTTGCAGAAGGTGTCCGCGCAATCACCGAGTCGGGATTGGATCCACGGCATTTCATTTTATGCACCGACGATTCGCACTGTGAAACCCTGGTAACAGAAGGAAATGTAAACCGTGCAGTCCGCCAGGCAATTTCACATGGGGTTGCTCCTCTCACTGCTATCCAAATGGCTACCTTAAATACCGCAGAACATTTCGGTGTCTCAAAGCAGGTTGGGATGATTGCGCCCGGGCGATTTGCAGACATTTTGATTGTCCCAGATTTGGTTAATATTGAAGTAGAAACCGTGATTGCCAGAGGCAGAGTAGTCGCAAAAGAGAAAAAACTTCAGCTTGAGCTGCCATCTTATTCATATCCGGAATGGGTCAGAAATTCAGTAAAAATCAAAAAAGCACTTATTGCAGATGATTTTCGTTTAACGAGCCCGCACCCTGGAAAAGTCATTGCAAATATAATTCAGGTCATCGAGAATCAGGCACCTACACGTCATGTGCGCCTGGAATTGCCAGTAAGTGATGAGGAGGTTCACGCTGATATTTCGAAGGACATTGCAAAAGTTGCACTGATCGAGCGCCACCACGCTTCTGGGCGCATCCAGGTAGGACTGGTGACCGGATTCGGTTTATTGAAATCCTGCGCGATCGCTTCGACGGTTGGTCACGATTGCCACAATATGATTGTAGTGGGTACAGACGAAGAAAATATGGCATACGCTGCCAACCAGCTGGCTGAATATGGAGGTGGGCAGATTGTAGTTAAAGATAACCAGGTATTAGGGTTGGTTCGACTGCCGATCGCCGGTATTATGTCTGACGAACGGGCAGATATTGTCGCCCAACAAGCGAAATCAGTATTGGCGGGAATCCAGTCATGCGGATGTAATTTAAATAATCCAAATATGCAGATCAGCCTGTTGGCGCTGGTTGTTATTCCTGAGCTTCGTATCTCTGATCTTGGATTGGTTGATGTTAACCAATTTAAATTTATACCTGTACTTGAATAAAAGGAAAAGAAATGACAAACTTATCTGTTTCTCAAAAACTTCACGAAGATTTGAGCAAGGTCATCGCCGAAACAGAATCCGGTGCAAGACTACCCACTGAACCTGTATTGGCAAAGCAATTAGGCGTGTCCCGGGCTACTTTACGGGAGGCCATGCGCACCTTTGAATCCCAGGGCATCATTCGCAGGCGCCAGGGGTCAGGAACATTTGTAAGTCGCCCTTCAAAAGTCATCGACAGTGGGTTGGAGATCCTTCAATCTATCGAAAAACTTGCCAACCAGATTGGCTTGAAGGTTGAGATGGGCGAGTTAATAATTGAAAGAAGGAAAGCGAAGGACGAAGAATGTTCGAGATTGGAGCTGAGCCCCTGTGATGAGGTGATGAGCGTGTCCAGGGTAATCCATGCGGATGGACGTCCAGTAGCTTTTCTAATCGACATTTTGCCAGTTGATATCTTAGAGCCGGCAGATCTCGTCGAAAGTTTTACAGGCTCAATCCTTGACCTATTGTTGACCCGCGGTCAACCCAAGCTTTATATCTCGCGAACAGATATCAATGCAGTTCAAGCGCCATCCAATGTCGCCCGAGCCTTGATGATCCAAAGAGGAGATGTATTGTTATGTTTTGAAGCTGATTTATACTCGAACGAAGAGAAAGCTGTCGATCATTCATTTAGCTACTTTCTACCTGGCTATTTCCACTTTCATGTGGTGCGTCGGGTAGCAGATTAATAATATAAAACTCAAGAAGGAGCATTTACTATGCGCAGTTTTTCAGGCAGGGATATTTTATCTCTCAAAGATTTCGAGCGGAATGAGTTTTTTCATGTGCTCGATGTAGCCAAGCAGCTCGAGCCAATCGCCAGGAATCGCCGTAACAGCACGATGCTGGCGGAAAAAACTCTGGTGACTGCATTCTACCAGCCCAGCACTCGCACCAGGCTGGCTCATGAATCCGCCATGCATCGACTGGGTGGTCATGTGACCGGTTTTGCAGACGCAAAAATGACCCGCGCAGGCGATTTTTACCAGGAATCGATCAAAGACACGGTCAAAATGCTAGAATACTACGGCGATGTCATCGTGATGCGCCACTTCCAACAAGGCGCCCCACACGAGGCAGCAAAATGGGCATCCATTCCGATCATCAATGGTGGAGATGGCTGGGGAGAGCACCCCACCCAGATTTTGACAGACCTGTATACAGTCTGGAAGGAAAAGGGTCGCATTGATGGATTGCGCTGGCTCGCAGTCGGAGATATGCGTATGCGCACCATGCATTCTCTGGGTTACGCCCTAACCCAGTTCGATTGCCCGATCACTTTCGTTGCTCCTCCGGATATGTCATTGACCTCTGAATTCAAAGCAGAATTAAACCAATATAGTCTGAATTATAAAGAAGCTGAACATGTTGAACAGGCGATTGGGGAAGCGGATGTGATTTTAGTGGAACCGGTTGTTCAGCCCGACTATACAAAATCACGTGATGAACGAACAGGTGAGCTCGATTTGACGCCCGCGAATTATAAGATTACACGTGATCTGCTCTTTAATAAAGCCAAATCAGACGCCATCCTGCTGCACTCCCTCCCGAGAATGGACGAAATTCCAAATGATGTCGATATCACGCATTGGTCCCGCTATTGGCAGGAAGCGTTCTATGGTGTTGTGATGCGCATGGCTCTGATTGCTCTGATCCTTGGCGCCATGGAATAAAACCCGATAGTATCATCTGTTAGAACTGGAGACCATTTATGCAGACGAATTTAACTGGCCGAGACCTGATCGGCGACCTGGATTTTAGTAAGGAAGAAGTTGAAACTGTTATGGATGTTGCCTTTGATCTGAAACGTAAGCGAGCGCTTGGAGAGTCCCACGCTTATTTACGCGATAAGGTCCTGGCGATGTTGTTCTTCTTCTCCAGCACCCGCACTCGCGGTTCTTTTGAAGCCGGGATGGCACAGCTTGGCGGGCATGCAGCTTTTATCGAAAGCAAGACCACTCAAATTGCACATGGTGATACACCCAAGGAAATCGGTGAGATTTTTGGGCGTTACTTCGATGGTCTCGCAATTCGCCACGTAGATTGGGGCATTGGCAATAAATACTTGAACGATGTTGCCAGAGCTTCCCGTGTTCCCGTTCTGAACATGCAATGCGACATCTACCATCCGTTCCAAATCCTTGCAGACTTGATGACCATCATCGAGAAAAAAGGGCGCGATTTACGGCGCAAGAAAATGGTTGTGTCTTGGGCTTATGCCGCTTCCTACCAGAAACCCATGTCTGTGCCTCAGTCTCTTATCCTGCAGATGCCTCGATTTGGATTGGATGTTGTCTTGGCGCACCCACCCGAATTCAAATTAATGCCAGAGATTATGGACCAGGCTTGTGAACAAGCCAGGAAGTTCAATAGTGGATTTGAGGTTGTTGACGAGATGGAAGTAGCCTTCAAAGATGCGGACATTGTTTATGCGAAATCTTGGGGAGCCATGATGCATACCCCGGACGCGGAAGAGGGTGCAAAGATCATCAAGAAGTACGAGCATTGGATTACCGATGAACGCAAAATGGCTCTCGCCAAGCCTGATGCAATATATATGCACCCATTGCCTGCCGATCGAAATATCGAGGTTACCGATGGGATTATGGACGGCCCACACTCAGTGGTTTACGATGAAGCCGAAAACCGTATGCATGCTCAAAAAGCGGTTATGGCATTAACCATGCGCTAGGAGGTGTACATGACAGAAAACAAGCAAGTCGCAGTTGTCGCCATCGGCGGTAATTCGTTGATCAAAGACGAAAACCATAAGACAGTGGAAGACCAGTACTTGGCGGCGAAGGAGACAACCTATCACATCGCTGATATGATTGAAGCCGGATGGGACGTTGCCATTGGGCACGGAAATGGTCCACAGGTGGGTTTTATCTTGCGTCGCTCCGAAATTGCCGCCAAGGTGGAAGGAATGCACGAACTGCCCTTGGATGTCTGTGGCGCTGACAGTCAGGGCGCAATTGGTTATGCGCTCCAGCAAACTCTTCAGAATGAGCTCTACCACCGTAAAATCCAGAAGAATGTCGCTACAGTCATCACTCAAGTTCTGGTAAACCAGGCTGATCCAGCCTTTCAAAAGCCATCCAAACCGATTGGCAGTTTTATGGACGAACCCGAAGCCAAGCGGCGTGAAAAAGATATGCAGTGGAGTGTTGTAGAAGATGCTGGTCGTGGCTGGCGAAGAGTGGTTGCCTCACCCCTACCCAAGGAAATCGTTGAAATGGAAACTGTCCGCACGTTGGTAGACGCCGGTGTGGTTGTGATAACAGTCGGCGGTGGTGGAATACCCGTGATTGATACTGGCGACGGGACCTATCGTGGTACTGCTGCAGTGATCGATAAAGATTTTGCCAGCAGCCTGCTTGCCCAAAAACTTAATGCCAACCTTTTCTTAATATCGACTGCAGTTGAAAAGGTAGCTTTGAATTTCAGCAAACCTGACCAGAAGTGGGTCGATCAGATGACATTATCGGAAGCGAAGCATTACCTTGCAGAAGGAACACATTTTGCTAAAGGTTCAATGGCGCCAAAAATCCAGGCAATAATCTGGTTCATTGAAACGGGTGGTAAAAAAGCCCTGATCACGAATCCGGAGAATATCGGTCGAGCATTACGTGGCGAGACTGGTACATGGATCGTACCCGATTAGACTTTCCAAAAGGGGTGGTTGAATGATAACCACCCCATTTTATTATTAATCAGAAGATCCATCCGATTATCACAGAAAAAACATGAAAATCGACTATAGACAGAGATCGAGGTTCGTTGTATGCTTAATGGTTGGGCAACTGAGAAAAAGCTGGTTGGTCCATCCATGTACTATGCAAAATTACGATCACTTTCAATAGATTATAAAAGGAGGTCACATCAAATTCTAAATAGCGAAAACTAAATTCAACTTTCAAAAAACCCTATTTTAATTTTGGAGGAATGAGAATGAAGACGAAAACCCTTTGGATTGTAATAACTTTCTTAATTGTAGCTGCTTTAACACTTGGCGCATGTGCTGCCCCCAAAGAAGAAGTGGGTGGTTTCCAGATCCCAGATATCGAAAAAGGTAAGTTCAATGTCGCGATGGTCCTGATTGGACCACATGATGATGGTGGCTGGTCGCAGGCTCACTTTGAGGGGTTAGAATATCTTGCTAAGAATGTCCCGAATTCAAACGTTGCTTATATCGAAAATGTCCCCGAAGGCGCTGATTCCGAGCAGGTGTTCCGCAGTCTGGCGCGCAAGGGATTTGACTTGATCTACGGGACTTCATTCGGATACATGGATCCGATGGAGATCGTAGCAGGTGAATTCCCCGACACGAAATTCATCCACATCAGTGGCTACAAATCGAATAGTACAAACTTTGGCAACTTATTTGGCGCCATGGAAAATATGAAATACCTGGCAGGAATGCTCGCCGGTGCACGCGCTAAGCTGGATGGAAATCCGAAGATTGGTTACATGGCGACTTTCCCAATACCAGAAGAAATCCGACTAGGAAATGCCATCGCCCTTGGAATGAAGAAAACTTGCCCAGAATGCACGATGGATGTGCGCTGGATCAACACTTGGCACGACCCGGTTGTTGAAAAAGAAGCCGCGGCATCCTTGTTTGACTCAGGATCGCAAGTTGTCTTCACTGGCGCAGATACACCTGCTGTGGCAGATGTTGCTCAAGAAAAAGGGAAATGGGGCATCACTTATGACTGGTCTGGTTCCTGCAAAGTTGAACGCTGTTTGACTGCGCCTTACTGGAACTGGGGTCCGGTTTACGCAAAGATCGCCCAGGGTATTGTCGATGGCACATATAAACCGGGTTGGGATTACTTCGATGCAGATACAGGTGGTCTCGGCTTATTTGGTCTGATGGAAGGCCAGGAATTAACCGCGGGTATTAAGGATCTGCCACCTGAGGTTATCCAACAGGTGAAAGACACGCTGGCTCAAATGCTGGCGGGTACATTCACTCGTTTTGATGTCTTTTCTGGTGAGATAAAAGATAATAAAGGTGTGGTGATCGTTCCAGCAGGTGAGAAATTTGCACAGGCGGATCTTGATCAATTCCCCCCCGGCGCTCCAGGTCTTGAATGCAAATACTGCATGTACTGGTGGGCTGACGGCATTACGGCCGAATTACCGAAACTCGGCGAATAGACCCTTTTATTGGGGCCAGTTTTCTTGAATATCGCTGCAATTTGTTGCTGCGCAAAACGAAGGGGACTGGCCCCCCTCTTTTTGAAATCCCAAAAATAATTATGGTGACTAACCAAACTGACAAGATTCTTTCAACAACCTCCAAACCGCCGCCATTAATCGAGATGGTCAATATTACCAAGCGGTTTCCTGGTGTCCTGGCTAACGATCGAGTGAATTTTATTCTTAATAAAGGTGAAATTCATGCCCTGTTGGGTGAAAACGGGGCTGGAAAAAGCACCTTGATGAACATCCTGGCTGGTCTCTATACCCCAGATTCAGGCCATATTCTATTGAGAGGCAGTGAGTCAGTCCTGACTTCGCCGCGTAACGCTATCCTGGCTGGAATCGGAATGGTTCATCAACATTTCATGCTGGTGCCAACCCAGACTGTAACTGAAAATATCCTCTTAGGTCTAAATGATCCTCGATTTGTCATGAATCTCCCCAAATATGATCGAATCATCGCTGACCTGGGTAACCGCTTCGGATTGAAGGTCGATCCCAAAGCAAAAATATGGCAGCTCTCTGTAGGTGAACAACAGCGTGTTGAGTTATTAAAAATGCTCTATCGCGGGGCAGAAATATTAATCATGGACGAACCAACTGCTGTGCTCGCGCCATCCGAAATTGATGGCTTGTTCAACACCTTACGATCAATGAACGCCGAAGGAAAGTCTGTAATTTTTATCAGTCATAAATTACATGAAGTGATGTCAATCTCCGATCGGGTCACAGTCATGCGCAAAGGGCGAGTTACAGCAACAGCGGTAGCCACTCGCGACACGACCCGTGAAGAACTTGCCCGCCAGATGGTAGGACGCGAGGTTGTTTTTCAGTTGGACAAGAAGGAGCAGACTCCAGGAGAGACAGTCCTAATTTTAGAAGATGTGCACGCTGAAAACGATAAAGGTTTGCCAGCTTTAAGAGGAGTCTCCCTGCAAGTTCGAGCTGGAGAGATCCTGGGTATTGCGGGAGTTGCTGGAAACGGCCAGAGTGAGCTAGCCCAAGTAATTACCGGTATGCGGAAATGCAACCAGGGTCAAATCCTGCTTAACAACCAGGTAATCGGTAACCAGACGATCCGTTTCGGAATCGATCATGGCATTGCTTATGTACCTGAAGACCGCACTCATGTTGGCACAGCGCCCAACTTAAGTGTCACAGACAATGTCATCATGAAAAACTATCGAAAGCCCCCCATCGCAAAAGGTTGGATGTTAAATTCAGATAGGGCAACAAAATATGCACAGGAATTAAAGGGTGCTTACGATATCATTGTTCCTAATGTGGAAACGCCTGTGAGGCTGCTTTCAGGGGGAAATCTTCAAAGGGTGATATTAGCTCGTGAGACCTCTGGACAGCGTTCTCTCCTGGTTGCCGTCCAACCTACTCGAGGACTTGATGTTGGAGCAATTGAGGGAGTCCACCGATTGCTGCTGGCTCAACGCGAACTTGGAGCTGCGATTCTATTAATCTCCGAAGAGCTGGAAGAATTACTCGCCTTAAGTGACCGAACCATCGTATTATATGAGGGCAAAATAATGGGGGAAGTCCCCGGTCACGATTTGCAGACTGTTGGATTGATGATGACTGGAACGCCACTGGTGCAGATTCGAAAGCAAGGAGATCTTACCCATGTCTGAAACTCCCACCCTTTCTGCAGCAACAGCTCGTAAAGGATTTCCTTTCAAATTTCGACTCGAACCTCGTTTGGAAGAACCACCGAAGTGGTTTCCATACCTGGTTTCATTGGG
>Ga0209253_10005386_pt1 | contig 11083 bp, 8 predicted proteins | sample FrelakmetBRP12BR_FD_187145 | JGI IMG/M metagenome (GOLD analysis project Ga0209253, IMG submission 187145) | Freshwater lake sediment microbial communities from the University of Notre Dame, USA, for methane emissions studies - BRP12 BR (SPAdes)... | ecosystem: Environmental > Aquatic >... | reverse complement strand
GTTCGACGGGAAGCGGTGAAGCCGGGATTTCGATGGTCGTGAGTATCCTCAGAGCTTCGCGCACCGTCAGTTCTCCCGCAGGTAAAAGGGATGTTGCTGCGATGGTCAACACAAGGGAGCAAGAAAGTACGCAGGGGAGTCTCATGGCTCGAAACCTCATCTGGTGTTGGTGTCTTGAGGCCGAAACCGGAAAGGCACAGAGGAACAACCGGACGGCCTATCGTCACAGAAGGCGCGACGAAACAACAGGGCTTCGGAGTAGGAGAAAATAACGCGATTGTTTGAGAACTGCAAAACCCTGGGGCTGACCTGTCCGGCCGTGGTTATGATTATCATTGTCGTTCGGGACGGCTCGACGTGGGTTCGGAGGACGCGATTTCGTCCGGAATTGCAGCCGTCTCTCTTCAGAAGTCCATCCGGGCCAACTCCATCATGGATTGTGCGATCAGGGAGCAGTGTCGTGAAGCGGGAATGGATCTGAGGACAGATGGGCATCCCACGTAACCGAGTCGCAACCCTCTTGCTGCACACCTGACGCCAACTCGGTATCGCTCAATCTGGTGATGACTGTCATAAGTTCCACGATGTAAGTATATTGTCGCACCAGCTTATCGCAGGCAGATGCCGATATGACAAAGAGGGCGGTCGAGGTCCAGGAGGCAATGAACACCATGGGGCAAAAGGGTGCGCCTTTTCTGGTCATTATCGACTATGCAATGGAGAACCCTCTCATTCTTCCGTTGGACGAATGTGCGAGTGAAGGTGTCTTCTTCCAGTTCCCGGGGGCGACAAACTGCCCGCGTTCGGTAGGACCCAGGCCTCAGGTGCATCTTGAAAAGAAACCCGTTTCGTTTGAACGGTACAACGAGGCGTTCAACCTCGTCATGCGTCACATCCATGACGGCAATTCCTATCTGGTAAATCTGACCTTTCCCACTCCCATCACGATAAACCTGAGGCTGGATGAGGTGTTTGCACACAGTAGCGCTCCATTCCGCCTTATCGTCCGTGATCAATTTGTGGTGTTTTCTCCCGAACGGTTTGTGCGCGTTGAAGCGGGAACCATTTCGACATTTCCGGTGAAGGGCACGATCGATGCATCGCTGGAAAACGCAGAGGAGATTCTCCTGGCTGATCCCAAAGAGAAAGCAGAACATGTCACTGTCGTAGATCTTCTCCGCAACGATCTTTCAATGGTTGCCCGAAGGGTTCGGGTGGAACGGTATCGTTATGTTGAAAGAGTCGCAACGCACCAGAAGACGTTGCTGCAAAATAGTTCTCAGATTACAGGAGACCTCGAATGGAACTACCACGGACGACTCGGGGATATTCTCTTCACGCTGCTCCCGGCAGGTTCAATATGCGGCGCGCCCAAGCTTAAAACACTTACGATTATTGCAGAAGCCGAACAGAGTCCGAGAGGATTCTATACCGGTATCTGTGGTCTCTTCGACGGGAAGGATTTTGACTCGTGTGTGATGATCCGATTTATTGAAAAGCGTGGAACATCATTGTTGTTCAGAAGCGGGGGTGGAATTACTCATGCCAGTCGGGCTGAAGCCGAATATCGGGAACTCGTGGACAAGGTCTATGTCCCAATTGTTTGAATCGATTATGGTAGTGGATGGTATTGCCCGACATCTCGCGCTTCACAGCGCGCGGATGAACCGATCGCGCAGTCAACTGTTTGGCTCAGTGCCTGCAATTAACCTGGAGCAAGTACTACCCCCGCTTCTACGATCCGCCTTCGGATTGTGCAAATGTCGTGTCGTGTACGATCGGGAAATCCGGAGTGTAGAATGTGCGCCATATCAGCAACGGAGGATTTCCGGTCTTGTCCTTGTTCACGACAACGAGATCAGGTACGATCACAAGTACCTTGACCGTTCGACACTGGAGAAGATCCCCGGTATTGCTGAAACGGAGGAGGCGGTGATTGTGCAGGAAGGCTTGATCACCGATACGCGTTACTCGAACATTGTTCTTGCCGACGGCCCCATCCGGGTTACGCCTGCAAATCCTCTCTTGCGAGGAATTCAACGTGAGTATCTGTTGTCAATAGGTGCGATCCGAGAGGAGGAGGTGCGCGTTAAGGATATTCAGCGATTTGAAAAGGTCATACTCATCAACGCTATGATGGAACTGGAGACCGGTCCGGTGATTGATCGCGCGAAGATCCGCGTGGCCATTGGGAGATCTTGACGTTCGCAGAGAACGCGCTGTCCCCGTCCTATCCAAACCCGCTCATAGGAAACTCGCAGCATCCGGGGCAGCAGGGGAAAACAGCAGTGACGGGTGGATCGGCGTGCTCCGGAATCCCGTTGTCGAAGAAGAGAGATCGGTGGAGTGTTGCTGACTTTGCGCTAGACTCTGAAAGGATTCCTGTATGCCACTCGGAGTCATTGCCCTCATTGCCTCGACTCCCGTTCTTGTTATTCTCTATCTGATGGTAGGGAGGCGTTGGCCTGCGACGATAGCCATGCCTGTCGCATGGCTGATTGCCGTTCTCCTTGCCGCATTTGTCTGGCGCACCCCCACGAACTTTCTGATTGCAGCAACCGTCAAGGGTATCAACTCGGCACTGGAAATCCTGACCATCATTTTCGGGGCCTTAGTGCTGTTGTTCACACTGCGCGAAGCCGGTGCCCTGTCGGCCATCAACCACGGCTTTCGAAGGATTTCCGAAGACCGGCGCGTGCAGGTGGTGCTCATTTCCTGGTTGTTTGGTGCATTTATCGAGGGAGCCGCCGGGTTCGGCACTCCTGCTGCCTTGCTCTCGCCGCTCCTGGTTACCCTGGGGTTCCCCGCCCTCGGTGCGGTTATGGTGTCGTTGATCGCAAACACGACACCGATTTCATTCGGACCTGTCGGTGTTCCTACCATACTCGGCTTCGGTACAGCGCTGAACACCGCGGATATCCAGCAGGCAATCGCACAGCACGGCATGAGTATGTCTCAATTCATTTACCAGATCGGGCTGTGGACTGCGATCATGCACTCCGTGGTGGCGGTGTTCATCCCCCTGATCGCCGTGTCGATGATGACCAGATATTTCGGCGCCAACCGGACGTACAGGGAAGGCCTGCACATCTGGCCGTACGCCATCTTTGCAGGCGTGAGCTATGTTATTCCGTATCTGCTTACTGCCTGGCTGCTGGGGCCGGAGTTTCCCTCTCTGTTCGGCGGTCTGATCGGATTGTTCATTGTTCTTCCAGCAACAAAGGCAGGTTTCCTCGTTCCAAAAGAGAGGTGGGACTTTCCCGAAAAGGCTCAGTGGGATAAATCGTGGATCGGCACAATTACGATGAGCGAATCGGAGGTGAACGGATCGGTCCCCCTGTGGCGCGCCTGGCTGCCGTATGTTGTTGTCGGACTGCTCCTTGTGGCGACACGGCTCGATGCGTTACCGTTCAAGGCGCTTCTCAAAGGGGCTCCCGTGGCCATGAACGACCTTCTGGGAACGGACGTGAAAACAAAGCTTGAGCCGCTGTACAACCCGGGTATTTTCCCCTTTGTTGCTGTTGCGCTTCTGGCGATTCCTTTCTTCCGATTGAATCGCCACCAGGCGAAGAACGCATGGAAAGAAGCGATCACGAAGATCAAGAGCCCGGTTATCGCACTGCTGTTCACTGTCCCGATGGTTGAGGCAATGCAGGCGGGTCATTCCCCCCTGGGATGGGAGAGCATGCCAATTGTCATAGCGCATTTTATTTCACAGCTTGTCCAGGGTGCATGGCCGATCATTGCTCCGTACGTGGGCGCATTCGGGGCATTCATTGCGGGTTCAAATACCGTGTCGAACATGCTCTTCGGACTCTTCCAGTATTCTGTGGCTGAACAGCTTGGCATCTCGCACATCATTATCCTGAGCCAGCAGAATGTGGGTGGGGCATTCGGAGTACTGGTATGCGTGTTCAAGATCATTGCCGCAAGCGCTACCGTAGGACTCAGCGGTGTGGAAGGCCTTCTCATCAGGAGGAATGTGCTGCCGCTCTTGATTTACGGAACCGTTGTCGGAATTACGGGCCTTATCCTCGTGTATCTGGTAGTCCCCGGATTATTCTAAAGTCCAAAACTGCTTCATCTGAATTCACCCGGACCGTTCTGCAGGCTATGGGTTTGCCTACCGAAGGTAGTACACCTCTTCCATGTCAGACCAGATCTTCCCCTTCGCCGCGGCATCAGGGAGCGGCGACTGGCAGGGGTCTGTCTCTTTCCACCACCGCTGCGTCTCCGGATCGGCAGCCATTTTCCTCATGTCGGCCTCCCAGTTGTCCCCGGTGTATTCCAGGTATGAGAAGAGGTAGGGCCTGCCGTCGATCTCCTTCAGGTGGATGGAGTAGTTCTGGATCTTGCACTCCTTCAGCATCCGGTTGACCCCGGGCCAGGGATTAGCGTGAAGCTGTTTGTAGAACGCCGCCTTCTCGGGCAGCAACCCGGTAACCCACGCGAAACGCCTGGGTGACGATTGTTCCGCCGCGCAGCCGCCAAGGAGGGCAAGGAGGAGAAGTGCAGTGATCAGTTTCATGACGCCTCACGTGGTGATTCCGGTCTATCGGAAGAGAAAATACAGTGTGACGAACGTTGCCAGCACCACGGCAGCCAGGATACGGTAGTTGCCCAACGCGTGGCCGTGAGCCTTCCCTCGCAATGGCTCGCGCCAGTCTTCCCAGACCAGCGCCCGCGCTTCTTCCCTGAGGGGCTCCGGTCTCAAGAGCGACGCCATGACCATGATGGTGCAGCAGGTGACGAGGAGATAGAACGCCGTCAGCATGAAATCATGAATGATGTTGCGGCAGAGCCAGTCAAACGCCCCTGCCAGCACCGGACTGTTCCCGGCCAGGTACGAGGCGATGGGTCCCTTCCAGAAATCGAGCGGGAAGAGAATCATCCCCATCATGCCGCCGCATATCAATGTCAGCAAAGCGGCCCTGCCGGAAGCCTTCTTCCAGAAGACCCCCAGGAGAAAGACCGCGGTGATGGGGGGCGCGATGTAGGAGATCAGACGGCTCAATCCCTCGAAGATCGTACTGTAATGGCCGAAGAGGGGGGACAGGGCAATAGCGATCAGGGTTGCGACGACCGTGGTGAGTTTTCCGATCACGACGAGTCGGTGGTCGGTTGTGCCGGGCCTCCAGCGCTTGACGATGTCGTAGGCGACGAGGGTGGCTGAAGAGTTGAGGGCGGCCGAGCAGGTCTGCATGGCTGCGGCCAGCATGGCGGCCGCCACCAGCCCCTTCAACCCCGCCGGGAGCATCCGGGTGAGCATGAATGTGTATGTGTCCGCCGTCTTCAGCGGACCTCCTCCCTCGAAGTAGCCCTGCTGCACAAGCGCAACGCAGATCACTCCCGGCAGCACGAAGAAGAAGACCGGCAGGATCTTAATGAACGCGCAGAACAGGGGCCCGAGGCGGGCCTGCTTTTCGTCGCGCGCCGCGAGGACCCGCTGGACAATGGTCTGGTCCGCGCACCAGTACCAGATCCCAAGTACGGGATACCCCAGAAGAACGGAATACCAGGGCAACCCGCTTGCGTCGCCGGCAGAGCGCGCCATGCTGAGGAAGTTCCCCGTAGACTGCGGAATCCCCTCCTGCCCCGCCAGAGGGTGAGGATGCGTGGCGAGCGTCGTCGCGAGTTCCGACCAGCCACCCACTTTGACGTAGCCAACCAAGGTGATTGCCACCGCGCCCACGAGAAGGAGAATGGTCTGTATGCTCTCCGTCCAGACCACGGCGAGCAGCCCCCCGAGCATTGTATAGATCCCGGTGAGGAGTCCGATTCCTATGATGAAGAGGATGAGCACATCGATGCCGAGGATCGTAGCATCGGGGGGGATGTCCAGTATGCCGCGCAGCACCCAGGCCGCTGTGTAGAGCGCCACACCGATATGGATGACAATGGCGGAGAAAAGGGAGACGATCGCCAACACGTCCCGGCAAGGGCGGTTGAAGCGCCGCTCCAGGTAGTCGGGAAGAGTCGGGACACGCGAGCGGAGATAGAGTGGGGCGAAGAAGAGGGAGAGGAGGATAAGCGTGAATCCCGCCATCCACTCAAAATTGCCGTAGACGAGACCATACTGGTACGCAGTCTGCGCCAGGCTGACCAGGTGGACGGTGGAGATGTTCGCCGCGAACATCGCCAGTCCGATCACCGGCCATGTGAGCGTGTTCCCCGCCAGAAAGTAGTGGCTCCCCTCTCCTCCGCGCCGCCGCTGGAACCCCGCCGCTACGCCCAATCCGACCACGCCTACCAGGTAGGCGGCGATGATTCCCCAGTCCAGCGGGCTCATTGCACCTGTCATGGAGCACCCCTGTATGAGAAGAATCGAACGTGGCCGGTAATGTAGCAGACTCCGGCACGAAAATCAATCGCGCCGTCGCTGCAACGCTAATGCTTTTCTCTTCCCGGGAGGGATCCGGACAGGAACCTCTTGAGGTCATTATATTCATTGAACAACTTTTGATTCAATGAGCTCAGGACTCCATCGCGAACCGTCTGAATTCTGTGTTGAGGAGACAAGATCTGTATACACCGGGCGCTGTACAAGCGGTACTGTAATCAGGCCGCAAGGGGGATACAGCCCTCCGCCGGCAATTGACTTTCCTCTCACCCGCACCTATCTTTCTGAGAAACGAGCCAGGACGATACACGCATGGGACCAGGATTAAGCGTCGAAAAGATCGCTATCTACGGATTTGTCCTTATCTTCTGCGCGATTGGCGTCGGGCTTGTCTACGGAGCCATTGTTACCTTCCAGGATGGCGATACGACGAACGCGTTTCTGATGCTGATCGCGGCTCTGGCGTTCGGGGGATTTGGCCTGGGGGTCTTCGCCCTCACGACCGTCGGATACCGGGGCCAGGCTCGCGAGGCGGCCCTGCGGGTGGCCCACCCCGATGAGCCGTGGAGGTGGCGCGACGACTGGGCCACCGGCCGCGTCCGCAGCATGGGGAAGGCTGCCGCCTGGTTCTTCTGGGGATTCGCCACGCTCTGGAACCTTGTCTCCACACCTCTGTTGATCTTCCTCCCCGCGGAGATCATCGAGAAAGAAAACTATGCGGCGTTGCTGGGCCTGCTGTTTCCTCTCGTCGGAATCGGACTCATCGTGGTCGCCGTGCGGAAGACGATCCAGCGCAGGAAATACGGCGACTGCCTGTTCCTCATGGAGCGCGTGCCAGGCATCCTCGGGGGAGATGTGACAGGCACCATCCTGATCCCGCGCGGCCTGCCTGCCGCCGAAACCCTCACTGTGCGGCTCTCGTGCATCCATAGGGAACGGCGGCGCTCCGGCAAGCAGACTTCCACATACGATGAAGTGCTCTGGCAGACAGAGCAGTCTGTCGTCCGGCTGTCGCCCACGGGCGAAGGGGCGGCGCAGGATGCAGCGGTGAGGTTCCGCGTCCCGTACGACGCCAGCCCGACCGGTGAAATAGACGAGAACAACTCCGTCTTTTGGAAGCTTGAGACGGACGCCTCGGTCCCGGGCGTCGATTTCTCCACAGGGTTTGAGATCCCCGTTTTCAAGACCCTGGCTTCCTCCCCGCAGGTGACCGAAGAGCGACTCCGCTCCGATGATGTGTCGGCAGGCACACCAGCCATCGCGCCCGCCGATTACACCGGTGTCGCCGTCGTCCTGAGCGCGGGGGGCGGAACGGAGTTCATCCTCAAACCCCGCGAGGGCCTGCTGGGAACAGTGCCTGCGATGGGCGTCGTTTTCATTTTTGCGGGGATCGCCGCACTCCTCGCGTACGCCGGGGCACCGTTCATCTTCCCGCTGGTATTCGGGATGTTCGCCTTACTCATCGCTTTCGTACTTGTCTTCGGCGCCTTCGGCGAGAGCCGCATCGTGGTAGAGAAAGGGCACGTCAGCGTCCGCAACTCGCTGTTCGGCATCATGAGGGGCAGGCGCATGCCCTGTTCAAGCATCACGAAGATCGGCGTTAAGGGAGAGGGAAGGGCGGGGAAGCGCGGCTACTACTCGATCACCCTCACCCAGGAGGATGGGAAGTCCACCTCTCCGTTCCAGTTCCTGCGCGAAAGGCGGCAGGCCGACTGGCTTGCCGAAGAGGTACGTAAAGCGATGGAGCCTTGGCGGCTCTTCCATCAGTTGATTCCGAAAGAGCCCGGCTCTCGCTTCCAAAATTGACACAGATCAGGAGTATCGATTTCAATGTGAATTTACTACTTTGTACGTGGATGGAGGTTGAGGAGGCACAGGTTTTTCCGTCCACTTCGACATCTTCGAATTCACTGAAAGCACGCACATGCTGAATATCGCTCTCTTCGGCCCCCCGGGAGCCGGCAAAGGCACTCAATCGGAGTATCTCACTCATAAGTACAACCTCTTTTACATCTCCACCGGCGATCTGCTTCGGAAGGAGATTGCACAAAAAACCCGGCTCGGCCTGGAGGCGCAAAGTATCATCGCCTCGGGTGGTTTGGTCTCGGACGAAATCATCGTGCAGATCATTGAGAAAACGATCACCGATCACCCCGGCGAAAAGGGATTCCTTTTCGATGGCTTCCCGCGAACGTACATTCAGGCGTATATCCTCGAAGGTTTGATGCTGAAGCTCAATACGGTCCTCACCTGTCTCATCAGCCTCAATGTACCCCAGGAAGTGTCGGTTGCCCGCCTTCTCAAACGCGGCATCACGTCGGGACGCACGGACGACAACGAACAGGTCATACGTAACCGGCTGCGTGAATACGATGAAAAGACTCTGCCCGTCCTCGCGTTCTATAAGGACAAAGGGATCTGCATCGACGTCGATGGAAGCGCCGGCATCGACGAGGTGACGCACTCGATCGAGGCGATCATCAAGAACGAATTGAGCAAGATCCTCCTGAACATCGTCTTGTTCGGATACCCCGGATCAGGACGCGGCTCGCAAGGCAAAGCGCTGGCAAAGCAGTACGGATTGGAATATGTGGCCACCGGCGAGATGCTCGATCGGGAGATCAAGGAAAACAGTGAAACCGGCCGTAAGATCATCGAGATGTATGAAAACGGACAACTCGTGCCCGATGAGATCGTTGTTCAACTGATCGAAAAGCGTCTTGCAGCTTCGAAGAGCTTCGATGCCAAGGGGTTCATCTTCAAAGGGTTTCCCCGCACCCTGGTCCAGTCCTACATCCTCGACGGCCTGCTGAAGAAGTACGGGACCTCCATTTCAAAGATCATCGAGATCGAACTTCCGATGTTGGAACTGATCAGCCGGCTGGATCAACGCAGCAAAACTGACCGATGTATGCCCTATGACACAAGCACCCAGAAGATCGTCAAGCGGCTCCAGGAGCATGAAATGAAAACCGTTCCTGTCATCGAAAAGTACAAGCAACTCCACGGCGTCGTGAAAGTGAACGGCGAAGGGACGCTCGAGGAGGTGTACAAGCGGATCTCATCCGAGATCGAGAACGGCTTCAAAAATATGCGGTGATTCGAGCCCTGTTCCTCACCTATGGCGGGACGTTGCAGGAAGCGCTTGCGAATGCGGAAGAAGCGCCGAATGGTGACGCGCAGAACGTTGGGCATGATCGGCTCTTGCCGATTCCCACCGTGCTCAGTGTGCTGACGTCGGTATGCGACTAGTCAGGGTACCGTTGTCACGCTGTAGTATCGATTTCAACGTGCTTCACTATTTTGTGCGGATGGAATTCTGACGGGGCACTGGAAAATGAACACACGAGAACGATTTCATGCGATCATGAATTTCAAGCCCTTCGACCGCCTTCCACTCCTTGAGTGGGCGGAATGGTGGGACGAGACGATTGAGCGATGGCGTGGCGAAGGACTCCCCGTCAACCTCAATGATCGCTATGCCATCTGCAAGCATTTTGGTCTGGATATGTACAAACAGGACTGGTTTGACGTCATGACATCTGGCTGCCCCCGGCCGCGAGCACACGGGTCCGGTGTCATTGAGTCCGATGCGGAGTATGACCGGATTCTGCCGTACCTCTACCCGTCAAAGCCCGTTGAGGAGATGAAGTGGGGACCGTGGGCAGAAGAACAGCAGGAGGGAAATGTTGTGCTCTGGTTTACCGTTGACGGCTTCTTCTGGTTCGCGAGACGGCTTCTCGGAATTGAACGGCATCTTTATGCATTCTATGACCAGCCGGAGTTGATGCATCGCATCAACGCGGACCTGGCCGATTGGATTCTGACCGTGATCGAGCAGGTTTGTTCCGTCTGCGTGCCCGACTTCATGACTTTTGCCGAGGACATGAGCTACAACAACGGCCCGATGCTGTCAAAGGACCTCTTCAATGAGTTCATGCGACCCTACTACGACAGAGTCATCCCCGCACTACGGAAACAGGGGATCATGCCGATCATCGATTCGGACGGGGACATTGCCACACCGTCGTACTGGTTCGAAGAATCGGGGCTCACGGGTATTTTGCCATTGGAACGGCAGGCCGGGGTCGACATCGCATCCCTCCGGGTCCATCATCCGAAGATGAGATTCATCGGCCACTTCGATAAGATGACGATGAACAAGGGTGAATCCCGGATGAGGGCGGAGTTCGAGCGGCTTCTCCCGACGGCCGCCAGGGGCGGGTTCCTGATCAGTTGCGATCATCAGACCCCTCCGGGCGTATCATACGACAACTACCGGACGTACCTTGACCTTTTCAGGGAATATGCCGAAAAGGCAGGAGAGATGTCGAGAGAAGATGCCGAACCATGTCATGGAGGCAACATTTGACAGCGTGTCTCAGACCTCCCCTTGTCTTACGGAGCGACTGGAGAAGGCGCACCGGTCCCATTAAGCCCGAGGGAAGCAGCGGTGAATCCTTGGTAAAATGTCTCCAGGTTGCAGACGCATACCGTCCGTAAGGCGGACGTGGTTCTCCTTTCACCACCCATTCCGGCCAGCGAAGGATGTTCCCTCCTTCTGCAAATTCGGCGTCCTGCGGCAGACGTTCGTCGCCCACAAGACGATTGCGCCAGACATTCACCACAGAGATTTCCAGTATGTTTCCTCGGCCTCACCGGAGGCGTTCTGACACCCGTTTCCCTTTATTGCTTAGCCAACCCCAAGGCGTGTTTCGGGTCCTGCCCCACGGTCTACACCAG
>Ga0209253_10005385_pt1 | contig 11084 bp, 9 predicted proteins | sample FrelakmetBRP12BR_FD_187145 | JGI IMG/M metagenome (GOLD analysis project Ga0209253, IMG submission 187145) | Freshwater lake sediment microbial communities from the University of Notre Dame, USA, for methane emissions studies - BRP12 BR (SPAdes)... | ecosystem: Environmental > Aquatic >... | reverse complement strand
TCGTGCCCCGTGCCGTCGTTGGTGCCCAGGGGGTTGTTCCCCAGGGCGCCCGGGGAGATGTCGATCATCACCCCCGCCGTCGGATCGAGCAGGCTGCTCAGGCGGATCACCTCCACGGCAGAGTCCCTGAACTCCTGGTCGCTGCCGGCATCGCCCAGCCACGGCGGGTCGCCCGGATCCAGCGGCAGCCCCTCCTCTCCGCCCGCGGGCAGGGCGAAGGCGGTCACGTGCCCCCAGTGCGTGCCGATGACCTGCTGGGGTCCCGAGGCAAGGGGTATGCCGTTCTGGGTGACCATGTTGTCTATCTCCAGCGGCTGCCAGCGGTTGGGGTCGGCCATCACGGCCCCCGACTCCTTCACCACCAGGGGCTCGTTCACCGGCCGGTAGCCGGTGGCCTGGTAGCCGCCGGTCTCGTTGGAGCCGTCGGTCAGGCCGAAGGCGATGATCGTCGCCGCAATGCGGTTCCCCAGGGCGGCGGGGCCGTCGCCCTCGGTCGTGGTCACCTCAGCCGGGTAGCAGAGCGCCGCCATGAGCGCGTCGAACTCGGGGATCGAGTCCGACGCCCCGCCGGACCTCAGGTAGCGATGCTCGAGGATGCGGTAGGCGGCGTAGCTGATGGCCTCGTCGCGGGCTGCGGCAACGTCGCCGGCGGTGTGCTTCTCGTTCAGGAAGTATCCGGAGGCGTCGGGCGAATAGGCCGCCCAGGCATCCCACATCGCTGCCGAGAGGTGAAAGAGGTTGCGGGCGTGGACCGTGGGCATGGGCACATCCCGCCGAATGGCATTGAGGAGCGCCTCGTTCCAGCGGCGGGCGACGGACCACTCGGGATGCTCGGAGGTGGGGACGCATGCCGGTTCCTCGGCTCGGCCGCCGTCGAGAGCGAAGGAGACGAGCAGGGCAGTCGTGATCCCGAGGACGGCACCCACGGCGAGCCACCGCAGCGGCCGGCGGGTGAGCATCAGCGGCCCGACTCCGCCCGGCGGGGCCCGAGGCATCCGGGGCAAGCGCTCACCGTAGGAACACCGGGGCCCGGCCGGCCCCGGCAGGGTCGGCGATGACCGGGCTGAGGGCGAGTTCCGCCGCTCCGATGAGGGTGGCGTCGACGCCCAGGCGGCTCGGGACGATGCTCACTCGTGACCAGGGGGCGGCCAGGGCTTGCGACCGGGCGCCCTGGCCCACGGCCGGGGCGAGGAACCGGTAGAAGCGGTGGTAGAGGCCGCCCAGGACGACGACTTCGGGGTTGAACAGGTTGATGAGGTTCCCGACACCCAGGCCGAGCCAGCGGCCCACCTCGGCCATCCCGGCCAGCACGGCGCCCTCCCCGGCTTCGGCCTTCTTGCTGAGGGCGTCGAGGGCGGCCAGGCCGGTGGCCGCGTCTCCCGAGCCGGTGCGCCGCAGGAGCGCCGCCTCTCCCGCCTCGGTCTCCCAACAGCCGGTGGCCCCGCACCCGCAGGGCCAGCCCCCGGGATTGATCAGGGCGTGGCCGACTTCGCCGGCGTAGCCCGTGGCGCCGAGCAGGGGCTCGTCGTCGGCGATGATCCCGGCGCCGATGCCGACCTCACCGGCGATGTAGATGAGATGGCGCACGCCGGGGTGCCCGCCGCGCCGGTGCTCGGCCAGCGCCCCGAGGTCGGCCTCGTTGGCCACCATGACGGGCTGCCCGTCGCTGAGCTCCGCGGCGAGCAGCCTGCCGATGGGAGCGTCGCGCCAGCCCAGGTTGGGGGCGAGGTGCACGAGACCGTCGGAGCGCCGGGTGATGCCGGCCACCCCGACCCCGACTCCCACCAGCCGGTGGTTCGGAGGCAGCGAGTCGAGGAGCGGCCGGGCGAGCCCGGCGACATCCTGCACCGCCTCCTCCGGGGAGATGTGCTCCCGGGACCGCTCCAGGCGACGCCGGTCGAACACGTGACCTCCCAGGCCCACTGTGGCCACGGCCAGCGAGTCCACCGCCAGTTCGACGGCGAGGACGACGGCTCCGTGGGGCCGGGTGTGGACCATGGGCGACGGCCGGCCGGGCCCGGAGGGGGTGAGGCTGGGCCCTTCCACGACGAGGTCCAGCGAGGAGAGCTCGCCGATCAGATCCGCCATGGTCGAACGGCTCAGCCCTGTGATCGAGGCCAGGCGGGAGCGGGTCAGCGGCCCGGCGAAGTGGAGGCGGCGCAGCACAAGGGCGAGGTTGTGCCGCCGCACCTCGTCCGTCGCCACCCCGGTCCGCCGGGTGTCCCCATCGGGGGGAGTGTCGCTCGTGGGCACCAGGCTCCTCGGATTTGTTCGGGTCCTAACTATATCGCCGGCCGGGAGCCTCTGGCGGCGCCCGCGAAACTCCTCCCCCGTTTATGTTGCAGGGTCGAACAAATCCGAATATCCTGTGGACCGGCACGATGCGGGCTTCAGGGAGAACCTGCCCGCAGGACACTACAAAGGGAGGAACCAAAGGGTGTTCAACCGCAGACTCGTGGTCGTATTTGCTGTCCTGAGCCTGGTGCTGGGATTGGCAGCATGCGGGGACGACAGCGAAGGGTTCGTCGTCGGGGTGTCGTGGAACAACTACAACGAAGAGCGCTGGGCCAAGTGGGATGAGCCCGACATGAAGGCGGCCATCGAGGCCGGCGGCGGGAGCTACATCAGCGCTGATGCCGGTTCGTCTGCCGAGCAGCAGATCGCCGATGTGGAGAACCTGATCTCCCAGGGCGCCGACGTGGTCATCATCCTGGCGCAGGACGGCACCGCCATCAAGCCGGCGGTGGCCGCGGCCCTCGAGCAGGGCATCCCGGTCATCGCGTATGACCGTCTGATCGAGGACCCGGGCGCTCTCTACATCACGTTCGACAACGTCGAGGTCGGCCGGATGCAGGCGCGGGCCATCTTCGCGGCCATGCCTGAAGGCAACTACGTCTTCATCAAGGGCAACTCGGCCGACGCCAACGCCGACTTCCTTCGGGGCGGCCAGCAGGAGATCCTGCAGGCGGCCATCGATTCCGGCGCCATCGTCAACGTCGGCGAGATGTACACCGACAACTGGGATCCGGCTGTTGCCCAGACCAACATGGAGCAGATCCTGACCCAGGCCAACAATGAGGTCGACGCCGTGGTTGCCTCCAACGACGGCACGGCCGGCGGCGTGATCACCGCCCTTGCCGCCCAGGGCCTCGCCGGCATCGTGCCGGTGTCTGGACAGGATGGCGACGCCGCCGCCCTGAACCGGATCGCCCTCGGGACGCAGACGGTGTCGGTGTGGAAGGACGCTCGCGAGCTCGGCAAGAAGGCCGGCGAAGCGGCCGTCCTGCTCGCCCAGGGCACCGCTTTGGCCGATCTTCCCGGCATCGTGATGTTCATGTCGCCGGGCGGGAACAACATGACCTCGTACCTGTTGACCCCGATTCCCATCACCAAGGACAACCTGCAGGTTGTCATCGACGCCGGCTGGATCGACGTCGCCACCCTCTGCCAGGGTGTCGCCGCCGGGACCGTCGCGGTCTGCCCCTAATCAACGCGAGTTGATCGGCGGCTGGTAGTGAAGCGCCGCGCTCCCGGACCTCGGGGGCGCGGCGCTTCTGCGTAGGATTGGCGTAACGGCCAGGAGGTGCCATGAGTGTGACCGGCAGCCCGCCCATCCCACCCGCGGCCTCGAAGATTGCGGCGCAGCGTCTGCGGCTCCGCTCGATGGCGCGCGCGTTCGAGATCGACACCCGCCTCCTGGGCATGGTGGGAGCGCTGGCCATCATCTGGGTCGGCTTCCACTTCTGGACCGGGGGCACCTTCCTCACCCCCCGCAACTTGTGGAACCTCTCGGTGCAGACGGCCACCGTCGCCATCATGGCCACGGGCATGGTGCTCATAATCGTGTCCCGCAACATCGACCTGTCGGTCGGCTCGGTGCTGGGTGCGGTGGGCATGGCCATGGCCATGCTGCAGCGGGAGATCCTGCCCGACTGGATCGGCTACGACCACTGGGCGATGTGGATCATTGCCCTCGCCGCCGGCCTGGTGCTGGGAGCGCTCATCGGCGGGCTGCACGGCTTCCTAATCGCCTACGTCGGCGTGCCCTCGTTCATCGTGACCCTGGGCGGCCTCCTGGTCTGGAGGGGGGTGGCCTGGTGGCAGGCCAGCGGCCAGACCATCGCCCCGATGGACTCCACCTTCCAGCTCTTAGGGGGCGGCTCGCGCGGGAACATCGGCGGTCTCTGGAGCTGGATCGTGGGAGCCGTCGCCTGCGCCGGGATCCTGGCGCTGCTCTTCGTCGGGCGGCGCCAGCGCCGCAAGTTCGGCCTGAGGCTTCGCCCCTTCTGGGCTGAGATCGCCCTCAGTGTCCTCAGCTGTGGCGTGGTCCTCGGGGCGGTCGGCTACCTCAACCTCTACTACTTGCCGGAGCGGGTCGCCGCCGAGAGGGGCGGCGGGGACATCCCCTTCGGCCTGGCCAATCCGGTGCTCATCCTGATCGGGGTCACCCTGGTCATAACCTTCATCGCCACCCGGCTCCGCTTCGGCCGCTATGTGTTCGCCATCGGCGGCAACCCCGAGGCCGCCGAGCTCGGGGGCATCAAGACCCGCTGGGTCATCATGAAGTCCTTCATCCTGATGGGCATCCTGGTGGCGATCGCCGCCGCGGTGCAGACCGCCCGTCTCAACGCCGCGGTGAGCGGCCTGGGACAAAGTGCTGAGCTCTACGTGATCGCCGCCGCCGTGATCGGCGGGACCTCTCTTGCCGGCGGGGTGGGCACGATCTCGGGCGCCGTCCTCGGCGCCCTGGTGATGCAGTCGCTGCAGTCCGGAATGGTGCTCGTCGGCGTCGAGGCGCCGATCCAGGATGTGGCCGCCGGCATCGTCCTCGTCTTCGCCGTGGCCCTCGACACGATCCTCAAGCGGAGGCCGAAATGACCATGACGACCCAAGCCTCCCGGGGTGTCCCCCTCGTCGACATGCGCGACATCCGCGTCGCCTTCGGCGGGGTGCACGCCGTGGACGGTTGCAGCGTTGACCTCTACCCGGGCGAGGTGGTGGGCCTGGTGGGCGGCAACGGCGCCGGCAAGACCACCCTGATCAAGACGCTCTCCGGGGCCCACAAGGCCGACTCGGGCGAGATCTTCATCAACGGCGAGAAGGCGACGATCGAGACGCCGCGCGACGCCAAGAAGTACGCCATCGAGACGATCTACCAGACCCTGGCTCTCGCCGAGAACATCGACGCCCCATCGAACATGTTCCTCGGACGGGAGGTGCTGAGCCGCTGGAAGACCCTCGACGACCGGGCCATGGAGCAGGCCGCCCGCCAGGTCATGGGCCGGCTCAACCCCCAGTTCCAGAACTTGCTGACCCCGGTGCGGTCGCTGTCCGGCGGCCAGCGCCAGTCGGTGGCCATCGCCCGGGCGGTGCATTTCAACGCCCGGATCCTGATCATGGACGAGCCCACGGCGGCGCTGGGCCCGGCCGAGACGGCCCAGGTCCACGACCTGATCAACCAGCTCAAGGCCGAGGGCATCGGCATCTTCCTCATCAGCCACGACATCCACGGCGTCTTCGACCTGGCCGACCGGATCAGCGTCATGCTCCAGGGCAAGATGGTGGGCACGGTCAATAGGGCCGACGTGACCAAGGACGAGGTGCTGGGGATGATCATCATCGGCAAGCTCCCCGGCACGGCCACCAAGACCGAGCTCGCCGAGCTCCATTGAGGACGGCCGGCCGGGCGGCGGGGTGAGGTGGGACCAGGGCAAGGACCGGGGACGGCCCACATGGGTCGAGGGGTGTGAGGCAGGCGAAGCCGGCGCGGCCCCGGAGTGACGTGGTGACCATCCGCCGGCCCGGGCCGGCGGCGAAAGGAAGCAGAAGCAGCATGGTCGACTTCTTTGCGGATGTTCCCGGCCGGATCCCATTCGGCGGCCACGACGCCGGCATCGACCTGGCGTACCGGGTGTACGACCCGGATCGGCTCGTGCTCGGCAAGCGCATGGAGGACCATCTGCGCATCGCCGTCGCCTACTGGCATTCCTTCGCGGCGTCGGGCCAGGACATGTTCGGCCCGGGCACCCTCGATAGGCCGTGGCTCGGTGCGGGGATGGATCCCATGGCGGCGGCCCGCATGAAGATGGACGCCGCGTTCGAGTTCATCGCCAAGCTCGGCGTGCCCTTCTTCTGCTTCCACGACGCCGACATCGCTCCTGCAGGGGCCACCTTCGCCGAGACGAAGCACAACCTCGAGGCCATGGTCGACTACGCCGAGGAGCACATGCGGCGCACCGGCGTCCGCCTCCTCTGGGGGACGGCCAACCTGTTCAGCCATCCCCGCTACGCCGCCGGCGCCGCCACCAACCCCGACCCGGAGGTGTTCGCCTACGCCGCCGCCCAGGTGAAGAACGCCATCGACGCCACCCACCGCCTCGGGGGGACCAACTACGTCCTGTGGGGAGGCCGGGAGGGTTACGACACCGCGCTCAACACCCGGATGCGGCAGGAAGCCGATCAGTTCGCCCGCTTCCTCTCGATGGTGGTCGAGTACAAGCACCAGATCGGGTTCGAGGGCACGATCCTCATCGAGCCCAAGCCGCAGGAGCCCACCAAGCACCAGTACGACTTCGACTGCGCCGCGGTGCACGGGTTCCTGGAGCGGTACGGGCTCGTCGGCGAGGTGTTCGTGAACCTCGAGGTGAACCATGCGACGCTCGCCGGCCACAGCTTCCACCACGAGGTGGCCTACGCCGTCGACAACGGCATCTTCGGCAGCGTCGACGCCAACCGCGGCGACCCGCAGTGCGGCTGGGACACCGACCAGTTCCCCAACTCGGTCGAGGAGATGAGCCTGGCGATCTACGAGATCCTGCGCCACGGCGGCCTGGGCAACGGGGGCTTCAACTTCGATGCCAAGATCCGCCGCCAGAGCCTGGACCGGGTCGATTTGTTCCACGGGCACATCGGGGGCATCGACACCCTGGCGCAGGCGCTGCTAGCCGCCGCGCGGCTCATCGAAGACGGCGGGCTCGAGGCGGCGCGCGAGGCTCGCTACGCCGGCTGGTCCGGGCTGCTCGGATCGGCCATCAAGGACGGCGGCTTGTCCCTCGCCGACCTGGAGGGGAAGGTGGTCGCCGGCGAGATAGACCCCCTCCCGGTCTCGGGCCGCCAGGAGCACCTCGAGAACCTGGTCAACCGGGCGCTCTGGCGGGCGGTGAGGTCCGACTAGTGGCCTTCCAGTCGGCCGGGGGCGCCCGCATCGAGGTCGATCTCGCCGCCGGGTGCCGGCTGGCTTCGCTCGAGGTTCAGGGCCACGAGCTGCTGGTGGCGCCGGCCTCCGACCCCATCGCCTGGGGCTGCTATCCGATGGCGCCCTACGCCGGGCGGGTGCGGCGCGGCCGCTTTTCCTTCGGGGGCCGGGACTACCAGCTTCCCCGCACCCTGGGCGGGCACGCCATCCACGGGTCGGTGTACCTGCGCCGCTGGGAGGCAGACGGAGAAGGGGCCTTCGTGACCGACCTGGGCCCGGACTGGCCCTTCCCGGGGTGGGCCCGCCAGGAGATCCGGCTCGAGCCCGGCGGACTCGCCCTCCGGCTGGAGGTGCATGCCGCCGGCGGCGCCATGCCGGCCTCGTGCGGGTGGCACCCCTGGTTCCGGCGGGTGGTGGCCGGCGTGCCGGCAGCGCTCGACTTCCACCCCGACTTCATGTTCGAGCGGGACGACGACGGCGTCGCCACCCGCCGCCGGCTCCCGGTGGCCGAGGGGCCCTGGGATGACTGCTTCGGAGATGTGCCGGCCAACCCGGCGATCACCTGGCCGGGGGTGCTGCGCCTCGAGATCGAGTCGACTTGCGCCTTCTGGGTGGTATTCACCGAGCGACGGCACGCCGTGTGCCTCGAGCCGCAGACGGCGCCGCCCGATGCCCTCAATCACGAGCCCTTCGTGGTGGAGCCGGGCCGGCCGCTGGTGGCCGAGTGCATCATGAAGTGGGGCCCTTCCGCGGGCGGCTGAGCGGCGGTCGCGGCGGGGCGGGCGGACTGCCGGGGCGGGCGGACTGCCGGGGCGTGCCGCTACTGGTTCAGCGCGGCGAGGCGGGAGCGCACCTCCCGGATGTTCCCGATGGCGGCGGTGTCGCGCTCCACCGGGTCGAGGAGCATCCCCCGGCGGGTGTCCCAGCGCCGGGCGATCTCCACCGGTGCTCCGCCGGCGAGGACGGCGGCAGCCTGCGCGGCTCCCCCCAGGGCGACCAGTTCCGTGGCCTCGGGGATCTGGACGCTGCGGCCCGACAGCGCCCGCACGACCCGGCGCCAGGTGGCCCCCGCCGCTCCGCCTCCGATGAGGACGAGGGGGGCGGCGGGGTCGATGCCGGAACTGTGGGCGTCGATCTCATCGAGGGCCTCGAGCAGCGAGAGCGCCGCTCCCTGGTAGGCGGCCAGGAGGATCTCCCCGGGTTCGGTGGCGTGGCGCAGGCCGGTGATGGAGGCGGCCGCATTGGGGAGGTTCGGGGTGCGCTCCCCGTCCATGAAGGGCAGCACCACCACGCCGGTGCGCTCCGCCGCCGCCTCGCGATCCAGGCCGAGCCAGGCGGCGATCCGATCCACGGCCAGAGTGCAGTTCAGCGTGCACGCGAGGGGGAGGAATCGCCCGGTGGCGTCGGCGAAGCCGGCCACGGCCCCGGAGGGGTCCACGGCGCGCTCCTGAGAGCTCATGAAGGCCGTGCCCGAGGTGCCGAGGCTGATCACCGGAACTCCGGGCTCGAGGCCCAAGCCCACCGCCGCGCCGGCGTTGTCGCCCGTGCCCGGGCCCACGGGGATGCCGGCCCGCAGTCCCAGGTACTCCGCCGCCGCCGGCGTCACCACGCCTGCCGATTCGGCCGGGCCCAGCACCCGGGGCAGCATCCCCGGATCGAGCCGAAGGCCGGGGTGATCGAGGACCTGGGTGGCGTACCCCTCCGTCGCCGTCGACCACCAGGCGGTGCCCGAAGCATCGCCCCGATCGGTCACGCCGGCCCCGGTGAGCCGCTCCGTGAGGAAGTCGTGGGGGAGCCGGATGGCCCGCGTGGCCGCCGCCGCCTGGGGTTCGACGCGTCGCAGCCAGGCCCACTTGGTGGCGGTGAACGAGGCCACCGGCACCACGCCGATGTGCTCCGCCCACCAGGACGGCCCGCCGAAATCCTCGATCAGACGGGCGGCGTCGGCTGCGGACTGGGTGTCGTTCCAGAGCTTCGCCGGCCGCACCGGCCGGCCGGACCCGTCGAGCACCACCAGGCCGTGCTGCTGGCCGGATACGGAGATGGCGGCGATCTCGGGGGCTCTCCCGGTCTCGGCCAGGGCATCCCGCAGGGCCTGCCACCAGGTTCCCGGGTCGGTCTCGCGCGCCCCGCCGGTGCCGGTGACCACATGCCCGGCGCGGCCCAGGGCCACCATCACACCCGTGTCGGCGTCGACCACCACGACCTTGGTCGATTGGGTGGAAGTGTCGACTCCGGCGACGAGGGGCATCGCGCTCCTTCTAGCGTCTCAGGGCAGGTTAGAGGGCCGGTCGGGGCGGGCGCGCCGACCCCGACCGGTGCGTGCCGGGTCGTCCTACTCCGCCGCCAGCGCCGCCTGGATCTGGGCCAGATGCCCGTCGTCGTGGAGGCGGCCCTCGATGAGCCCGTAAGCCATCCGCCAGTAGGAGCCCTTGCGGGCCACGAACTCGTCGGGCAGGGCGGCGAGCATGGCCCAGGTCTCGGCCCGGTTGCGCCGCAGCTCCTTGAGCAACCCGCCCGGGGTGGGGAAGACGGCGAGCAGTCCGGCGTGGGCGATGTCGAGGTTGCCGGGCCACTCGTCGATCCAGTGCTCGGCGCCGCCGACCAGCTGCGTGAGGTAGTCCTGGGTCGCCCGCTCGGCGGAGATCAGGTGGCAGAGCACCTCGCGGGCGCTCCACTGGCCTTCACCGGGGCGGCGCGCCGCCCGCTCGTCGTCGATCCCTTCGAAGGCGGCGGCCAGGCGGCCGAGGAAATCCTCGCCGGCGGCGGACACCGCTTCGGCCAGGGCGGCGGCGGTGGCCGGCGGCTCGTCGAGCGGCCGGGCCGAGAGCGTCATCGTGGCCTTGGCCTTCTCCGCTCCCCGGTAGTAGACGACCTCGACTTCGTCGCCGGCGCGGTGGCCCTGGAGGGCGGCCTGGAGGCCCGCCCCATCGCGGGTCTTGCCCTTCCCGATGCGCACGATGACGTCGCCCTGCTGGAGCCCCGCGGCGGCGGCGCCCATGCCTTCCACGACCCCGCCGAGCAGGATCCCCTTGTCGATGGGGATTCCCAGCCGGGCGGCAGCCTCAGAGGTGAGGGCATCGGGGAGGATGCCCAGCATCGGGCGCCGGGTGAAGCGGAGGTCGTGGCCGGTCTCGAGCACCGAACGGAGGTTCTCCAGGCCCGTCTCCCAGCCCCGCTGGATGGCTGCGGCGGCTCCCGCCCACTTCTTGCCACCGCCGATCCCCTTGTGCACCAGTTCCACCACCGTGCCGTCACCATCGGGGCGAAGCGCCACCCGCACCCGGGTCGGGGCCGGCTCCCCCTTGCCCTGCCAGGTGAAGGAGACCCGCTCGCCGGGCACGACCTTGGTGAAGTCCCCGGTGGCGTGGTAGTCGCTCGACCACCACAGGTGCAGGCGTCCGCCCTTGCGGGGGACCACCATGGCGGCGTCGCACAGCCACTCACGAAGAGCGGTGGAGCTGGTGAAGGCGCGGAACACCGCGGCCGGTGCGGCCTCGATGCGCTGCTCCAGGGTGAGGGTGGTCCGGGACATGGGGTGTCCTCCTGCCGGGTCGGGGCGGGGGCGGTGGGCCCTCCGGGGCGGCGTCATCCTATGCGCGGCCGTCATCCTGCGCCGGGCCGATGGCCCGCCGCAGGTGCGAGAATGGCTCCATGCGCCGCCTGCTACTGCTCGGCCTGCTGCTCGGGATGCTGCTCGCCGTCGCCACGGCGGCGGGTGCCCAGACCTCCCCCGATGCCACCACGACCACGGCCCCGGACGCCGCGACCGGGGGGAACTCGCCCTGGCTGCTCGTCCTGATCGGTGCCTCGGCCGGTGTGGTGGTGGGGGGGCTCACCGGGCTGGCTCGCCGCCGCCGGGCTGAGGCCGGGAGGCGGTCCTAGCGCT
>Ga0209253_10005384_pt1 | contig 11086 bp, 13 predicted proteins | sample FrelakmetBRP12BR_FD_187145 | JGI IMG/M metagenome (GOLD analysis project Ga0209253, IMG submission 187145) | Freshwater lake sediment microbial communities from the University of Notre Dame, USA, for methane emissions studies - BRP12 BR (SPAdes)... | ecosystem: Environmental > Aquatic >... | reverse complement strand
CGCGTCAAATGTGACGTTGCAAGTCCGGCGGATAATCGCAATTGACATTTCGACGTTTTCCAATGGATTGACTATCTGCGTGTCGGTTACCATCAATTTGAAGCCGGAGTCTGTCCCGCCTACTCCCCCGAAACCGAGTCCTCCTCCTGCGCCTCCAGCTGGGGAAACGATCAACGTGTCTGTTGCGAATCCAGCTTCAAGCTGTTTGGTAATAGTGGCTTGCAGGCCCTGAGTAATTGAAAGCAGAGCAACGATTGCTGCGATGCCGATGACCACTCCTAGAGTGGTCAGACCCGCACGGAGCTTCCTCAACCTTATTGCCCCAAGAGAGTAAGCCAAAACGTCTCGCGATCTCATCTCAGTTCGCGACCTCCTCAACTATTTCCCCGTCGAACATGCGAATGATCCTTTTCGATTCTCCAGCCAAACGTTGGTCGTGAGTCACCATTATGATGGTTTCGTTTCTCTCCTCATTGAGTCTTTTGACCAAACCAATGATCTCGCCGGCTGTCTTTGAATCTATGTTTCCCGTCGGCTCGTCCATCAAGAGAAATCGAGAGTCGTTTGCCAAAGCCCGCGCAATTGCCACTCTTTGCTGCTCGCCGCCGCTCAATTCCGCGGGCTTGTGGTTCATCCTATCTTTCAAACCCACCAATTCCAGAAGCTTCTCTGCCCGCTTTCTTCTCTCAGCGCCGCCCATGTCAGCTATCGACAAAGACAATTCGACGTTCTGTCTCGCCGTAAACCGTGGTATCAGGTTGAAGAACTGGAACACAAATCCGATTTTGCGTCTGAGATCTGCCAGTTGGTCGTCGTTTAGGGTAGAAATGTCGATGCCTTCGATTATCATTTTTCCGTCTGATGGCTTGTCTAGTGCTCCGATCATGTTTAGCAGTGTGGATTTCCCGCTTCCTGAAGGCCCCAGAATGGCTACGAAGTCTCCGCTTTCGACTTTCAAGTTGACGCCGCGCAGCGCATTGACGGGGACTTTGCCAAGCATGTAAGTCTTCTTCAGATTGACAGCCTCAACAATTCCTGCCAGAAGTGTCATCATCCTTTTTCGTTTATCTTTTGTCTGCTCACTTACTAAGGAATCTCCATGAGAAGACTATGCCTATCGTTGCGACTACCAATGCGAAGGTTCCAACGTATGCAAAGTCCATCCCAACCTGCCAGAAGTCAGTTGTGTTGTATATCAAGAGCTGCCTCACTGCATCTGTTGTGTATGTCATCGGGTTGACCTGTGCAATTGCCTTGAGCCAATCAGGCATTATGCTGGTCGGGAAGAAGGCATTGCTAGCAAACATTAGCGGCAGGGTTATCAGATTCATTACTGCCATTGGAGTCTCTATCCTCGTTGATCTTATAGTAATCGCGATGAACATTGAAGACAAGCCCACGCATATCAGGAACAGGATTCCGAATACGCCGAGAACGTTAATTGGATTGAAACTAGCCCCAAACTGGAGACCGAATGCGATGGCGATTACTATTATTATGCCAGCTTGGAACATCGACCGCAAAGCCGCAGAAAGGACTTTAGAGAATACTATTACTCCTCTTGATATAGGCGTGCTGAGCGCCTTGTTCAAGAAGCCCAAGCGTCTGTCCCAAACCACTGACATGCCGCTAAACGCAGTTGTGAAAAGTGCTGTGAAGGCAATCATACCGACAGCCATGAAGGAAAAGTAATCAGATACCTGGAACGTACTCTGCATTATGCCCGTCTGCAGGTGTTGAAAGAACCCGCCAAGCTGAGCTGATTGCGTTGAGGTTAGCGGTGGAGTAAGAACCAAGTTACTCATTAATTGATTGATTTTGTCAGGTGAGAAAATAGCATTGATGTTCATAGCTTTTCCGAGCAGACCCATCCAGATAATGGGTTGAATTATCGAAAGCATGAAAATCACAGGAGCTTTGTACCATTTCTTAAGCTCTCTGTTGGTTAAAGCCCAGAGTCCATGTAGTCTGTTTTTGGAATTGCCGATGGTTTCGCTCATTGTCGTGCCCTCCTCATAGTTATCCTTTGCGCAGCAAAAGCCTCTCTGGATTCTTCTGCATCACGTAGCGATTTCCCTGTGTATTCCAAGTAGACTTCGTTTAATGTGGGTTCCGTGAGCGAGAGTTTCGCCACGTTGTACCCTTTTTCCCGCAAAGCTTCAATAATGGAGGGGGCTGTTATTTCTCCGTATTCGGCCTTGATCCGATATGAGCCATTTTCCTTCTTGACTTCTTTCACGTGCTCAACCTTCGCAATGAGATCGGCCACGTCAGAATCCTCTTTGATGCCTATAGTTATGATGTCTCCGCCAAGGCTGTGTTTTAGATCTTCAGGTGTTCCTACTACGACTATTTTTCCATGATCAATTATTGCGACGCGATCGCAGAGTGAATCTGCCTCTTCAAGATAGTGTGTTGTCATGAAAAGCGTCATGCCATATTCTTTCTTTAGCTTTCTGATGTAGTTCCATGTTGCAGTCCTTGTTTGAACGTCTAAGCCTAACGTTGGCTCATCCAAGAAGAGTACTTTTGGCCTGTTGACTAGTCCGCAAGCAAGCTCAAGTCTGCGGCGCATTCCACCAGAAAAGGTTTGAACTCTCTTATCCTTGAAATCGGTTAGCTCAACGAGCTTTAGCAGATCTAGCGCACGCTCCTTTGCGACTCTCCGAGGAATTCCATACATGTCAGCGCACAAGAGGATATTTTCTAGGCCTGTCAAGTCTTCATCAGCAGTGTACTCTTGCGGCACGACGCCGATCACGTTTCTAACCTCAACATTCTGCTTTACGATATCAAAACCCAAGACTGAGGCTTTTCCTTCAGTAGGCTTCAAAATGGTTATCAGCATGTTGATCGTCGTGGTTTTTCCAGCGCCGTTAGGTCCTAGGAAACCATATACTTCCCCTCTTTTGATCTCGAAGTTCACGTGGTCAACCGCGACCAGATGACCGTTGAATACTTTGGTCAACCCTTCAGCCTTGATTATTTCTTCACTCATTTTTCTCACCCTTCAGCTTCTCATTTATCTCCTCAAGCTTTTCAGCGGTGCCATTTAATAATTTCAGCGCTTCGTCGAAAGCTTCTTCCGAAGCATGTTCGTCTATGCTGCGGCCCAATTCAAAGAAAGCAGCCACGAGCTTACGCATCGTCTTTCTCGCCTCGACCAACTTTTTCTCAGGCAAACCTGACAGCAACGCGACCATGAATGGCGGGCCAAAAAATCTCTCTCTCCGAAACCTCGCATGGTCTTTTGTGTACTCTTCCATCTTTTTCCTCTGTTCTGTCATTATCTTCTTCTGTTCTACAAGCAGAGCCCTACCGCTTTCGGTCAATTCGTATCGTTTCATTCCGCTCTGGTCAGCCGGTAACTCCTTGATATGCCCATTATCCTGCAGCCAAGCCAAGAGCGGATAAATCGAGCCTGGACTCGGCTTCCATCTACCGTTCATCCTATTCTCTATCTCATCTATTATTTCAGAACCTGACATTGGCTTCTCACCGAGAGATTCAAGAACTTGATATCGTATGAACCCCTTCGGAACCATTGCCGTATGCTTCATCCAATGCCCTCTATGCTGGAACACTTCTTATCACCATCGATATCGAAATTGATATCGCTATCGATATCAACAGTGATACTTAAGCTTTGCGTTTGAAAAAGAGTTTTCACCTAGTCAATCAACGTGCCAACCCGTTCGCCTCTGACGGCTGCCAAAAGGTTCTCAGGTTTGAACCCGTTCACGGCTACCATCTTGACTTTTGAACGTTTCAGAATCTTAGCTGCCTCTGGGTCAATGATCTGATGTATTCCAGCCTTGTGTTCGTCTTGCGAAAGCACACTTGGCAAGTCCTTGAAGGCTAGATGGTCAAGCTTGACGGCATCCGCATGCTTCCTCGGGTCTTTGTCGTAGACGCCCTCCTGATCGGTGGCCTTGATCAGCAGGTCGGCTTTGGTTTCCTCAGCCAATAGTGCCGCAACTGTGTCGGTGGTCATGCCCGGCTTCAGGCCTCCCACAACTGCCACTTTATCCTGCTGCAGACAACCCAAAGCCTCTTTAACAGTAAGTGGGACTTTCACGCAGCCTACGGTTCCCAGTTTCTTCAGGAAAAGCTGGGCAAAGATTCTCGACACGGATATTGCGATTTCGTCTTGAGCCTTCTCATCGAGGCCCAAGTCCTTCGCCGCCCTTATGAGCTCCCGTGCATAGGTACCGCCGCCAACAACAACTGCAACATCGTGTCCTTGCTTTTTGAGTTGCTCCACCAAGAGTGCATATTTGCTGAACAGAGCCGAATTGACAGGCGAAGCCACTACTGACCCACCTATCCTTATGATGATCCGCATCCATTGCACCTTTCAGTGCATACTATCGCGCGCGCGAGTTAAAACACTTTATAGGAATTCGTTCAGGCCCTGCGCTTCTTTGCTACTGGTTTGCGAGCGCTGGGTGAACGCGGTTCTAAAAGAAAAAAATGAAAAAAGGTGTGGCGTTAGCCGATATGTCTTGTTCGCGTTGTTTTATCCTGTGCTTTTTCTACTTTTTGCCGAGCGCTATTTCCATTGTTGAGACCATTCGCGATCTGTTTTCGCCTTCTCTCGGTGGCATCTCCTCTGTTCCGATGGATATCTTGTTGACGGTCAGGTCCTTGAGGAAGCGGCTTCGCGTTATTTCGGCCACATCTACTGCTGTGGTGATTGCTTGCCCTCGCGCTTTCAGTGTTATTTCTTTGGCGGTGCCTGACGAGAAGGCTGTGATGACGGCTAGGACGTAGTTCATCGGTGGTTTGCTTCCAATGAAAATAACGTTTGATCTTTCTGTCATTTTTTTTCACTCCTTTTGCTGTCTTTGTAACGTTGCTGTGTCTGCGCATCTGTCAACGACAGAACGTCACTGCTAAGCAGTCCACAGACTCCCTTATAAGCACAACTAGAAGAAAAGTCAAACAGACATAGAGCAATCAACGGCATTGGAGCTGCATCGTCCATCGACCAATCGATCTTTCGATCTGGATTTTGAACCGCAACGTGGACTTGGCTTACTTGACGAATTTCACGGCATTCCGCTTGAACCTCTTCTTACACTTCAGGCAGCAGAAGTAGTAGGTGTCACCTTCGTAAGTGATCTTGAACTTTGTCGTGTTTTCGTCCAGAACAACGCCGCAAACAGGATCTGTAGGCATTATCTTGCTCTTGACCTCTCATGTGATGAACGTATAGAGCATGCTTCTGCCTATTATCATTAGCGGTGAAGTGCTCCAGAAAATTGGAAAAAAACAAAAAAAGGATTGTGAACTAAGGATATATGTTAGCTTGTGAGCCTAATATCTCCTTTGAGTTCTGCGTTTAGAATAACATTCTCGGCAGTATACGGGTCTAGTTCCATCAGGCTTGAAAGGAACATCGCATTCTTTTCCGCATTCAGCACAAACTGCCTTATGCATCTCTCTACTAGCCATTTCTTACTCAACTCCCATACTATTTAGCACAAAAACCGTCGTTTTTGCACATGCAGCATATTGCTCCTCACTGTATTAAGCTTATTCATGGCCAAGCTTTCATTTCAGCATCCTGCCGAATCCATGACGAGAGCTCTTCAATTGCTGGACAAAACTTAAGTATGACATACGTCATGCTCCTGAAAGTAGATAGTAGTCTGTCTGGCTAAGATCGATCGATCGCAACGTGAAGCCTGAATGTGAAGGAACGCGAAATGGAGAGAAACAAGCTCTTTACGATTGATCTAACTAAGATAAAGGGAAAAGGGAACGTTAAGTGCCCTAAGTGTGGGGTTGAGATGTCTCCTGACGACACTTCGGAGGACGTCTACACCGTTCTGCAGCCCATAGCCAACAGAGACTGCTTAGAACGAGTTGTCCTCCGATGCAACAGATGCGGGAGCAGAATCAACTTAGTAGGATTCAACAGCTAGCAGCTGCTCAACGTCCAGATTCGATAACCTATCCGTTTGTCATTGCCTTCGTTTCGATCGTCAACGCGCTATCATAATCGTTAAATCTCTTGGGCTGCTCCTCTAGTGTGCTCGTAATTCAAGGCAGGTCTATAGAACGAAGTTTGACACTGTAATTGTGCGTTTCAGTGGCGAAATAGGCATCAAAGCTGAATGGACACGCCGCACTTATGAGAACCTCGTCCTGGCGAACGTTTACAATACGTTGAAGCATCACGGCGTGGCTTACGATAGGCTCTCGCGAAGACGTGGAAGAATCTACGTGAAGTCAAGCAACGCCCTGGAGGTTGCTGAGAGGCTGATCAGGGTTTTCGGAATATCCTCAGTTTCGCCTGCAGCAAGCACCACTTCGGACATGGGTGGAATCGCGAAGACTGCTGTTGCAGCAGCGTCGGAAGCAGTTGCGCGTGGAAGCAGTTTTGCGGTCCGCTGCCACAGGGTTGGAGAGCATGCCTATTCTAGCCCCGACGTGTGTAGGCACGTGGGAGAACAAATCCTTTCAAAGCTTGCGAAGAAGAAAATAAGCGTTGACTTGACGAATCCGGAGTTCACGATTAACGTTGAGGTTCGGGAGGCTGAGGCTTACGTTTTTTCGGAGACGTCGAAGGGCGCAGGTGGTTTTCCAGTAGGCTCACAAGGCAAGGTTGTGGGTCTGTTGAGCGGAGGAATCGATTCGCCTGTCGCGTTGTGGCTGGCCATGAAACGAGGATGCACGGTCACGCCCGTCTATCTGGATAATGCACCTTTGACGGACGAGACCACGACTGAGAAGGCCTTGGAGACGGCTAGGGAGCTTTTCGAGTGGTCAATAAGCTACCCAAGGAATGTTTACGTCGTGCCGCACGGCAGGAACCTGCAGATCATAATGGAGAGAACACCAAGAAGGTTTACGTGCCTACTGTGCAAGCGCATGATGTATCGGATAGCCGAACGCATTGCAGATTTGGAAAAGGCCGAGGGCATCGTGACAGGCGAAGCCATTGGTGAACAGGCTAGCCAGACGCTCATCAACTTGCGAGTCCTGAACGAAGCGGCAAGAAGCTATCCTGTCCATAGGCCGTTGTTGGGTTTTGACAAAGTTGAGACAGAGGCCCTGGCGAGAAGGATCGGCACCTTCGAAACATCGACAGGCAAGGCGAGTGGCTGCACTGCCGCGCCAAGCCAGCCGTCCACGCAGGCCTTGCTAGACGCTGTGAAAAAGGCTGAAGCGAAGCTCGACGTACAATGCATGGTCGAAGAATCAGTCAATGCTGCTAGAATCATCACTGTCTAGCCTTGACGAAACTTATTAGCAGAGATGTTCTACTGTGTTTTGATATGTCTTCAGCTGAAGTTGCAGTTCATGTGTTCCGCTCTTTGGAAAATGATGACCTCAGGATACTGCAGGTCATTGAGACGAGCATGAGCAAACATGAGTTCGTGTCGAAGGAACAGATCGCGAAGTTCAGCGACTTCGATCTGGCGCGGGATACGGATTTCAGGCTCCGCCGCCTTGACAAGCTTGGCTTGATATATCGCATGAGCGGCGCCTACGTTGGGTACACGCTCAACTTCGCAGGCTATGATTGTCTGGCGATCAATGGTCTTGTCAAAGCTGGTGTGCTCGAGGCCTTTGGAAAGTCTTTGGGAGTAGGCAAGGAGGCAGATGTCTTTGGCGCACTGAACCCGAACGGCAAGCGTGTGGCCGTGAAGTTCCACAGGCTAGGCAGGATCAGCTTCCGTCAAACCAGACGGAAAAGAGACTACTCGGCTGATTCGACAAGTTGGCTGTACCAGTCGCGTCTGGCAGCGGAAAAGGAGTACGAGGCTCTCCAGCTCATACGGCCTTATGGGATAGCTGCGCCGGAACCGATAAGTCAGAATCGCCATGTGGTGGTTATGAGCATGATTGACGGGGGGAGGCTGACTGACTGGAAGGGGTTTCCACATCCAGAGAAGGTTCTGAAGGAGATACTGCGGAATGTCAGGAAACTATATTTGAAAGCCCATGTAATCCACGGGGACTTGAGCGAGTACAACATCATTCTGCGGCCCGACATGCACGTTCTGATCATAGATTGGCCACAATACGTCATGGTTAACCACCCGAATGCGGGAGAACTGCTGGAGCGTGACATCCAGAATGTCTTGCACTACTTCAGGCGGAAGCACATGCTGAAGACTTGTTTGAAAGAGGCATCAGAATACGTGACTGGAATCCGCAAGACTCGCGCACTTTAGCCTGGTCCGAGCGCTATGTAGAGTACGTTGTTTCCGCGCAACAGGACGTTGCCGTAGTTAGTCATCAGTTGTTCGTCTTTGCATTCGGTTGCGCCTTCGAGGAGAATGTTCATATGGCCGTCGCATTTTATCATCTTGCCCTTATATTCGCAGCCATTTTTCAACATGACTGAAATGTTGGCATTCAACTGCTTTATTAGCACGTTGAGAGGCTTCTTGCTTGGCTCCATCAAAGCACCTTGGCTCCGTCTTCTGTTTCTAATATCCAGAAACCCATCACATATAAAAGGTTTATGAAAACCGTCTTGAGAAGGGGGGAATTCTGTCTTCCCCTTCTGAAATAAGCCTGTTGGTGTCAGAGTTTCTGCAAGATCGACAAATCAGCAATGATCAGAAACGCTGTTCCGGCCCACCAAGTGTTTCCAGTGAAGAACCAGACGAGAAGTGCAGCGATGATTGCGGGAATAAGAACCATGGCTATGCGGACAATGAGGATGATCACTAAGCCAAGAACTATGAGACTGATAGGCCCATCAGGTCGTAGCCTAGCAAGCTCATGGTAGCCGTCGAAGCACAGTTGCGACGAAGGCGTTATTAACGGTTTTCGCACATATCAAAATGGCGATGGCTCTGGAGGAGAAAAACCTAATGAAGTATGAGATAAAATACAAGCCGTCTTATTCGATGCTCGTGGTGACGTTGGAACAGAATGAGAAGATCGTGGCTGAGGCAGGCGCCATGACGTACATGAGCCCCAGCATTGAGGTTCACACGCGTAAGCGTGAAAAGAGCCTGCTGGGAAGCTTAGGTCTAGCCATCATCGGCGGACAATCCTTCTGGGTGAATGAGTACATTGCCACGCAAAGCGCAGGAGAGGCAGGATTCGTAGCGGCCCCCGTGGGCGACATCGAGATGCTTGAGATCAATCCGAATCAGGGCTACGTGATCCAGAAATCCGCCTACATAGCGTCTACGGAGAACGTGGATTTGAACGTCAAGTGGGAAGGCTTCACGAAGGGCCTGTTCGGCCAGGGCTTGTTCATGATCAAAGTCACGGGCAGCGGCAGCCTCTTCATAAACACGTTTGGCGCCATAGACAGACACACCCTCCAAGCGGGAGAGACAATTATCGTGGACAACTTCCACCTCGTCGCCTTCAGCGACACCTGCAACTACAAAGTAACGAAGTTCGGCGGTCTGAAAGAGACGATACTCGGGGGCGAGGGCCTAATCACGCAGATCACGGGCCCAGGCGACATCTACATACAAACCAAGAACGTCAGCGAATTCGTGGAATGGCTTTGGACACTCATCGAGCCCAGAGTGAGATCAAGGGCACGCTGAATACTCCCCCCTTAATTTCTGCAAGTCAATCCTGATTCGCTCTACCTCGGTTGGCACATTTTTTTAAGCAACTACACGCATTCTATGAGACGATGAGCGATGAACATTGTCGTGGTTGACCACGTTTACCTAATGGATGAGCACGTCAGAAGGCTTGAGGGGCTTGGCAGCCTGAAGGTTTTCGGGGAACCTCCTGAGACGGCTAACGAGCTGAAGAAGCGGATAGGCGAGGCTGACATTGTGATAGTTGGTTGGAGCCACCTGACTCGCGACGTCATCGAGTCGGCCAGGTCGCTCAAGATGATTTCGATATGGGCCACGACGTGTCACTATGCAGACTGTGAAACTGCAAGGGAAAGGGGAATCGTGGTCACGCACGTGCCCGGCTACGCCTCAGAGGCCGTTGCGGAGCACACTTTTGCGTTGCTCCTTGCGGCAGTCAGGAGGCTTCCCGCGGCTGACAGGCACGTTAGGAATGGCTTTTTTGACTGGCGGGCTTTCGGAGGCCGAGAGCTAGCTGGGAAGACGCTGGGCGTGATTGGCACGGGCGCGATCGGCTGTCGGGTTGCCGAGTTGGGTAAGGCCTTCGGAATGAGAACGCTAGGCTACGACAAGTACCCTAACTCCAAGAAGGCAGCGGAAGTCGGCTTGAAATATGTGGGCCTTTCTACGCTGCTAAAGGAAAGCGACGTCGTCAGTCTGCATGTCACGTTAACACCTGAAACCGAGAGGATGGTTGGACGAGAGGAGATAGGGATCATGAAACAGGGCGCGGTCGTGGTGAACACGTCCCAAGGCAAAGTGATTGACGAGAAAGCTCTGGCGGAGGCGTTGAAGTCTGGCAAAATCTCTTCGGCTGGCCTCGATGTGTTCGCTGAAGAGCCGCCTGTCAAAGAAAACCCGCTTTTCAGGCTAGACAATGTTGTGCTTTCGCCTCACGTCGGCTTTCACACCGTGGAATCGGCGAAGAGATGCACGGACATCTGCATCGACAACGTGGCCACGTTCATTGAGGGGCACATTCAGAACACTTGCTGAACAAGCTCCGGGCTTGCTAATCACAAGAGAGGGGAATTGAAATACACCTAACGAAGGAGGAAGAACGAATACTCGAAGGAGAGTCAGGCGAGGGCACGCGGATGGCGATGGAGCTTCTCGTGGCCATCGGAGACGCCTACGATGCGCCAAAAATGATTCCGGTCAGCCGTGCGCATGCCGCGTCAAGCGGTCAGGAGGGCGACCTGTACTTCGTTGAGCTTCTGGCCAATGGTGGCGCACACTGCAAAGTGCCTACAAGCACGAATCCAGTCTACGATATTCCCTATTTTCACGAAGCGTTTGAAGGTATTCCGGAAGATGAGGCTGGCGTGGCTCGGAGAGTGATGGATGCCTACAAACGGATCGGCGCGATACCCAGTTGGAGCTGCCTGCCCTACCTGTCGGAGAACATCCCACTGCACGGCGAAACTGTGGCCTTCTCGGAGTCAAGCGCCACGCCCTACGTGAACTCCGTCATCGGCGCTACAACGAACAGGGAGGCGGCTCAGAGCGCG
>Ga0209253_10005383_pt1 | contig 11086 bp, 5 predicted proteins | sample FrelakmetBRP12BR_FD_187145 | JGI IMG/M metagenome (GOLD analysis project Ga0209253, IMG submission 187145) | Freshwater lake sediment microbial communities from the University of Notre Dame, USA, for methane emissions studies - BRP12 BR (SPAdes)... | ecosystem: Environmental > Aquatic >... | reverse complement strand
GTTTTCGCCGCGGGCGGATGCTCCGCAACCGCGACACGAACAGGAGGAACGGCATGCGCTTCGAGCGCTGCCGACGCGCCCGGCACCGTGCCCGTCTGCCAGGTTCACGGAAACCCGGGCATCGGCCACGCGTCGCGCTAGACGGCGAGCGCCGCCGAGCGCGCGCGCGAAGACCGACCCGCAATGGACCTTCGACGGCGTCGCGTTCTGGATCGCGCCACGCGACGCCGCGTGGCCGTCCGCGCCGTGCCGAGCGGGGACCCCGCCCGTCTACCGCAGCCGGCAGGAAGGCACGTCGCCGTGCGACGCGAGCTGTCGGTACCCGACCGACTTGACGATGCATCAAGAGATGGCCGGCACGGCCACCCTCGAGGGCATCGTCATGTGCTCGCCGCTGTCCTCGGCGCAGGTGAAGGCCGACGTGACGCGCTTCCTGGAGCAGGCGACGTTCGGCCCCGACGAAACGCTCGTCGCCCGCGTACTCGACGTCGGCATTCCCGCGTACCTCGCCCAGCAGTTCGCGGCGCAGAACGGGGCCGCCGGATTTCCGGTCGTCACATCCCGCGACGGCACGGTGCTGTTCACGACGGGGGCGAACACGGCGCCGCTCACCGTCCCCGTCAGCGGGTCGTTCACCCTCGCCGGATACAACGGCGGTGCCGCGGCGAACGCGCGGCTCGCTGCGCTCACGGACCTCCTCGCGCAGGACGCCGGCAGCACGTTCGTGCGCAGCGCCAACGCGATCGGCGCGCGGGCATTGCGGCTTTCGGGCCTGGTGAATCCGATTCTCGCCAACGCGAACTCGACGGTCGCGCCGCTCTTCTCGGCGCTGACGTCGAACACCGCGAAGCAGCTCTACCAGGTGGCGAAGATGATCGAGGCGTGCGGCGCCACGGGCGCGAAGCGGCAGATCCTCTTCGGGCAGCTCGGCAGCTTCGACACGCACAACGACCAGCTGCAGCGCCAGCAGGTGCTGTTCGCGGAGCTCGCGCCGGCGCTGAACGCGCTCTACGCCGCGACCGTCGCGCTCGGCGTCTCGAGCCAGGTCACCACGTTCACGCTGTCCGATTTCGGCCGAGCGCTGCAGCCCGCGGCCGGAGGCGACACCGACCCCGCGTCGGGAAGCCATCACTTCATCCTGGGCGACGCCGTCCGGGGGGCGGTCTCTACGGGACGTTCCCGCAGCTCGTTCTCGGCGGACCGGACGACGCCGAAAGGGAGGACCGGTGGATTCCGACGACGGCGCTCGACCCGTACGGGGCGACGCTCGCGCGGCGGTTCGGCGCGAGCGCAACCCAGATGCCGGCCGTGTTCCCGAATCTCGCCCGGTTTCCGGCGAGCGATCTCGGCTCCATGGCCTGACGCGGCGCGGGAATCGCGCGCCGCACCCGCCGCCGCGCGAGCGGCAAGGGCATTCGGGTAGAATCGCCACGCCGCTCGCGCGCCACACCGTGCGCCGGCGGGCGAACCGGAGCCTTTGCCATGCATTGCCGTCTGCACCTGCCTGCCGCCGCGCTCGCCCTTGCCGGGGCGCTGCTCTCGAATCCCGCCCTCGCCCAGGCGCCCGGCGGCAACGAACTCAACGGAACGATTTCGGTCACCGGTGTCTACCAGTTCGGTTCGGACCTCGATCAGGGCGGCGACGTCGGCTGGGCCACGGTGATCGCGAGCGGCGGGTGGAGCCGGCAGGTCACGCCGCAGTTCGGCGTCGGGCTCACGCTGCGCTACGACTACGAGAAGTGGCGCTTCTCGAACCCGGTCGCGTTCCAGGGCCAGGCGCCGTGGGACCAGCTCAATGCGCTGAGCCTCGGTGTCAGCCTCGACTACGCCTATGCGGCCGACCTGCGGTTCGGCGTCACCCCGGTCATCGAGTGGGCATACGAAACCGGGGCCAGCGCGAACAACGTGCTGAACTACGGAGCGATCCTGTCGGCGACCAAGACCTTCTCGCCGCAACTCGTCCTCGGCGCCGGCGTCGGCGTGTTCCGGCAGATCGACGAAACCAAGGTGTTCCCGTTCCTCATCGTCCGCTGGCAGATCGACGACCACTGGCGGCTCGCCAGCCCGTTCCGCGCCGGACCCGCGGGCGGCGCCGGACTGGAGCTCGCCTACACGATCAACGACAGCTGGGAGATTGCGGGCGGCGGCGCGTACCGGTCGTACCGCTTCCGGCTGGACGACAGCGGTCTCGCTCCGGGCGGCGTCGGGGAGAACCGGTTCTTCCCGCTCTTCCTTCGCGCCTCGCGCACGTTCGGCCCGGCGACGCGGCTCGATCTCTACGCGGGCGTGTCGGCGGGCGGCCGCCTGTCCGTCGACAGCGCGCAGGGCAACGAAGTCGCGCGCGACGACTACAAGACCGCGCCGGCGCTCGGGATCACGCTGCTGCACCGCTTCTGACGCCGTCGTGGCCCTGTTCCGCGGTCGCCGTGCCGCGATCCTCGTTGCGGCCGTCGCGTGCGCGACGCAGGGCGGGTGCGCGATCCGGCAGGACGGCGCCGGCGTAACGCGAGTCGGCATCGGCCTGTGGGGCCTGGGCGATCCTCCGGGGGTCGACTGGAATCTCGACTGGCCGCGGCGCGAGATTCCCGAGCTGCCGAGGACGCCGCCACTGGAGCTTCCGCCGGTGCCGGCCACGCGCCGGGACGACCCGTTCCCTGTGCCGCGCACCCCGATCGCAGAACGCGCCTCGACGATCGACGATAATCCCGCTTGTGCATTGCGCTGCGACTCCTCCTCGTCGTCCCCCGCGGTGGCTGCCGGCGCTGACGCTCGCGACCGCGCTGCTGACCGGTAGCGCCGCCGCGGCCGATGCTGGCGCCAGCGCAGCGGCCGCGGAGCCCGCCTATCGCGTGGTCATCGACGCGCCGCAGCCGCTCGTCGCGGTGATCGAGCGCAGCGTCGGCCTCGTCCGGTGGCGGGGTTACGCCGACATGACGCCCGAGCTCCTCGACCGGCTCGCGCGCGAGGCGCGCGACGAAGCCACGGAGGCCGCGGCCACCGAGGGCTACTTCTCCGCGCACGTCGAGGTCACGATCGACCACGGCGCGAAACCCGCCACGGTCACGCTGACCGTGACGCCGGGTGCGCCGACCCGGGTCACCGCGGTGCGCATCGATGTCGCCGGGCCCGCCAACGCCGATCCGCTCGGCAGCGCGGCGGTCGCGAAGATCCGCACGGACTGGGGTCTGCCCGAGGGCGACGTCTTCCGGCAGGCGGCGTGGTCCGCGGCCAAGAACCGCGCACTCGCAACGCTGCGGGCGAGCCCCTTTGCCGCGGCACGGATCGCGCGCAGCGAGGCCGCGATCGACCCGGATGCGCGCGCGGCGGAGCTCTCCCTCGAGCTCGACAGCGGGCCCCCGTTCCGCTTCGGCGCCCTCGAGATCCAGGGGCTCGCGAAGTACGGGACGTCGATCGTGCGCAACTACAGTACGTTCCGCCGCGGCGATCCCTACACCGAGGCCGCGCTCGATCAGTTCATCCGCCGGCTCAACACCACCGGCTACTTCGCGAGCGTCCAGGCGGCGATCGATCCGGACACCGCGCATCCGGACGACGCGACGATCCGCGTCGCCGTCATCGAGGCCCCGACACGAAACCTCGAGGCCGGCATCGGCTATTCGACCGACGTCCAGTTCAATGCCAAGGTCAACTACCGCGACGTCAATGTCGACGATCGCGGCCTGCAGATGCTGGTCAACGGCGAGCTCGACACCAAGATCCAGTCCGCCGCGCTGCGGTTCTCGCAGCCCGCGAACGAAGCAGGATGGATCGGCACCTACGGCCTCGGTGCGAAGCGCACCGACATCGAGGGCCTGACCACGCAGACGGCAGCCATCGGCACCCGCTGGCGCACCGTCGAGGAGCGCCGCGAACGCGCGATCTCGGCCACCTTCTACCTCGACGACCAGCACCCCTCCGACGCGCCGTCCCAGCGCTCGCACGCGGTCTACGTCGAGGGCGAGCAGTACTGGCGCGAGGTCGACAGCCTGGTCGCGCCGGGCCGCGGGTGGATGGCAAGCGCGCAGCTGGGCGGCGGCATCCCCGGCGTTTCCACGCGCGGATTCGGGCGCGTCGTCGGGCGCTTCGCGGCGTGGGTTCCCCTCGGTGCCGTGCACGAGATCAATCTCCGCGCAGACGCGGGCGCCGTGCTGGCGCCGACCCGCGACGGCATTCCGTCGACGCTGCTGTTCCGGACGGGCGGCGACACGACGGTCCGCGGATACGAGTTCGAGAGCCTCGGCGTCAAGCAGGGCACGGCCACGGTCGGCGGCCGCTACTTCGCGGTGGGCAGCGTCGAGGCAATCCGCTGGATGAGCGAGTCGTGGGGGCTTGCCGCGTTCGTCGACACGGGCAACGCCGCCGACTCGCTCTCCGATTTCCGCTTTGTGGTCGGCTACGGCGGCGGCCTGCGCGTGCGCACGCCGCTCGGGCCGTTCCGGTTCGACATCGCGTACGGCCAGCAGACCCGCGAGGTGCGCATGCACTTCTCGGTCGGGCTCTCCTTCTGACGCCATGGACCGCACGGTACAGACCGCTTCCGGCGAGCCGCCGCCACCGACGGGGGGCGTGCGGCGCGCGTTGCGCCGGCTCGCGCTCGCACTAGGCGTCGTGGCGGTCGCGCTCGGCGCGGCCGGCGCGTTCCTCGCGAGCGAAGCTGCGCTCCACCTCGCGATTGGCATCCTGGTCGCCCGCAGCGAGGGCCGGCTCACCGTCGACGAGCCGGCCGGCTCGCTCCTGTCGGCGGTGCGCGTGAAGCGGCTGGCGTGGAAGGGACCCGAGGCGGCGCTGACGGCGGACGAGATCGCGCTCACGTGGAGCCCTGCCGCGCTGTGGTCGCAAGGCATCGTGATCCATGGGCTCGGCGCGCAGCGCATCACCGTCGCGATGCAGGGATCCGATGCGGCAACGCCGCTGCCGCAGAGCCTCGCGCTGCCGACCGACGTCGCGATCGACAGCATCGCGGTCGGCCGCTTCGACTGGACCGTCGGAACGAGCACGGGCACGATCAACGGGATCGCGTTCGGCTACCAAGGCGGCGCCCGCGCCCACCGCATCGACCGACTCTCGCTCGTGACGGCGCGCGGCACGATCACCGGCACGATCGCGCTCGGAGCGATCGCGCCGTTCGCGCTCGACGGCAAGCTCGCCGCTGCCGGTGACGCAATGCTCAAGGGCGGACGCGCCGACGTCGCCGTCTCCGGCACGCTCGCGTCCGTCGCCCTCGACGCCGCGGGTCGCGCGGGCGACGCGGACTTCACTCTGCGCGCCCGGCTGTCGCCGCTCGCCGCGGTCGTGCTCGACGAGATCGCGCTCGAAGCAAAGAATCTCGATCTCGCCACGTGGGACGCCGCGCTGCCGGCGACGCGAATCAGCGGCAGCGTGCAGGCCCGGCCGGTCGACGGTGCGCTCGCCGGACGCGTCGACGCGGCGAACGCGATTGCCGGCCCGCTCGATGCGCAGCGACTGCCGGTGCGCTCGCTGGCGGCGCGCTTCGCGTGGCGCAGCGAGGAGTTCACGCTCGACGATATCGTTGCCCAGCTGGGCGGCGGGGGGCGCGTCGCCGGCCGCGCGCGGGTTCCGCTCACCGGCGGTGTGGGCAGATGGACGCTCGACGCGCGCGACGTCGACCTGAAGCAGCTCTACACGCCCGCCGTCGCGACGCGTCTTTCCGGAACCGTCGAGGCGGATCTCGAGTCGTCCCGGCAACGCATCGTCGGCGACGTCGCCGACCGGACGGTGGCGAAGGGCATCGGCCTCGCGTTCGCCGCGACCGTGGCCGAAGGCGCGCTCGTCGTCGAGCGCTTCCGTGTCCGCGCGGGCGACGGAGAGCTTGCCGGGAGCGGTCGTCTCGCGCTCGCCGGCGAGCGGGCATTCGCGGTGACGGCAAAGGCGAAGGGGTTCGATCCTTCGCGCTTCGGCGATCTTCCCGCGGGCAACCTCGGTGCCGACGTGACCGCGACCGGCGCGTTGCAGCCAGTGTGGCGCGTCGCCGCCGACGTCGCGCTGGTCCCCGGCAGCCGACTCGCCGGCGTACCGGTCTCCGGCTCGCTGCACGGGACCGTGACGCCGCGTGCCGTGCGCGACGCGGCCGTCGACGTCAAGCTCGGCTCCGCGGCCCTCACTGCCCGCGGTGCTTTCGGCGGCGCCGACGACCGGCTGAGCCTCGTCCTCGACGCGCCCCGCCTCGCCGACATTGCGCCGCTGCTGCCGCCGCGTCTGCCGCGGCCGCTCGAGGGCACGCTCTCCGCCAGGCTCGACCTGCGCGGAGACCTCGATCGCGGCGGCATCGAGCTCGAGGCGCGAGGCAGCGCGCTGCGGATCGGCGCCACGCTCGCGCTCGCGACCTTCGACGCACGGATGGCCGTGGCTCCGTCAGGCTCCGTCGGCGTGCCGGCGACGGACGCCGAGCGCAGGATCAAGGGCGAAATGGCCGCGACCGGCATCGTCACGCCGCCTCGGACCTTCACGCGGGCGAGCGCGAGCGTCGAGGGCACGCTCGCGCAGCACAAGGTCGCGCTCGCGCTCGCGGGCGAGGACCTCGACGTCGCAGCCGCGGCGCACGGCGCCTTGCGCGAATCGCGCGCGGCGGACGCCCCCGTGGCGTGGGTTTGGTCGGGAGCGGTCGACACGCTGGAGAACCGCGGACCGTGGTCGCTGCGGCTTGCCGCGCCCGCGACGCTCGAGATCGCCCGCGATCGCGTGCACGTCGGCGCGACGCGCATCGAGGTCGCCGACGGCAGTGTCGATCTCGCGGCGCTCGCCTGGGACGACGGCCGCGTCACGACCCGCGGCACGTTCTCGGGCGTGCCGGTCGCCACGCTGGCCAAGCTTGCCGGTCGCCGCCTGCCCTTCGTGTCGACGCTCACGCTCGCCGGCGACTGGTCGCTCGCCGCGGCACCGCGGTTGAACGGCACGCTCAACGTCCGGCGCGAGCACGGCGACCTCTTCCTCGGGCCCGACACGATCGTCGCGCCGGCCGATCGCGCGTTTCGCCTCACGGCGATCGACCTGTCCGCACGCGTTCGCGACGACGCAGTCGAGGCCACGGCGACGCTGCGCTCGGACCGCGGCGCCAACGCGGACGCGCAGCTCACGCTCGGCGTGGCGCCGGACGCGCCGCCCGGCCGCATCACCGCCGCAGCGCCGCTGCAGCTCGCGCTGACCGCGGAGTTCGTCACGCTGCAGGTGCTGCAACCGTGGGTCGGCACTGCCGCGCTCGTCGACGGCAATCTCCGCGCGGAGCTCGCGGCGCGCGGGACGCTGGGCCGCGCGCGCCTGTCCGGCACGTTGCGCGGGAGCGCGCTGCGCATCTCGGCGCCGCAGCACGGCGTCCATTTCACCGACGGCCGGCTCTCGGCCACGCTCGCCGAGGGAGCCATCCGGCTCGACGAGCTCTCGTTCGCCGGCGGCGCCGGCCGCTTCACGGCGTCCGGCACCCTCGCCGCCGCGCGCGACGCGAGCGGCGACGGCCAGGGTGCCTCGGCGCGGATCGCCTGGCACGCGGAGCACTTCCGCGTGTTCAATCGTCCCGACCGGCGGCTCGTCGCAGGCGGTTCGGGCACGCTGTCCATCAAGGACCGCAAGCTCTGGCTCGATGGCGCGATCAGCGCCGACGAAGGGCACTTCGAATACACGGCCGATGCGCGGGCGACGCTCTCCGACGACGTCGTGGTGAAGGGCTGGCCGGACCGCGCGAAGGGCGGCGCGGGAGCGCAGGACTTCCCGCTGACGGTCGACCTCGAGCTCGATCTGGGCGAGAACCTGACCTTCGTCGGCGAGGGCCTCGACACCGGGCTGCGCGGCAAGGTGCGCGTGACGACGGCGCCCGACGGAAGCCTGCGCGGCCGCGGCTCGATCCGCGCCGTCAACGGAACGTATCGCGCGTTCGGCCAGCGTCTCGTCGTCGATCGCGGCCAGCTCATCTTCGACGGGCCGATCGACAACCCCGGCCTCGACATCGTCGCGCTGCGCAAGAACCTCGCGGTCGAGGCCGGCGTCGCCGTCAGCGGCACGGTCAGGGTCCCGATCATCCAGCTGACCTCGAACCCGCCCGTGCCCGACAACGAAAAGCTCTCGTGGCTCGTGCTCGGGAAGGGTCTCGACCGCACGTCGGGTGGCGACGTCGCTGCGCTGCAGGCGGCCTCGGCGGCGCTGCTCGGCCGCGGCGGCAGATCCGTGACGACGACGATCGCCGAAAGCATCGGGCTCGACGACATTTCCGTGCACGCCGGGACGGGCGCGCCGCGCGGCGGGGTGCCGGGCACCTCGGCGGCTTCCGGACAGGTCGTCGCGTTCGGCAAGCGGCTCACCGACAGGCTTTCGCTCGTCTACGAGCAGGGGCTCACGGTCGCGACAAACGCGCTGCGGCTCGAGTACAGTCTCTCGCAGACGCTGACGCTGCGCGCCGAGGCCGGCGCGATCAGCGGCATCGGGATCTACTACCGGCGGACGTTCGACTAGCAGTTCGTTGAAAATCCGTTCATGGTTCGACAGGCTCACCACGAACGGATTCTTCGCTCCCGCAGAATCATCACGCTACCGTTCGTCCTGAGCTTGTCGAAGGACGAATGACGGATGCACCACCCGTATTTCAACAAACTGCCAGGGCCCCGGAGCAGGGGCCCCACGCCTGCGTGGGGATGCGACCGGGGCGAATCGACGCTCGCGGCCAACCACGCGACACTAAGACTTGCGTGCGCGCACGGAGGCCCCGGCCTTCGCCGGCGGATGGAGCTCCGCGAGGAGCGCCGGCGCCGCCTCGACGACGAAGGCGACGAACGCCGACGTCGCGCGGCTCACGAAGCGACCGGCCCGGTGCACGACGTACCAGCGGCGCACGAGCGGCAGGCCGACCACGTCGAGCTCGACCAGCCGCCCCGTCGCGAGCTCGAGGCCGATCGTGTGGCGCGAGATGAGGGCGAGGCCCATGTCGGCCATCACCGCCTGTTTGATCGTCTCGTTGCTGCTCATCACGTTGCCGATCCTCGGCACGAAACCGCGCTCCGCGAAGAAGCGCTCCATCGACGAGCGCGTGCCCGAGCCCTGCTCGCGGACGAGGAACGTCTCGCCCGCGAGCGACGCGAGCGGAACGCGCCGGGCCGCCGCCAGCGGATGCGACGGCGGCGCGATGACGACCAGCGGGTGGTCGGCGAACGGCATCGCCTCCGTCTCCATGCGTTGCGGGGGGGTCCCCATGATCGCGACGTCGATCTCGTTGCGCTCGAGCTCGCGCACGATGACCTCGCGGTTGTTCACCGACAGCGACGCGCGCACGCCCGGATAGCGCTTCTGGAACTGCGCGATCAGAGCCGGGGCGAAGTACTTGGCCGTGCTGACGACGCCGACACTGATGCGCCCGCCGGTGAGTCCCTTGAGCGCCGAGATCGCCGCGTCCGCGTCCTTCAGCGCGTCGAGGATCTGCTGCGCATACCGCAGCAGCTGTTCGCCCGCCTCGGTCAGGAAGAGCTTCTTGCCGCGGCGCTCGAAGAGATCGATCCCCGCGATCTCCTCGAGGCGCTTCACCTGCAGCGACACCGCCGCCTGGGTCAGGTGCAGCTGCTCCGACGTCCGCGCGAAGCTCAGGTGGCGGGCCGCCGCGACGAAGATCTGCAGCTGCCGGACGGTGATGCCGCGCATGCCTTGCCTGCCTTCCTATACTTAAGCTAATACTTAAGATCATAGTTAAAACAATTAACTTTTGCTTGTCAATGCCGGCGGCTAGGATGTCTCCACCGACAGCAGCGCGCACTCAAAGAAAGGGATCAGCGATGAGCGACACCGCGAACAAGGCCGTGCCGACCGGCAAGGAGCGCTACAAGGCCGGCGTGATGAAGTACAAGGACATGGGCTACTGGCGACCCGACTACGAGCCCGCCGAGACCGACCTGATCGCGCTGTTCCGGCTCACGCCGCAGGAGGGGGTCGAGCCCGACGAGGCGGCCGCGGCCGTCGCCGGCGAATCGTCGACGGCGACGTGGACCGTCGTCTGGACCGACCGGCTGACCGCCTGCGACAACTACCGCGCCAAGGCCTACCGCGTCGACCCGGTGCCCAACACGGGTCCGGGCACGAACACCGAGCAGCAGTACTTCGCATACATCGCCTACGACCTCGCGCTGTTCGAGGAAGGCTCGATCGCAAACCTCACCGCGTCGATCATCGGCAACGTGTTCGGCTTCAAGCCGCTCAAGGCGCTGCGGCTCGAGGACATGCGGATACCGGTTGCGTACCTGAAGACGTTCCAAGGGCCGCCGACCGGGATCGTCGTCGAGCGCGAGCGGCTCGACAAGTTCGGCCGCCCGCTGCTGGGCGCGACGGTGAAGCCCAAGCTGGGCCTGTCCGGCAAGAACTACGGCCGCGTCGTCTACGAGGGCTTGAAGGGCGGCCTCGACTTCCTCAAGGACGACGAGAACATCAACTCGCAGCCGTTCATGCACTGGCGCGAGCGCTTCCTCTACTGCATGGAGGCCGTCGCCAAGGCGTCGGCCGCCACCGGCGAGGTCAAGGGCACGTACCTAAACGTCACCGCCGCGACGATGGAGGACATGTACGAGCGCGCCGACTTCGCCAGGGAGCTGGGGTCGGTGATCGTGATGATCGACCTCGTGATCGGCTACACGGCGATCCAGTCGATGGCCAAGTGGGCGCGGCGCAACGACATGATCCTGCACCTGCACCGCGCCGGCCACTCGACCTACACGCGGCAGAAGAACCACGGCGTGTCGTTCCGCGTGATCGCCAAGTGGATGCGGATGGCGGGTGTGGATCACATCCACGCCGGCACCGCGGTGGGCAAGCTCGAAGGCGATCCGCTGACCGTGCAGGGCTTCTACAACATCTGCCGCGAAGAGAAGAACGACGTCGACCTCGCGCGCGGCCTCTTCTTCGAGCAGCCCTGGGCGAACCTGCGCAAGGTGATGCCGGTGGCCTCCGGCGGCATTCACGCGGGACAGATGCACCAGCTGATCGACCTCTTCGGCGACGACTGCGTGCTGCAGTTCGGCGGCGGCACGATCGGCCACCCGGGCGGCATCCAGGCCGGCGCGACCGCCAACCGCGTCGCGCTCGAAGCGATGGTCAAGGCCCG
>Ga0209253_10005379_pt1 | contig 11095 bp, 7 predicted proteins | sample FrelakmetBRP12BR_FD_187145 | JGI IMG/M metagenome (GOLD analysis project Ga0209253, IMG submission 187145) | Freshwater lake sediment microbial communities from the University of Notre Dame, USA, for methane emissions studies - BRP12 BR (SPAdes)... | ecosystem: Environmental > Aquatic >... | reverse complement strand
CAAAGACGAAATACCCCAGCACTTCGATAAAAGGTCCCAGCATCTCGAAAATGAAATAAAAGGGCATGGCGAAGAGCCCGGTAATCCCGTAGCGCGGGTTGAAAAGCATGACCTTGTTATAGAGCAGCGTATCGAGGAGTCCCCGGTGCCATCTATTCCTCTGCATGGACAAGGACTTCAGCGTTTCGGGGGCCTCTGTCCAGCAGATCGGGTCCGGTATGAATCGGATCTCGTAGGGCCTTTTCATGTCGTGGAGATGGCGTCTCATCCGGACGATGAGGTCCATGTCCTCGCCGATGGTGCCGGTCCGGTAGCCGCCGCACTGGAGGGCGACATCCTTGCGGAAGAGACCGAAGGCTCCGGATATGATCAGCATGCTCTTGAGCATGCTCATGCCGATGCGGCCTCCCAGGAAGGCGCGGAAGTATTCAATGACTTGGAAGCGGGCCAGGGTATTGCGCGGCAGATGGACCTCCCGAACCTGCCCGCTCCTGACCTTGCAGCCATTGATCAGGCGGATGATCCCGCCGGCAGCGACGGTCTTTTCCGGGTTTTCCAGGAACGGGCGGACCATTTTGAGCAGGGCGTCCTTCTCCAGGAGCGAATCGCCGTCGACGGCGCAAAACAGAGGGTAGCGCGATATGTTCAGTCCGGCGTTCATGGCGTCCGCTTTTTTCCCGTTCACTTTATCGACCGCAACCAGTTTGGGGTAAGAAGGCGACGTGTAGATCCCTTTGACTGGCCTGTGGTCCACCACCTTGCGGAAGACGCGCCGGCTCTTTTCGAGTTGGAAGGTCTTGATCAACATATCCAGGGTCCGGTCGGTCGATCCGTCGTTGACGACGATGACTTCGAAAACCGGATATTCCAGGGAAAGGAGCGCCCGGACGCTTTCGACGATGGTTTTTTCTTCATTGTGGGCCGGAGCGATGATGGAGATGGGCTTGACCAGCGGCAGCCGGAAAACCTCCTTGAAGCTGACGAACCGGGTCAGCTCGCGGTGACGGAAGAGGCCGATGAGTGACAGGAAGATAAAAAGCAGATAGAAGCTGTTGATCAGAAAAAAATAGATCAAAATGATGATGTTGAAGGCGTGCAGGAGGAGATGGAAAAACCCGCTCATGGCTTCAGGCCGCCTCGCCCGGGATGATCAGGTCGTTCAGGACCATGGCCGACATATCGCGGGCATACTTGTCGTCCTGCTGGCCGGCAACCTGCCCCAGCCGCCGGAGTCCCTCTTCGCCCATTTCGGCCAGGCCGTACCCGGCATTGTAACGGACATACCAATAAGGGGAGAACAGGGAGGCCGTCAGGATATCCACGGTCTCCATGTTCTTCATTTTTCCCAGGCTCTTAACCGCCTGGGCCTTCACTTCCCAGGCTTCGTCCGAGGACAGAGTGACAAGCGTGTCCACGGTTTCCGGTATGAGCAGCTTCCCTAGAGCCCGGGCGACCCGGATACGAATTTCCTTGTCCGGATGTCCCGCCAGGGCGACCACATCCTCATAGAGAGTTCGCAGGGGTATGGCGCCGACGAGCTCCAAGAGGAGACCGAGCTTGTCCACGGGCAGAGGCTTTCTCAAGAACCCCCTGACAAGCGGCTCGGTCCGGTTGCCCAAGCTGAACATGATGTTGAAATAGGCCTGGATCGTACGACCCGTGTCTTCTTCGAAGGCTTTGAATATATAGTCCAGCGTCTCCGGCGAGGGGATGCGGGACAGAGCGTTGACGACCGCCAGCTTGATGATGGGCTTATCATTGAGAAGCCGGAAGAGGAAGTCACTCTCGGCCGGGTCGAAGAAGTTAATGAAGAGGCGGATGCTCTGAAGCCGCTTGGCCGTCCTCCGCGATGCCAGATGCTTCAGGCAGAGGCCCTTGACCGCCTGGTTGAAGATGAGCCTCAATTGTTCTCTTCCCTCGCCGCTGATGATGTCCCCGAAATCGAGGAGAACTTGAGTCAGGACATCCGGATGGCCTATATGCTTCCGGGCCGCCTCCAGCGAAAACTCCGGGTTCAGCCGGGAGACCGCCTCCAAAACGTCTCTTTCCATCTCCTCGTAGATCCGGTTAAACCGGAGCTGCCTCCGCTCGAGGACGAGCCGGCGGATGACGATGAAGCCGAACAGCGACACGGAAGAAAGGAGCAGGAAAAGGAGACTGTAGGCGGAGATGATGACAGAGGGACTCATGGTCCGGAGTTGAGGTTCTTCTTGATCTTGGCCATCAGGATCTGAGGGGAGAAGGGTTTGGTGATATAGTCCATGGCTCCGATTTCAAGCCCCTTGAGCATTTCGGTCTCCTCGGCGAGGGAGCTGATGATGACCACCGGAACCCGGGGATTCGGCGCGCACTTGCGGAAGATTGACAGGAATTGAAAGCCGTCGAGGTCCGGTATCATGATGTCGAGAAGAATGAGGTCGGGGGCTTCCTGGAGGGCTTTCTTCAATCCGTCCACCCCAGATAGCGAGGTGCTCACCAGATAGCTCTCTTTCGCCAGGAAGTGGGCGATGACCTTGACGGTTGTCGGGTCGTCATCGACCACCAGGATTTTCTTGGCGCCGTTGGGTTCGGGTTTCGTCTCCAGCTGCTTCTTGACCTCGGCGGCCACCGGCAGCATAGCCTCCAGGGTCCTTCTGGCAATCAGTAGTTTTTCAAACTCCTGGCACAGCGCCTGGCTCCATTGTTCTTTGGAGTCGGCGGCAGGGCCGGGGGATGGCTCACTTCCGAACGTTTTCGGCGTTTCGGCATCACGCTCTTTCTGGCCGTTCTCATACAGGCCAACGATGCTGCTGCTGAGCTCCTTAACCCTGTTCAGCTCAGAAATGGCCTTTCCGGCCAGGCCCTCCAGTTTCGTTTTGATGGCATCGGCGCAGCCTTGATGGGACCTGACCTCCTCCTTGATCTGTTCGATCATCTGGGTCAATTCGCCTTGGCTTTGATTGGGGCCGAGCCTCGGCTGGGTTGGCCTCTGGCGAGGTTTTTTGCGGCTGCGCTTGGCCCTCTTCGTTTGGGCATTCAAAGGTCGCACCGGTTCTGTTTTTTTCATCTTTCCGACTCCAACAGCTCCTCTGTCCGCCGAACTCCATTAACCTATAGATAGGCCTAAGATGCCATCCCCTTTGCTGGTGAATTCGGGGAGGATTTTCGGGCCGCCGTCCTCCTCGAGAGAGGGAGGGCGGGGTCACCTCGAAAGGCGAGGGCGGAGCGGATCAGTGTCGGGCGTATTCCCTCTGTTCGTGGGAATACTGATGGAAGCAGTTCCGGCCCGCGTCCTTGGCATGGTACATGGCGATGTCCGCATTCTTGATCAGGGTATCCGCATCGGGTCCGTCGTCGGAAAAGAGGGCCACTCCGATGCTAGCCGTGATGGCAATTTTCAGCCCGTCGAACTCAAACGGCTTGTTGAAGGAATGGAGGATCCGTTCGGCCACATTCTTGGCCACTTCCGCCTGCCGGATCTCGGGGAGGAGCAGGATGAATTCGTCCCCTCCCCAGCGGGCGATGGTGTCTCCCTTGCGAAACATGTTGAGCAGGCGGTTGGCCACTCCCTTGAGCAGCTGGTCGCCGATATTATGCCCATAGGTATCGTTGACTTTCTTGAACTCGTCCAGGTCGAGCATGATAACGGCCAGCTTCTGGAAATCCCTCTGGGCCTGGGCCAAGGCCATGTTGAGCCGGTCGAAAAAGAGGAACCGGTTGGGCAGCTCCGTCAGATGGTCGGTGACCGCGTTGTAGCGGAGCTTCTCTTCGTAGCGCTTGCGCTCGGTCAGGTCGTGAAGGACCAGGACCAGGCCGCCAACATTATCCTTTTCGTCCCGGATGGCCGTAAAGGTCAGTTCGACGGGGGTCTTCTCGACAAAGTTGACGATCTGGATATTCCCGTTGACGGGGTTGGGGGAGCTGTTCGCGAGCAGCTCGGGGACGGACATACGGACGAGCTTTCCCGTATCCTCATCCACCAGGTGGAGGACGCTGGTCAGCGGCTTGCCGATGCTGTCCGTCTGGTCCCAGCCGGTCAGTTTTTCGGCCACCGAGTTCATGAAGGTGATGTTGCCGAACCGTTCGGTGGCAATGACTCCCTCGCCGATGCTCTGGAGAATCGTCGACAGCCAGCCTTGGCGCTCCCTGAGCTGTATTTCCATCTGGTGCTTGTAGAGCGCCATCTCCATGACCGTCATCAGCTCTTTCTGCTCGACCGGTTTAAGGGTGTAACCCAGAGGTTCCGTAAGCTTGGCCCGCTCCAGAGTGTTTTCATCGGTGTGGGCCGTCAGGTAGATGACCGGGATGTTGAACTGCTCGCGGATCTTCTCGGCCGCCTCGACCCCGTCCATCGCCCCACGCAGAATAATGTCCATGAGAATCAAGTCAGGATGGGTCGTCTCCGCCCTTTTCACAGCGTCTTCACCCGTTCCCACGACCGCGCAAACATCGTAGCCGGCGTTGCGAACCATATCCTCGATGTCCCGGGCAATCAACCCCTCGTCCTCGACGATCAGGATGCGGGTTTTCTCCATGGTCATTTCCTTTGCTTGTACTTGACTTCCTGGAAGTGGATGGTGAACTTGGTTCCCTTCTCCCGCGCCAGGTCGATCGAGGCATCGATCTGACTGGCCAGCGTGTTGACAATCTGCATGCCCAGGGTTTCCGTCTTGCGGAAATCCAGCCCCTCTGGAAATCCCACCCCGTCGTCCATCACCCGCAGCACGTACCCGTCTCCCTCCACGCGGCGGAGGTCGATGCCCAGCAGGCCTTTCCGGCCCTCCGGAAAACCGTGCTTCAGGGCGTTCGAGACGAGCTCATTGACGATCAGCCCGCAGGGGATGGCCGTGTTGATGTTCAGGTGGACCTCCTCGGCCTCGAGTTTCAGCTGAACCCGGGAAGCGTCGACCTGGTAGGAATGGAAGAGGTGGGTAGCGAGGTTGCGGAGGTACTCGGAGAATTCGATGCGGGAAAGGTCGGAGGCCTGGTAGAGCCGCTCGTGGATGAGGGCCATGGAGCGGATGCGGCGCTGGGATTCCTTGAACATCTCCATGACGGCGGGGTCCTTGATCTGCCGGGACTGGAGGTTGAGGAGGGAGGAGATGACCTGCATGTTGTTCTTGACCCGGTGGTGAATCTCCCGGAGAAGAACCTCCTTTTCCTGAAGTGAGTCCTGGAGGCGGTCCTCGGCCTTCTTGCGTTCGGTGATGTCGCGGACGTATTCGATGACACCCTTCATCTGGCCCGTCCTCTTATCGATAAGCGGGAAGGTGTAGAGGTCCAGCCAGCCGGTCACCTCGCCTCCCGTTCCCACCTTGGCGACGACCTCGTAGGCCGACTCGGATGTCTCGAAGGTCCTTCGGGTCGGACAGATATCGCAGACCCTGTCGCGGAGATGATAGGCCTCGTAGCATTTCTTTCCGATGAGCGGCAGGGCATGGGAATACCATTTCTCCATGGCCTTGTTCACCCTGAGAATCGTGTAGTCCTCGGCCAGTATAGAAATCCCGTCCTGGATGCTTTCAAACATGCTGGATAAGAAGCGCTCCCGCTCCTGGACGTCTTCTTCGGCCTTTTTCCGGTGAATGACCATGGCGATCTGGTCGCAGACGAACTTGAGGATATTCTTGTCTTCCTTGCCGTAGCGGAGTCCCTCGGTATAGGTTTGGACGACCATCACACCGATGGTTATCCCGTCGATGTTCAGAGGCACGCCCAGCCAGTCAATGGACGGCGCGCCGATGGACTCGACTTCTCCGCGCTTCTCCAGCTCGGCAAAGACCTCCGGGGAGGCCAGGAGAGCTTGTCCCGTCCGTAACACATACTCGGTCAGTCCCCGGCCGAGCGGTTTGGGTTCAGGGGCAGTGTCATACTCGTCCACAAAGTAGGGGAAGCTGAGGATGCTGCGGACCGGATCATAGAGGGATATGTAGAAATTCTTGGCCGGCATCAAGCCGGAGATGACCTGGTGGATCGAGTGGAATAGGCCCTGCAGATTCTGGGCGGAGTTGGACGCCTCGCTGATCTGAAAGATGGACTCGTTGACCTGTTCCATCCGTTTGCCTTCCGAGGCCTCCAGGGAAAGCGTGATGGCATCTCCTACCGAGATGGCGAAATGCTGTTCTTCCAGGGCCCATTTCCTCTCCCGGCCCGTGTGCTCGTGGCAGAGAATACCGATGACTTCGCCCTGACGCCGGATGGGAACATCCATCATCGAGACGATATTCCGCGGTTTCAAATAAAAATCGACGAATTCGCAGGTCCTCGGGTCGGACAGGGCGCGGTCGGCCGCGATCACGCGGGACTCCTCGAGGGCCTTGAAGTAGTGCGGGCATTCGCTGGCCTTGAGCACCATCCCCTTGTCATGGACGCCATCCCGGCGGCTGTAGAGGTCGTGACAGGTGATCTCGGTATGTTCGGGGTTGAAGAACCAGATACTCACCCGGTCCACGCCAAGCGTGCGGGCGTCGATCTCCGTGGTTCTCTGAAAACTGGAATCCAGGTCCGAAAAGCTCATCTTGGCCAGCTCCAGAAGGGCGGCTTGATGGCGAATGACTTGATCCGCCCGGCCCTGTATCTCTTTCTCCTCCTGCTTGAGCCGCGTGATATCGAGCAGGCTTCCCTCGTAATACAGGACCCGGCCTTTGGAATCGAGGACGGCGTGGGCATTGTCCTGGACCCAGATCACCCGGCCGTCGATCCGCTTCAACTGGAACTCGAAATTCCGAAGGACTCTGTCCTTGGCCATGAGGGAGGAGGAGCGGTCCCGGTCTCTGGGGTCGAGATAGAAATCGCCGGTCGGCCTGCCCAAGACGGAGCCTTTGTCTTCGAACCCGAGCAACTGCACCATGGTCGGGTTGAGGTCGAGAATCCTTCCCTCCGGACTCGTCCTGTAAAGGCCGACGGGGACGCCCTCAAACAGGGCCCGGTATTTTGTTTCCGATTCCTCCAGGCCCTGCTCAGACCGTTTCCGTTCGAGGGCGTTGACGAAAATCTCTCCCACGACCTTGAGGAGGGTGAGGGTTTTTTCCGGCCAGGACTTTTCCCGGCGAATCGAATCGAACCCGAGAAACCCGACCAGGGAATTTTTCAGGATCAGCGGTACCGCGACGAGCGATTTGATACGCAGGTCTTCCAGCAGCTGTCTTTCCGCTCGGGCCTCGGGGGGAAGGTCCTTAATTCTGGGGATATGGACGTTCTCTCCCTGACGGAGTTTGCTCACGTACCAAGGGAAGGACTGGACGGCGACATTCTGCAGTCGGACTTTTATGGAAGGAATTCCCCGCGCGCACCACTCGTAGGCTCCAAAACCATGGCCGTTATTGAACAAATATACGGCGCAACGGTCGACGCCCGCCATCCTCCCTATTGTTTTTAGGGTTTCATTGATCCCTTTATCGATTTCCTCCGAAGCCAGGTTGGTGAATTCCGTGGAAATCGCCGTGATCAGGTTTTCGAATTGGGCCGGGGAGTTGAGGGATGGCCGGGCGGACAGGGAATTCGCCGGCCTCCTTGCCTTCCTCCTGGTCTCAGCGGTCATGGGTCTCGCCGCGACTGCCATTGATTGTGCCTCTCTCTCCCGCGTCCCGGTGTGGAATACACCTTTATGACGCACCTGCCTACTGTATTTGGCGGAAGCCGCCTGGGCAATCGCCCATGAGGATGAATCGCGGGGGGATTTTTATCGCTTCTGTATCACCCCTAGGGGCGACAAAGGTGGGAGTGTGGTAAGATAGGGGGCTTCGGAGGGCGAAATGAAGAAAACCTGGCTGCTCTGGATGATTCTTTTATCCGGCCTTGCCGCTCCGGCGTTCTCCGGGAACAACGGATACCTTTTCATCATCGGCGGGGGAGACCGGCCAGAGAGCATGATGAGACGGTTTGTGGAGCTCGCCGGACAGTTCGGGAGCGGGAAGATCATCGTCTTTCCGATGGCCAGCAGCGAGCCCGCAGCAACTGGAGCCAGGCTGGTTGCCGAGTTCAAGGGGTTGGGGGCCCGGCAGGTGGAAAGCCATATCCTGACCCGGGAGCAGGCCCTCGCCGGGGAGAGCGTCCGGATCCTGGAAGGCGCCGGCGGCGTTTTCTTTTCCGGGGGAGACCAGTCCCTGCAGATGGAGGTCCTCCGCGGCACTCCGGTCCATCGCGCCCTGCTCGAGCTCTACGAGAAGGGCTGTGTCATGGCGGGGACCAGCGCCGGGGCCGCGGTGATGAGCGAAGTCATGATCACCGGAGAGGAGCACAGAAAGGCCGATGAAGGCCATGAGTTCGAGACGCTGGAGGCGGCGAACATCGTCACCGTTGAGGGGCTGGGCTTCATCAGGACCGCCGTCATCGACCAGCATTTTATCGCCCGGAGGAGGCTCAATCGGTTGATCAGCGTGATCGCCGAGAGGCCGCAGCTCCTGGGGGTCGGCATTGACGAGGAGACGGCAATAGTCGTCGGCCCGGATGAGACGTTCGAAGTCGTGGGGAACCGGCAGGTCGTCATCTTTGACGCCTCCCACGCTTCCATTACTGTCACGTCGGCAAAAACCGTCGGCTTCCGCGGGATGGCCATGCACGTGCTGGTGGCCGGTGACCGTTTCGACCTCAAGAAGAGAGAGGCGGTGCGCTGATGGCGTCTAAGAAAATCCGGCTTCCCCACACCTTGGTTTTGATCTATGCCATGGTGATCTTGACGGTTGTGGCCACCTGGATCATCCCGGGCGGCCAGTACCAGAGGGTCGAAAAGGACGGCCGCACTGTCGCCGTGGCCGGAACCTTCGCCTTCACCAGCCGCAGCCCCCAGGGATTGGGCGCGCTTTTCGTCTCCCCGGTCAGAGGATTCATTGACGCGGCCGCCATCATCGCCGTCGTCTTTGTGGTCGGCGGCGCCTTCTCCATCATCCAGAGGACGGGCGCCGTGATGGCTTTCATCCATAACCTGGCCCTGCGGTTCGGCCGGAGCAAAACCCTCCGGGCGCTCCTGATCCCGGCCACGATGATTGTCTTCTCTCTCGGAGGTGCCGTCTTCGGGATGTGCGAAGAAACGATGCCCTTCATCCTGGTCTTTGTCCCCCTGGCTCTTTCGCTCGGCTACGATTCCATCGTCGGGGTGGCGATTCCGTTCGTCGGGGCGGCCTCGGGTTTTGCCGGGGCCTTTTTCAACCCCTTCACAGTCGCGATCGCCCAGGGGATCGCCGGTCTTCCCACTTACTCGGGGATGGGTTACCGGATGATCATCTGGGCGCTGGGGACGGCCATGGCCATCGTCTTTGTCATGCGCTACGCCGCCCGGGTGCGGAAGAACCCCCGGCTCAGCCCGACCTTTGAGGACGACCTCGAACGCAGAGAAAAACTCCAGCTCAACCTGTCGCCTACAGAGCTGGTTCAATTGACCCCGGCCCACAAGAGGGTCCTTTTTCTGTTCCTGGCGGGGATGGCCCTCCTCGTTTTCGGGATCCTTCAGTTCAAATGGTATATCAACGAGATCGCCGGCCTTTTCCTGGCTCTGGGCGTCGTCTCCGGGTTTGCCGGGCGGTTGAAAACTGAGGACATGGCCAAATCGTTCGTCGAGGGGGCGAGGGACATGGTCAACGCCGCCCTGATCATCGGCTGCGCCCGGGCCATCCTCGTCGTGGCCACTGACGGGAAGATCCTGGACACGACCCTGTATGCCATGTCGCGGGCCATCTCCCATGTCCACCCCATCCTCTCCGCCCAGATGATGTTCATCTCCCAATGCGTCATCAACTTTTTCGTCCACTCGGGGACCGCCCAGGCCGCCCTGACCATGCCCATCATGGCGCCCCTGGGAGAGCTGGTGGGCCTGACGCGTCAGACCTCGGTCTTCGCCTTCCAGCTGGCCGAGTACATCAACCCGATCCTGCCGACTTCGGGGGTGACCATGGGCGTCCTGGGCCTGGCCCAGCTCCGCTGGGAGAAGTGGGCCAAGTGGCTCCTCCCGCTCGTCGTCGTCTGGGTGATTTTCGGGCTGATTACCCTCATCCCGCCCGTCTTGACGCGTTGGGGGCCGTTCTGAGGCCGCCGCCGGGCTCACTCCAGCAGTAAAAAAGAAACTGGCCAGGCAACCATTTGGCCCTCTTTTTCATCTTATCCATTTGAGGAAAAAATGCTTGCCTGTTCTTTGGCTCTAACACTTGCCCCCGGGCCTCTTTTGGCGGATAATGGCCCCCAGGTTGCTTGCCTTCTTTGCCCGGCGGCGCTTCCTCCTATGACGGCAGACGAAAAAAGCTGGAAGAAATACCCCTCCCTTCCTCTCTCCCCCTTGTCCGCCCTTATCAAGAGAAGCAAGGAGGGAGATGAAGGGGCGATGGAAAAAATATACGAGCAATACAAGCGTCCTCTCTTTAGCCTGGCCTACCGCTATACCTCTGACCGCCTCGCCGCGGAAGACCTGCTCCAGGACATTTTCGTCAAGGTTTTTTCTCATCTCGGGGAAGTGGACAAAGATGAGACGTTCGTCGCCTGGATGTACCGCATCGCCATTAATACATGCTATTCCTATCTTCGCAGCCGGCGGAGCCGGGAGGCCCGCTCGGTCAGCCTCAGCCAAATCGAGGGAAAAAGGGAAGAGGCCGTGACTGACCGACATGAAGAGAGCCTGGCCGGTCCCGTTGAGGAGGCTCTCCGGGCGCTTCCGGAGAAGCTCCGGGCCGTCTTTGTGCTCCACGACGTCGAGGGACACACCCACGAGGAAATCGGACAGATGCTCGGTTTTACCGTCGGAACATCCAAGTCCCAGCTGTTCAAAGCCCGGATGAGGATCAGGGAATCTCTTAAAGAGAAGGGAGTTTTATAGGGAGTGCGACGATGAAATGCGCAACCGCCCAGGAACTGATCAGCGATTACGTGGACGGGATTCTCAGCCGGGAGTCTGAAGCGGAACTCAAAGCGCACTTGGAGGGCTGCCGGGATTGCCGGGAGCTCGCCCGCGATTTCGCCTCTATCGTTCAGGGAGCGAGGGGTTTGGCGTCCTATGAGCCGTCAGCCGCGGTCTGGCCGAAAATCGCCGCGGAAGTGAGGGCCGCCCGGCCTGAAGCGCCGGCGGAAGTCAGGGAGAGGCGGAGCTGGCTGGGGACAATCTGGAGGCCGGCGGGTTGGGTATATGCGGCGG
>Ga0209253_10005378_pt1 | contig 11096 bp, 7 predicted proteins | sample FrelakmetBRP12BR_FD_187145 | JGI IMG/M metagenome (GOLD analysis project Ga0209253, IMG submission 187145) | Freshwater lake sediment microbial communities from the University of Notre Dame, USA, for methane emissions studies - BRP12 BR (SPAdes)... | ecosystem: Environmental > Aquatic >... | reverse complement strand
TCCTTCGTGTAGATCGCTCTTGGAATCCTTTCCATTCTGACACCTCCGTCTTCAGTATTTTAACTCAACTTTGGTGTCCACTAAAGTCATCTTAACCCATAGATCCTTGTAAGTGTCAACGACGATTTCCTTCCGGGCGATGAAGAACATCCCTCCGCCACATTCGTCCGGGTCGGCAACCGTTCTTACCTTTTCATTCTTGCGCTTAGGGATCAGATGGAAGTGGAGATGACGGGAGTTTTCTCCCAAGGTCAACGATGTGATCAGTACCGTGTCTACTTCGAGGTCCACCCCTTTGATTGACTTGCATGCTCGATTAAGAAGTTTGCCCAATTCTGACAGTGCTTCCGGTAGCAGGTGTTCGTCTGTCAGGTCGTTACAATGCCCGACTCTTTCCGCATTAAGCACAATCATGCCGTGAAGATCGAGATCCAAAGTGATAGAGCCAGGTGGTTTTTCGTTGACCCGACAGATGGCGGAAGCATATAATAGGTTGAAAAGGCTTGATCTACGCGCAGTATCCTCAGTGATAGCAAAACGCTTCATTTCCGAGAAAGCGGGAATCCAGAAAACCATTGGATTCCGGGTCAAGCCCGGAATGACAAACTGAGTAAGACTTATATCGCCGTGGGTAATCCAATGAAGTTTCGCGTATTGGAGGGAATTTCCAATGATTGACTTCGTCTTTATCACGTTGGTTTTAGTCTTTTTTGGAGTGTCGTTCTGGTATGTGGGTGCCTGCAATCGGCTCTAACTAGGGGTAGAACATGAATTTGGAATACATCATCAGCGGGCTTATTGGTCTGGGACTGCTTGTCTATTTAACGTATGCGCTCCTCAAACCTGAGAAGTTTTGAGTCAGTCCCCCGGAGAGAAAATAAGATGACCCTTAACGGAGTTGTCCGGAAAATAGCTCCCCTCCCTTGGCGGGAGGGGATTCACCCTGTTAAATATGGACTGCTTGAAACAGAATATACAAAATTAATCCTGCAACGCAAGGAACATGGTTACCTAAGCCCTCTTATTTAACAGGGTTAAGGGGAGGGGGACCAAACCTTTCTCACCCCCACCCTGACCCTCCCCCGTCAAGGGGGAGGGGTTTATCTTTGGATTTCCATCGTTCGCGGGTGACGAACCTGCAATGTAAATTATGGAGAAAAAAGGATGACACTGAACGGATTTTTGCAGCTTGGGATTTACTGCCTGGCCTTACTTGCCGTAACCAAGCCACTCGGGGTCTACATGACCAAGGTATTTTCAGGAAAGCAAGTGTTCCTCGATAAGGTCCTCAGTCCTGTAGAGCGGTTGATTTATCGCCTATGCCACATTGATGAGCACGAGGAGCAACACTGGACAACTTATACTGCAGCCATGCTGATGTTCAGCTTGGTAGGCTTGCTTATCCTTTATGGGCTTCAGCGGCTTCAGTATTATCTTCCCCTCAATCCGCAAAGGTTTCCTGGTGTGACGCCGGATTTGGCATTCAACACGGCTTCCAGTTTTACGACGAATACCAATTGGCAGGCTTACTCAGGTGAGTCCACCATGAGCTATTTTGTACAGATGGCAGGGTTGGCATTTCACAATTTCGTATCCGCGGCCACCGGCATCGCACTCGCGATCGCTTTCATTCGGGGCATTGCACGGCGTGAAGCAAAGACCCTTGGTAATTTCTGGGTTGATCTCACCCGCACAACGCTTTATGTGTTACTCCCGTTTTGTATTATTGGGGCACTTCTACTGGTCTCTCAAGGAGTGGTCCAGAACTTCAGCCCATACACAAAAGCCACACTTGTCGAGCCGCAGCAGGTGGAAAAAACGGACGATCGTGGCCATAAGACCATTGAAACCGTGACGGTTCAGACAATCGCTCAAGGACCAGTTGCATCACAAGAGATCATCAAGGAGTTAGGGACGAATGGCGGCGGTTTCTTCAATGCGAACTCTGCCCACCCCTTTGAGAACCCGACACCGTTTTCGAATTTCCTGGAGATGATTGCTATCTTTGCCATTTCAGCGGGTCTCACTTACACCCTCGGCCGGATGACCGGCAATCAGAAGCATGGCTGGGCAGTCTTCTCTGCAATGGCGATACTTTTTCTGGCGGGTTTTTTCTGCGCCTATTACTTCGAGGCTCGTGGGAATCCGATCTTTAACCAACATGAAGTGACGCAAGCTGCAAACCATATGGATGGTTCACAGCAGGCCGGCGGCAACATGGAAGGGAAAGAGGTGCGCTTCGGCATCCTGAATTCGGCGCTTTTTGCGACCATCACCACGGACGCTTCATGCGGGGCGGTCAACTCCATGCATGATTCATTTACCCCGTTGGGAGGGATGATACCGCTGCTGAACATCATGCTTGGTGAGATTATTTTCGGCGGTGTTGGCGCAGGAATGTATGGAATGCTGGTAATGATTGTGCTGACGGTCTTTATTGCGGGGTTGATGGTTGGACGGACTCCGGAGTACCTGGGGAAAAAGATCGAAGCGAAGGACGTGAAGATGGCCATGCTTTATGTTCTTGTCTTTGCCTTTTCGATTTTGGTTTTTTCGGCCTGGTCAAGCGTTGCGGGCTACGGGGCATCGAAGGTCAACAACGCTGGGCCGCATGGGCTCTCGGAGATCGTTTACGCTTTCGTGTCAGCCACAGGAAACAACGGGTCTGCTTTCGCCGGACTCAACGCAAATACCCTCTGGTATAACACCATGACAGCACTGGCCATGTTGATCGGGCGGTTTCTGATGATCATTCCGATGATGGCCATCGCGGGCAACCTGGCAACCAAAAAGATCGTCCCCCCTTCAGCGGGTACATTCCCAGTTCATACACCTCTGTTTGTCGTATTGCTGATCGGGGTCATACTGATCGTTGGCGCACTCACTTTTTTCCCGATGCTTTCACTCGGTCCGATCGTAGAGCATTTGCTGATGGAGATGGGAACATTGTTTTGACCTGTTCGACGTTGCTCAGGGTCAACCCTGAGCCTTCGGCATTTATGAGGGGAGCCGAAGGGTTGAATCGCAGAATCTGCCCCCTCACCCTATCCCTCTCCCCGCCGGGGAGAGGGGAGGGTGAGGGGCGTTCGAGACCTGCAGAACGAGAACGATATGGCAAGAAAAACACAGAAGAGACCTCTTTTCGACCCCCCCATAGTGAAGCGGGCCACTAAGGATGCGATCAGGAAGTTGGCTCCACGGCAGGTTGCCCGCAATCCGGTGATGTTCGTCGTTGAGATCGGCAGTATCCTTACGACGTTGCTTATTTTCCGGGACATTGTCGTTGGCAATACCGGCAACTTGCTTTTCACCGTGCAGGTAACGCTGTGGCTCTGGTTTACAGTGCTTTTTGCCAATTTTGCGGAAGCTATGGCCGAAGGTCGCGGAAAAGCACAGGCGGATACGCTTCGCAAGGCTAAGACTGAAACTGTGGCGAATCTTATCATTGCGGGTATTGGGGGGAGTATCGCTAGGGGGATAGAGCAGGTTAAGACAGAACTCATCCCTGCCTCAAAATTGCGGAAGGGCGACGTCGTGTTAGTTCGTGCGGGAGAAGTTATTCCCGGCGATGGAGAGGTCATTGAAGGCGTCGCCTCGGTAGATGAATCAGCCATCACCGGCGAAAGTGCGCCTGTCATTCGCGAAGCAGGAGGAGACCGCTCGGCGGTCACGGGCGGAACAACAGTGATTTCAGATTGGATCAAGGTGCGGATCCGATCGAATCCCGGAGACACCTTCCTGGATCGTATGATCGCACTGGTCGAGGGTGCAGAACGGCAGAAGACGCCGAACGAGATCGCACTCAATATATTGCTGGCCGGTCTTACGATTATCTTTGTCATGGCAGTCGCAACACTGCTCCCATACGCCATTTACAGCGTTCGGGCTTCAGAGGTGGCAGGTAGTTTCGTTCGGGCTGCACCCCCTTCGATTACGGTGCTGGTGGCATTACTTGTCTGTTTGATCCCGACCACCATCGGTGGACTGCTTTCGGCCATCGGCATCGCGGGGATGGATCGACTGATTCAACACAACGTGCTCGCCATGTCAGGCCGGGCAGTAGAGGCGGCAGGCGACGTAAACACCTTGCTTTTGGATAAGACGGGCACCATTACGCTTGGCAACAGGCAGGCCACCGAATTCATTCCCCTTCCTGGAGTGACAGAGGAAGAAATGGCAGACGCTACACAACTGTCAAGCCTGTCGGATGAAACCCCGGAAGGGCGCTCGATCGTGGTCCTGGCAAAGACAAAGTATGGGTTGCGAGGACGGGATCTATCGTCAAGAGAGGCGCAGTTCATCCCCTTTACTGCACACACCCGGATGTCAGGAGTTGATATCGGGGGGCGCTCGATCAGGAAGGGTGCCTCCGATGCCATACTCTCTTTTGTCAGCTCTAAAGGAGGGACCGAACCGTCTGAACTTAGAGAAATTGTCGGACGCATTTCGAAGTCCGGTGGGACCCCTCTGGTTGTTGCTGATCGCAATCGCGTGCTTGGCGTTATTCATCTAAAGGATATTGTAAAGGGAGGCATAAGGGAACGATTCGAGCAACTAAGAAAAATGGGGATAAAGACCGTCATGATTACAGGGGATAATCCGTTGACTGCAGCAGCCATTGCTGGCGAAGCTGGGGTGGACGATTTCCTCGCAGAGGCGAAACCGCAAGACAAAATGGATCTCATCCGTCGCGAACAGGCACAGGGAAAGCTCGTCGCGATGACCGGCGATGGTACAAATGATGCTCCCGCTCTCGCTCAGGCTGATGTTGGCGTAGCGATGAACACAGGAACGATGGCGGCTAAAGAGGCTGGGAACATGGTGGATCTGGATTCGAACCCTACAAAGCTCATTGAGATTGTTGAGATTGGCAAGCAGCTTTTGATGACACGTGGTGCACTCACGACGTTTTCCATCGCCAATGATATATCCAAATACTTTGCTATCATCCCGGCCATGTTTTCAACACTATACATGGCGATTGGCGCGAAGAGCGGACCCCTTAGCGCGCTTAACATCATGCGGTTAGCCACACCAGAGTCGGCCATTTTGTCGGCGGTGGTTTTCAATGCCCTGATCATTGTTGCATTGATTCCCCTGGCTTTAAGGGGCATCAGATATCGCCCCTTGGGGGCGGCGGTGGTGCTCAGGCGCAACATGCTCATCTACGGATTTGGCGGCATTGTGATTCCCTTCATAGGAATTAAGGTGATCGATGTCATTATCACGATGCTTAGCTTGGTGTGACGGAGGAAATGGACATGAATCTACTCAAACATATTTACCCTGCTGTCGCATTAACCATCGTGCTCACAGTGCTCGTGGGAATCGTTTATCCGTTTGTCATAACCGGGTTATCAGGGTTATTTTTTAAGGAAAAAGCCCACGGAAGTCTCATTGAGAGAGAAGGGAAGGTGGTCGGGTCTCGTTTGATCGGCCAGCCTTTCAAAGGTGCAGGTTATTTCCACTCGAGGCCTTCTGCAGCCGGTTCCGGTTACGATGCGACCGCTTCGGGCGGCACGAATCTCGGGCCGACAAGTAAGCAGCTTTTTGAGGAGCAGGTGAGAGAGCGTTCAAAACAATTGCACACTGAAAGTCCCAACGTAGAAATCCCGATCGACCTCATCACTTCATCCGGGTCTGGGCTCGACCCGCACATCAGCCCGGCAGCGGCTGAATTTCAGATCTCACGGGTTGCCCTCGAACGCCAAATGAGCGAAGACAAAGTGAAACAACTTGTACAAGAACACACCGAGGAAAGACAATTCGGCGTCTTGGGTGAGCCACGGGTCAACGTTCTCGAACTGAATCTGACACTGGATGAGGTATCAAGGAAAGGCAAATAGGTCGTGAGTCGCAAGTTGCGAGTCGTAAGTGGAAAACCCCTTACCCGTTACGTAAGGTCATCGAGGGGAGAGGAGAGAAAATCAAAGGCCCGGCCCGTTCGGTGACCGGGCCCTACGTGTTCAAGAGAGTACCTGTAGGGTCCGCTTCCCAAGCGGACCGTTTGGGGTCTATTTTCTGAACAATTTTGTTTGAAGTGCGTCATCGAGAATAGGGAAGGCGGTCCTAAAGCATGGGAACGGAAAATAGTTTTAAAGATCATTCACGGCCGGATCCGGATGCTCTGTTAAAAGAAGTTCAACGTGAGGAAGAAAAAAGGGGAAGGCTAAAGATATTTCTCGGCTATGCGCCTGGCGTGGGAAAAACGTATACCATGCTCAATGAAGCTCACGTATTGAAGAAGCGCGGCGAGGATGTGGTGGTGGGCATTGCAGAGACTCATGGCCGCTCTGAAACGGAGGCATTACTCAAAGATCTGGAAATGATTCCACGACGGCGTGTGGAATATCAAGGCATCGTCCTTGAAGAATTTGACCTCGACGCCATCATCAAACGACGACCTGCCGTGGTCCTGGTCGATGAACTTGCGCACACCAATGCCCCGGGTAGCCGCCATCCCAAACGATATCGGGACGTTGAAGAACTCCTCGACACCGGCATCGATGTTTACACAACGATGAACGTCCAGCACTTTGAAAGCCTCAACGACGTCGTCGAAAAGATCACAGGGATACGTATGCAAGAGACATTGCCCGATACTTTTCTGGATCGGGCAGACGAGGTTCAAGTCATCGATATCCCCTTAGAAGAACTCTTTGAGCGGCTGAAAGAAGGAAAAGTCTACATTCCCAGACAGGCGGAACGGGCGATGCAGAACTTTTTCCAGCGAGGCAATCTCGTCGCCCTCCGGGAGCTAACGCTCACCCACGCCGCTCGCAAAATGGATACTGAACTTTTGAACTATATGAGGGCGAAGGCGATTTCTGGCCCCTGGCCGGCAGGCGAAAGATTGATGGTCTGTATTGGCCCGAGTCCGTATGCAAAACAGCTTCTCCGCAAAGGATACACCATCGCTAAAGATGCCCGTGCAGAATGGTATGCTGCCTATGTCTCTACACCCGCCCTGAAAGAGATGTCGGATAAAGATAAGGCCTATATCGCTGAGGCATTGAATCTTGCAGAAGAGTTGGGGGCAAAAATTGTAACTCTTTCGGGAACAGACGTAGCAAATGAAATCCTTCGTTTTGCCCGTGAGTATAATATTAACCACATTGTGATCGGTAAGCCCCTCCATTCCATGCTATTGGGATTCTGGAAAGGCTCGCCGGCGTCACGCCTTCTGCACACCCCGAGCGAATTTGAGCTGCATCTCATCACGCCAACCGTTGAAAAAAGGGAAATAGAGGCGAGGCCCGCTCCGAGACAACTTGTGCTTGATCCCAAGGATTACCTGCTCACTGTTCTTATGGTCGCCGGTGTTACCTTGTTGAACTTTTTCCTCCAGAATTTTATCAATCCCATATCCCTGGTTTATATCTATCTGATCGCAACGATTGCCAGTGCCCTCCTTTTCGGTACGGGACCTTCACTCTTTTCCTCCATCATCAGCCTGCTTACCTTCGATTTTTTCTTTACCGAACCAAGATATAGCTTCAGCATGCATCATCCCCATGACATCATCAATGTCGTGGTTTTTTTCCTCACTTCCATTATCATTGGACAACTTGTGAAAATAACGAAACGCCAAGACCTTCTTCTGCAACTTCGTATCAGGCGCATTACCCTCATCGAGGAGATGAGTAAAGAATTTTTGATGCTTCCCCCAGTTGAACAATTTGTTGGGGGGCTTGTTCAGAATTCAAGCGAATGGAAAAATGTTTTAACACTTTTTCGTACAACGGTTCTTGATCACATCAGCCATATTGCGATCAAGTATCTCTCAAAGATTGTGGATGCACGCTCTTTTGTCCTTTTCAGTGGCCAAGACGGGAGGCTGAAGGTTTGGGCTCGAAGTCACCCTGAAATTGATCTCACGATTAACGAGGTGGCGGTTGCGGAGTGGACATACGCCCACGGCGAACCTGCGGGTGCGGGCACTCAAACGCTGCCAGACATTAGATTCTTTTTCATACCCATGAAATCGCTGGAGGAGATTATCGGAGTGATCGGCATTGAGTATGATTTTAAGAATCTTTTGCTTGATCAACGCCGTCTTTTGGGAGTGGTATCCAATCTCTCGGCCCTTGCTGCGGCACGATGGGTGAAAATATGGACTGTGAAATGAACAATTATTTTTCTTCCTTTTTAGGCTCCTCGAGAAGAATTCCTCCTGCCTGCCTCCATTTTGCGGTGGTTGATCGATGGAGGTTCTGGATGGCGGGCTCGTAGGAGGGATCAAGCGAAAGGGCCGCCCGGTAGTTCTTCTGGGCTTCGGCTCTGTCCCCTTGGATCTCCATCAGAGCGCCCAGAAGATTAAAGCCCTCTGGTCGTCCGGGATCGATAAAGACAGCCTGGCGCACATGTTCGAGGGCTGCATCAAAAAGACGATCTCCTATGCATTTCTTTGCAAGCTCGAGGTGAGAGGCATAATCTGCGAGGTTATGCTCATCGAGCTTTTCTCTATCCATCACTCGTAATACTAATTCCCGAATCTCTTCAGGATCGAATGGTTTCTGAAGGAAGTCTACCGCACCCAGTTTCATCGCTTCGACAGCCGATTCAACCGTCCCATAGGCGGTGATCATGATGACACGGATATCGGGCCGGATCTCGCGAACTCGATGAAGGACTTCCATCCCATCCATTCCCGGCATTCTGATGTCCAAAAGGATTAAACCAAACTCCTTCTCTTTGAGCTTTGTTAAGGCCTCTTCTCCATTTGCTGCCGTATCGATCTCTGCACCCAAGGTCTCCAGGGCTTGTGAAAGAGTCAGGCGAATATTTTTTTCATCATCTACGATCAAAATGGGTTTGTTTATCATGGAGCACCTCTCTTAGGATTTTTCTACGATCGGGAGCGTGAAGGTAAAGGTACTTCCTTCTCCCGGGGTTGAATCCACCCATATCGTACCGCCATGAGCACGAATAATCTCTTTGCAGATGGTTAATCCGAGACCGCTTCCTCCAAGGGCCTTGTCACTTTTGATCTGGACAAATTTATCAAAGATCTTGGATTGAACTTCAAACGGAATCCCTGGCCCGTTGTCGATGACTGAGACATGAATGTAGGGGGCAATCCGCTCGGCAGAAAGGCGAATCTGTCCTCCGCTGTCAGTGTAACGCAGGGCGTTGGAGATCAGGTTGGTCAACACCCAGATGATCTTATTGGCATCTGCCTTGACGTTGGGGAGATCAGGGTGTAAATCCAAAGTCACATTGACTCCTTTTGCATCGATTTGGTTTTTTAAAACACCTGTTGCGTTCTGGCAGAGGCTATACACAGAAATGCTTTCAAACTCCATTGCCATCTTCCCTGCTTCAATCTTCGAAAGATCCAATAAGTTGTTCACAAGGTTTTTAAGCCTTTGCAGGTCCTCATGCGCGGCCCAAAGGAGCTGCTGCTCTTTCCCGTCGAGTTTCTCCATGGTTTTTTCGAGAAGGAGCTTGATGCTCATGCCGATGCTCGTTAAAGGGGTTCGCAATTCATGGGAGGCGATCATGACAAATTCGCTTTTCAGGCGGTCCCATTCGGTCAGGCGGGTCACATCACGCAAAAGCAATACAACCCCCAACAAAGATCCAGGCTTCCCATGCACGGGGGTAATCGAAAATTGGTAGTGCCGCTGTTTCTCTCCTTCTTGTATCGTGAAAATCGTCTTTCTCTCTTCAATGGAAGGAGGCTGGCCCGTTTCAACGGACTGCTTCACATAATTGAACAACATTTCATTCTTGACCACCTCAAGGAAATGCTTGTTCTGTATCTGATCATGTTCAATGTGAAGTGCTTTTGCCGCTGTTGGATTTATCCCGGTCACCTTGAGTTCCTTGTCGACAACGACAATCCCGTCATCGATACTTCGAATAATCGCATCACTCTTTCGTTTCTCTGCCACGATTTGATCGATATTCAGGTCATGATAGGCTTTCAACTTTTTGGCCATCTTGTTAAAGTCGTTTGTTAAATCACCCAATTCGTCGGAGGATTGGATTGAAATTTCCACGTCATAATTCCCCTCGGAAATCTTTTGGGTCGCTTCCATCATGCGCCGAACCGGTTTGACGAGGAGATTTGAAAGCAGAAGGCTGAATCCGAGTCCGATCCCCACGGCCGCGCTGCCGATAATGACCACGGACCAGATCGCTCTCTTTGCGACGCGGCGAGCCCGTTCACTGGCCTTAAACATTGTGTCCTGGTTGATCTCACGGAGACGAATACACGCATCCCGGACAGAAATGAACGAGGGGAGTATGGTTTCGTGATAAAAGGCTGCACTTTTCTGCAAATTGGACTTGGACACAGGCGGGAGTCCGGAGATATGATGCAGATAGGCCGAGTATTCTTTTTCAATACTACTGACAATTCTTTCCTCCCCTTCGACGGTAATATTATCCTTTGCCCGGGCCAACCATTGGAAAAAGAGGCTCTCGTTCTCGCGAAACTGCCTCCAGCCTTGCTCCTCGTAGCCAAGAAACAGAAGAAGTGTTGCACTGTCCTGTCGCTCGATGGAATAGACCATATTTTCAGCGGCGAGAATGCTCTTATAGTTTTCTCTCAAAATAGCATCGCTCGCTTCACCCAGGTCGAGCAGATGGACCAGGGCCCAGACAAAGACCACGATCATCAAAGCCAGGGCGATGCCGTATCCAATAAAGATTTTTTTTCGAAGCGACCGAATCATGGCAATCCAGCTTGTCCCATTTTGGCTGAGATCATCGATTCACAACCAAACAAATCAAACCCTTTTGTAAATCATCATATAATTTTTACAAAAAAAGACAAGTCCTTAATTCAAGACACCCATCAGGAGGATTGAGTTTGATTTTTGTAAAATTTCATGTAATATGGGGTGGTCAATTTGTTTCAAATTGGAAGGTTCTTAATAATATCCATGCCGGTAGAGATTCGCATCCGCGTCAAAAACTTCTTTTCGAGACACCTTTCGCCAACCAGGATTTTTGTCCTCAGTTTTATCGGGGTGATCCTGATAGGAGGGATTCTCCTTTGGTTTCCTTTTTCAGCCACGGAGGGCAATCTCCGCTTTGTAGATGCTCTCTTTACTTCCACCTCTGCAGTCTGCGTCACAGGCCTTGTT
>Ga0209253_10005376_pt1 | contig 11098 bp, 8 predicted proteins | sample FrelakmetBRP12BR_FD_187145 | JGI IMG/M metagenome (GOLD analysis project Ga0209253, IMG submission 187145) | Freshwater lake sediment microbial communities from the University of Notre Dame, USA, for methane emissions studies - BRP12 BR (SPAdes)... | ecosystem: Environmental > Aquatic >... | reverse complement strand
CATTACCGCGTTAGCCTCCAGGCAGGTAAATCTTGTCAAAGGTGCCGCCGTCGGCGAAATGGGCCTGCTGCGCCTTTTGCCAACCGCCGAACACCTCATCCACGCTAAACAGCTTCAGCGGCGCGAAGAAAGTGGCGTATTCGGCGGTGACCTTGGGCAACCGCGGCCGGAAATAATGTTTGGCGATCAGCCGTTGGGCTTCCTCGGAGTATAGGTAATCCAGATAGGCTTCGGCCACCTGTCGGGTACCCCGTTTATCCACTACCGAATCGACTATCGCCACCGGGGCCTCAGCGATAATGCTCAGTGAAGGTATCACAACCTCGAATGCATCGGGATTGAACTGGCGGGTAATCAATAGCACCTCGTTCTCAAAGGTCAGCAGCGCGTCCCCGATACCACGCTGGATAAAGGTCGTGGTTGCCGCGCGGCCACCGGTGTCCAGCATCGGGACATTCTTGAACAATCGGCTTACAAACGTTTGCGCCTGCTGCTCATCAGCGAACTTCTTCAGCGCATACCCCCAGGCGGCCAGATAGCTGTAGCGGCCATTGCCGGAAGTCTTGGGATTGGGAATGATGACGCCGATGCCAGGCTTGACTAAATCATCCCAATCCTTGATGCCTTTGGGGTTGCCCTTGCGCACCAAGAACACGATCGTCGAAGTATAGGGCGCGCTGTCATACGGAAACCGCGACCGCCAGTCGGGTTTGACCTTGCCGTTCGCCACCAGCAGGTCGATGTCAGTCTGCTGGTTCATGGTCACCACATCGGCTTCCATGCCATCGACCACGGCCCGCGACTGCTTGCTGGCACCGCCGTGGGACTGGTTGATGGTTACCGCCTGGCCCGTTTTGGCTTGCCAGAAACGGCTGAATGCCGCGTTGAAATCCTGGTAGAACTCCCGCGACACATCGTAGGACACATTGAGTATTTCCACGTTGTCGGCGTGCGCGGCAGTCACCGACAGCAGCCCGGTCACCAGGCCGACAGCCATAATCCACTTTGCGAAGTTAAAGGAGCCCATGACTTTCCCAATGAGTTAAGTGAAAAAAAACCGAGGGCAGGCTTCTCGGCCTGCCCCCTGCCGCTTGGCGAAAACGGGCTTACTTGGCGTAGATTTGATCGAAGACGCCGCCGTCGGCGAAATGGGCCTGCTGGGCCTTGGCCCAACCGCCGAATACTTTGTCGATGGTGAAGAGCTTTATCTTCGGAAATTGGCTGGCGTAGTTGGCGGCGACTTTCTCATTAGACGGGCGATAATAATTTCTGCCGGCGATGTCCTGGCCTTCCTCACTGTAGAGGTACTCCAGATAAGCCTGCGCCACCGGGCGTGTGCCATGTTTGTCAACGATCTTGTCAACGAGGGTTACCGGCGGCTCGGCCAGGATGCTGAGGGATGGCACCACGATTTCGAATTTATCCGGCCCTAATTCCTTGACCGCCAGGAAGGCTTCATTTTCCCATGCCAGCAGCACATCGCCAAGTTTGCGCTCAACGAAGGTCGTGGTGGAACCGCGGGCGCCGGAATCCAGCACCGGCACATTATGGTACAACTGCTTTATGAACTCCTTGGCCTTGGCCTCATCGTTGCCGTATTTCTGCAGTGCGTAACCCCAGGCGGCCAGGTAATTCCAGCGGGCGCCGCCGGAGGTCTTGGGATTGGGAGTAATGACGGAGACGCCAATTTTCACGATATCGTCCCAATCCTTGATGCCCTTGGGATTGCCCTTGCGCACCAGAAACACAATGGTGGAGGTATAGGGCGCGCTGTTATTAGGCAGCCGCGACTGCCAGTCCTTGGGTATCAGGTTGGCCTTGGCATGGATTTCATCGATGTCATACGCCAGGGCCAGGGTCACCACATCGGCCTCCAGGCCATCGATCACCGATCGCGCCTGCTTGCCGGAACCGCCGTGGGACTGATTAATCGTAACCGTATCGCCCGTCTTCGCTTTCCAGTATTTAGCAAACGCAGCATTGAAGTCCTGGTAAAGCTCGCGGGTGGGATCGTAGGACACGTTGAGCAACGTTACATCGGCGGCATTGGCGTCCAGTGACAGGGTGAGTGCCAGGACGGGAATAGCCAGAACGTGAAGCAACTTTCTTAATAACATTTAAGTGTAATCTCCCGGATATGTTTGTTTTGGCGCCCGGCAAAATCACCGGACCTGGAAATAGACCTTAACAAGAGAACCGTTAAAACTTGAAATAATAAAAAGTAATTTTTTTATAATTTTTTGATTTTTTAAAACTAAAAAGAATAAAAATAAATTTTTAAATTCTTATTTTATTTATATAGCTTGTCGTACAGTAATAGATATGATTATCAAATCGGCGCTATTCATCCAGGAGGTCATCATGTCGCTTGCACCACTTGTTGCCCATTTTAATCAACAGTTTCATAGGGCTGAGCGATATTCCGCGCGCGCACCGTTCGCTCTCGAGGAAGGTACCGTGATAGCCGGGTTTTACGGGATACGGCTGGAAAGCGCCTTCGAGACGATTTTCGACCCCGCGGGCCAGGTGCTCGGACACCAGGCCCAACTCAATGCCTTCAGTCCGCGCGGAAAAAGCGTATCACCCTGGGCGCCCTACGCCGTAGCCCTTGACGAGGATGCCATCGTTTACCTGGATCGGCTGGTGCGCACGCTGCATGTCCTCAATGCGATCGGTTCGGGGTTGGCAGGCCCCTTGTTTCTTGAGGTCCATCCCTGGCATATAGTCCGGGTGCAGTGCGATCATGGCGCGGTATTCGAAGGCATTCTACGGGACTGCGGCCTGTCCCCACCGCATATTATCCTGGAAATTGCCGAAGCCGCCGTTCACGACGCCAGCCACATGGCCAAGGCGGTTTCCAGCTTTCGCGCGCGGGGCTTTGGCATCGCCTTACATCAGCGCGGCATCGATGCGCTGGAACTGGAACGCCTGCTGGCGCTGCAACCGGATATCATCAAGCTGGGACGCCAATACCTGCTGGCGGCGGAGGCCAGCACCGCCGGCTGGCGGGAATTGTCCGCACGGGTGACGCTGATCAGGGAGCATGGTTTTCAAGCCTTCCTGCACGGCGTCGTAACCGAAAATCAGGTCCATATCGCCCGCTGGGCCGGCGCCGATGGCTACCAGGGCAGCGCCCGGCATCCCATTATGGATACTAGCGTCATCAACGTCCCAGGGTACGGCGATTCGGGCCCTGGCCACTGGCAAACCTTGTGGGAACAGGCCAACCCGGCATATCGGCGAGTTCGTCAACGGGACTGGCATCGGCCTCAGGTGGATGACTGGGTGGAAGCGCTCGAAACGGAAATCAGACGCTCGAAAGGTCCAACAATACTGGTGGGGCATAGCCTGGGCTGCATCACCATCGCCGAGTGGGCCTTGCGCCATTGGGCCGATATTCAGGGAGCGCTGCTGGTGGCGCCGGCCGATGCCGACAAGCTATCGTTTTTTAACACAGTACCGCTGCGGCCCCTGCCCTTCCCAAGCATTCTCGTCATCAGCAACAATGACCCGTATGTCGATCTGGACCGGGCACGGCTGTTTGCCCAGCAGTGGGGAAGCCGTTTCGTCAACATCGGCCCTGCCAGACACATCAACGTGGAAGCAGGCTTTGGCCCCTGGCCCGAAGGAGAAAATTTGCTCCATGAGTTGCGCGCCGGCGCCTTGCGCCCGGCATCCAAGTCCTTGCCGGCGGTCGCGCTGGAGTCTCGCCTTTCGATGCGGAACTGAGCCGGTGGATCGCCCTCAGGAAGAGCAGGCGCTGGCCGCTTCCTCGGCCGTGCTTACCTCCCTTTCCCCCAGCAGCCAGTCCGGGCGTGCCGAACCATCACCGTGTGACCCCAGGCTGGCGAAATTAAAGAGTCTGATGTCGGCCAGATGCGAAGGGGCAACATTCTGGAGGCTGGCGAAAATGGTCTCCAAACGGCCCGGCGCGTGCTTGTCCCAGGTGCGTAGCAGTTCCTTAATGGTCTTGCGCTGCAGATTTTCCTGGGAACCGCACTGATTGCAGGGAATGATGGGGAACTGGCGGACAGCCGCGTACCGTTCGATATCCCGCTCCTTGCAATAGGCCAACGGACGGATAACCACATGCTTGCCGTCGTCGCTCATCAACTTGGGCGGCATGGCTTGCAAGCGACCACCGTAGAACATGTTCAAAAACAGGGTTTCAATGATATCCTCGCGGTGATGGCCCAGGGCGATCTTGGTCATTCCGTGCTGCTCCGCGAAGCCGTAGAGCGTGCCGCGCCGCAGGCGGGAACACAGGCCGCAGGTGGTCTTACCCTCGGGAATCACCCGCTGCACCACGCTGTAAGTGTCTTTCTCGATGATGTGAAAGGGAATGCCCTGCTCCGTCAAGTAATCAGGCAGCACCCGCTCGGGGAAACCTGGCTGTTTCTGATCCAGATTAACCGCCACCAACTCGAAGTTAACGGGCGCACCGCGCTGCAGATTGCGCAGGATATCAAGCAAGGTGTAGGAATCCTTGCCCCCCGACAGGCACACCATCACCCGATCGCCTTCCTCGATCATGTTGAAATCCTGGATGGCGCGGCCCACGTTCCGGCGCAGGCGCTTGTGGAGCTTATTGACGTTGATCTGTTGCCGTTTGGCCAATGGCTGCATAATTGCTGCTCTGAAGGATAGGATGGAGTCGAATCGGGTCCCCTACCCTAGCGGAAAAGGTGCGAAGCCGTCTAGAGCGTGAACTGATCCAGCGTGCTGATCACGCCCTTGCCGCCGCGGGGGGTGATATGGCTGGTGATAAATATCTGCCTAACAACCATCAGGAGTGTGGCTTATGAGAATCATTGTGATTGGTGCAACCGGCACGATAGGACGAGGAGTCGCAAAGTTACTGGCTTCTAACGATCATGAAGTTGTCGAGGTGGGTTTCAGAACTGGCGCTTTCCACGTTGATATCGCTTCGAAAGCGTCGATTAACAAGCTATTTCAGGATGCCGGCTCTTTTGACGCTGTAGTCTGTGCCGCGGGCTTGGCCAAATTTGGCGGTCTTGATGAACTTACCGACGATGATTACACGCTCGCGCTGACCAACAAGCTTATGGGACAAGTGAATCTGGTGCGCCTGGGTCGCAGTTACATTAATGACAATGGGTCATTTACCTTAACAAGCGGCGTGCTCAGTCACAAGCCAATACCGGGTAGTTCATCCATTAGCATGGTCAACGCGGGTATCGAGGGCTTTGTACGAGCTGCAGCGCTAGAGATGCAGCGCGGTCTGCGCGTGAATGCGGTTAGTCCAGTCTGGGTCAAGGAAACCATGGAAGCGATGGGAATGGATAGCTCCGGCGGGATGCCGGCGGAGAAAGTTGCCTTCGCGTATAAGGAAAGCGTTGCAGGACAGCGGAATGGAGAAGTTCTCGACGTAAGAGAGTTCGGTTAACGGGCGTCCCAGCGGACGCGGTAAAACCGAATACATCGTCTCCATAATCCCGGTGATTCTTGGAGCAGGCGTTCCGCGGTTTGCGTCCACTGGCCCGCAGGAGCGCCTGAAGCTTGCCATGACTCGCTTTCCCCAACCCAGCACCACCAACCGGTTTCTGGCAGATCACATGGCTCGCCTACAGGCAAGCCTGTGGCATTGGACCGGACGGGAACTCATCGACAGCACGCTGCCGGCGGTGGAGCAGGCACGGGCACTCTTTGAAGCACCCTTTATACTCGTCTCGCACGATACCGCGGATGACCCGGTTTTCAACTATGGCAATCGAATTGCTTTGGCGCTCTGGGAAATGAGCTGGGATGAGTTCACCGCGCTGCCCTCTCGCCAATCGGCGGAACCCATGGAACAATCTGCGCGTGCCCGGTTGTTGGCCGAGGTCACTACCCACGGTTTCATCACTCACTATGAAGGTATCCGTATTTCCAGGACCGGCAGGCGCTTTTTGATCCAGGATGCCCTGGTTTGGAACCTGCTGGATGAGACTGATCAGCCTTATGGACAAGCGGCTATGTTTAGCCAGTGGACATTCCTCGCCTGAACAATGGCCGCCCGCGAGTATCGGCGCAACATTTATTGGTTAGCTGCCCACCTGACAAAACCGTTAACATCCCACAAGCATCCTGACTGAAGCCACGAAATCATCAGAGAGACATTTGCAAGAGGTATCTTGCTTGCTCCCTCCCAGCTTGGTACGGTAGCGGGCTTGAGAGCGGAGGCAATAAGTTAGGGTAATAAAAACTCATGCACACTGTAGTTCAAGCAAGATCCGCGGGCCGCCATCTGCTGTCCGGTAACGAGGCGGTGGCTCAGGCCGCCTGGGAAGCCGGGGTGAAGGTCGCGGCTGCCTATCCTGGTACGCCAGCGACAGAAATCCTGGAAAATATCGCCCGCTATCCGGATATCTATTCCGAGTGGTCGGTCAATGAAAAAGTCGCCATGGAAGTGGCGATCGGTGCTTCCCTGGCGGGCGCCCGGGCGCTGTGCGCGATGAAACATGTCGGCATGAACGTAGCCTCGGACGCCTTTATGACCCAGTCACTGACCGGCGTGATCGGTGGTCTGGTGATAGCCGTGGCCGACGACGTGGGCCTCTCCTCCTCCCAGAACGAGCAGGATTCCCGCTACTGGGGCCGCTTTGGGCATATGCCGATTCTGGAGCCGGCGGATTCCCAGGAGACCTACGAGATGGTGCAGCGGGCCTTTGCCATCGCCGAGGAGTTCGAGACACCGGTCATCGTGCGGCTGACTACCCGCGTCTGTCACGTCAAGGGCGTGGTCACCGTCGCGGGACACCGGCAGGAACACCGGGTCGCTGGCTTTCAGAAAAACCCTGGGCGTTGGGTCATGGTCCCGGCGGTCGCCAGAACCCGCCAACCGTTCATGCTGGCCCGGGACGCAAAGCTCCAGGCGCTGACCGAAGCCTCGGACCTCAACGTGCTGCTGGAAGGCCCGGACCGGCGGGTTGGCTTCGTGACTTCCGGTCCCGCTTTCCTGCATGTGCGGGAAGCCTTCCCGGACGCGCCGGTGCTGAAACTGGGCTTGAGCTGTCCGCCTCCCCTGGGTAAGGTGCGCAGTTTCGCGAGCTGCGTGGAACGGGTGGTGGTGGTTGAGGAAACCGAGCCGTTGCTGGAAACGGAAATTCGCGCCGCCGGCATCCCGGTGCATGGCAAGGAAATTCTGCCCCGGATCGGCGAGTTATCCCCCGACATCCTGCGGCCTGCCGTCCAGGGTCTGTGGGGAGAAACCGTGGAGCCGCCCGCCTCCGAGACGCTGCCGGTCTTTCCTCGTCCCCCAACCCTGTGCGCGTCCTGTCCTCATCTCGGCCCCTACTACGCGCTGTCCCACATCCGCAACCTAAATATCATTGGCGACATCGGTTGCTACACCCTGGGCGCCGGACATCCCTGGAACGCCCTGGACACCTGTACTTCCATGGGAGCCTCCATGGGCATGGCCCTCGGCATGGACAAGGCCCGCGGCGAAGCCGATGCCCTTAAGCATGTCATCGCGGTGATCGGCGATTCCACCTTTCTGCACATGGGCATGCAAGGCTTGCTGAATATCGTCTACAACCGTGGCAACATTACCATCATGCTGCTGGACAACCGTTCGGTCGGTATGACCGGTGGTCAGGAGCACGCCGGCACCGGTCGCGATATCCACGGTGCGGAAGCGCCGCGCGTGGACTTCGCCAAACTCGTGGAAGCCCTGGGGGTCAGGCCGGAGCGGATACGCCTGGTCGATCCCTATGAGTTGCCAACGGTGGTGCGAACCATCCGCGAAGAGATCAAAATGAACGAGCCCTCGGTGATCATTACCAATCGGCCCTGCTCGCTCACCGACCGTTTCGAAAGTCACCAACCCCATGAGGTGCTGGAGGAACAGTGCACCGGCTGCGGCAACTGCCTGACGCTGGGCTGTCCAGCCATTTCGGTCAGCCATCGAGAAACGGTGGTCAAACGCAGTGGTAGAGAAAAGGAACTGAGTTTCGCGCGCATCGACACCAATGCCTGCACCGGCTGCCATCTGTGCGTGGCGACCTGTGCGCCTGAAGCGATCGTCGTCGCCCGCCCCCAAGCCCGCCCCCTACGGATGGTAAGACCTTGAACAAAAACACAAATATTCTCGTTGTCGGCATTGGCGGACTCGGCGTGATGACCGCCGCCGAGATCCTGGCCCGCGCCGCCCTGTCCCAGGGCTATGACGTTAAAAAGACCGAGGTGGCTGGCATGGCCCAGCGCGGCGGCGTAGCAGTGTCTCACGTCCGCTTCGGAACCCAAGTCTATTCGCCGCAGGTCAATTCGGGCGAAGCGGATATTCTGCTGGGTTTCGAGGCCGCGGAAGCCCTGCGCTGGAGCAGTTACCTGCGGCCCACAGGGATCGCCATGGTCAATACTTTGCGCATCGCTCCACCCGTAGTGTCCATAGGTCTGTATGCGTATCCAAAAGATCCCATCGGCGCCATGGCAGCCACGGGCATCGAGGTACAAGCCTTGGATGCGGGTGCTATTGCCGAGGCGCTGGGGAATATAAAACTGGTGAACACCATCATGCTGGGCGCGATTGCCGATCATCTGCCGTTCCCGGTGGACATTCTCAAGGAATGCATCCTGGGTGGTTTCCGGGCGCGAAAACCGGCGCTGGTTGAACTTAACGAACGGGCCTTCGCAGCAGGCCGGGCGGCGGTTAGCGCGATGAAGTCCGCCACCAGAGGCAACCGTTTGGCAAGTGGATAGTCTCGGAGTGCCTTCAACATATAGCCCGTTGGGTTGCATGATCTGGAGAAAATGAGGATGGCGGAAGCAACAAAACACCATGTGATGCAAAAATTCACCGAGTAAAAAATTCCGTAACTGGGGTGCGCTCTTGAACCCAGTTGCCGACGCATGACTTCCGAACAGATTGATTGGTTGGTTGACAGTTAACCCGGGGAGGCTCGTGCGTGTCCGAATCGTCGCCAGCCTGGCATGCGCTGACCACTACCGCAGCGATGGCGCGCAGCAATGGTCACCCTGATGGCCTGACCAGCGCCACCGCCGAGCAAAGACTTGTCGAATTCGGCCCGAATCGCCTGCGGCCACCGCCACGGCGGGCAGTGCTGCTGCGCTTGCTATCCCAGTTTCGCAACGTTCTGATCTATGTGCTGCTCGTCTCTGGTGCTATCACCGCCCTCCTACACCACTGGGTCGACACCAGCGTGATCATCGGGGTGGTCTTCATCAACGCCGTGATCGGCTTTATCCAGGAAGGCAAGGCCGAACAGGCACTGGACGCCATTCGCAACCTGCTCTCCACTCAGGCAATCGTGGTTCGGGATGGGAAGCGCCTGCTGCTGGCCACTGAGCAACTGGTGCCCGGCGACCTCGTTTTCCTGCAAGCCGGCGACAAGGTGCCAGCCGACATCCGCCTGACCTGGGCCAAGAGCCTGCAAATTCAGGAAGCCGCCCTGACAGGTGAATCCATGCCTGTCGAAAAGAATACCGCGCCGGTGCTGGCTAATATGCCCCTGGGAGATCGGACCTGCATGGCCTACTCCGGCACCCTGGTGACTTATGGCCAGGGCAGTGGGCTGGTGGTGGCGACTGGCGAGCATACCGAGATCGGTCGCATCAGTTCCCTGTTGTCACAGGTGGAACCCCTCACCACGCCACTGCTGCGGCAACTGGCCAGTTTCAGCCGCTGGCTCACGCTCGCCATCCTGACCGTCGCGGTGCTCACGTTTAGTTTCGGTGTCCTGGTACACGGTTACGCGGCCAGCGATATGTTCATGGCCGCGGTGGGCCTGGCGGTGGCTGCCATTCCCGAAGGTCTGCCTGCCATCATAACCATTACCCTGGCTATTGGCGTGGAGCGGATGGCGAAGCGCAATGCCATCATCCGTCGCCTGCCGGCGGTAGAAACCCTGGGTTCCGTCACCGTCGTGTGCTCCGATAAAACCGGCACGCTGACCCGCAATGAGATGATGGTGCAAACTCTCGCCACCAGCCAGCGCCTGTTTACGGTCAGCGGCATGGGTTATGCGCCGTGGGGGAATTTCCTGCTTAACGAGGTCCCGATCGTGCCAGCAGATCACCCGCTGATTGCCGAACTGACCAGGGGTGCCCTGCTGTGCAGCGACGCTGGTCTGCGCGAGGTGGACGGGAACTGGATAGTAGACGGCGATCCCACCGAAGGCGCCCTGCTGACCTTGGCGATGAAAGCGGGCCTAGACCCGGCCTTGGAGAGCAAGGAGTATCCTCGCACCGATGTCATACCCTTCGAATCCCAGCATCGGTTCATGGCCACCCTGCACCACGATCACGAAGGCCATGGGTTCATCTACGTCAAAGGGGCGCCGGAGCGAATTCTCGCGATGTGCAACCACCAGCGGGGCCCGCAAGGCGATGAACCGCTAGATCTTGCCTATTGGCAGCACTGCATGGGAACCATCGCCGCCGCCGGCCAGCGCGTCCTGGCCCTGGCCATCCGGCCGGCGACGCACGAACAGCGCGAGTTACACTTTCAGGACGTGGAAGGAAACCTCAGTTTACTGAGTCTGTTCGGCATGGCCGATCCCCCGCGCCAGGAAGCCATTCAGGCGGTAGCCAACTGCCAGGCGGCCGGGATACGAGTGAAGATGATTACCGGCGACCATGCGGGCACCGCGCTCGTTATCGGCCGGCAACTTGGCCTGTGCGACACTGCGGGGGTCGTAACAGGCGCTGAACTGGACACCATGAATGATGCGGAGTTGCGCGACCTGACCGCCGCGGTGGACATCTTCGCCCGCACCAGCCCCGAGCACAAGCTCCGCCTGGTTCAGTCCCTGCAAGCGCAGGGGCAGGTGGTTGCCATGACCGGCGACGGGGTAAATGACACCCCCGCCCTCAAGCGCGCGGATGTCGGTATCGCCATGGGCAAACAAGGCACCGAGGCGGCCAAGGAAGTGGCAGAAATGGTACTGGCGGACGATAACTTCGCCTCCATCGCCCATGCCGTCGAGGAAGGCCGCACCATTTACGACAACATCAAGAAGGCGATTGCCTTCATCCTACCCACCAATTTCGGTGAAGCCCTGATCATCGTCGCGGCCATCTCGCTGGGTCAACTATTGCCCATCACCCCGGTACAGGTACTGTGGGTAAACATGAT
>Ga0209253_10005375_pt1 | contig 11100 bp, 8 predicted proteins | sample FrelakmetBRP12BR_FD_187145 | JGI IMG/M metagenome (GOLD analysis project Ga0209253, IMG submission 187145) | Freshwater lake sediment microbial communities from the University of Notre Dame, USA, for methane emissions studies - BRP12 BR (SPAdes)... | ecosystem: Environmental > Aquatic >... | reverse complement strand
GGCGTCCTGCAGCTTGTTCTTCTTGATGTAAGCCCAGATATCGCTCGTCACCTGGGTGCGCGGCCTCGAGGTCGAGCCGATGATCGCGGCCAGCGGGCCCGACGGGGTCAGCGGCTTCATGAACGCCGCGTTCGGCTTGCGCGCGACCTTCTTCTTGGCGACCTTCTTCGCCGCCGCTTTCTTCACGGCTTTCTTGACGACTGCCTTCTTCACGGCCGCCTTCTTCACGGCCTTCTTGGCAGCCTTCTTGGCCGGAGCCTTCTTCACCGCTTTCTTCGCTTTCTTGGTTGCCATCAAGTTCTCCTTTGAGGGTTAGCGAACCACAGCGACAGCGTTCTCGACTGGTGCGACTGCAAGAGCGCTCTCGTTGCGTGACGCGGAAGCTAAAGCGATTTCCCTCTGAGCGCAAGCATTTTCAGAGGGGAAAATGGATCTTCTCAACGTCGACGCAACGATCTTCAGAGGGAAGACCGCTTGCGCGGCAGCGGCGAGTGTCAAACTGCGCGACTCCGGCACTACAAGATGTAGCTTTCGCACCCCGTAGTCGGCCGATATCTTGTGCCAGTTGTGGCGGTCGTTCGTACCCTCATCCGCCGGCCGAGGCACGCCGCTCGAGCTCGGCCACCATGCGCGCGATCCTGTCGGCGAGTTCCTCGGTGCTGACCTGCTCGCGCAACCGCTCGACCAGCAGGGCAAAGGCGAACGGAGTCGGCTGCTGCAGGTGCCGGTAGGCCAGCCGCATCGTGCGCATCCGCGCCAGCGCCGCGCGCAGGCGGGCGAGGTCCAGTTCCTGCTCCAGCACCTCGCGCTCGGCCTGCGTGAGCAGCAGGTTGCCGGCGTCGTAGCGGCGGAACACCTCGTAGAACAGCTGGCTGGAGGCCTGCAGCTGCCTGGTCGACTTCGGCTGGCCCGGAAAGCCCTGGAATACGAGGCCGGCCACCCGCGCGATCTCGCGGAAGCGCCGCTGCGCCAGTTCACCGGCGTTCAGGCTCGCCAGCACGTCGTCGAGCAGGCCGGCCTCGCGCAGCAGGCCGTGCTCGGAATCTGCGGCGGCGGCCCACAGCCTCCGCCAGTCGACGTCCTCCGGCGCCTGCAGCTCGAAGCCGTAGTCGTTCACCGCGATCGAGAAGGTCGCCGGCTGCGCCTTGCCGACGCGATACGCAATCAGCGAGGCGAGGCCGAGATTGGCGTGGCGGCCGGCGAACGGGTAGACGAACAGGCTGCGCCCGTCGCGCAGCCGCAACGATTCGACCAGCAGGCAATCGCGGCCGGGCAGCGCCGACCAGCGCGCCTGCAGTTCGAGCAGCGGCCGTGTCAGCTTCAGTTCGGGTGTGTCGAAACGGCCGGCGGCGACGCCTTCCAGTTCTGCCAGCACTGCGTCGGCCAGTTCGCTCGACAGCGGCATCTTGGTGCCGGCCCAGCGCGGCACCGTACCCCGTCGCTTGCCGGCCGGCGTGACGAAGGCGGTCATCTCGTGCACGCGGACCAGTTCGAGCCGCCTGCCGGCAAAGGTGAAGACGTCACCCTTGCGCAGGCGGGCGATGAAGCTCTCCTCGATGTGGCCGAGTCTGCCGCCATTGCCGTAGCGCACCAGCATCGACGCATCGGCGACGATCGTGCCGACCGACATCCGGTGCCGGCGCGCCACCTGCGCATCGGCGACGCGGTACAGGCCGTCGCCGGCGAGAGCAATGCGCCGGTACTCCGGGTAGGCCGCGAGCGACTCGCCGCCGCGCCCGGCGAAGTCCAGCACCCAGTTCCACTCGTCCTCGGTGAGCCTTGCGAAGCTCGCGGTGTCGCGCACCTCGGCCAGCAATTCGTCTGCCGCGAAGCCGCTGCCGAGCGCCACCGTGACCACGTGCTGCACCAGCACGTCGAGCGGCTTGATCGGTGCACTGCGCGCCTCGACCCGGCCCTGAGCTGCCGCTTTCCGTGCGGCGGAGGCTTCGATCAGTTCGAGCGCGTTGGTCGGTACCAGCGTCGCGCGAGACACTCGCCCCGGCGCGTGGCCGCTACGCCCGGCTCGCTGCAGCAGCCGGGCCACACCCTTGGCGCTGCCGACCTGCAGCACCCGCTCCACCGGCAGGAAATCGACACCGAGGTCGAGGCTGCTGGTGGCGACCACCGCCTTCAGGCGGCCTTGCTTGAGCCCCCCCTCGACCCAGTCGCGTACCTCGCGGTCGAGCGAACCGTGATGCAGGGCGATCAGTCCCGCCCACTGCGGCCGCGCCTGCAGGATCGCCTGGTACCAGATCTCCGCCTGCGAGCGGGTGTTGGTGAAGACCAGCGTCGTGCCACCTTCGGCGATCTCCCCCAGCACCGGCTCGAGCATGCGGATGCCGAGGTGGCCGCCCCACGGAAAGCGGCCCGGCTCGTCGGGCAGCAGCGTGTCGATGACGAGCTTCTTGTCGATCCGCCCCTGCACCAGCACCCCGTCGGCGCGATTGAGCAGTGCGCGCATCGCCTCGTCCAGGTTGCCCAGCGTCGCACTGAGGCCCCACACGGGCAGGCTCGGCACCAGGCGGCGCAGCCGCGCCAGGGCCAGCTGCACCTGCACGCCGCGCTTGTTGCCGATCAGCTCGTGCCATTCGTCGACCACCACCAGCGCCAGCTTTGCGAGCAGGTCCCGGCTGTCGGCGCGGGCGAGCAGCAGCGACAGGCTCTCCGGTGTGGTGACCAGCACCTCGGGCAGCTGCCTGCCCTGCCGTGCCCGCTCGGCAGCGGCGGTGTCGCCGGTGCGCACGCCGGCCTGCCAGCGCAGGCCGAGACCGGCCAGCGGTGCCTCGAGCGCGCGGGCGGTATCGGCGGCCAGCGCACGCATCGGTGTGATCCACAGCAACCGCAGGCCGCCGCTGGCTATCTCGCCGGCCAGCGCCCGGTTCAGCAGGCCGAAATACACCGCGTAGGTCTTGCCCGAGCCGGTTGTCGCGTGCAGCAGGCCTGAGTGTCCCGCCGCGATGTGTTCCCAGACGTCGCGCTGGAAGGCAAAGGGAGCGACGCCGTTCGCCGCGAACCAGGCCTCGGCGCTTGGCAGGGCCAGCTGGCCCGCATCGACGGCACACGGGCGGCCGCTCCGGCTGCGCGCCGGCGTCGCGGACTCGTCGGCCCGCGACTTGGCCTCCTCGCGCGCCTGCCGCAGGCGCCGCGCCCGCAGCTGGGTGCCGACGTTGGGACCGGGAGGCAGGCGACGCATGGGCGAAGTATCGGGCGAAAAAGAACGCCGCCCGCGGCGGCGCTTTCCAGCCCGGGAAGGCGACTACCTGATGTTGAGGATCGTCATCGCCTTGGCCAGCGTGTCGACCGACTCCTGGTGCTTGCCGGCCTTGTGCAGCGCCTCGCCCTCGGCGCGGTACTTCTTGACCTCGGCCATCTGTTCGGCGGTCAGCTTCGGGTTCTTGGCCATCGCATCATCGATCTTCTTCATGTCGGCCGGGCAGTGGAATGCCAGCGCCGCGCCGGAGGCGGACAGCAGCGCGACGGCGATCAGGGATTTCAGCTTCATCTCGTTGTCTCCTTGCTCGGTGGCACGTGCAGGGGCACGCGCTGCGAGTCTATGGGCCGCAGACGATGGCAATCCCATGCGTCCGTGCGGGTTACGCGGCGAGGAAACTGGACTCTGGCCCCGATTTCAGTAGTCGCGGCCGCGGGCGAGGACCACGGTGGCCAGGCGCACGACGAAGTAGGCGCACCAGTCGCGGGCGCGGGCAAACCAGCCGCGGCTCGCGTAGTCGGCCAGTGCGATGCGCCGCGAACTCTGCTCGATCGCCTCGTTGAGCACGGCGCCAAGCTGCCTCGCAAAGCCGACGTCGTGGACGACGACGTTGGCCTCGCGTGCCAGCAGCAGCGAATACGGGTCGATGTTCGACGAGCCAACCGTCGCCCAGCGCCCGTCGACCACCGCCACCTTGGCATGCAGGTAGCTGGCGACGTACTCGTGGATTTCGATGCCGCCGGCGAGCAGTTGTCGGTACAGGACGCGCTGCGCGTAGAACTGCAGCGCGTACTCGGGCTGCCCCTGCAGCAGCAGGCGAACGCGGACGCCGCGCGCCGCCACCAACAGCAGCGCGGCGCGGAAGCGACGGCCGGGGAGGAAATAGGCGTTGGCGATGACCACCTCCTCACGCGCGGTGTCGAACGCCTGCAGGTAGGCGCGCTCGATCGCGCGGCGGTTGCGCAGGTTGTCGCGCAGCACCAGCGATGCCGGCGCGCCACCGGCGACGGCCGGCCGGCGCGGCAGCGCCACCTTCGGCAGCGGACCATCCCGGCGGCGCAGGTCGACGAAGGCGAGTCGCCGCCACAGCTGGCGCACGGCCAGCGTCATCGCCGCAACGATCGGCCCCTCGCAGGCCACCGCGAAATCGAAGCGCGGCCCGAGGCGACCCCGCACGTGCGCCGGAACGCTTTCATCGGCGATGACGTTGATGCCACCGATGAAGGCGAGCTGCTCGTCGAACACGGCGAACTTGCGGTGCAGCCGCCGCAGCAGCTTGCGCTCGAGCCGCCACCAGCGTTCCGGGCGGTAGATGCGGACCTGCACACCATGCACACCGAGTTCGTCGACCAGGCGGCGCGCGTACTCGCCACCGCCGAAGCCGTCGATCAGCACCCGGACTTCGACGCCGCGACTGCCGGCCGCAGCAAGCGCGTCGGCGACGCGATGGCCGATGTTGTCGTCAGCAAAGATGTAGGTCTCGATCTCGATCACGCGGCGCGCGCTCTCGATCGCCGCCAGCAGCGCGGGGAAGTACTGCTCGCCGTTGACCAGCAGGCGGATCCGGTTGCCGCCGTAGACCACCGCCGGCGCCGCCAGCCGCGGCAGCCGGCCGGATGCGCCCGCCGGCGGCGGCTGGTTCATTTCAGTTCGAGATCGGCGATCAGCGGCGCGTGGTCGGAACGGCGCGCCCAGGTCAGGCCCTTGGGTACCTCGACGCGGCGCACCCCGAAGCCGCGCACGTAGATGCGGTCGAGCGTCAGCCACGGCGCGAAGCTCGGGAAGGTGCGCGACACCGACTGCGCCGTCTCGCGGCCGCCGCGCCACGGCAACACGCGGTCGAGCACCGAGCGGCTGCCTTCCGCCGGCGCGTCGGCGACGCTGACCTCGTCCACGTCGAGCCGCTCGCGCAGCAGTTCGTCGACGCGGCGCTGCCAGTCGTTGAAGTCGCCGGCGATGATCAGCGGCGCCTCAGCAGGGATCTCCTGCTCGACGAAGTCAGCCAACGCGGTGGCCTGGCGCACGCGGCTGCGCTTGATCAGGCCGAAGTGCACGCAGATCAGGTGCACGTCGCGCGCCTTGCGCCCGCGCGGCGGCTGCACTTTCGACACCGCGTGCAGCATGCCGCGCTTCTCCAGCGCGTGGTCCGAGATGTCGTGATTGGTGTAGTGACCGATCGCGTGCCGCGACAGGATGGCATTGCCGTGGTGGCCGTGCGGATAGACCGCATTCATGCCGTAGGCGAGATGCTCGTAGCCTCCGGTGGCGAGGAAGTCGAGCTGCCGCGCCGCCGGATAGTTGGCATGATGGCGCAACATCTCGTTGCGGTCCTGCACTTCCTGCAGGAACACGATGTCGGCATCGATGCTGTTCAGGGCCAGCTTGACGTCGTGGATGCGCGGCACGCGGCGGATGCCGGTGACGCCCTTGTGGATGTTGTAGGTCGCGACTCGCAGCTTCATCTTCAATCAGCGCCTGCGCCTTTCGCGCGCAGCTCGAAATACTGGTCCAGCAGCCGGGCATCGTCGAAGTGGCGGCGGCCGACGAACGCGGTCGCGTGCCGTCCCCACTGCCGCATCTGCCCGGCGCTTGTTATTCCCATCGGCCAGAACAGCCAGCGCTCGGCGCGCTCGGTGCCCGGCACCAACCCGGCCGGATCGTACGCGCTGCGCGTGCCGCCGGCAGGCCAATGGAGAGTGAGCAGGCTGCCCTCGTCCCGCAATGCGTAACTGACGCCCGAATGATCGCCAGCCGGCTGAACGGACACGCGCTGCAGGTAGTGCGTACGCGACGCGACGCGAAGCACGATCCGCTCGCCAGGCGAAAGCCGCGGCGCACCTTGCGGCGCGAACAGGCCCTCGTCGAGCGTGTCGGGCTGCGGCCGTTCCGCCACCGCCTCGGTCGGGAAGAACAGGTGATAGCAGCCGCAGGCGTGGATCGAGTCGTAGACCAGCGGCGCGCCGTTTTCGTCGAGCGTCACCCGCCAGATCAGCCCGTCCAGCCGGCCGGCGAGGATGTCGAGCGCATGCTCGGCCGGGCGTGCCGGGAACCAGAACGTGTACACGAGTTGCAGCCGCACGCGGCCGGCGAAGTGGGTATAGGCGGTGCGCAGGTAGGCGACTGGCTGGCGGGTGTCGACCGCAATGGCCGGCACATCGCCTTCGGCCCACTGCAGCGGGCCGATGCGGTCGTCGTCGCTGGCGGTGTCGATCTCCAGCGCCGGCGCGTGGCGCAGGGTCCACTCGACCAGCTGCGAGCGGGACGGTCCCGGCAGTGCCAAGGCCACCGAGCGCGGCGGCGGCACCAGTTCCGGCGGTGTCGCCGCCGGCAAGTAGCGCTGCAGCCGACCCGCCAGCGGCAGCTGGTCCATCGGCATCGCGAAGACGTGACTCGTGCGCTGCTGCCAGTCGCGGATGCCGGCGGCAAAGACAAGACGGGTCAGCGGATACAGACCGAGCGCGCGCAGCGTCGTGCTGTAGTCGTCCGGCACCTGCGCGGCAGCGCGCAGCTGTGCGAAGTCGCGTCCGTCGGCCACCGCCAGCGCATAGCGGCAGGCATCGATGGCGGTGGCCTGCTCCGGCTGTCCGGCGTTGGCGAGTTCTGCCGCGCGGGCCTGTCGGTCGGCCTGCGCCATCAACTCGCTCCAGGCGGAAAAACCGGCGCCGCGCAGTTCGCCGGCCGTCGCGCCCAGGCTGGCGATGAAGCGATCGACGCGCAGGTAGGGGAATCCGGGTACGCGCGGCGCACCAGCATCGCGAACGCCGGCGGCATCGATCCGCTCATCGACCTGCCGCAGCAGCCGGGCGCAGTTGCCGACGTCGTCGCTTCGCTCGAGATGGCTGCTGATCGGCGCCTGCGCGTAGGGATCGATGCTGGCGCAACCGCCGGCGAGCAGCACCGCGAGCAGGATCGCGACCGTCCTCATCGCGCGGCCTGCTCCAGGCGGCTGCGCGCGGCGCGGCGCTCGATCTCGGTGGCCATGGCGCGGAACTGCTCGGCGACCGTGTGCCGGACCGCCAGCGTGCCGAGCACGGGAAGCATCGCCTGCGCCGGCTCGAAGCGGGCCTGGTAGACGAACCGCGTGCGCGAGGCGTCGACCGCGGTGAGCAGGTAGCTGCCCTCGAACTGGCGCAGCGTGCTGCGCTCGGCGCTGATACCCGAGGGCAGCACTGATTTCGCCAGCACGCGCTCCGGCGCCTGGTGCGTGACGTCCAGCCAGACCTGCACCGGCTTCGCAAACCACAGGTAGCGGAACTCGCCGGCCTGCTCGACCAGCAGCCGCTCGGCGCCGCCGCTGGCCACGCGCGCCAGCACCTGCACGCTGCGGATGCCGGGCACGAACCGCGGCAGGTGCTCGTAGTCGGTCACCGTGAGCCAGGCGGTGCGCCGGTCCGCTTCCAGTTCGACCTCGGCACGGACAACGAAGACGCCGGCCTCCCGCCGGACGTCGATCTCAGGCGGCGCCGCCGCTGCTGCCGAGGCGAGCAACGCGAAAAGCCAGCAGGCGAATCGCCTGAGCATTGGTCCAGGAGAAGCACACATCTGCGGCATCGCGCCAGTTCAGCCATTGCCAGCGCCGATGTTCGCGCGGCGCCAGTTGCGGCGCAAACCGCGCCTCGACGCGCAGGCCGAACAGGTGCTCGACATTGTGCGTCACGCCCCGCGCATAACGGCGGCGCCACTGCGGATAGATCGAATAGCGGTTGGTATAGCTCCAATCGTCGAAATCGGCAGCCGGCCGCGCCAGCCCGGTTTCCTCCCGCACTTCGCGGGCACAGGTAGCGTCGAGCGGCTCGTCGGCAGTGGCACGGCTGCCGGTGACCGACTGCCAGAAACCCGGGAAGTCGACGCGCTCCAGCAGCAGCACCTCGAGCGCCGGCGTGTGGATCACCACCAGCACCGACTCGGGCAGCTTGTAACCGGTCATGACGGCCGCCGCATCAGTCGCCGACGTAGAGCGCCAGCAGCTCGTCGACGGCGTTCTCGCCGGCGTAGCGGTGCAGCATTTCGAGCCCGGTGGCTGGCAGGCGATCGTCCGGCCAGTCGGCAGCCAGCAATCGCGGCAGCACCGAATCGAGCGTACGAAAGCCGCTCTTGCGCACGATCGCCCGATCCACGCGGTCCCAGAACGCGGCCCCGGTCGAGCGCAGCTCGACGCGCGCCGCCTCGTCACCCGCCTGCACGCGCCGCTGCACCTCGCGCAAGCGGCCGCGCGGTGGGTGCGTCGAGTCGACGAAACGCTTCTCCGCCGCCGCAATCGCAGCGGGCGGCAGCTCCGACCGGCGCAGCGCCTTGATCGCGTAGTACTGCGCGAGGCTCTCCCGCACCCACAGCGGCACCCGCTCGGGCATCGACTGCGCGAGCTGCTCGCGCAGCATCCAGGCGAACGCCATTTCAGCGTGCTGGATCCGTCCGTCGCGCTTCGCCGCCGACAGCAGCAGCGTGCGATGACCCGCAACGCCGATCGGCATGCCGTCGTCCGTCGGTCCGCCGAGCCAGACGACGGTGCTGCGCAGCGGCGCGAGTTGCCGCGCGCCCGCCGTGCGAATCAGGTATTGCAGCGCACGGCCGTGCTCGGCAACCAGATTGCGCCATTCGCCGCCGATGGCGTCGAGATGCAACGTCTCGAAGCCGCCCTCGCGCACGGACGCGCCGGGCAGTCGGCCGATGACGTAGAACTCGGCCGTCTTGTCTGCTGCCGGCACCACGCGCCGCGGCGTGCTGCCCACCGCTACCCCGCCGTGCACCGGCCCGCGGCCGACGAATTCGACCTGACCGTCGTGCTGCGCGTCCCCGACCGGCCGCAGCAATGAAGAGGCTTCGCTGAACAGCCAGAAGCGGGCGTTCGGGTCGAAGAAACTCTCGCGGGCGCGCAGATCGACGCCGCCGTCGGGCGCCGCCTTCATCGCCACGGCCCACGTCAGGCGCACGCAGCTCCAGCCCTGCACGCGCCAGGCGCTGGCCGAATCCGGCGCAAGCGGCGCGCCGTCGCAGCGCAGATCGGCGACCTGCGGCGTCACACCACTGGCCATGCCCCGCACCTGCACGCTGAAATCCTGCGCCCGGCGCGCGGCCGGCAGTTCGACGACCACGTGCGCGACCAGCGGCTCGGCGGGGTCGAGCGCGACCCGGTAGAGCCACGTTTCGGCCTGCGCTGCCCCGCAGGCGGCGGCCAGCAGCGCGGCCGCGCGGATCACGCTGCCTTGGTGTCCGCCGCCGGCTGTGCGCCGCGCACGCGGATGTGCAGCTCCCGTAGCTGCTTCTCGTCCACCGCGGACGGCGCCTGCGTCAACAGGCACTGCGCGCGCTGCGTCTTCGGGAAGGCGATCACGTCGCGGATCGACTCGGCGCCGGCCATCATCGTGACGATGCGGTCCAGGCCGAAGGCGATGCCGCCGTGCGGCGGCGCGCCGTACTGCAGCGCGTCGAGCAGGAAGCCGAACTTGATGCGCGCCTCCTCGGGGCCGATCTTCAGCGCGCGGAATACCTTGCTCTGCACGTCCTCGCGGTAGATCCGCACCGAGCCACCGCCGATCTCCCAGCCGTTCAGTGCCATGTCGTAGGCCTTGGCCAGGCACTTCGACGGGTCGGTCTCGAGGTAGCCGATGTGCTCGTCCTTCGGGCTGGTGAACGGGTGATGCGCGGCGACGTAGCGGTTTTCCTCCTCGTCGTACTCGAACATCGGGAAGTCGACCACCCACAGCGGCCGCCAGCCGGGCTCAGAGAGACCATGCGCCTTGCCGAATTCGCTGTGGCCGATCTTCAGCCGCAGCGCGCCCATGCTGTCAGCGACGATCTTGGCGCGGTCGGCGCCGAAGAAGATCACGTCGCCGTCGACGGCGCGGGTAGCGCGAAGGATCTCGGCCAGCGCCGCGTCGTGCAGGTTCTTGACGATCGGGCTCTGCAGCCCGTCGCGGCCCTTGGCTTTGTCGTTGACCTTGATGTAGGCGAGCCCCTTGGCGCCGTAGATCTTGACGAACTCGGTCATCGCGTCGATCTCCGAGCGCGGCATTTCGCCACCGTGCGGCACGCGCAGCGCGGCGATGCGACCGTCGGGCAACGAGGCGGCCGCGCTGAAGACCTTGAAGTCGACGTCGCGCATCGCGTCGGTGAGGTCCGTGAGCTCGAGCTTCACGCGCAGGTCGGGCTTGTCCGAGCCGTAGCGCGCCATCGCCTCGCCGTACGACATCACCGGGAACGGGTCCGGCAACCGGACGTCGAGCACCTCTTTGAACACCGTGCGGATCATCTCTTCCATGATCGAGCGGATCTCCTGCTCGGTGAGAAAACTCGTCTCGACGTCGATCTGCGTGAACTCCGGCTGGCGGTCGGCGCGCAGGTCCTCGTCGCGGAAGCACTTGACGATCTGGTAGTAACGGTCGTAGCCGGCGATCATCAAGAGCTGCTTGAACAGCTGCGGCGACTGCGGCAGCGCGAAGAACTGGCCGGCATGCACGCGCGACGGCACGAGGTAGTCGCGCGCGCCTTCCGGCGTGCTCTTGGTCAGCATCGGCGTCTCGACGTCGATGAAGCCGTGCGCGTCGAAGAACTTGCGCACCGCCATCGTCACCTTGTAGCGCAGCCTGAGGTTCTTCTGCATCGGCGCGCGGCGCAGGTCGAGCACGCGATGGGTCAGGCGCGTCGATTCGGACAGATCCTCGTCGTCGAGCTGGAACGGCACGGCCACCGACGGGTTGAGGATCGCCAGTTCCTCGCACAGCACCTCGATCTGTCCTGAAACGAGGCCGGTGTTGGCGGTGCCGGCCGGCCGCTCGCGCACCGTGCCGACGACCTTGACGCAGAACTCGTTGCGGATCTTCTCCGCATTGGCGAACACCGCCGGCCGGTCGGGATCGCAGACCACCTGCACCAGCCCTTCGCGGTCGCGC
>Ga0209253_10005374_pt1 | contig 11104 bp, 10 predicted proteins | sample FrelakmetBRP12BR_FD_187145 | JGI IMG/M metagenome (GOLD analysis project Ga0209253, IMG submission 187145) | Freshwater lake sediment microbial communities from the University of Notre Dame, USA, for methane emissions studies - BRP12 BR (SPAdes)... | ecosystem: Environmental > Aquatic >... | reverse complement strand
CCCCCCACTGCCATGATCACGGCGATTGCGTTCTCAATGGATTTTCGGGTGATGATGTCGCGCGGGCGGATCTGCTGCTTGATTGCGTCAACCAGCACTTCCGCAGAACGGACGGCGCTCACCCGCTTCTCGTCATCCTCCGCCGCCATCGTCGAAGAATAAGGCAGACTCATGCCCATCGCTTCAAATGCCGACGACATGGTGTTGGCAGTGAACATGCCGCCGCAGGAACCTGCTCCAGGACAGGCATGGCGCTCCACTTCCAGCAGTTCCTGTTCGTCTATCCTGTGCGCGGCATATTGTCCGACCGCTTCGAAAGCGCTGACTATGGTCAAATCCTGCCCTTTGTAGTGGCCGGGCTTGATGGTGCCGCCGTAAACAAAAATAGCCGGAACATTCATCCGCGCCATCGCGATCATCGCACCCGGCATGTTCTTGTCGCAGCCGCCTATCGCGATCACCCCATCCATACTTTCACCCTGTACTGCGGTTTCAATCGAATCCGCGATCACCTCGCGCGACACCAGCGAGTACTTCATGCCTTCAGTCCCCATGGAGATGCCATCGGATACGGTGATGGTGCCAAACATCTGCGGCATCGCCCCGGCCTGCTTCAATGCACTCTCGGCATTTATGGCCAGCTCATTCAATCCCATATTGCAGGGAGTAATGGTGGAAAAACCATTGGCGACACCGACAATGGGTTTGTCGAAATCCTTGTCACCGAAGCCCACCGCCCGCAGCATGGCGCGGCTGGGAGAACGCTGCGCACCTTGGGTGATAGCCTGGCTGCATTTGTTGTATGGCATGATTACTCCTGGGAAACGTTAGAAATCCATGGCCGCAGAGGCATTCCCGCTAGTGCTCATAACATTGCGGTGAACGCGCTTGCCGTATAATTCCAATTTTACCGCAAAAGAAGTTGAAGCCCATGTTCGTTCACCCGCAGTTCGACCCTGTCGCCATCTATCTTGGGCCCCTCGCCATTCGCTGGTACGGGCTCATGTATCTGCTGGGGTTCGCATTGTTCATTCTATTGGGACGCTATTGCATCAGGCGCCGCCCACAAACGGCATTCACCAACACCATGCTGGATGACATGCTGTTTTATGGCGTACTGGGGGTGATAGTGGGTGGCCGTCTGGGCTATGTACTGTTTTATCATTTTGGCTATTATTTGCAGCGGCCACTGGAAATTTTTGCGGTTTGGCAAGGCGGCATGGCATTTCACGGCGGCTTTCTCGGCGTGATAATAGCGATGGCGCTGCTGGCACGTAAATATAAATTACGCTGGCTGGTCGTGACGGATTTTATCGCACCGCTGGTACCGCTAGGACTGGGTGCCGGTCGCATTGGCAACTTCATCAATGCTGAACTGTGGGGCCGTCCCACTGACGTGGCCTGGGGCATGGTCTTCCCGCACGTGGATTCATTGCCGCGTCACCCTTCCCAACTCTATGAGTTCGCGCTGGAAGGCTTGGCATTGTTTGCATTGTTGTGGATTTATTCAGCCAAGCCAAGGCCGATGGGGGTGGTCTCGGGCATGTTCCTGCTCGGCTATGGTGTATTCCGTTCGCTTGCCGAGTTTTTCCGCGAACCGGGAGACGGTTTCATGGGCGTGCTGACACTAAGCATCAGCATGGGTCAATGGCTGTCATTACCAATGATCGCGGCGGGCATCGGGATGCTGGTCTGGGCCAGTCGTGCGCCGGATAAACCAGTCAAACGGGATCACAAATAGGGGCATCCTCATGTCCTTGCGCCACACTTACACCCTGATCGCTCCGCTCTATGATCTTTTCATCGCAACGGCATCCAGAAGTGTGCGCGCCACAAATCTGCAGCAATTACCGCAGCAAGGCAATCTCAATATTCTCATCGACGGCATCGGTACCGGGCTGGACCTGCCCCACCTCCCGCCATGTCATCTTTATTCCGGCCTGGATCTTACCGCTGCCATGCTCAAGCGTGCAAAATCCCGTACCGGAGGACTCCACCTCGATCTCGTGCAAGGCAACAGCATGTCCCTGCCGTTTGCCAGCGAATGCTTCGACTATGCGGTGCTGCACCTGATTCTCGCGGTGGTTCCCAACCCGCTCGCCTGTTTGCGGGAAACTGTGCGTGTGCTGAAACCTGGCGGAAGGGTGCTGATACTCGACAAATTTCTCAAGCCGGGTGAAACCGCCCTAGTCAGGCGGACATTAAACCTGCTCGCCCGGCACACCGTTACACGGTTGGATGTGGTGTTTGAGGAGGTGCTGGCAAGCGTTCCCGGACTGAAGCTGGAAGCGGATATGCCAGTGCTGGCAGGAGGATGGTTCCGCAGCATCCGCTTGGTTAAGAACTGAACTAGAATGGAGAATTCGGGCAGTAGAAACACAGATATCTCAAGTTGTTGGAAACCCTCTTGGAAAATTACATACTCGGTTAATATCTAAGCTAGCAAAACTCGACGAACAGGATTAACATGAAGTTTAGTTCAACCCTATAAAACCGTAGTGAGGTGGTTATGGCTACCAAGACTCCACAAACATCGCGCGACTACGACAATACGCGCGTTATCGAACGCCCCGATGGTTTTCACTGGCATTATGAGAATGCCAGTGAAAAGGTGTTCGGCCCCTTCCCTACCCTGCTTGAAGCGATTCAGGACATGGAGTACACCGCTGAGTCAGATTATGAACCGGGAGAGACCTTGGAACAGGCAGAAGACGAGATCGGCATGTCCGGCTGGATTGATCCTGAAACGGGGGAACCAGGCGAAGAATCGTTTCGTCTTGAAAACTGATTAACTAGGCAGCTGCCGATCTGGCGTGGTTTGTTCGACAGGCGATGCACTTTCCCGAAGGGCTCTGGGAGCAGACCACAGCCAATGGTTGCCGGCAATACCTGCATTAGCGATATCCGGAAGATTCTGAAAATAAACTCTGGTCGATTGCTGATTGAAACCCCCACGATCGATGCAGCTCGTTACAGTCACAGTTTATCCCTAAGTACCAAGCCCAGCCCGCAGTTCAGTAATTTGCTCTAACCCTGTGGGGGCCCAGAATATGAGCTGTCTCATCTGTTTCTTTAGCTGGAGATTTGCATGAGCTACCGTGAAGAGAAAGACACCATGGGTATGGTGCAAGTACCTGCCACCGCGTTGTGGGGTGCACAGACACAACGGTCCTTACAGAATTTCAGGATTTCCAGCGAGCGCATGCCGTTCACATTACTGCGCGCACTCGCTCTGGTAAAACGTGCGGCTGCGAGTGTAAACCATGATCTGCATCTGCTTGATGCAGCTAATGCCGCTGCCATCATCCACGCCGCCGATGAAGTAATCGAGGGGCGCCATGAAACCGAGTTCCCTCTGGTAGTGTGGCAGACCGGCTCCGGCACCCAAACCAATATGAACATGAACGAGGTGCTGGCAAACCGCGCTTCCGAATTGCTTGGCGGCGGGCGCGGCGGGGAGCGCAAGATTCACCCCAACGATGATGTGAACATGGGGCAGTCATCCAACGACGTGTTTCCGTCAGCAATGCATGTGGCTGCGGTACATGCCATCCAGCATCAATTAAAACCCGCGCTTCGTGCGTTACGCCACACTCTTGCTGCCAAGGCCGAGCAGTTTGCCGGTATCGTCAAGACCGGCCGCACCCACTTGCAAGATGCAACCCCACTGACTCTGGGACAGGAGTTTTCAGGTTATGTTTCACAGATGGATCATGGTCTGGCGCATGTAGAGGCAGCGCTCCCGCATCTTTGCGAGCTGGCGCTGGGCGGCACCGCCGTGGGTACCGGCCTGAATACTCATCCCGAATTCGCCGCGCGTATGGCAGCAGAATTGGCAAGACTGGCCGGTCTGCCGTTCGTCACCGCACCCAATAAATTCGAAGCACTAGCTGCAAACGATGCACTGGTTCATGCGCATGGCGCACTGAAGACGCTGGCGGCATCCTTGATGAAAATTGCCAATGATATTCGCTGGCTGGCTTCCGGGCCTCGTTGCGGCCTCGCTGAATTGAGGATTCCAGCAAACGAGCCGGGCAGTTCCATCATGCCGGGCAAGGTCAATCCGACCCAGTCGGAAGCCATGATCATGCTTTGCTGCCAGGTGATGGGCAACGATGTGGCGATCAATATGGGTGGGGCGCTGGGCAATTTCGAACTCAATGTGATGAAACCGCTCATCATCCACAATTTCCTGCAAAGCGTGCGCCTGCTTTCGGATGGCGCAATCAGCTTCAACGATAACTGCGCAGTAGGCATCACCGCCAATGTCGAGCATATTGATGATTTGATGCGCAACTCGCTGATGCTGGTGACAGCGCTCAACCCCCATATCGGCTACGACAAGGCGGCGGAAATTGCCAAGAAAGCGTACTGCGAAGGTAGCACGCTAAGGGATGCTGCGCTTGTATCCGGCCATGTCACAGCAGAGCAGTTTGAAATGTGGGTAAGGCCGGAAAATATGGTGGGAAGCGAATAGAACGGGATCACAACCCGCCGTTTTTGAACCTCTCCAGCACCTTCACCAGTTCTGCCCGGATCCCTGGTTCCCACACCGAATGACCTGCATCATTGACGATCACGTAGCGCGCTTGTGGCCATGCACAATGCAGATCATTGGCGCTGACGATGGGACAGACCGCGTCATAACGGCCTTGCACAATGATGGCAGGAATTGAATGGAGCTTGCCTATGTTATCCAGCAGCGAATTTTCCGGCAGAAATATATCGTGACTGAAGTAGTGTGCCTCCATGCGGGCAAGCCCCAGAGCAACGGTATCGCCGGAAAAGTAGCTGACCGTTTCAGCACTGGGCAATAGTGTCGAGCACGAACCCTCGTAGATGCTCCAGGCGCGAGCTGCAGGCATATGCACCGCGGGATCCGGATGCATCAGGCGCTGGCGATAGGCGGTGAGAACATCGCTGCGTTCCGGTGGTGACAGTGGTGCGATGAAAGCATGCCAGGCCTCTGGAAAAAGATTTCTCAGGCCGTAGAGAAACCAGTCGATCTCACTTTTGCGGCAAAGAAAAATTCCACGCAGGATAAAACCCAGACAGCGTTGCGGGTGAGCCTCGCCATAGGCCAGCGCCAGCGTACTGCCCCACGAGCCGCCAAATATCAGCCATTCTGCAATGCCGAGATATTGCCTCAAGGTTTCGATATCGCTGATGAGATGCGGCGTGGTGTTGTCACGCGTTTCACCCAATGGCGTGGAGCGGCCCGCACCGCGCTGATCGAATATCACGATGCGGTAATAGGCCGGATCGAAAAACCGGCGATGGGCTGGTGACGCCCCAGCGCCCGGCCCGCCATGGAGAAACACCACTGGCACACCATCGGCGTTGCCTGACTGCTCCCAGTACATTGTGTGCAGACCATCCAGCGGTAACAGGCCGCTGGCATAAGGCTCGATTGCTGGAAATAGCTCAGTACGCTGATTATCGTTCATGACTGTCTGGAGCCCTTATACATCTGCAGCTTACCAGTTACCAAGCCGATGAAAAGGACGGCAAACAGGCTCGAGTTCGTGCTTTATGCACACATTGATTCTGGTATATTGCACACTCTACTTTAGCATGACGAGGACAAGCCCATGCCCCATGTGTTGAAAGAACAGGAGATTTCCATGTTACGCACTGAAATTGAGATGCTGATGAAAGAACGACAGAGTCTGCTCAAGACTACCGGTGCAGCGGCCGTATTTATCGCCAATCTGGACAGCGGCACTCTGCCAGAGGACGCTTATGAAGCGGCGGAGATGCTGTCCAACTGTCTGAATGACTTGTCCGAAGACACCTTGCGCGATGCGCTGGACAAGGTAAGGGCAGAGTTGACCGTCAGTGAATGAGTTTAGTGCTATCGTCAGCGCCCCCTAGAGTTGGTCTTGTTCTGACCGGGGGCGGTGCGCGCGCCGCTTATCAGGTTGGAGTATTGCAGGCAATCGCCGCGATGCTGCCGGAGGTTACGCGCAATCCGTTTCCCGTCATTTGCGGCACTTCCGCCGGCGCCATCAATGCCGCTGGCCTGGCCGTCTCGGCCAGGAACTTTCATGAAGGAGTGGGACGACTGGTGTCAGTGTGGGAGAATTCCCATGTCGACCAGGTTTATCGCTCCGACCCCATCGGCGTGTTTGGCAACAGCGCCCGCTGGCTGGCTTCGCTGCTGTTTAGCGGATTAGGCAAGCATAATGCAGTTTCCATGCTGGACAATTCGCCGTTTGCTCAACTTCTGGAGCGTAGCATGCCACTGCGCGCGATCCAGAAGAATATCCAGGCTGGCGCCTTGCATGCCTTGGGAATTACCGCATGGGGTTATACCTCCGGGCAATCGGTCACGTTTTACCAGGGTGCAGAGAGCATAGTTCCCTGGAAGCGGGTACGCCGTGTCGGTATTGCCTCACGTATTGGCATCGAACACCTGATGGCATCTTCCGCCATCCCGTTTCTTTTCCCAGCAATAAAACTACATCGTGAATATTTTGGTGATGGCTCCATGCGTCAGCTCGCACCTATTAGTTCGGCACTGCATCTGGGCGCAGAACGGGTGTTGGTGATAGGAGTACGCAAGGCAGACGAAGCGCTACCCGAGCGCGTAAAAGTGGAAAGCTATCCACCGCCAGCACAGATTGCGGGCCACGTCATGAGCAGTATTTTTCTCGACAGTCTTGACGTGGATCTGGAACGTTTGCAACGTATCAACAATACCATCCAACTGATTCCGAAAGAGCGGCTGGAGAGTAATAATATTCCTCTGCGCCGGGTGGAGTCGATGGTGATTTCCCCCAGTGTGGAAATCAACAGCATCGCAGAACAGCATGCCCATACTCTGCCGCGCACCATACGTCTTTTTTACCGCGCTATTGGCGCGATGGGTCGTGACGGTTCCGCGCTATTGAGTTATGTATTGTTTGAGGAGTCCTTTTGCCGGGCGCTGATCAAGCTGGGTTACCAGGATACAATGCCGCACGCTGCGGAAATATTGCAGTTCCTCGGGGTTGACGCAACAGACTGAACCAGCACTGATATACTCCTGCGACAGAAATTCTGTCACGGACGGCATGGCTGCGCTCCACCCGATTGCTTCATCTTCAGAGATTACTGTATGGATATTACCAGCCCGGAATTCTGGGTCGCAGTAGTACAAATTATCGCGATCGATATTGTGCTGGGTGGCGACAATGCGGTCGTGATTGCGCTTGCCAGCCGACGCCTGCCGGAAAAACAGCGCAACCAAGCGATTTTCTGGGGCGTGTTCGGCGCCATCGGCCTGCGCGTGGTACTGATTTTTTTCGCCCTCACTCTGCTGGCGATTCCCTTTCTGAAAATTGTCGGCGCATTGCTGCTGCTATGGATCGGGGTGAAGCTGCTTCAACCTGAACCTGAAGATGGCGGACATGAGATCGACGCCAGCACCACGCTGCTGGGCGCGATCAAGACCATCATCGTTGCTGATGCGGTGATGAGTCTGGACAACGTCATTGCCATTGCGGGTGCCGCCAAGGACAGTATCGGCCTGGTTATTTTCGGTTTATTGGTGAGCGTGCCCATCATCGTATGGGGCAGCAAGCTGGTGATGAAGCTGATGGATCGTTTTCCCTTGACCATCGTCATCGGCGCCGGACTGCTCGGCTGGATCGCGGGCGATATGACGGTGACCGATGCTGCCACCAAGGAATGGATCCAGAGCAGCATGCCATTGTTGCATTGGCTTGCCCCGGCAGCCGGTGCATTGCTGGTCGTCATTCTCGGCAGATGGCTGGCTGCCCAGGCATCAGCACGAATGGCGGCAAAAGCTGCGCCGATAATTGATCTGGCAGACAACGAGCAACGTCCGCCACATCCATAAGGGAAAATCATGCTAAAAATTCTGTTGCCGGTAGACGGTTCCGACACTTCCAACAAAGCAGTCGCAGATTTCATCAAACTGCTCGGATGGTACAAGGAAATGCCGGAAATTCATTTGCTTAATGTCCAACCTCCGTTACATGGAAATGTTTCCAGATTCATCGACAAGGAAAACATTAAACAATATCATCAGGAAGAAGGGTTGAGAGGATTGCAGGATGCGCGTGATTTGCTGCAGCAGGCCGGCATTGCCTGCCAGTTCCACATCCTCGTGGGCGATCCGGCTGAAATGATCGTGCGCTGTGCCGCCGAAAAACAGTGCGGCCAGATCGTCATTGGGCCGCGCGGACTGGGGGCAGTGAAAGGCTTGTTGCTGGGCTCTGTTGCCAGCAAGGTGATGCAGCTTTCGACAGTGCCGGTCCTGCTGGTAAAATAAAATTTAGTTGCATGCTGCCAACTTGAATAGGGGAATGCCATGAGTACAATTCCTGCACCAGATTCAGCCCGGGCGAACCCTGTCGATAGCAGCGTCAAGCTGAACTTCTCCAAAAACCTGCAAACCGTTACCAACCGGATACACGCCGCCAGCAGTATCGACGAAATTATGCTGGAAGTGAGCAAGGACATTTGCTCGCTGTTCAATGCAGACCGCCTGATTATCTATTCGATTGGCGAAGATAGAACTTTTATTGTTTCCAAGGTGCGAACCGGACCCAATTTATCCAGGGAATTGAGAACTCCCATTGGGGATCAAGACATCGTCGGCTTCGTCAGTCTCAGCAAGAAAATCGTCAATATCAAAGACGTTTATGACGAGAATGAACTGAAAGCACTGAGTCCAAAATTACGTTTCTTACGCGAAGTGGATAAGCGCACAGGGTATCGCACCAAGCAGATGCTGGTGGCGCCGATACTGGACACTGGCATCAATGAGCTGGTGGGCGTGGTGCAAATCATCAATTGCGGTAGCGGCAAGCCTTTCCCGCAAATGACGGTAGACGGGGTGAGCGAGCTGTGCCAGATACTGACCATTGCTTTCAAGCGGCACCAGAAACCGCGGCAACCAAGCAAGTCCAAATATGACAACCTGGTCGCCGAGGGAGTTATTTCAGCGGAACAGCTGGATTTGGCTGTGCGTTCTGCGCGCAAAAAGGGGCAAGATCTGGAAGCGCTGCTGATCGACGAGTTTCGGATCATGCCACCGTCTCTGGGCAAATCGTTGTCCCTGTTTTTCGGGGTGGGGTATGAGCCTTTCAAGGCTGACCGGATCAGGCCGGTGAAACTCCTCAAAAACCTGAAGCGCGATTATGTCGAAAAAAATCTCTGGCTGCCGATAGACGACAGCAAAGACGGACTGGTGATACTGACACCCGACCCCGATAAAATCAAGGCATTGCACATCGTCGATAACGTTTTCCCCAAACATAGAATTATCTACAAAGTCTGCTCCGGCCGTGAATTCAAATCGACCCTGGATTTGTTTTATGGCGACGCCGGCTTGGGAGAGGCAAATGCCGGCAGCATAGGCGACATGCTTTCCACCCTGGACAATACCGACGAAATCGAGACTGTAACTGAAGATGTCTCTTCCGTATCCGACAACGAACTGGTGAAACTGGTCAACAAGATCATTATCGATGCTTATAACATGGGGGCTTCCGACATTCATGTCGAACCCTATCCGGGCAATGCCAAAACCGAAATCCGCTTCCGCATGGACGGCACGCTGGTGCCCTACATCCAGATACCGGCGGGCTACCGCAATCCGCTGGTGACGCGCCTCAAGATAATGTGTGATCTGGATATTTCCGAAAAGCGCAGACCCCAGGACGGCAAGATTAAATTCAAGAAATTCGGCCCGCTGGATATCGAATTGCGGGTTGCCACCATTCCCTCTGCGGGTGGAATGGAGGATGTGGTGATGCGTATTCTGACGGCGGGGGAAGCGATTCCGCTCGACAAAATGGGTTTTACTGCGCCCAATCTGAAAGAACTCAAGAAGGTAATCAGCCAGCCCTACGGCCTGTTCTTCGTCTGCGGTCCGACCGGCTCCGGCAAAACTACCACGCTGCATTCCATCCTCAAGTCTCTCAATACCAAGGAAACCAAAATCTGGACCGCCGAAGACCCGGTCGAAATCACGCAAAAAGGCCTGCGCCAAGTGCAGATGAACATCAAAGCGGGGCTGACTTTCCCAGTGGTGATGCGGTCGTTTCTACGGGCCGACCCCGATATCATCATGGTGGGTGAGATGCGGGACAAGGAAACTACCAGTCTCGGCATCGAAGCTTCGCTCACCGGCCACCTGGTATTCGCCACGCTGCATACCAACAACGCCACGGAATCCATTATCCGCCTGCTGGACATGGGCATGGATCCATTTACCTTCTCCGATGCGTTGCTGGGAGTGCTGGCGCAGCGTCTGGCCAAGCGCCTGTGCAGCTGCAAAAAAGCACACGTCGCCGGGCAGGAAGAGATTCATGCCCTGCTGGCAGAATATTGCGGCGAGTTGAAAAACATCGAGCGCTTCAAGACCGATCCCGCTGCGGCTTACCAGGCTATCCAGGCTGACTGGATCAAGCAGCATGGCGATGACCAAGGGCGAATCATGCTGCACGAACCGGTCGGTTGCGATGTCTGCAACGGCAGTGGCTACAAGGGCCGGGTTGGCCTGCATGAATTGCTGATCGCCACCGATACGCTGAAAAAGAACATCCAGGATCATGCGCGGGTGACCGAGATGCTGGTTACTGCGCTGGACGATGGTATGCGCACCCTGAAGCAGGACGGCATAGAGAAAGTACTGCAGGGCATCACCGACATGCACCAGGTGCGTACGGTGTGCATGAAGTAGCTGGGGAGTGGGAAGTGGGAATGGTAAGCAGGGAATGGGCAATGTGACAAAAAAGGGCACATTCCGCCAGATTTTGGCTGCACCGGGGAAACACCGAGTTTATCGTTGCTGCGATGACCGTGCCCAAGCGAGCACACCAACAAAAAGCCCCTCATGTGGAGGGGCTTTTTATTTGAAGGGCTGCGCTTACGCTCTGCCCATACCAGCTACTACGCGCACAGACCACCGCCCGGTTTCAGGCCGCGCGAGCTGTCGCAGATGGTACCGGTCATTACCCATGGCAGGGTCGATGCCCCGGCTGTGGGCGTGGGCGTAAACGTAAAACCCATGGCGACTCCGGCACTGGTGGTTGCGGAACTGGTCCCGGTCACTACCCCGTTTGCGAGCGCAAGACTTGTGGCATTGGTT
>Ga0209253_10005373_pt1 | contig 11104 bp, 5 predicted proteins | sample FrelakmetBRP12BR_FD_187145 | JGI IMG/M metagenome (GOLD analysis project Ga0209253, IMG submission 187145) | Freshwater lake sediment microbial communities from the University of Notre Dame, USA, for methane emissions studies - BRP12 BR (SPAdes)... | ecosystem: Environmental > Aquatic >... | reverse complement strand
CACCACTGGAGCGGTGTTCGCCGGGACGTTTGCCAATCCTGGCTGTGCAATCGCTGCCTGTGAGCGGGTTGCGCTATCCAGGTAACTTACCTGCGGATCCGGTACTAACCCATCTAAATACGCTCGATAGGGGTCGATACCCTGGCGTAAAAAATGACCCGAGTACCAGTAGGAATGAAAGTCGATCCCCCCGGCTGCCTCCAGAGTCTTTGTCACGGAGTAGAAAACGGTTATGCCTGCCAGGACGAGTAGGACGGCCAACAGCAGAATTCTGAGTACCTTCGCTGTTCCCCTCAATCTGCACTCCCTTGAATTTGAATATCTCGCAATTTACGGAAACCCTGGCGGATACCGGACCAGAATCCGGGGAGGATTCTAAGATGCCCTTTGACCAGCTCGCGCAGGGATACCCATACCAGAAATAGCCACAGAGCCCATTGTGAGAAACGGTTCCCCTTACGGTAAAAAAGCACCGTATTTTTTCCTTGCTGCTGCCAGCGCTCGGGTGAGTATTCTCCCAGCGTTTGAGATACTTTATGCCATACTTTGGCCGCGGGCACAAAACCTATTGAGAAGCCTGCCTGGCGCAAACGGTAGCAAAAATCGTAATCCTCCATGTAGTTTTGCAGGTCCTGGTCGAAGCCGGTTGTGGTTTCCAGTACACGGCGCTTGACCATCAGGGCACATCCAGTGGCAAATTCAAGAGGACCAGGTTGGTCATAGGCCGGACCGTCCCGTTTTCCGAGACCGGTCATGGCTACCGAGGGCGGCAGCCGCCTCCAACGGCAGCCCGCTGCCCAGATCATTTCCGGCTGGCTAGAATACAATATTTTCGGTACCCCGACGTCCCAATCCGCATCGACCAGGGCGCGCATCGTGCCTGGATCCAGAGTGGTATCGTTGTTCAGCAGGAAAATATCCTCTGCGCTGCCTGCCAGTGCCCACTCTATTCCGGTGTTGTAGCCGCTGGCGAAGCCTTTGTTTTCGGATAGTGCTACCAGGGATATTTCGGGGTAGATCGAGCGGATTTGCTCAGCAGAATCATCCCCGGAGCCGTTATCGACCACGATCACCTCCAGGCGCACACCGGTGCTGTCCATCACAGATTGCAGGCACTCCAGTGTATCTCTTAGGCGCCGGTAGTTGACAATGACGACTGCAACCAGAGGTGGGTTGTTTGAAATGCTCATCGGCCGTTCTTCAATATCCGGCGGTAGAGATGGTCCAGGTCTTTGACCAGGACATCCCAATAGTACGCCTGCACCCGCTCGGCACCGTGCTGCCGCAAACGCTCAGCCAGATGGGGATCGGTGAGTGCCTTGAGGATTTGCTCTGCCAGCGAGCTGGAATCTCCTGGCCTGGCCAGCAATCCTGCCTGGGGCTCACCCAACAGAATACGCCGATCACCCGCATCGCAAGATACAAAAGGCACCCCACATGCCCAGCTCTCGAATAGCTTAAGAGGGGAGCGCCCGCGCGCCGCGCCGTCGTCCAGCACCGGATCCACCAAAACGTCAGCCAGGTGGTAATAGGCAGCGATCTCTTCAGGAGCGATTCGCCCGGTAAATGTAACTCTGTCAGCCAGACCCAACTCTTTGGCTTGCCCCTCCAATCGTGGGAAATCATCCCCCCCTCCGACCACCAACAGAGTGCTCTCCGGTATTTGCTCCAGTACACGCTGGAAGGCGCTGAAGAGCAAGTCCACGGGGTGCCCCGGGCGGCTCAAGCTGCCGATGAACGCAACCACGCGCTGACCATTTAATCCCAGGCTGGAGCGCAGGGCAATGACTTGCTCCGGATCTGAGAGGAGAAACCGCTGCCGGTCGACGCCGTTTGAGATATAGGTGATACGCTCTGGCGGCACGCCCAACCCGATCAACCGGTTAAGGGTGAAATAGGTGTTGGTAGTCACCTGGTCGACATGCAGCGGCATGCGGTTTTCGAAGGTGACGATGCCATGCTTCTCCCAATTAGTGCGGAAATGCCCGACTCCGGCTTCGTAGTCATCGCAATCGAGGATAACTCGCCGCCTCCGCAGGATTTTCGCTGCCATGCCCGCCAGACTGTTCATCGGGTGGGGTTTGCCAATGTGGATGATATCGGCGTCGGTCCCTAAGGCTGCCCGGCTGAGCTGCCAGGTCGCCTGGACTGCAACTCGCACCAATCCTGCGGATGAATAATAGGTCTTCAGGCTGCCCTGCTTGAGGACATGCATCGGCGCGACATAGTGGATGTCTACCCTTTCCTCAGCATATCGCCTGGTAAGCAAGCGCTCATAGCCAGAGTGCAGTGCAGCGACGCTCACCCGGTATCCCAGACGGCTCAGCTCGCGCGCCATCGGCAGGTAGCGCCCTAGACCGCTGGGGCTCTCCAGGTCTTGGGTGAGCAGGAATAATACCCGCAGCGATGGCTTCGCGCTCAAGGGGTTATTCGAGGGCAAGGCTGGCTGCAAGTTAGTATTATCCATATCCCATTATTCACCGACCGACCAGCTCGTCCAGGTGGCTGGCTATCTTCTTGCCGATTTGGGTAACATCGAAGTGATCATGGAAAACCCGGTAACCGTTCTCAGCAAGTCTCCGGCAAAGAGCGGGATCAGTTTGCAAGGCTCGAATCGCCTGCGCCAACGAGACAGGATCTCCTCGCTCGCACAGGTAGAGATGTTCGCCATGGTGTAGGACCTCGGGTAGAGCGGGCGTGCGGGCGCTGATCACAGGTTTGCGCATGGCGAAACCCTCGTAGATCTTATTGTTGTTCGTCAGCAGTAGCTGTCGGGTGACTCCAAATGCGCCCAATACCACATCTGCCTGGGCTATGCGCTCAGCCAGAGCTTCACGCTCCAGCCAATCGATAAAACATACATTCCTGAGCGAATATTTCTCCGCCAGATCCTGCGCTTTCGCTCGCTCCGGTCCCACGCCGACCAGCTCTAGTAAAACCGGTTTACCAGGCATCTCTCTCTCAAGCAGGCGGGCAGCTTCAATAATATACTCCACGCCATGATTCGGGATGTAGCTCCCGTAGTAGATAATTCGGAATGGCCCGGCATGAGGCTGAGGATCATCCAATGGGAGGAAGTTTCGATCATCTGCACCGATTTGAACCAGCCGGAAGCGAGATGGATTGAGGTGATGGATATCGACAAACCAATTCACGAATAGTTGCGTATCCAGGAACATTCGATCTGGAAGACGGCAGGCCATCCGCTCCAGGCGACGGATCATTCCTACCGTGAAGCGGCTGCGCGCCTCGATGCCGCGTTCAACGGAGATCAGGTACAGTGAGTTGAGCACATCCCAAGCCAGCGGTCTGTGCCTGATGGAGGCCAGGAAACGCGCCAGGTACACATCGATATGACCGGGATAACCAACCAGAATAACGTCATACTCGCCGGATTTTCGGTAGAGGCGTATGAGCTGAGTATAGGCATCGAATAAACGCCGGAAGAACCCCCAATTAGCCCACCCTCCGCTCGCCGCCCGCACCCGATCCTCGACACCTCGCCAGAGCGAGGCGTGGCATTCGACCACCTCCCACCCTGCCCGGCGTAGTCCTTCGATCAAGATCTGGTTGCGGGCATATTCATCTCGATATGTGCCGAAAAAAAGCAGGCGTGGAGGGGAAGCGCTCACCTGGGCAGAACCTCGAATATCCATACCCGGTCCTGGTGGTAGACTGGGGTGAATGATGGGCTGGATAACAATGCTGCGGGGTCAAAGCTGCGCGTGCTAAAATCGCTGACGCCGCCCTGCTGCTGACCGATATACACATGAGTGACACCCCGCCTGCGCAGCTCATCCACCACCTGGGGATTGTCTATGCCCAGCTCATCGATCTGCTGATAGAGAGAATTGACCCACTCCCGGTAGCCGGGCCACGGCTCTCTTTCGAAACTATAGTTCATGGGCGGGATGGTTGTCTGCCGCCCGGCGGTCAGCGGCAGCCACCAACCGGCGTCGGTGCCGACCGTGGTGCTCTCACTAAATGCCAGGTCGGCATTAACCAGAAAACGCGATTCGGCAGGCAAGTTATCCCGGATCCACTCCGCGGCTCGTAGGTCGGGGCGCAAAACCAGCGCATGCTCATCGATCTGGATATCCTGCTGGCGGGCGCCGAATACCCAAAACCCTGCGGAAATCACCAGAATCGCGATCAATACCTCCGCCAGCCGGGGCCAATATGGGTATCTCTTGGATAGGCTGCCTTCATGGAAACCACGCGCCGGGCTTTCCAATACTTGCATTCCCCACCCGGCAGCCGCACCGTAGAACATGGATGCAGGGATATAAGCCGCAATGAGCACGGCAAATGTGGTCACTGCACCGGTGCCGGGCAGGCCATACCAGCCCGGTTCGCCGGCAATCCACACCAACCAGCACCATACCGCAACCTGCAAGACGCTTCGCTCCCGGCGCCAAAGCCCACAGCCGACTACTACCGGCAGGAACAGCCAGATGAGTGCCGGTAGGTATGCAAATAGGTCTCCGGTACCGCTGGCCTGGTCGGTGCTTTTCGGCACCTGGCTGGCGGGAGTCGTGATTTGGCTGTTGAAGATCGCCATGATCTGACCGCTGTAGGTGTGAATGAGCCAGGGCAGGAATAAAATGCCCGCAATACCACACACAGCCAAGCCTCGCTTCAGGAGAAGCCATAAACGCCCGCTGCGGATCGATAGAAGGATATAAGACACGAGGAACAGGATCGCAATGATCAGCACTCGCAGATGGGTGAGCGACAGACCGCCCAGAGTGATCCCGGCGAGTGCGATCAGGCGCCAATCGGTTCTCTTTCGATCCAGCGCTTCCCATGCCAGGAAGACCATAGCTGCCAGGATCACTTGCCCGGCGAGCTGGGTATAGCGCCCCCAGTTTGTGTAGGCCATTGGCATGGGAGCCAGCATACCAGCCAACAAAACTGCCACGACTCCTGCCCACGGATTTCGCCCCATGCGGACTGCCAGTGGGACGAGGCAGAAGACCGCCAATACGTTCATCAGCTGGCCAGCCCACAATGTCGCGGTAGCTGCATCGAAACCGGTCAGGTAGCCCAAAGTCGCTGAGAGGGTGTGAAAGCCAAAATGATAGGTGAAGGTCTGCATTTCGGCGTACGGCGCCCAGGAGTCGAACAACCCACCATGGTCTGACAGGAGCTGCGTTATCAGGCTGTGGTGATAAGAATCTCCCCACATCGGGAGGTCGAGTGTGCGCACCGACCAAAAGCGTGCCGCTAAAACCAATAACGCCAGCGCCAGATAAGCCAGGTCGACTGGACCATAATTCAAGAGATAGGATCTCAGCCGTTGAGCGTGCCTTGCTGGTTTATCCAAATCGGGTTCGTGCAGTTCTGTGCGAGCTTTACGCCTGCCGCGGATGGTTTTAACGGTTAAATAAACGGCTGCCAAAACCGGCGGAATCCAGGCATACAAAGCGCCCAGGGGCAGCCCCACCAGGCTGGTCCATAGGTAGAGCAGAGGATACACGGTCAGGCTGACACCGGCAGCCAAACCAATTTTTTCGGGCCAGCGACGCTCTCCCCAGGAGGAATAAAGCAGGCTGAGCAAGCCCCACCCCGGTAAGAGATACAGGAATGCTGCCGCTGTAAGCAGTTTCAACCATTTCAGTATCTCACCTGCCAGCCCAAATATAAACCGTCTCGGCTCGTAGATCAAGCGGAATGCCAGCTGGGCCTCCTCAGGTGCGCCGTTCCGGTATGCTGCGCCGCCTGTATAGCTTTCCGCCGATGCGATGCCTGCCCGTACGCTGCCTTCACCGGATTGCCGGATCGACAGGTAAAAATCATCCCCCGCTGATCCGTCCACTGGAGGAAAGTTGAAACGGTAGAAGCCTTTTCGATCGATTTTCTCCAGAGGAAGATCAACCTGGGTGATTTTCTCGCCTCCCAGCGGGCTTGTGCTGAGCTGCATTTGCAGATCGCCATTTCCAGGCGACTCGGGGCGGAGATAGACTGCTATTCCTTGTAATCCATCATAGCGCCCGGTGAAAGTTTGCCCGATGGTTTTATCATTTTCCAACGGCAAGAAGGCATCGATCCTGGGCTGCTCGACCTGGACGAGCGGAGAACAACCCGCTAGTAAGGAGATTACCAGGAAAGCGGCTATCGTGATGGCGATGCGGTTAATAAACGTAAGCCTGGTCATGCAGTTGGATAGTCTGTTGGGAAGAAGTTCAAACGCGGTTATGTGAGCCGGAGTCCGGCTCGTTTGACATGCTGGCGCTATCCTCTTGATTCCGTTGGTATTCGTCGATCTCCAGCCGGCGCACGCGGAAGAGGACTTCCTCCAGGATCTTGCGGTTGAAGCCGATCAAATCGGCGACCAGCCCGATCAGGAGCACCTGAAATCCAACGATCAGAAGCGCGGCTGCAAGGATAACCGATTGGATCAATCCGGTGCCTTGCTTCACGATGTAGTTGAGGTATAAAAAGCGCCCCCCCAATAGCAACCCGATCGAGATCATCGTCGCCCCTACGGCAGTGAACACCCGCAGCGGTCGATACATGGTGTAAGCACGCAAAATCGTGGCTGATGAGTTTGCCAGGTAATGGGGCAGGCTGCTCATCAGCCGGGAGGGTCGGGTCTGAGGGTTTGTGCGCACTGGCACATATTCAACTGACATGCGCCGCGCTCCTGCCTGGATCAGCGTTTCCAGGGTATAAGAGTACTCGCTGAGCACAAGGGTATGCAGAGCTGCCTGGCGGGTGATGGCACGGAACCCGCTGGTGGCATCTGGGGTTCGCACTCCGGATGCTTGTGCGATCACCCAGCTTCCAAGGCGCTGCAGAATGCGTTTGGGTGGAGAGAATCCCGGGAGGTTTGCTACACCCCGGTCACCAATCACCAGGTCTGCCCGCCCGGCGAGAATAGGCTCTACCAGCCGTTGGATATCTTCTGCCCGGTATTGGTTATCAGCATCGGTATTGACGATGATGTCTGCGCCAAGCTTTAAGCTGGCCTCCAACCCGGAAACAAATCCTGCTGCCAGTCCGGAATGCTGCGCCAGCCGCACGACATGGTGGACGCCGGACTGCCGGGCAACATCGGAAGTGCCGTCGCTGCTGCCATCGTCAATTACCAGGTATTCAATTGTATCGATGCCAGGAAGGGCGCGCGGCAAGGCTTGCACGGTCACAGGCAGCGTTTGTGCTTCGTTGTAGCATGGAATCTGGATGATTAATTTCACAAAAGGTAGTATACCAAAGAACCACCCTCAGGGGCACGGCTGCATGCCAACCGCAGTCCAGCATATCGCTACTTGATCAATAATGGCAAGAAGCTGTGGTGACCATTGCGGATTACCAGCTTGTAGCGCACATCGTTGCCTGCCACCCGCCCGTCGATGTGGGTTACCTGCAGGTAGACCGTGCCATCCGCGGTGGCGTCCCAGATGAGCTGTGCAATTTCCCCAAATTGGGAGGCGCCGGATTGAGTGAGTAAGGTAGTTCCATTTGCACCGTACAGGCGCAAAACGGTTGCAGTTGCACCATACAGCGGCTGGGCGTTGACGATTAACCGGCTGCCAGCTTTCATATTGATCCGCACCCAATCCTGGTCGTTTAGATAGCTTGCACCCGTTTGCGGATTACAGAAATTATGCTCCCCAATGCTGACAACACCCACTGCACTCGTTGCCGTAGCGCTGGTGTTATCATTCTCCCAGGCATCCGGTCTGCTGCAGAAATTGTCATTCACCCGCACGCTGGCCTCCGCGCCGGTCGGGTAGCTCTCGGTGTTGCCAATCCTGTCCACCCCACGCATGCGAAATCCCGTACTTAGCCCTGCATCGACGACTGCCCACCCCTGGCGCAGCAGACCATCGATGCCCACCAGCAGGTCTTGCCAGGCTCCGTTATTCTCCTGGCTTTGAATATCAAAGTCAGCCAGCCCGGCGATATTGTCGCTGGCATTCCACTCCAACGGTACAGCAGTGCTGTCTTGTACATCGATGTCCGGCTTGAGCGAGGTTTTGGGAGGTGTGCGGTCCAACGCCATCTGCCAGATCGCCGCAGTGGAAGCATTTCCTGCCCAATCGTAGGCTTGGGCATAGAATGCGATATCTTTCTGATCGGTCAGGCTGCTGGTATCGAAGTCATAGGACCAGTTCGGGCCACCATCCCAGGCTGAGCCAAAGTAGGTCCAGTCTGATGCCAGCCATTCGCCGGAATGCCAATAGAAATCCACGCGGCTGATGCCGGAGGGCAGTGGTGGCGTCTGGGCGGGGCTATCCTGTGCAGCTACAACAATCGTAGCCTGGTCGCCCGGCAGGAAGGTGCCGCTTGTTGGTGATATAACCGAAGCGCTGGGGCGCACTCCCTCGCTGATGAGGTTTACAGAGTAAGAATAGTTTTCACCGCCGACCGATGGGTGGTTCCAGGCGCGCAGCTTGATATAGTAGTTGCCGCTGCGCTGCAGCCGGTAGCTGGCGAACGAATCCGTTCGCACCCCGGCTTCCATATCGTCGTTCTCCGCCAGGACCGAGCTTCCATCCTGGTCGAGCAAGAACACATAGGTGTCCAGGTCAGATCCGGTGGTCTGAGCCTGTGTTGAGACGCCGACCTGATCGCCAGCATTGCCGCTGAAGGTAAAATAATCCACGTCGCCGCCCGGGCAGATCACCCCGTTGAAGCTGCTGTTCTTGGCAATCGCCTTCGCCTGACCGGGGCTGTTGTTTGGCTCACCGGGATCTGTGCAGGCTGGTGGAGCCTCGCTGGTGATGCTGAAATCGTCGATGAACCAGCCTTTGTATGCGTTGTGTTCTGCATCCAATGTCTCGAAGTGGAAGCGCACACGGATCGACTTCCCCTTATACGCTGTCAGATCGATCGCCGGGCTTGCCAGCCACAGGTTGGGCGGGTCTTCGGAGAGCTGAAGCACATCCAGGAAAGGACTATTATCCGCTGAAATTTGCACCCAGCGCCGGTCCCAACTTAACCCCGGGCTTTCGGTTTCATACAGGTAATAAAAGCGCAGGTAGTAACTGCCGGTAGCGGGGATGCTGACCGGAGGAGCAGTCAGGTCGCCGGCATTCGGCGCGCCAGTCGAGTAACCCTGCGTAGCGCCGCTGGGTTCGTAACCCCAGCTAACAGTCCCACCCCCGGTATGGTTCTGTCGATCGGTCTGATCCCAGTTGGAGCTGTTGCTCCACCCGTTGAATCCGCTCTCCACGTCGTCTGTAAATGGAGCAGGTCGGACATTGCCGGGAGGATCGCCGGCTTGTATTTGGATGGAGTTGCTGCTGCTCCATGCGCTATCACCCGCTGCATTGCGGCTTTTCACCTGCCAGGTGTGTGCTCCAGCAGCCAGAGGCCCGGTATGGAATACAGTATCGACCTGCCAGCTTTTCTCGGCGCCATCCACTTTGACCTTGAACTCGGTTGCACCACCGGCATCCTCCCAGGTCAGACCGATGGTATCGTCGGAAGTAAAAATATTGTCTCCATTGGCAGGAAATCGCAATCTCGGTGCAGCCGGTGTCTGACCACGCGGCTGAATATGAACGGAGGAAACGCTGTTAGCTCCGACCCGGTTGTGCTGAAGGTTGGAGTCATCCTGGGCGAAGGTTTCGCCGCGACCGGACAGGTCATCATCGTCATACAAAGTAGCATACACATTCGAGCCAACCAGGATCGATTCTGCATCTTTGCTGCCCACATTGCCTAACTCACCAGAACCTTTATAATCGCCGCTGCCCAGTAACACACACTCCCCTGAATAGCCCACCTTGGTGAACAGGGCTACCTGGTCCGGGTTGGGAAGACAGGCAGGCTGAGGTACTCCGCAGTCGAACTGTTTCACAAAATGGCGCAGACCCGGCAGACCGGAAGCCAGGTTGCCGTCGACGTCACGGATTTCCATTGACAGGCTGACGGGCCCATCGGGGACACGATCGCTGCATACATCCCAGTTGAATCCGAATGGAGAGGTCGTGAAGGTTGGACCGATATACTGCCAGCTCCCGCTATAATTCGCCTTGAAGCGGGCGCTGGCCAGACCTTTATCGTCAGCCGCCCAACCGGATACGGACAGGCTGCCAGATATAAGGGTGGCTCCGTTCTGCGGAGCGGTGATATCGCCACGAGGCAGGTCAGCGGCCTCGTGCACCACGTTGCTGGAGACATAGCTGCTGCGGAACTCGTTGCACACATCGCCGGGCCAGTCGCAGTAAGGCTGGTCGAGGGATACCCGCGGGCGCCCTCCGTTGATATCCACATCCCCAAATACGATGTCTACGGATTTTCCCCAGTAGCCTTGCCAGTATGGCTCGGTCTCCACTTGAAAATGCAGGTGGTGACCTGTGCTCTGCCCGGTATTATCTGCCACCCCGATAAGCTGTCCTTGCACCACCGGCTCTCCGACCGCCATCAGCGCGGGCGGGATGCTGTTCTGCGCCAGATGCATGTACAGCTGGTAGGTCACCGGATAGGTGCTGTTATCTTGCAGAACGATGAAATTCACGTCGTTGTGGTTGTCGTTAGGTACCGTATCTTTAAAAGCCCACACGGTTCCAGCCTTGGCGGCGTGGATGTTATACATGGTCTTCGATATATAGAAATCGAAGGAGTAGTGGGCGTTGCCGCTTGGGAATGATCCATCGTGGGCGACGCTCCTGGAAAGGTAAACTGTCTCTCCCTCGGCCCAGGGGAGCAGGTAGCCTTGCAGAGCCCCCGTTGGTCTGGTGGGGGCCAGCGGGACATTTTCTAAACCCAGCCATTGGTCCTGCACCTCGCCGGGTAAAACATCCAACGGGACAGATGCCAGTGTCTCCTGCCAGCCGGGGTCGGTAGGCAGCTGCACCACCCATCTTTGGCCGTCCCAGGTAGCCAGAGCCAGGCCTGGCTCGGTTGGGATGGCTTCTCCGGTCTCCGGGTTCACCGGCACCAGCCAGGCAGTTGCGAAACGACCATCCTCTGTCAGGGTGATATTTTCCACCCGCACATCGAACAATGGAACAGGATAAGTGCTTTCCAGGTTAAGTCGGGCAGCTGATAGGATGGCAGCTTCCAGCTCTTCAGGGATCGCTGCAGGAGTGCCTTTTGGAGGTGGCGGTGACTTGGGTGAAGATGCGGACGGACGATTAATTAATGTTAT
>Ga0209253_10005372_pt1 | contig 11105 bp, 11 predicted proteins | sample FrelakmetBRP12BR_FD_187145 | JGI IMG/M metagenome (GOLD analysis project Ga0209253, IMG submission 187145) | Freshwater lake sediment microbial communities from the University of Notre Dame, USA, for methane emissions studies - BRP12 BR (SPAdes)... | ecosystem: Environmental > Aquatic >... | reverse complement strand
AGGGCGAGCCGTTCCCGGTCCATCGACTCGCGCGTCTCCGGGTGGCCGGCGGCGAGGGAATCCAGCAGGTAAACGGCCAGCAGGCGCAGCGCGGGTTCGCAACGCTGGCCGAGCAGGCCGCTGAGCTCGGTCCGGGCCTCGTCATATTTCTTCAGCCGCATCAGGCTGAAAGCCAGGTTCCAGACGAGCCAGCCGCGGTCGGAGGCGCCCGGTTCGTGCGCCAGCGTGCCGAAATAGGCCGAGGCCGCCTCCGGGTCCTCTTGCAGCCTCAACAGGTATGGCAGCCCGAAAGACAGGGCCAGGGGCTTCAGGAGCGCGGGCCGGTCCCGGCGTACGCGGGCCTCCAGGGCGCCGATGGGCGTCGTGTTGCCCGTGATCAGGTAGGTGTTCACCAACAGGCGGCAGGGACCTTTGCGCAGGCGACCCCTGCGCTGGATGGCCTCCTCCAGGTGCCTGGTGAGCTGCGGCCAGTCTTCGCGCTCCAGCAGCCTAAAAAGCTTCCAGTTGAAGGCAAAGTAGCCGTTAATGAGGATGAGAGTCACGCCGAACAGCAGCGCGGCGATCCAGTTGCGTTCGGCGAACAGGCGAAAGTAGTCCTGACCCAACAGCGCCAGGGGCAGCAGGAAGATGAACAGGAAGGCCGCGACGATCACGGCATTGAACAGGATATAGATGGTTTTAAATTTCAATACAAACTCCTATAATGCCCCAGAGTCTATTGAATTGCGCACGCGGGGTCAATCAAGAACGGAAACGCCATGAAGAGCATTCCCGTCTCTGAGCTGCAGGCCAACGCCTATTTCAATGACCTGGTGTACCTGGACCCAGGTTACGTCCTGCTCTCTCCTGACGTGCAAGTCTCCCCGGAACTGCTCCGCCGTCTCGAGCGCTGGGGCTTCGACACGGTGCTCTGCGACGGCAACCAGGTGGACTCCTCCGCCTACCTGGCCCCCGGCCAGACTTCGGCCTCCACGTCCATGCTCGAGCTGGACGTCAAGGAAAAGCAGTCGATGGACAGCGCCCGCAAGCTGTACTTCGTCCTGATCAAATTCATGGTCGAAACCTGCAAACGCTTCTCGGAGTCCAACAAGCTGAACCTGGCCGCCGTCACCGAGCAGTTGAAGAGCCTGATCGAGATCGTGAAGTCCAGCCGCGACGCCATCCTGCGGTTCCCGGAGTTCGTGTACCTGTCGGACAATTACCTCCACCAGCACAGCGTGAACACCGCCATCCTGGCGGTAGCCATCGGCGACACCCTGAAGCTGCCGCCGCACCGGCTGATCGAGCTGGGGGTGGGCGCCCTGCTGCACGACATCGGCATGTTCAAGATCCCCGAGAGCCTGTACCTGACCAGCAAGCCGCTAGGCCCCAACGAGTGGAAGATGATCCGCGCGCACCCGATGCTGGGCTACCGCATCCTGAAGGGCTTCTCCATGTCCGACACCATTGCCCTGACGGCGTACGAGCACCACGAACGCATGAACGGCAGCGGCTACCCGCGGGCCCTGGTCGGCGAAAAGATCACTCTGTACTCGCGAATTACCGGGCTGATGGACTCCTACGAGTCCATGACGGCCAAGCGGTTGTTCAAACCCCATCTGGAAGGGCACCCTGCGCTGCTGGAGCTGGTCAAGGGGCGGAAGCTGTTGTATGACGAGACCGTGTTCCGGGCGCTGATCCAATGCCTGTCCCTGTACCCCCTGGGAACCACGGTGCTGCTGTCCGACGGCGCGATGGCCAGGGTCATCGGCACGGACCCGCAGTCGCCCAAGACCCCGACCGTGCAGATCCTGGTCGACCGCGACGGCCGGCGCCTGGAGGAGCTGGCCGTGGCCCACACCTCCCTGGACGGGGGGCAGGATGCGCCGGCGATAAAACGCAACCTGACCTGGAAAGAGGTGGAGGCCTTCAACCTCTACTGATGGACATCACCGTGACCCTGCCCTCCGGGCAGACCCGCCGCGTCCCGCTGGGCACCACCGCCGAGCGAATCCTGGCCCAGTTCGCCAACCCACCGTCCCCCATCGTAGCCGTCCTGGCGAACAACGCCCTCTCCTCGCTGAGCTACCCGATCGAGATCAACTGCCGCATCGAGCCGGTGCTGCTGGCCTCCCGGGAGGGGGCCATCGTCTACCGCCGCTCGCTGTGCTTCCTGACGGCCATCGCCGCCCGGGAGCTGTTCCCCGAGCGCCGCCTGATCCTGGGACATTCGCTGGGCAGGGGCTACCAGTACTTCTTCGACGGCCAAAACGAGGTCGCGCCGGCGGACCTGGAGCGCCTGCGCACCCGCATGGGTGAGCTGGCCGCCCGCCGCCTGCCCATCCGGCGCCAAGTAGTCTCCTACGAGGAGGCCGTGGCCCGCTTCGCCCAGGCCAACCAGCCCGACACGGTGCTGCTGCTGAATAACCGCAACGACCCCAAGGTCCCGGTGTACCTGTGCGGCGACTTCATGGACTTGGCGCACGCCCCGCTGGTCCCGGACACGGGCTTATTGAAGGTGTTCGACCTGGCGGCTTACCCCCCCGGCTTCCTGCTGCGCTACCCGCCCTGGAACCAGCCGGACAGCCTGGGCCCGTTCGAGGAAAACCCCGTGCTCGCCACGATCTACCGCGAGTACAAGGACTGGGGCAAGATCCTGGGAGTGAGCTGCGTGGGGCACCTGAACGACCTGATCGCCGACCGGCGCGTTCGGGAGTTCATCCAGGTGGCGGAAGCCCTGCACGACAAGAAGATCGCCCTGATCGCCGACCGGCTGACCGAACGCCGGGACACGGTCAAGCTGGTGCTGATCGCCGGTCCTTCCTCCTCCGGCAAGACCACCTTCGCCAAGAAGCTGGCGGTGCAGCTGCGCGTGCTGGGCAGAAACCCGGTCATGATCTCCCAGGACGACTACTTCGTCCCCCGGGAACTCACCCCGCGGGACGAGGAGGGCCGGTACGACTTCGAAGCCCTCGAGGCCATCGACGTCAAGCTGCTGAACCAGCAGCTGGTGGAGCTGCTGGCCGGGGGGGAAATCGAGATCCCGCGCTTCGATTTCCCTACCGGCCAGCGCAAGGAGGGCGGGCCGCGCCTGCGCCTGCCGGGCCGCGCGGTCCTGATCCTGGAAGGGATCCACTGCCTGAATGACCGGCTGACCCCGGAGGTCCCCAATCACGAGAAGTACAAGATCTACGTCTCAGCCCTGACCCAGCTCAACCTGGACGACCACAACCGCATTTCCACGACCGACAACCGCCTGCTGCGCCGCATCGTGCGCGACCATCAGTTCCGGGGGCGGTCGGCGCCGGACACGCTCGCCATGTGGCAGTCGGTGCGCAACGGAGAAGACCGCAACATCTTCCCGTTCCAGAACAAGGTCGACACTGCCTTCAACTCGGCGCTGGACTACGAGCTGGCGGTGCTGAAGGTGTACGCCGAGTCCCTGCTGAAGATGGTCAAGCCCGACCACCCGCAGTTTCACGAGGCCCTGCGCCTGCTCTCCTTCATCGGCAACTTCACGCCCATCCCCCCCGGCTGGGTTCCCGACTATTCCATCCTGCGCGAGTTCATCGGGGAGAGCGCCTTCAAGTACTGACCTTATTCGAGCTTCTTCTGCACGATCTCCACAAAATCCGGATCGGGTGAGGTGAACATCAGGCCGAACCCGCTGTCGGTGAGTTCCCCGTCGCGGGAGAGCAGGCGGGAGGAACGCACCACCTTGGCCCTTCCCTTGTAGTACTTGCGGCCGTCGTCGTCGATCAGGATCTCCAGGTCCTCCCCGAGCCGAAATAAGCTCAGATCCTCGGTGGAGATGAAGATTCCGCCAATGCAAAGATCCCGGCTGCGGAACTCCATGATCTCGACCTGGTCATCCTCCCCGCCCCGCCGCACCAGGGTGGTCACCATGACCCGTTTGCGCTCGCCGCCCCTGCGTTCATCCATATCGTCAGTATAATCCCGCCGTCGAAGCGCTGTAAATACGACAAATTGACAGGGGGGTGAATCAGGCTATACTTGATCCATATAGCACAGGAGGTTGGCAATGAAACGCTTGGCATGGCTGGTCTTGGCCGTAGTCCTGGTGGCGAGCGGTGCCGCGTGGGCTCAGTTCTACGAGCAGCTCGATCGAGGGGAGCGCCGCGAGCTGGCGGAAGCCTATTTTCTGGTCGGCCGGCAGTACGCCGCCCAGGGCGAGCAGGCCAAGGCCCGCGATTTCCAGCTGATGGCCTATCACCTCGATCCGGAGCTCGACCCCGCCTCGATCCGGCTGGAGGCGGAGCCTTCCGCGGCGGAGCTGATCATGGCCGGCAAGGCGGAGTTGGTCGCGGTCCCGCGGGAAACAGCGGGCGAGGTGGGGTTGCTGCTCAAGAGCCGCTTCCTGCGGCTGGTTTCCGCCTTTCTCACCGAGGACACCGACACCATTCTGAGCATCCTGGACGGCTCGGTCTGGTTCAACCGCTTCGAAGGCGAGCTGAGCCAGGAGGCGATCCGGTCCGACCTGGAGGCCTTTTTCGCCCGCGTAGACCTCGGCGGCGGCCTGGTACCCTCCCAGGTCTACGACCTGTCGACTCTGGAAGTGGAGCCTGTCGCGGGCTCGGCCTGGGGCGATACCTACGCCCTGCGCCTGGAAGCCCGCGCGGACTTCTCCGAGCAGGCGGCCTTTTGGGAACCGAGCCAGGAGTACTGGTTTCATCGCAGGGGCCGCAGCTGGCGTCTGTTCAGCGTCGGATTGGGGTCGCCGCCCGCCGCCTGGGCACCGCAGGCCGCCCCCGTGGCGCAGGCACCTGCCGCCGCCGAGCCCGCCCCAGGCAGCGCGCCGAAGGCCATCCGCGAGGCTTTCCTCGCCTCGCTCCGGCACTTCCTGGCCAAAGAGACCGCCCAGGCGGCGGAGTACTTCACCCGGGAAATCCGGATCCTGCGCCTGAACGCCACCCTGACCCGGGAGGAAATGGCCGCCACCTTCGAAGGCTACTTCGAAGGAAACGATTTCAGCGGCGTCGGTGAGGACAGCGTGGTGGACACCGCCACGATCGCGGTGGAGCCCACCGACCGGTTCGCGGGCGAGCAAGGCGGGGAGATTTATCTCCTGAGCGTGAAGACGCGGGTGGACCTCTCGGACCGGATCCCCTTCTGGACCCGCTTCCAGGAGTACTACTTCAGCCCCGCAGAGGGGGACTGGAAGATATTCGCCATCTTCTGAACCGGCCCACGTAGCCGCAGGACTCCGGCAGGTAGCTCGAGAACAGGGCGTGGAAGATCGTCATCCGCCGGCACTCCGGGCAGGCGCGGAAGCGCTTTTCGTAGACGCTGCAGAGGCGGGTTTCCTCGTCCAGGAAGCGGCAGGGCAGGCGCAGGTCCACCAGCAGGCCCGTCGCGGTGTGGCGTTTTTCGTAGCAGCAGGAACCGCAGCGGCGGCACAGGCCCTCCCACCGCCGGCGGCGTTCGCGCCGGGACCCGCGTCGCATCAATCGGTGAGGGGGGCGAAGTAGCCTGCCTCGGCGCGGCCGGTGCGGCGGTGCAGGGTCGCCTCGATCTGGATGTCCAGGTACTTGCGGCCGAAATCGGGATTGGAGCGGCTCCTGTACTTCAGGGTGTACTGAGCGTCCACCCGGCCGGCGGCCTCCGGCACGAGCGGTTCGATCCCGCGGGGGTTGAAGTAATACCAGCTCCGGCCGCCCGTCTCCGCGCACAGGAAGGACAGCTCCTCGGCCGGGGTGGGGGCGAAGTGCACCGCGTAGAAGGCGATCCCGTTGTTGGCCAGGTAACGGGCAACCTGGGCGAGGGAGAACTCGCCGAAGGCATCCGCCGCCAGCTCCCCGCTGCCGAGATAAACCACCGCCTTGCGCGCGTAGCGCGGCGCCAGCACGGACGCCGCCAACCGTACCGCCCGGTCGAAGCGCCACCGCGGGCCCCAGGGGTCCAGCGTGGCCGCCCGGACCGTGGTGAGACGCGTCGAACCGAAGGCGCTTTCCACCGCGGGCTTCTCGCCGGCGCTCACCACGAGCACGTCCCCCCGCTTGGCTCCCGGTACCAGGGTGTGCAGCCTTTCCACCGCCGCCGCCAGCTCCCCCCGGAAATCCTTCATTCTCAAGGACTTGTCCACCACCAGCGCCAGTTCCAGCGGCGCCGAGTCGGTGTTGGTGTGCACCAGCTCCGCCGCGTTCACCGGGGCGAGGCTTTCGGTAACCAGGAAATTAGACCTCCCCAGCCCCACCACCGGCTGGCCCCAGCGATCGCGAACGCTGACGTCCACGAACACCTCGGGGAAAGCGTTGGACACGACGCGCTCCACCTGCACCGCCAGGCCCGTGTACAACGAGCTCATCTCGGAGAGCACCAGGATGCGGCTGCGGTCGAAGTCCACCGCGTACAGGTCGCCGTTGGGGCTCACGGCCAGGTGCGTGAGCCGCCCCGCCTCGCCCGACAGGTCAGCCAGGGTCTCCCAGGTCTCGCTTGCGATCCGGAAGGCCAGTACCCGGTTGTCGTCCGCCACCAGCAGCCGGTCCTCCCCCCAAAAGGCGAGACCTTCGGGGGCCTTGAGCTCGCCGCGGCCGTACTCGGCCAACAGGTTGCCGCTGGAGTCGTAGCGCAGGATGGTGCGGCGGGTGCGGTCGGCGACGAAAACCTCCCCCTCGCGCGCAGCGATGCCGGTGGGGCCGGCCAGCGGCTCGCGGAAAGACAGGATGAAGTTGCCTTGCAGGTCGAACTTGGACACGCGGGCGTTGCCCCAGTCGGTGGCGTAGAGGTAACCGGCGGAATCGGCGGCCAGGTACTGCGGTCCCCGGAAATCTCCGAACTCCTTCTGCCGCTCGCCGCGCAGGTTGGCCTTGAGCAGGCGGTTGGCCCCGTATTCGGATATATAGAGGGAGTGCTCGCCGGTCCCGGGGTCCGCGATTTCCAGGCAGTCGAACGGACGCTGGTAGCCTTTCAGCCCGCCGCGCAGGACCTGCTGCACCCCGTTGTTCGCGTCCAGCAGCAGGATTTCGTTGGAGCCGAACGCCACCACGTAGGCCGAGCCGTCGGGACGCGTGTGCACGGCGGTGGGCCGCTGCAGGGGGTAGTACTTGCCCCGGCCGGCGGTGATTTCGGCGGCCACCACGTACTGGGTCCGGCGGGCGAGCTCCCCGGCTACGCCGCGGCGGAAGGCGGTGAGCTGGATGCGGTTCCTGAGCGCGGAGTTGCCGGGGTCCCGCTCCAGCGCCTGCCGCCACTCGCTCAGGGCCTCCTCCTCGAAGCCGTTCTTGTACAGCGCGCCGCCCAGCCACACCCGCGGCAGCACGTCGTCCGGCTTGCGGCTGAGGGACTTCTCCAGGGAGAGGATGGCGTCGCTCCAGTGCGTCTCGTGGAAGGCCCGCACGCCCCAGCGGAAATCGTCCAGTGCCCGCGCCTGCTCCAGATCGATGGACTGCGCCGGCAGCCCGGGCGGAACGAGCCACAACGAGACCGCCAGGCAGGCCAGGAGCCTGGTCATGCCGGTACTATACACGAATCAAGCGAAGGTATCTACGCGATGGCTCTCGGCGGAGCTGAGATGAGCGGTGCCCTTCACCCCGAGATACACGATGGACTGGATCTCCTCCAGCTGGATCACCGGCGGCTCGGCGGTTGGGATAGAGGGCCGGGAGTCAGGTAGGGGCTTGCTCGATGAAACCGTTTCGATGTTCATCGCTGTCTCCACACTATTGATTATCGACCGAAACGCCGGGCGGCTTTACTCGGGGACTCGATAGGCGGCCGCCTGGTAGCGGTGCTCGATCTCGTGGTTGGCGGGGTGAATGAGGATCGGGGACAGGGAAATGCGGCCGAGCTCGATGGCCTGGTGGTCCGAATCCTGCTCCAGCGCCGCCGCAGGGGTCTGCCCGCCCAGGAAGCAGTACAGGTCGCCGTTGGGCGCCTCGAAGCGGACCAGGGCGTCCTTGTAGATGCGGCGGGCCGGGCGGGTCACCACGGGCGCGGCGGGCGCGGGGGAGTTGGGGAAGTTGATGTTCAGGAAGTGATCCTCGGCCCACAGGGAGCGGAACACTTCCAGGTTGCTGGCCAGGAAGGCGGCCGGAAACTCCAGGTGATAAGGCGGTGAGTAGGTCGCCAGCGAGCAGGCCACGGCCGGCCGGCCCATGAAGGCCCCCTGGCGGGCAGCGGCGGCCGTGCCCGAGTAGACGATGTCGGTGCCCAGGTTGGGCCCCAGGTTCAGGCCGGACAGCACCAGATCGACGGGCGCCGGGACCAGCCCCAGCAGCGCGATCAGGACGCAGTCGGCCGGGGTGCCCCAGCAGGCGTATTCCCGCTCGGCGGCGCGGTGGAAGCGGCTCGGGGTGCCAAGGGTGATCGAGTGCGAGCTGCCGCTGCGGTTGGTATCGGGCGCGACGACCCAGACCTCGTGCTCCGGTTGCAGGGCCTCGGCCAGCACCCGCAGCCCGGGGCTGCCGATCCCGTCATCGTTTGTGAGTAGAATTCTCATGCACGATCCGGGCCCCGCCGGAGGGTTCGCAGACGAAGGTCTCGGGTGTGAAGCTGAAAATCCGCTCGTAGGCCTCCAGGCGCGCGACGTAGGCGGGGATGGCCGCCTCCTCGATCAGGGTGACGGTGCAGCCGCCGAAGCCCGCGCCGGCCATGCGGGAGCCGTAGACGCCTTCGGTCTCCCAGGCCCTCTTCACCAGCCAGTCCAGCTCCGGGCAGGACACCTCGTACTGGTCGCGCAGGCTCTCGTGGGAGCGGTTCATGAGCTTGCCGAAGGCGGCCAGGTCGCCCTTCTTGAGCGCCGTCTCGGTCTCCAGCACCCGCAGGTTCTCCTCCACGACGTGCAGGCATTTCTTGCGGGTGGTCTCCGGGATCACCCCCATGCTGTCCCGCAGGTCCTGAGGGGAAAAATCCCGCAGGGAGCGGCCCGGTCGCTTGGCGGACAACAGGCCGACGCACTTCTCGCATTCGGCGCGGCGCTGGTTCGCCTCGGCGTCGGCCACGGCCCGCGGAACGTTGGAGTTGGTGATCAGGAACTTGGCCCCCTTCAAGGGCAGGGGTACGTGCCGGTATTCCATGGTACGGGTGTCCAGCAGCATGGCCGTGCCCGCCTTGGCGAGCCTGCAGACCAGATGGTCCACCAGGACCGCCCGGGCCCCCACGAAGTCCTTTTCCGCCTCCTGCGTGAGCCGGGCCAGCTCCGCGCCGCCGATCTGCAGGCCCAGGAGGCGCTGCAGGCCCAGGCCGGCAGCCACCAGCAACGCTGCCGAGGAGGCCAGCCCCACGCCCTGCGGCACCAGGCCCTGGATGCTCAGGTTCAGGCCGCCGACGGGGTGCCCCTTGGCCAGGAAAACGCTGATCACGCCCTTGGGATAGTTGGCCCAGCGGTCCTCCTTCTTGAAGCGCAGGTTGGAAATGCTGGTGCGCTTGCGGTCCCGCAGGTTCACCGAGAAGAACTTGAGATGCTGGTCCTTGCGGCGGGAGATCGCGACATTGACGAAATAATCGATGGCGATCGGCAGCACGAACCCCTCGTTGTAGTCCGTGTGCTCCCCGATCACGTTGACCCTGCCGGGGGCCGAGACTATGAGCTGAGGCGGCTCGCCATACTCTTCTTTATGGCTGCGGATCAGGTCATCCATGCAAAACTCCGGGGGTATAGTATGGGAAAACGCAAAAGAATTCAATAAAACGCCCGCTTCCTGTCGATGAGATTAATGTATGACCGAGCAGGAATTGCAGTACGGGGAGCAGGTACGCGTGGAACCGGGCACCCTGCTTTACAAACCCGGGGACCCCGCCGCCGGCAAGTCCATCTATTACGTGGTGGCGGGTCTGGTCCGGCTGGAATTGAGCCTGACCCGGGGGGACCGTATCGTCACCTACCTGCATCCCGATTCCGTGTTCGGTCTGACGGAGTCCCTGCTGGACTCCACCCGCCTCACCGGCGCGTACTGCCTGGAGAACTCGATCCTCTACCGGTGGGATCGGGAGGGTTTCGACCTGGCCTCCAGCGTGTCCTGGGAGCTGGCCTTCAACACCATCACCGGGCTGACCCAGTACCTGCGCATCCTGAACGCGGAGTTCGGCGACCGCCTGGGGCCGGCGGGGGGGGCTTGAAGCTTGAGCGACCGCGACTACACCGAGATCATGAAGATCGCCTTCCAGGCGGAAGGCGCCATCACCGAGGAGGTCCGCCGCAAATTCGGCCGCACCTTCCCGGACAAGACGATCCTCATCAAGGAAGGCGACATCCAGCAGCAGATCTTCTGGATCCTGGCGGGAGAGGTTTACGTCACCCGCCGGGTGGGCAACAAATACAAGGTGCTCGCGACGCTGGGCAAGGGCGAGCTGATCGGCGAGATGAGCTTTTTCGACAAGTCGGTGCGCTCGGCCACCGTTATCAGCAAGGGGCCGGTGGAGGCGCTGGTGTTCTCCCGGGAGAACTTCCAGGACATCTTCGCGGCCAGCCCCCAGTGGACCAAGCGCCTGCTGACCTCCCTGTCCAGCCGCATCCAGGCGATGATCGAAAAACTGAACTCCTTCCACTGACCGCCCTTTCCGCTGTATTCTTTGGGGCAGGATGCCCGGCGAAGTCCTGGTCCGCTGCTACGAGGAGTTGAACGACTTCCTCCCCGCCTCTTTGAGCGCCTGGCGCCGGTTCCCTTTCCCAGCACCCCTGCACCACGGCGAGACCGTGATCTCCCTGGTGGAAGCACTGGGCATCCCGCACACCGAGGTCGACCTGGTGCTGGTCAATGGCCAGTCCGTGGGTTTCCATCATCGCCTGGCCGACGGCGACCGGCTCAGCGTCTACCCGGTGTTCGAGTCCCTGGACATCGCTCGGGTCAGCCGGGTCCGGCCGCGCCCGCTGCGGGAGCCGCGCTTCGTGCTGGACGTGCACCTGGGGCGCCTGGCTCGCCTCCTGCGCCTGGCCGGCTTCGACAGCCTGTACGCCAACGACTGCGACGACCGGACCCTGAGCCGCAGCGCTCACGGGCAGCGGCGCATCCTGCTCACGCGCGACCGGGGCCTGCTGAAGCGCTCCGAGGTGACGCATGGCTACTGTGTGCGCTCCTCGCACCCGCCGGCGCAGCTGGCCGAGGTGATCGCCCGCTTCGACCTGACCGGGCGCCTCAAGCCGTTCAGCCGCTGCCTGCGCTGCAACT
>Ga0209253_10005371_pt1 | contig 11105 bp, 7 predicted proteins | sample FrelakmetBRP12BR_FD_187145 | JGI IMG/M metagenome (GOLD analysis project Ga0209253, IMG submission 187145) | Freshwater lake sediment microbial communities from the University of Notre Dame, USA, for methane emissions studies - BRP12 BR (SPAdes)... | ecosystem: Environmental > Aquatic >... | reverse complement strand
CGACGTGTGCGAGCAGCACGATTGCCTGCGCAGCGAGCCCTTCGCGGCGGCCGAGTGCGCCGAGACCCTCGTGCGTCGTGGCCTTGACGTTGACGCGCTCCAGGGTGCAGTCGAGGTCGCTTGCGATCCGCGCACGCATCTCGGCGCGGTGCGCGCCCAGCCGCGGCGCCTCGGCGATGACCGTGACGTCCGCATTCACGAGCCGCCACCCTTGCAGCGCGAGCAGCCCGGCGCAGTGCCGCAGGAACTGCCTGCTGTCCGCGCCCTTCCAGCGCGGATCCGTGTCCGGGAAGTGCTGGCCGATGTCGCCCTGGCCCATGGCGCCGAGCAGCGCGTCGCAGAGCGCATGCAGCAGTACGTCGCCGTCCGAGTGCGCCACGACCCCGCGTTCGTGGGGGATGCGCACGCCGCCCAGCATCACGTGGTCGCCGGGCCCGAACGCGTGCAGGTCGTAACCGATTCCCACCCTCATCGCTTCCTCCCGGCCCGCAGGATCGCCTCGGCAAGGCCGATGTCGGCGGGCGTCGTGAGCTTGATGTTGTCGGCGCGGCCCGGCACGAGCCGCGGCCGGAGGCCCAGCGCCTCGATGGCCGAGGCCTCGTCCGTCACGCCGCGCTCCCGCTCGAGACACATCGCGAGCGCCCGGCGGAGCAGGCCATAGCGGAACATCTGCGGCGTGAGCGCGCGCCAGAGGCCCGAGCGGTCGGCGGTCCGCAGGCTCCGGCCAAGCCCGTCGTCGGCCTTGAGCGTGTCTGCCACGGGCACTGCCAGCAGCCCGCCGACCGCGTCACTGCGCGTGGCCGAGATGAGCGCGTCGAGATCCTGGCGCCGCAGGCATGGCCGTGCAGCGTCGTGGACGATGACCCAGTCACCGTCGCGCGCCTGCGTCTGGAGCGCGGCAAGGGCATTCGAGACCGAGGCCTCGCGACGATCCCCGCCCACGCAGGTCTGTACCCGTGGATCTCGCGACTCCGCGAGGCGCTTCCAGCGCCGGTCGCCCGGCGCGAGGGCCACGACGACGCCGTCCACCGCCGGCGATGCGAGCAGTGCGGCCAATGACCAGGAGAGCACCGGCCGGCCCAGGAGACGCGCGTATTGCTTGGGCGTGGCGCCGCCAAACCGCTCGCCGCGCCCGGCCGCCACGACGACGGCCCAGCGCCGCGCACGGCCGCTCATTTCGGCTCGGCCTGCGCCGTCCGCCGCTGCTCGGCGGGTGCCTGGCTCGCCGCGGGCGCCGGCGGTACGACCTGGAAGAAGGTCTCGTTCGACCCGATCATGCCGAGATCGGTTCGCGCCCGTTCCTCGATCGCAGCCCGCCCTTCCTTGAGATCGCGAACTTCGGCCGCGAGCGTGCGATTGCGCTCCTTGAGGTGCGCATTTTCTTCGACCTGGATCGCGATCGCCTTCTCGGTTCGCCACACGTCGCGCATGCCGTTGGGAGACACCCACAGGCGGTATTGCAGGGCGAGTACGGCCGCGAACAGGAGGCCGGCGATGATGCGGATCATCATGGGCGCGAGAGATTAGCAGAAACCATGGTGCTTGCGGTTCCCCTGGGCGATCAGGCGCCACTCACCGGCAGCGGCACCGGGAACGCGTCGCGCCCGGCATAGCTCGCCTCGGCGCCGAGTTCCGCCTCGATGCGCAGCAGCTGGTTGTACTTGGCGATGCGGTCCGAGCGGCACAACGAGCCCGTCTTGATCTGGGTGGCGCGCGTCGCGACCGCGATGTCCGCGATGGTGCTGTCCTCGGTCTCGCCCGAGCGATGCGAGACCACCGCGCTGTAGCCGGCGTCCGCGGCCATGTCGATCGCCGCCAGCGTCTCGGTGAGCGTGCCGATCTGGTTCGGCTTGATGAGGATCGAGTTGGCGATGCCGCGCGCGATGCCTTCCCGAAGGATCTTCGTGTTCGTGACGAACAGATCGTCGCCCACCAGCTGGACCCGGCTGCCGAGGCGCTGCGTCAGGATCGACCAGCCGTCCCAGTCGCCCTCGGCCATGCCGTCCTCGATCGTGATGATCGGAAAACGATCGGCGAGCCCGGCAAGGTAGTCCACGAACTGTGCCGAGGTGAACTTGCGGCCTTCCGACTCCAGGTCGTAGATGCCGTCCCTGAAGAACTCCGAGCTTGCCACGTCGAGCCCGAGGTAGACGTCGCGGCCGCACTTGTAGCCCGCCCGCTCGACCGCCTGCAGGATGGTCTCGAGCGCGGCCTCGTTCGAGGGCAGGTCGGGCGCAAAGCCGCCCTCGTCGCCGACCGCGGTCGCGAGTCCGCCCTCGTGCAGCACCTTCTTCAGCGTATGGAAGATCTCCGCGCCGCAGCGCAGGGCCTCGCTGAAACTCGGCGCCCCGACGGGCAGCACCATGAACTCCTGGATGTCCACGCTGTTGTCAGCGTGCGCGCCGCCATTGATGATGTTCATCATCGGCACCGGCAGGACCTTCGGTCCCGGCCCGCCGAGCAGCCGGTAGAGGCCCTGCCCGGATGCCCGCGCCGCCGCGTGGGCCGCGGCGAGCGAGACCGCGAGGATCGCGTTCGCGCCGAGCCGCGACTTGGTCTCCGTGCCGTCGAGCTCGACCATGCGCGCGTCGAGGCCTGCCTGGTCGCGCACGTCGCGACCCAGCAGCGCCGAGCGGATCTCGCCATTCGCGTTCGCCACCGCCTTGCGCACGCCCTTGCCGAAGTAGCGGCTCTTGTCCCCGTCGCGCAGTTCCACGGCCTCGCGGCTGCCGGTGGACGCGCCCGAGGGCACGGCCGCACGTCCCGTGACGCCGCCTTCCACCAGCACGTCCGCCTCCACCGTGGGATTGCCGCGCGAATCCACGATCTCGCGGGCTCGGATGTCGATGATCTTTGTCATAGGCTCGATTCCTCGTACGGCCGCGACTTCACCGCGGCGTCAATTTCCTTGAGCATCGCGAGCAGCGAGCGCATGCGATCGAGCGGCCACGCGTTGGGGCCGTCCGAGAGCGCCTTGGCGGGCTCGGGATGGGTCTCCATGAAGACGCCGGACACGCCCGCCGCGACAGCCGCGCGCGCCAGCACCGGCACGAACTCCCGCTGGCCTCCGGATGCGCTGCCCTGCCCGCCCGGCAGCTGCACGGAATGCGTGGCGTCGAACACGACCGGGGCGCCGGTCGCGCGCATCACCGCGAGGCCGCGCATGTCCGAGACCAGGTTGTTGTAGCCGAAGCTGAAGCCCCGCTCGCAGACCAGGATGTGCTCATTGCCGGTCGAGCGGGCCTTGTCCACGACGTTCGCCATTTCCCAGGGCGAGAGGAACTGGCCCTTCTTTACGTTGACCGGCTTGCCGGCTGAAGCGACGCCGACGATGAAGTTGGTCTGCCGGCACAGGAAGGCGGGCGTCTGCAGGACGTCCACGACCGAGGCGACCTCGGCGAGCGGCGTGTCCTCGTGCACGTCGGTCAGCACCGGCAGGCCGAACTCGCTCTTCACCTTCGCGAGGATCGCGAGGCCTGCCTCGAGCCCGGGGCCGCGGTAGCTCGACTTCGAGGAGCGGTTCGCCTTGTCGAAAGATGCCTTGAAGATGTACGGGATGCCGAGTTCGCGCGTGATTTCGCGCATCCGGCCCGCGACCTCGAGCACCAGCGCCTCGCTCTCGATGACGCAGGGCCCGGCGATCAGGAAAAAGGGCCGGTCGGGGCCGACGTCGAATCCGCAGAGTCTCATGCGCCTGCCGCGGCCGGGAGCTGCGCCGCGCGGTAATCCCGCGCGGCCCGGATGAAGCCGGTAAAGAGCGGGTGACCGTCGCGCGGCGTGGAGCGGAACTCCGGGTGGTACTGGCTCGCGATGAAGAACGGATGGTGCGGCAGCTCGATCAGCTCGACCAGCCCGTCGCGCGAGAACCCGGAGAACCGCAGGCCCGCGTTCATCATCTTCTGCATGTAATTGTTGTTGAACTCGTATCGGTGACGGTGCCGCTCGCGGATCACATCCAGGCCGTAGATGGCGTGCGCCAGCGAGCCGTGGGAGATGCGCACTTCCTGCGCGCCGAGGCGCATGGTGCCGCCGAGATTCGATTGCTCGCTGCGCGCCTCGACCGTGCCCTTCTGGTCCTGCCACTCCGTGATGAGCGCGATCACCGGGTGCGGCGACTCGCGGTTGAACTCGGTGCTGTGGGCACCCTCGAGCCCCGCCACGTGGCGTGCGTACTCGATGATCGCGAGCTGCATGCCGAGGCAGATGCCGAGGTACGGCACACCGTGCTCCCGTGCGTAGCGCACGGCCTGGATCTTGCCCTCGATGCCGCGTTCCCCGAATCCGCCGGGGACCAGCACCGCGTCCATGCCCTCGAGGCAGGCGGTGCCCTGCTTCTCGATGTCCGTCGCCTCGACGAAGTTCAGGTTGACGCGCGTCCGCGTGCGCAGCCCACCGTGCATCAGCGCCTCGGTGAGCGAGATGTAGGCGTCCTTCAGGTTCACGTACTTGCCGACCATGGCGACGTTGACCGTGAGGTCCAGGTTGGCCTTGGCGGCCACCACCTGCTGCCACTCCTTGAGGTCGGCCGGGGGCGCCTCGATCTTCAGCTTCTCGCAGACGATCGCGTCCAGCGACTGCTCGTGCAGCAGCAAGGGGATCTTGTAGATGTTGTCGGCGTCGACCGCGGAGAAGACGGCGCGGTCCTCGACGTTGGTGAAGAGCGCGATCTTCCTGCGCTGTTCCTGCGGCAGCGGGTCGAGGCAGCGGCAGAGCAGCACGTCCGGCTGGATGCCGATGGAGCGCAGCTCCTTCACCGAGTGCTGCGTCGGCTTGGTCTTGATTTCCCCGGAGGTCGCGATGTACGGGATCAGCGTCAGGTGCATGTAGAGCACGTTGTCGTGCCCCAGCTCGACGCCCAGCTGGCGGATCGCCTCGAGGAACGGCAGCGACTCGATGTCGCCCACCGTACCGCCGATCTCGACCATGCAGATGTCGGCGTCGCCCGCGCCCATGCGGATGCAGTGCTTGATCTCGTCGGTGATGTGCGGGATCACCTGCACGGTCGCGCCCAGGTAGTCGCCGCGGCGCTCCTTGGCGATGACGCGCTCGTAGATGCGCCCGGTCGTGAAGTTGCTGTTGCGGCCGGTCGTGGTGCGCACGAAGCGCTCGTAGTGGCCGAGGTCGAGGTCCGTCTCCGTGCCGTCGTCGGTGACGAACACCTCGCCGTGCTGGAACGGGCTCATGGTGCCCGGGTCCACGTTGATGTACGGGTCGAGCTTGACCATCGCCACCTTGAGACCCCGTGCCTCGAGGATCGCGCCGAGTGAAGCGGCCGCGATGCCCTTGCCCAGCGAGGAAACCACACCGCCGGTCACGCAGACGAATTTAGTCATTGGGGTCACCGTCGCTGGAGAATCACGACGGGAGAGCAGTCTATCGGAATGGCCCCCTGCCAGCCACCGCAACCGGGCACCCGGCCGCGCTCAGGCCTCGACGTCGAAGTCGAGTGCGTCGAGCTTGACTTCCCTGGCCTCGTTCTCGGTGAACTGCGGGCGGCCGTGCCAGGCGACCATCCACGATGGCTCGCCGGGCGCTGCGGCATGGCCGGCGCCGTACGCGAGGTCGCCGGCCGCGATGAGTTCGCCGCCCGCCCGCAGGAACGGGACCTGCCCCCGGCGCCACGGCAGTACGCCGCGCTCCTGCAGCAGCTTCCGCAGCGGGCGACGGTGCGGCGAGCCCGCGGGCCTGAACTCCTCACCGGCCGCGCGTGCGCTGACCTGGATGACGGCAGGCAACCGCGCCCGGCTCAGGCCCACACCCGTTCCGGGCACGAGCTCCATGACCCCGAGTTCTCCCATCGCAAAGCGCGTACCCGGCGTCCACTCGCCTTCCGGCACCGTCGCCCTGCAACTCGCCTCGGCCTCCGCGTACAGCCGGCCTCGGTAGCGATACAGGCGCGCGCCCGGCCAGTTCGTGCAGGGCACGCGATCGCCCGCGGCCACGGCCACGTCGCGCATCGCCGCGGCCAGCGTCGCGACCGCGGGCACCGGGAGACCGAGCGCGCGCAGCCAGGCGCGGAAGACCCAGCGCTGGCGTGCCTCCGGAAGCAGGCCCAGCCGCTCGAGCGACAGTGTCCGGCCGTCCGCGGCCAGCGCGAGGTCCGCCCGGGCGATCTCCGCCTCCATTCGCAGCATCTCCACCGCATGCCCGGCGACACGCCCCACCGTCCGCGCCGCCGCGGGCCAGCGCCTGCGGATCGCCGGCAGCACCTCGAGCCGCAGGTAGTTGCGGTCGAAGCGCGGATCGAGATTGGAAGGGTCTGCGAGCCACTGCAGGTGCTCACTGTCCGCCCAGTCCTGCAGCTCGTCGCGCGTGAAACCGAGCAGCGGGCGCGCATGCCAGCCGCGCGCGAACCTGGCGACTGCCGGCATGCCCGCCACCGCGCGCACGCCGCCGCCCCGGAGCCACTGCAGCAGGATGGACTCGAGCTGGTCGTCCGCGTGGTGGGCAGTGAGCAGCAACTCGCCGGGGACCATGCGCTCCGCGAATGCCGCGTACCTTGCGGCTCGCGCTGCGGCCTCGGGACTCTCGCCGCGCCCGGCACGCGCGTCGACGTTCACCTGCTCGAGCGGCACGCCGAGTGCGGCAGCCTGTGCCGCACAGCACCCAGCCCAGTGTGCGGAGTCCGAGTGAAGACCGTGATCGACGTGAATGGCGCGGAGCGGCGGTAGGCTGCGCGCGGCGCGGGCTGCGACGAGCGCAGCGAGAAGCACGGTCGAGTCGAGGCCGCCGGAGAGCGCGACGCAGCAGCCCGATACGGGCGGATCGAGCGTCGAGAGGCACTCCTCGAGTACCGCCGACAGTCGCCCGGGCGAGAAGGCCACAGGCTCAGGCCGCGCTGTAGTACACGCCCTGTGCCCGCAGCCGGGCGTACCGCCGTGTAACGAGTTCCTCTTCGGGCCACGCAGCGACTTCGCCGAGGTGCCGCAGCAGGGCCTCCTGCAGCGAGTCCGCCATCGCCTGGGGGTCGCGGTGGGCGCCACCGGGCGGCTCCTTCAGCACCTCGTCCACGAGACCGAGCTTCGAGAGCCGGTCCGCCGTGATTCCCATCGCCTCGGCCGCCAGCTCTTTCTTGTCCGCGCTCTTCCACAGGATGGAGGCGCAGCCCTCCGGCGAGATGACCGAATACACGCTGTATTGGAGCATGATGAGACGGTCGCACACGCCGATGGCCAGCGCCCCGCCCGAGCCACCCTCGCCGATCACGGCCGTGATCACCGGGACGCGCAGGCGCGCCATCTCGAACAGGTTGCGCGCGATGGCCTCGCTCTGGTTGCGCTCCTCGGACCCGATGCCCGGGTAGGCACCCGGCGTGTCCACCAGCGTGACGACCGGCAGCCTGAAGCGCTCGGCGAGCTTCATGAGCCGGAGCGCCTTGCGGTAGCCCTCGGGCTTCGGCATGCCGTAATTGCGGCGCACGCGCTCCTTGGTATCGCGGCCCTTCTGGTGGCCGATCAGCATGATCGGGCGCCCGCCGAGCCGGGCCAGCCCACCGACGATCGCCTGGTCGTCCGAGTACATGCGGTCGCCGTGGACCTCCTGGAATTCCTCGAAGATCGCAGCCGCATAGTCCAGCGTGTACGGGCGCTGCGGGTGGCGCGCGAGTTGCGCGACCTGCCAGGGCGTCAGGCCCGCAAAGATGCTGGTCGTGAGCGCGCGGCTCCTGGCGCGGAGGCGCGCGATCTCCTCGCCGACGTTGACCTCGGCGTCCGAGGAGACGAAGCGGAGTTCGTCGATCTTCGCCTCGAGCTCGGCGATGGGCTGCTCGAATTCCAGGAAGCTGAGTGGCATGGGGATGCAGGATGCCGCAGCGTGCGGGCTGGGTCAAAAGTGACCCCGACGGACATGCGTGGCGCGGCGTGGCGCGGCGCGGCGCGCCGTGCCTGGCTGGGTAGCACCTCAGCCGGGACGCCGTGAATCCGTCCCTGGAGGCTCGCGCGCGGCGTCCTGCCGCGCGACGCCCGGCTGAGGTGCTACCCAGCCAGGCACGGCTCGTCACGCGTGAAGGCTCCAGGGATGGATTCACGCCGTCCCGGCCGAGGCGGAACCCAACCCGGCACGAGCGGCGTCGACCTCTATCCTTCGGCCCTCGGCGCATACACGATCTCGACGCCGTCGCGCCCGACGATCTGCCCGAGCCGCTCCACCAGTTCGCGCGAGGGGCGAACGGTCCACTCCTCGCCGAAATTGACGAGCGCTGCCGCGTCGCTGCGCGAGTAACGGATGGACACGGAGCAGCGGCCGCCGCGGCTCGGCCGCAGGGCCTGCTCGATCTCGGTCACCAGCCTGCGCCCGTCCGCCGCCCGCTCGCCGCGCGGCCAGCGCAGGACGACGCGGCGCGCGTACTGTTCCCGCGCCTGGTCGATGTCCAGGATCCGCTTCGCTCCGACGCGCCAGTCCTCGATGAAGTCGTCCCAGCGCAGGCTGCCATCGACCACGAGGATCGCGTCCTTCGCGACCAGCGCGCGGAACTGCTGGTAGACGTCCTCGAACATCGTCACCTCGAGACGCCCGCTGCGGTCGTCGAGCACGAAGCTGGTGCGGCCGCCGCGCTTGCGGACCTCGAGCACGAGGCCCGCCACGGTCACGTTCCGGCCGGGCCCGCGCCAGCCGCCCTCGTTCGCGCCGACCGGGCGCGCGCCGCCGACGTCCGCGATCCGGCCGCTCGTGATCGGCTTCAACTCCCGCTCGTACTCGGTGATCGGGTGGCCGGTGAGGTAGAGACCGAGCGTGTCGCGCTCGCCTGCGAGCCGCACGGCCTCGCTCCAGTCCGGCAGCTTCTCGCGCGACTCGCCTCCCGCGTCAGCCGCGGACGGCACCGGCTCCGCGAGCCCGAAGAGGTCGTTCTGCCCGGCCGCCCTGGCGCGCGAAGTCTGGTCGGCCGCCTGCATGGCCCCGGGCAGCTGGTGCATCAGCGTGGCACGGTTCTCGCCCAGCGAGTCGAGCGCACCGGAACGCACCAGGGCCTCGAGCACGCGGCGGTTGACGCGGTTGAGATCCAGGCGACGGCACAGGTCCCGCAAATCGAGGAATCGCCCCCCGGCGGCGCGCTCGGCGAGCATGTTCTCCACCGCTGCCTGCCCCACGCCCTTGATGGCGCCGAGCCCGTAGCGGATCGCCTTCGGGCCGGAGACCGTGAACATGTACTGCGACTCGTTCACGTCGGGCGGCTCGACCGCGAGCGCCATGCGGTTGCACTCGTCGATGATCGTGACGACCTTGTCGGTCTTGTCCATGTCCGAAGACAGCACCGCGGCCATGAATGCGGCCGGGTAATGCGCCTTCAACCACGCCGTCTGGTAGGACAGCACGGCGTAGGCCGCGGAGTGCGACTTGTTGAAGCCGTAGCCCGCGAATTTTTCCATCAGGTCGAAGATGTGCGCGGCGTTCGCCTCCTGCACGCCGCGCGCCATCGCGCCCTCGACGAAGATGGAGCGCTGCTTCGCCATCTCCTCGGGCTTCTTCTTGCCCATCGCGCGGCGCAGGAGATCCGCTCCGCCGAGCGTGTAGCCGGCCAGCACCTGCGCGATCTGCATGACCTGTTCCTGGTACAGGATGACGCCGTAGGTCGGCAGCAGCAGCGGCTTCAGGTCGGGGTGCAGGTAGTCGATGGCACCGGCGATGCGACCGTGCTTGCGGTTGATGAAGTCCTCGACCATGCCCGACTGCAAGGGACCGGGCCGGAACAGCGCCACCAGCGCCACGATCTCGTCGAAGCAGTCCGGCTGCAGGCGCCGGATCAGGTCCTTCATGCCGCGCGATTCGAGCTGGAACACCGCGGTCGTCTCGCAGCGCTTCAAGAGCGCATAGGTCGCCGGGTCTTCCATCGGCAGCGTCGACATGTCGAGCGGAGGCTCGCCCGCGGCGGCGCGCCCGGCGTTGATGGTCCGCACGGCCCAGTCGATGATCGTGAGCGTCCGCAGGCCGAGGAAGTCGAACTTGACCAGGCCCGCGGCCTCGACGTCGTCCTTGTCGAACTGCGTGACGACGGTCGTGCCGCCCTCTTCGCGGTAGAGCGGAGCGAAATCGGTGAGCACCGACGGCGCGATCACGACCCCGCCGGCGTGGGTGCCGGCATTCCGCACCAGGCCTTCGAGCGAGCGGGCGAGGTCGATCACCTCGCGCACCTCGTCCTCTGACTTGTAGCGCCTGCGGAGTTCCTCCTCCTTCTCGAGCGCGTCGTCGAGCGTGATGCCGAGCTCGAAGGGGATCAGCTTCGCGATGCTGTCGGCGAGCCCGTAGGAGAGGCCCAGCACGCGCGCCACGTCGCGCACCACGGCCTTCGCGGCCATGGTGCCGTAGGTGATGATCTGCGACACGCGGTCGCGCCCGTAGCGGTCCGCCACGTACTCGATGACGCGATCGCGGCCCTCCATGCAGAAGTCCACGTCGAAGTCCGGCATGGACACGCGCTCGGGATTGAGGAAGCGCTCGAACAGCAGGTCGTGGCGCAGCGGGTCGAGGTCGGTGATGCCGAGCACCCAGGCGACGAGCGAGCCAGCGCCAGAACCGCGGCCAGGGCCTACGGGGACGCCGTTCCCGCGCGCCCAGCGGATGAAGTCTGCGACGATGAGGAAGTAGCCCGCGAAGCCCATCTGGCAGATGACGTCGAGCTCGGTCGCGAGCCGGGCATCGTAAGCCTCGCGCAGGATCGCAGGCCCCTTGTCCGTGGGCTGCATCACCGCCGGCGCCGCGAGCCGCGCCGCGAGCCCCTTGCGCGACTCCTCGCGCAGGAAGTCCTCCGTGGTCTGCCCGGCAGGCACCGGGTACGCGGGCAGCGAGGCCTGGCCGAGGCGCATCTCGAGATTCAGCCGCTTGGCGATCTCCACGGAATTTTCGATGGCCTCGGGGATGTCGGCGAAGAGCTTATCCATCTCCTCGGGCGAGCGCAGGTACTGCTCCTCGCTGTAGCGCCGCGGGCGGGAAGCGTCGGCGAGCAGCGCGCCGTCGTGGATGCACACACGCGCCTCGTGCGCCTCGAAGTCGTCGCGCGCGAGGAACCTGACGTCGTTGGTCGCGACGACGGGCACGCCCTGCGCCACCGCGAGCGCGAGCGACCCGGCGATGCACTCCTCCTCGCCCGGCCGCCCGGTGCGCTGCAGCTC
>Ga0209253_10005370_pt1 | contig 11107 bp, 10 predicted proteins | sample FrelakmetBRP12BR_FD_187145 | JGI IMG/M metagenome (GOLD analysis project Ga0209253, IMG submission 187145) | Freshwater lake sediment microbial communities from the University of Notre Dame, USA, for methane emissions studies - BRP12 BR (SPAdes)... | ecosystem: Environmental > Aquatic >... | reverse complement strand
ATGGTAATCTCCTGCAGCGATCTGAGATCCTGTTTGATATCTGCCCATTCGAAGCTGTGGCCTGCCTGATCCAAGCGGCGATCCAGTTCTTTGCGCAGCACCAGAGCCAGGAAACTACAAAAAACATGGCCTCGAATCGTCTCATCCATCTGATGGTAGATGGGCCTGGTTTCCAAAATCGACCTCCTATCCCGAAAAACCTGTTCCCCCTGCCAGAGCTCTTTGCCCTTGAGAGCCACGGTCTCGGTCGGCAGATCCATATTCGTCCTCAACACCCATTTGCCATCAAAACGGGCATCTTCTGCAATCTTCCGCGAATCGATAACGATATGATCCCGGTCGATTCTCAAGTACTTGCGGTACCCCCGGTTGCCAATGAGGCCTTTGGGATCTCGCTTCAACTGCTCCGTAAGGGCCTCGATAATGGCTTGACGATCTTGCTCATCCTTCCGGGCCTCTCGGGGATTCAGGCAGATAATGTAGCGACGATCCGGAATCCATACCTCCTTAACCTTGAGGGGAGAGGGATCGTGAGCCGATTCTCCTTCCGGACGCACCTCCCGAAAGCGACCCCCACGAGAGAGGACTTTTCCCCGGATCTCTTTCAGCCGGCGCATCCGGGCTCCAAGGATATAGGGAATCTCTCTTTGCTCCAGCTCCTCCAGGGTCTCGGAACTGATCATGCCGCGATCCCCTACCACACAGAACTGACAAACCTTAAAGCGCTCCCGGATTCGATCCATGACGGGGATCAAGGCCTTCACATCGGCTGTGTTCCCCGGCCACATCTCGCAGCACAAAGGATTTCCCCCATTGTCCAGAACCGCCCCCACCACCATCTGGTTCAAATCGGACCGGTGATCCCGGGAATGCCCCTTCTCTCCAAGGGTTTTTCCCCCTTCCCCTTCCAAGTAGATCGAAGTGGTATCAAAGAAAACAAGGTCCAGGGTCGTAAAGAGGTCGCGGCGATCCAGGAACAGGGCCTCTTCTACCAAATCTTTGGTGCATCGCGGGGCAAAGGGCGTTCGGCCTTTCTGATCCGCCAACTCCTCTCCCAGGAAAGCCATGGCGCGATAGAGCTGATGCAGCGAAAGATCCTCTACGTTGAGGGGGTCTGTCCCATCCTCAACTTAGAAAACGCACGAAAGCTCTGGGAATCCTGCAAATGGAACTCCAGCTCTTCGTATGTCAAAGTCCGGTATTGTTTCAAAACGGCGCACCGCAGCACCTGCTCCGCGGTCATCCCGTCCCGACCAGTGTCCACCCGGTGGGCTTTCGAAAGATCCGTGTATACGCCTTCCAGGATCTCAGGATGAGCATCAAGAATTTCCGAGATGCCCCTCAATTCTCGGGATACTCGGTTCTTGGGCAGGTAATGCCAAAGGCTTAATTGCTCATCCCATTTTTTACGCATGATCACCTCGCGAATCCAGTATTTACAGGCGTTTTCACGCGAGGATATCAAAACTAGGCCATAAATCCAAGATAAAAATGAACCGTTTCCAAAACAAATTCAAAGATTTAGAGTTTCCGGATAGAAACCAGTTAGAATTTCCAGAAGAAAACTAAATAGGAATGACCAAGGCGGCAGAGGAGGCGCTTTCCCGGCAAAAGACCACCAGGGGGATGGTTTAAAAAATTTACTTGCACCCTTTTGCGGATGGCAAGGATTATCCCTACTTGCCCACGCCTACTTTTGTTCGTTTCGCCAAGCCCCTTCCTACCAGGGCCACGACCAGGGAGAGAAGCCAAAAGTGGCAGACGGCCAGAAGGGTCCACCCTTGACTCGAAAGAAGGGAGTAAAGAGGCTTACGTTCTGCTCCTGCATGTGTTAAAGCTAGATCGCACTGACCATAACCGGTTGACAGGAATAATGACAAGAGATATACTGAAAACCTATAAATTTGCGAAGGTGTATTGTCAGACCGCGCCTCGACTTTTATAGGTGTCTACAATAAACCTATGAGCCGCTTCCATACCACAACAATCCTATTTGTCCTCACCGCCTTGGGTGTGGTTTTAAGCCTCGAAGGCCCAATTCACTATTTCATCCTTGGGTTATTCTTGACTGCATATCTCGTCATCTTCATTCTTGGCGTATCTATCCTCAAACTTAATTTTTTCGTCAAAGCCACTTGCCGGGGTGATACAACCGCAAAGCGTGTAGCTCTGACTTTTGATGATGGGCCAGACCTGGCCGCAACGCCAAATCTCCTGAAGGTCCTGAAACGCCACGAGATCAAGGCCGCCTTCTTTCCCATAGGGACAAAAACCAGGGAGTATCCCGGAATTATCAAACAGATCGACCAGGAAGGCCATATTCTAGGGAACCATTCGTTTAGACACGCCTGGTGGACCAATTTCCTAATTTCTGGAGCGCTGGATCGAGAAATTATGATGGCTCAGAAAGCGATTGAGGCTGCTATCGGTAAGGTGCCAGCCTATTTTCGCCCTCCAATGGGCCTGACCAATCCACATCTTGGGAGAGGGCTGAAGAAACACGGACTGTCGGTGGTAGGCTGGGACGTCAGGCCTTTCGACATCAGGACCAGTACCGAGAAGGTGATAAAAAGGGTACTCAAAAAAATACGTAACGGAAGCATCATCCTCCTCCACGACACGGGACGGGCCCCCGCCGATTTAGCGCACTTAACCGACGAACTTGTGACCGAGATCAGAGCCCGGAAATACACATTTAGTGAATTGGAAGAACTCACCGGTGTCAGGGCTTATCAGATAGCTGAAGAAGTGAATATGACAGAATCCCCTATATTCATTCAATCCGGGCATGAGTCCGGGGTAGGCCGGCAGCGGGGTAGGTTCTGGCGGTTCTTGGCCCAAAAGATAGCCTCCACCACTTATGTAAGGAGAGCCATCAAGGAGCAGGTAACCTTGAATGCCTTCAAGACTTCCTCTTCTCCCAAATTCCTATTTGGCGTGGGTTTAGTCTTGCTTAGTTACGTATTAGGGTGGCCTATGGTGGGGCTGTTTAGTTTTTTATCGGCCTATTTCCAGGCCCCGGCTCTACTGATGGTGGGCCCGGCTTTTTATGGGTTCTCCCATTTGGTATGGTTGTTCGGGATGTATTTGGCCGGGCGGGATAGCATTAAATATGCCGACATCGTGCTTAGCTGGAGCCTGCGCAAGGTAGTGGAGAGGACTTTAAATCGATAAGGCGGAGGACCCTTGTGATGATAAAATGATCCGCCTGAATGCCAAGGTAAACTACGAGTTAAAGATCTATAACTTAACAATATAAATGATTTCATATGGATCGGAGGAATAATTGAGGACCTTGATTATACTGGGCCTGGCTACATATCTGGCCGCCTCAATCAACTTTTCCATCATTCTATTCAAAGTACTTGGCAAGGGCGATCCAAGAGACAATTTCAGCGGCAATGCCGGTACCGTCAACGTCACCAGGCAGCTTGGCAAACTGTGGGGTCTATTGATCCTACTGCTTGACGTGGGGCGTGCTGGAGCCATCGCCCAAGTCGGCGTTTGGCTTCTTCCTGCCACGGTAGTGCCTGTGTTAGGGTTCATCCTCGCGGTTGGGAACCAGAAGCCGCTGTTTCACGGGTTCCGAGGTGGTAAGGGGGTAGCCAGCTATCTCGGATTTACTGCTTTTATCTCCCCCGGTTTGGCCGGGGGTTCTTGCTTGGCTTGGATCTTTGCCTATGGGCTCTTCCGCCAGCCCTTTATCGGGTCTTTCTTTATGATCACGGTCTTGGGATTGGGTACAATCATCCATTACTCTTGGGCCTGGCCAGTGGTTACCGGCGCAGGTTTGACAATGGCCCTAATCGGTCAAGCCCATAAAACTAACATCGTTGCTTACGGAAAAAAATTTGGTAAAAAAAATGATGTCGGTTTTTCAATTAGATGAAAAGAGCACTTGTCATCTTCTACTCCCAAACCGGTCAGTTGAAAGAGATCGTGGATTCTGTCGCGGCTCCGCTTGGGGAAGATTTTGAACTGGTGTTTGAAGAGCTCAAACCCGTCCCTGCCTACCCGTTTCCCTGGCGGGGGATGCCGTTCTTCCAGGCTTTTCCGGAATCTGTCCAGGAGATACCTTGTGTCATGGAACCTTTCAAATTCAATCCAGATCAGGATTTCGACCTGGTCATCCTGGCTTACCAGGTATGGTACCTATCTCCCTCCATCCCTTTTACCGCATTTTTGCAGTCACCAGAGGCCAGGAAAGTCCTGAAAGGCAACCCGGTCATCACCATTCTGGGGGTCCGGAACATGTGGGTCATGGCGCAGGAAAGGGTGAAAAAACAGATCCGGGATCTAGGGGGCACGCTTGTTGGGAATATTGTTCTTGTGGACCCTTATCCAAATCTTGTGAGCGTGGTGACGATTGCGCGGTGGTTAATGAAAGGTGAGCGGAAAGGAAAAGGATGGATCGGCGGCATTTTTCCACGGGCCGGTGTACCCGAGCAAAACATTCGGGAAGCTGCGAAGTTTGGGGAGGTGATCCGGGAAGCATTCCGTGCTGGACAGTTGGATAATCTCCAGGATCAGCTCCTGGAAAGGGGCGCTGTAAAGATCAAACCCGTGCTAATGAGCATTGAGAAAAGGGGCCGGATGATGTTCGGGTTCTGGTCGAAGTTCGTACTGAAGAAGGGAGGTCATGGGGATCCTGCGCGGGAAGGCCGGTTGAAACTCTTCAAATATTATCTGTTTGGCATGATCTACCTTGTCTCTCCCATTGTTTCCCTCATCTTCTGGTTCACCCATAAGATTCTTTACAAAAAGACCTGGAGAATAATGGAATATTATTCGCATGTGGAATAATCTATATTCAAACCAGGAAAAATCAGCCCGGGAGGGACATCGTACTTTATAACCTGGAACTATTAACAGATCAATCACAGATCCGGAGAAGGGTATAGAATTCTCCCAGAACCGAAGATTGATTATCCAGTATATCGCTGCTCTGCAGCTCAATGATTTTACATGCTAACGCTTTGCTATCAATATAACGCTCCCCCGGAGCTTGGCGTTTTTTGTATGACGAACAGAATCGATTAGCGTCTTTACCAATGCCGAACGAAGTTTATATAACCCGTTTAGCGAAATTCCTGCCCAACCAGCCGGTAACCAACGACGACATGGAAAAATACCTGGGCATGGTCGATGGGAAACATTCGAAAGTCAAACGGATCATCCTGCGCAATAATCAGATCAAAACCCGCTATTATGCCCTCGACGAGAATGGCCGGTTGACGCATACCAATGCCCGGCTAACCGCCGAAGCCATCCGGGCCTTGCTCGATGACCTCTTCACCGTTGAGGACATCGAACTCCTGGCTTGCGGTACCACTTCCCCCGATCAGTTGTTACCGTCGCACGCCGCCATGGTCCATGGTGAGCTGGGCGGGAAACCTGTCGATATTATTTCACCATCGGGCGCCTGTGGCAGCGGCATGCATGCCATGAAATACGCATACCTGGCTGTCCTTTCCGGGGATAAGAGAAATGCCGTATGCGCCGGTTCGGAATTGCTCTCCATCTGGTTTCGGGCCCGTAACTTTGAAAAAGAGACGGAAAAGCTGCGCCTGCTCCATCAGCAACCCATCCTGGCTTTTGAAAAGGACTTCCTCCGCTGGATGCTTTCTGATGGAGCCGGAGCTGCCCTCTTACAGGATAAACCCAATGAAAAGGATCTTTCACTCAGGATCGACTGGATTGAAAATGTTTCCTTTGCCAATCAACTCAAAACCTGTGTGTATGCGGGGGGTGAGAAACTGGAAAACGGTGACGTCAAAGGATGGCGGGAATTCGAAGCCCATGAACTGCTGGAGCGTTCGGTATTCTCGATAAGGCAGGATGTTAGACTGCTGGACGAATACATCGTCCGCCAAAGCAACCAATTCCTGAAGGATATTGTCAGAAGGCGTAAATTCGATCTCGACAAGATCTCATTCTTTCTGCCTCACATATCCTCCGAATATTTCCGTTTCCGCATCGATGCAGACAGCCGTGACCAAGGGGTTTACATCCCGCCGGAAAAATGGTTCACCAATTTTACCCGTCTGGGTAATGTGGGCGCGGCCTCCATTTATTTCATGCTGGAAGAACTTTTCCATTCAGATAAGCTGAAAAAAGGACAACAAATCCTTTTGGGGGTTCCCGAGAGTGCCCGGTTTTCCTATGTATACGCGCTAATGACCGCCGTATGAATTCTTGGCATACTTTTGTAGACCCCTTTCCCGCGACAATGGAAAGGGGTGGAACGGGGAGAAGAATTTATACACCCAAAGAAGATAAGGTCCCTGCTTGCTAACCGGGAAGAAATAATGAGACCGATCCCCCAGCGACCTCCCAGATTCCGGGTTGATGCAGGAAATGTCTTTGGGCTGCATGGAATCTTCACAGAACCGGGACTTATTGAAAACATTACATCTTGAGCAAAAGAACACCGCATGAAAAAGCACGAAGTACCCCAAGATAATGAAGGCTTGCGCGAGGGCAAAGCGTGGGATCTGTGTTATGTGGTGGATGAAAACGGGGACTATGTAACGGTCCCCAGCTGCGGCTGGGCCCCCAAAAATGCGGCCTTATTGCAGGCATGGGATGTGATCCATGAAAAGGTGGAAGAGGCCAGACAACAGGTCTTGCAGGGCAAGCTCAGCCCGATTGCCTACTACATGGAAAAGAACATCATGGATGTGAAGCTCCTGGCAAGCTATATCGGTCTGCCCAAATGGAAGGTCCGGAGACACCTCAAGTTTCCCGGTTTTACGAAACTGGATGAGATTGTCTTGCGCCGTTATTCCGAGATCTTCAGCATTCCGGTCGAAGCATTGACGAATTTCAGAGAAAGGCCCGAGAAGAAATGAACAACAAGGATATCCAAATTCATTTTGATCACCGCCAGGCGGCCCATTGCGAGAATGGGGTTACCTCCAACCTCCTGAGGTTCTACAACATCCATCTGAGCGAAGCGATGGTTTTCGGGATCGGGTCCGGGTTGTTTTTCGCCTACATGCCCTTCATAAAGCTGAACAACCTGCCCGTGATCTCCTTCCGGCCCTGGCCGGGAATGATCTTTAACCGGATCAACCGCCGTCTGGGGATCAGCATTCAGCGTTATAAATTCAAAGACCCCAGGGAATCCATGGAAGCGTTGGATAAAAACCTGGAGAAGAGCATTCCCACGGGGTGCCTGGTAGGGATATACCATCTGACCTATTTTCCCAAAGCCTACCGGTTTCATTTCAATGGCCACAATATCGTGGTCATGGGCCGGGAGAACGGAGAATACCTCATCAGTGACCCGATCATGGAAGACATCGAGAAGCTGAGCTATAATGACCTGATGCGGGTGCGCTTTGCAAAAGGCACCTATCCGCCGAAAGGACGTATGTATTTCATAACGGAAATTCCCTCATCCTATGATCTAAAAAAAGCCATAGTCCTCGGCATCCGGCAGACCAGCCAGGATATGCTCCGGATTCCTATCCCGTTGTTCGGGGTCAAAGGTATCCGTTACCTGGCGCGCAGGATGCGGAAATGGCCCAAAACATTGGGACCGAAAAAAGCTTGCCTTTACCTTGGGCAGATTATCCGCATGCTGGAAGAGATCGGCACGGGCGGTGCCGGTTTCCGTTTCATATATGCCGCTTTCCTGCGGGAGGCGGCCAAAGAATTAAACCAGCTCTGGCTGAACGATATATCAAAAGAAATGACGGAAGACGGTGACCGATGGCGTGAATTCGCCATCATCGCCGGACGAATTTTTAAGGACCGGTGCGGACTGGACGAATCATACAGCGCCGCGGCCGATGTCCTCATGGATACCGCCAGCCGGGAAGAACACATCTTCCAAAAACTCAGCAAAATCACGCTGGATTGATGCCGGAAAAAACGATTATAACAATGGAAAACCTTTCAAAAACCTACAAGGGTTCTACCGAACCGGCTTTAGACAGCATTTGTATCCGTATACCGGAGAAGGAGATTTTCGGCCTGCTTGGCCCGAATGGGGCCGGAAAAACAACCACGATCCACATCCTCTGCGGTTTGCTCCAGCCGACTTCCGGTGAAGCCACCATCGATGGTTTGAACGTCAATAGACACTTGGTTCAGATCCGACGCATCATTGGGGTGGTGCCGCAGGAAATAGCCTTATACCCTACCCTCACAGCATGGGAAACCCTGCAATTCATCGGTAATATGTACGGGTTGAAGGGCATGGCCCTCCGGCAGCGGATCGAAGAATGCCTGGACATGCTGGGTCTGCTGAAATTTGCCGGAAGAAAGATAAAGACCTATTCCGGAGGGATGAAACGACGGATCAACCTGATCGCAGGAATATTGCATAAACCCCGGATCTTGTTTCTGGATGAACCCACGGTTGGGATCGATGTGCAGTCGAGGACTGTCATCCTTGACTATCTCAAAGAGTTGAACAAGTCCGGTACAACGGTCATTTACACTTCCCATTACCTGGAGGAAGCGGAGAACTTCTGTACCCAGATCGCCATTCTCGACTACGGCAGGATCATAGCCGAAGGCCGGCCAAGGGAGTTGATCGCCAACAAACCGGAATACAGCGATCTGGAAAGCATTTTTTTACATTTAACTGGAAGACATTTGAGGGACAATTGATGTTTCGGCTCCTGGCGTCTATACGGAAGGAACTTTTGCTGCTGGTCCGTGACCGGGCCGGATTGGCCATATTGTTCCTGATGCCGATGGTGCTGATTCTGGTCATGACGCTGATCCAGGACGTTTCCTTCCGCAAGCTGGACGAAACCCGGTTGTCCATCCTGTTCCTGGACGAAGACAGGGATTCGCTGGGGATTACTGTCAGAAAAGGGCTGGAAGAATCCGGGTTTTTTCAGGCCATAACGGCAATTGACGGTACGCCCCTTACTGAGGAAAAGGTCTTTCAGCAGGTAGCCCAGGGCAATTACCAGATCGGCATCGTCATTCGTAAGGAAATGTCGGAGATCATCCGCATCAGGGCAAGACAATTGATCCGGAGAGCCCTTTCCGAAGGAGACTCCACCATGCTTTCGGCCATCCATAAAGCACAGGACAGCGCCAGGATCATTCTGTATTTTGACCCGGTCATCAAAAGTTCGTTCAAGCAATCCATCCGGAATGCGCTCGAGAATTTCACCACCCGGATCGAAGCGAAGATTACCTTCCAGGTTTTTGCAGAAGAGCTTTCCGCTTTTCTGCCGGAAGGCCGGCAACTATTACTGGAACACAGGAACGGTGTAAACTTCGAGGAGATTTATGCTACCAATCAATACAACGAAATCGTCCCTAACTCCGTCCAGCACAACGTTCCGGCCTGGACGGTCTTTGCCATGTTTTTCATCGTGATCCCGCTGACGGGAAATCTCATCAAGGAACGGGAGAGCGGGACCGCGTTGCGGCTGCGCGTCATGCCTGGATCGTACATTCATGTGCTTTCTTCCAAGATCCTGGTATACCTCGTGGTAGGTCTCATCCAATTCCTCCTGATGATGCTGGTGGGAATAACGATCCTTCCCATGTTCGGGCTGCCGGCATTGGATCCCGGGCCCCAGAAGCTGGCGCTCATCATCCTGGCCGCGTCAACGGCCATTGCAGCAACAGGATATGGAGTCATGCTGGGAACCATTGCCACAACGCAAGAACAAGCTGCTTCTTTCGGCTCCGTTTCTGTTGTCATCCTGGCAGCTATCGGTGGCGTCTGGGTACCGGTGTTCATGATGCCCGGCATTATGCAGATGCTGAGCAGGATCTCTCCCCTGAACTGGGGTCTGGAAGGGTTTTATGATGTTTTCCTGAGGGGTGGCGGGATGGTGGAGGTTTTACCTTATGTGGCGCTATTACTTGGATTTTTTATCATTACGATGTCGATTGCTTTTTTTTACAATAAATTTAAAGCTGTTAGCTATTAGCTTGAGGCTGTCAACTTTGCTATGCAGGCGCTAACAGATAAAACCGAATAACCCACAGCCTCTTAAATGAAGACCTCTGAGAAAGAATAACCATGAATTCACTTTTGAGGTTCCGGTGCGTTTCAACGAAGTCGATTCGATGCGGATCTTTCGGCATGTTCATTACATGAAGTACATGGAAGACGGACGGGAAGATTTCGGTTGGGATTGGCGGCTCAGCTATCTCGGCAATTGGGCACAGGGATACATGGTGCCTGGCGTAAAGCTGCTCCTTACTTTGAAGGAGCCGTTGAGATACGGAGATAAGGCGCTGGTTGAAATCCGTTTTACCGACAGCGATGCAGCCAAATGGATCTCTTCCTTTTAAAATATACCGAGCTTCCGCTCCGGAGCTGGTGGCTACAGGAGAAAGCATGCAGGTCTTCTTGGATATGAAATGCGAGGTGGTCCCGATCCTGCCTGCAATTTTTTAAAAATGGAAGAAAATATAGGGTCTTCGGAATAAATATTAATTTGCCCATCTTTTGACAGCTTATGGTGGATGTCTTTACAGGAGCCGGTAATACCATCACATCCCTTGGCTTTTCCACGGCCAGGCATGTTGAGCAAATCAAGGCAGGTCAAACCGGCATCCGCATATATCCGGGCGGGAATCTCTACCCCACCCCTGTTCCGTTGTCTTCCGTTGATAATCGACAACTACGGGATATTTTCGGACAATATCTTGGGGAGACGCAGCCGGGTCTTCATCCGGGTTCGTTCACCCGTCTTGAAATGCTGCACATTCTAGGGATTTCAGATGTATTGAAAAGGTCCGGCGTGAACATCAAGGATCCTCGAACCCTCCTCATCCTGTCGACCACCAAGGGCAATATTGACCTGCTGGAAAAAGACCGGGATCCGATAATTGAGCCAAACCGGATTTATTTGTGGAAATTGGCTGAATTTCTGCAGCATTTCTTTGGCAACCCAAACAAGCCTCCGGTGGTGTCGAATGGGTGCGTCTCCGGCGTGATGGCAATGCTCATCGGTTCCCGGCTTATCCAGGCCAGCCGGTATGATCACGTCATTGCGACGGGGGGCGACCTTTTGACTGAATTCGTGGTGTCGGGCTTCCAATCGTTTCAGGCCCTCAGCGCCCGCCCTTGTAAACCTTTTGATGCGGCCAGAGACGGGCTGTCGCTCGGCGAAGGCTG
>Ga0209253_10005369_pt1 | contig 11107 bp, 8 predicted proteins | sample FrelakmetBRP12BR_FD_187145 | JGI IMG/M metagenome (GOLD analysis project Ga0209253, IMG submission 187145) | Freshwater lake sediment microbial communities from the University of Notre Dame, USA, for methane emissions studies - BRP12 BR (SPAdes)... | ecosystem: Environmental > Aquatic >... | reverse complement strand
CTGGATCTTTATCCAATAGCGGTAACGACATGAAGCTGGCTAGACTTCAGACCACAACATATTGGGGCTTGCCACACTGAAGCCTGAAGCGGCATTATTTTAGATATTACCAAGAATCTAAAATAATAATAAATGGGGGGGGGATATGCCCTTGTCAGGGAATCTGCTCATCACAATATTAATCAAACCTGTCTGCAGTCCCGAGAGAGATCCAAGGATATTAGGAAGTCCTATCTGGACGCTATGGATGTGATTTGCTAAATTTCCCAGGAAAGCTATCTGCAATCCATTTATATTTTCTGTGCCATTCATAATATTGGCTATTTGGAGGCCATTGATATTCCCCTTCCGAGATTCCCTCCAAATCCGAGTTGGATGCCGTTAATTTCAGCACTATTTGTAAAATGTACAGCCGCCGCTTGAATTCCAGTACCAGTTACCTTCGGATTAAGAGGCCACTCAGTGAGGAACGTTATTTGTACTCTTCGCTGCTTTTGATGTCAGCTCATATACTTCATAATGCCTATAGATTCGCTCTGTATGAGCAAGGTTACGCATTGCAATGTTGTCGCTGCGCATCGTGGAAAAGATAAACTGTGAAATGTTCTTCTCGCAGGAAACATTATGAAGCAAATAGAGCAGCGCCTTACCGATGCCATAGCCGCGTGCACTCGGCAAAATGCCAATCGTTTTTATAATCAGTCGTTTTGAGTGCCCGGAATAATAGTCAGGAATAGCAAAACAGAACCCGATGGGCAGGGCTTCATGGTTCTTAGCAAGATAGATAAAATCACCATCTAGTACCTTGAGAATTCCGTTGAACGAGTAGCTAAATTCATCCAATTCGATTGGCACGAAGCTCCAGGTATCCGAGAATATCTCACGGGTGAGCTCATGGAGGACCTTCACAATGAGTGACGCGCCCGCCTCTTTCATTGATTCAAACGTTAGGCCGGCTTGCTTGAGCCGGCGATAATCAGCTTCATATGCTTGGTAGCCGCTCTCGCTGATTTCCTCAATAGTGCTCACATTACACTGGGCCACATCAAATCCGAACCCCTTCCATAGTTCACGATAATAGCTGCGAGTATAGGGTTCTATGAAGAAAGGCGGCTGTTCTTCGGGATAGGAAACGCGAAAGTTCCTCCACGTCGTAAAGTTGACAGGTCCGCGAATGATGGTCTTTCCATGGGAGATAAGATACTCCTGAGCCTTGTGAAAGACTGCCTTCGCACTATCTATGTCATCCACGCACTCGAAGTGCCCGAACAATCCGATATTCTCGGGAAGGCGTCGGTCCATGATCGCAGAGAGGTGGGCAAGGGGCCGTTTACCGTCCAGCAGGAGGAAGCTGGAAAACCTGCCGTGTTGGTGAAATGGGTTGGAGCGGTCGAAATTCTGTTCTGCTTCGAGGATCTTCGACTCTACAACGCGCGGATATCCAGCGTAGAGCGTACGTACAAGCTCTCCATAGGAATCCAGATGCATTCTCTCATGATCGTATTGTATTACCTGCATGGTTGGCGCGACCTGCCATTCTTAGTCCATACCCCTTTGCAGTATGGTTATCCTGCCATTGGCACCATCCAGCCGCACAGTATCACCCGAGCGTAATTTCTGAGTTACGTCCTTTACCCCTACGACTGTGGGAATCCCCATCTCTCTTGCTACGATAGCAGAATGAGAAAGCATGCTGCCTTTTTCTATGATAAGGCCGCTCACGGACGGAAAGAGCACGACCCACCCGGGATCGGTCTGCTTTGCGACCATGATGTCGCCATTCAACCGCAAACTGCTGTCCGGCTTGATGACGACCTTCACCATTCTCTCCACAATGCCTTGGCAACATCCAAGGCCCTCCAGTACCGTCTCATCTGTTCCGACGGGGCCTTTTTTGGCGAATATATCGCTGTTCAGGTACACCTCTCCCCGTGTCTCGATATGGTCCTCGGGGCTCATCTCCTGATATGTCTTGAATTCTTGCTTGCGCATTTCAGACAATTTTTTTAAACCGGGAAAAGTCGACGTGCCCTCGATGAACGACCTGATCTCGCCCAGTTCCAGATAGAAAATATCTTCAGGATCTCCAAGAACTCCTCTTGCATGCCAATTCCTTCCGATCGCCCGCATCATGCTGCGCATCAGGCTATACGCCTCGGCTCGGGCAAATCGCTGATTCTCACGGTTCTTTATCGCATTACGTGCGTTCTTCAGCACCCAGCGATACAACGCCAGCTTGAAAGGATATATCAATGGGTATCCTGCCTTAATTCTGGTTTTCAGCAGGCCTTCGGCCGAACGGCGGATGCTTTGTTCGCGCCTCTTCTGTAAATCAATATCAGGAACGCCGGTGCGAAGATAGTTCTGTATAACGGAAACGCAAAAGACCGGATTGTCCTTTATGGGGATCGACTCGAGCTTCATTTCATCCATCGAGCGGACGCCATATTCCTCCAGGTATCTCTCGAATGTCCTCCGTATAACCGTATATGACCTGTCGTTTCTCAGCTTTACGAGCGCCTCCTCGGGAGAACACGCCAGAATACCCGACCGTAGCTCTTCTCTGGCCTCGATCTCTTTTGCTATCAATGCCAGATCGGTCGTCACGTTCGTGCTGCGGATCCCCCCCTCCCCGCAGAGCAGGTCGTTCTGCAGAGAGCCGTCCTCGTCGAGCTTCCATTTCACGGTGAGCCGTTTCAGTAGCCCATAAAAAATCATTGCCTCAAAGTCGTTTATAATCGGTGCTTTCCACTTCCAAAGAACTTTCTCCTCCAGGGTACGATAGATCCCGATTATCTGGGATGGCGTAAGCTTATCGAAATCTATCTTCGCATACTCCGAGTAAATTTTCCTGAAGTTTGCGTGGAATTCCGAAACGCGCCTTTGAAGGGTTATATGAGCAGCAAGCGTTTTCGCGCCCACCTTCAGAAGTTTCGGCAGCTCGATCATATATTTCTTCCACGTCGACTGCGGCGATTCTTCGAACGATACCTCCTTGATGACCTGCAGTCCCATCATCTGCTCCATGAACTTCTTGTTATAGGAAAAACCCGGCATCAGCGATACAAGGCGGTACCAGTTAATGAGGTTGTAATATACTCTTCCTTGGATGAGCCCCAGCATGTTCTCAAAGACATGCCTGTTCCTGAATATCGTCTTTTTATCAACACCGATGACCTCGCAGAATTGCACATAGACCGCGTAATAGGCGCCCTTGATGAAGGAAAACGTAAGCGGAGTGGTGACCCCGGAATAGCTTTCAACGATATTCGAGTTGTCCCAGATCGTGAAACTTCCCGTATCCTGCTCGGTATAGTCCGGTAGCGTGGTAATAGGCCGTGCCTGTAGCAGATACAAGACGTCGCCTTCCAGTGCGAATTCAATGTCCATTGGCCTGTTCATGAGGCCCTGCACCTTTATCGCCAGGCCATGTAATTCCTTTAACTGAAAAGCGGTCATACTCGGCATACTTTGTCTTTCGGTTCGGACCGGCCTGGTCTCGGTTCCTCCTGGAGAGCCCTGGTTGACAGCTTTTTGCTTCACGGCAATGGTACTTTTCACGACCTTTCCGCCTGTATCAAGAATAAAAGTATCGGCTTCTAGGGTGCCGGCAACAAGGCCCTCCCCCAATCCCCAGGTGCTGTTTACGAGCATCTCATGCCTGTTCCCTGTCAGCGGATTGGCTGTGAAGGCCACCCCTGATACATCCGCAGCTACCATCTGCTGAGCGATAACTGCGATCTGGGGAGACCACGGGTCTATGTTGTTCTTGCGCCTGTAGTAAACAGCCCTGTCATTGAAGAGAGATGCCCAGCAGCTGCGAACAGCATCATGAAAAGCCTCTTCGCTCCTGATGTTCAGGAACGAATCCATCTGCCCGGCGAATGAAAGAGTTTCGCTGTCTTCATCGGCCGCCGAGGACCTAACGGCTACGGGCCTCAGGCCCTTTTCGGAAAGATCCATCCACAGCTCGCTCAAAAGCCCGCGTTCTTCTTCGGTCAACTCTATGTTCGCCACCCGCGACCTCAAGCTGCGTGCTTTTTCATCATCACTCAGGGATCCGGAAGCCAATCGCCCGATCTCTTTATCCCGGACGTAGACGCGACTGAACAGGACCGTAGTGAGCACACCCCATCGAGGAACGTTCAAGCCAAAAACCTGGAGCTGATGAAGCCCTGCCGCCTTTCCCCCTGCAAGGCGCATCAGTTCCGCGGTTTGCAGGTGAGGTTCATGGCCCCAGATGATGAGTTTCTCGGCATACATTGTATCTGCCCCTATCTTGACTGGATACCCAGAGCGATTATCAAAGTATAAATGAATATAAATAGCGCACTCATCCACCTGAAGATCTTTGCCCAGAAAGCATTGTTAGCGAGGGCGTAACAAAGGGATATCAAGAGCGAGATTCCGAGCAAGATCGTCATCAGGACGGTAAATATGACACTCGAACCAAAGACGCGTCCAAGCCAGAGAGCCATCACAATGGCGGATGCCGCCATGGCAGCCACGCTTCCCGCAGCGCCAAACGGGCCCAGCCTCCTTGAATACGACTCGACCTGTTCTTTTTCCTCTTCTTTGCCGAAGGTCTTTCTGCCGAACTCGTAGATGTTGAATATCATCATGTTCGCAACAAGGAACATCGCGTATTCCCGTTCCACCTGCCAGAAATGATGCCCCGTTACAGCGGAGTAGATAAAGAGGGACATCCAGCTCGATATGACGGTGTGCGTGAACGCATAGGTGGCGAGTCTTGGGACAAGCCACTCTCGGACAAAGAACTCTTTATACATAAGGAGTGAATACCCTATGACGATGCCGCAAGCCACAAGGGAAGGCAGGCCCATGAAAAACGCGACCGCGAGCTCGGCCAGGATAACGGCAAAAGCCGTCCATTTGGCCTCAATAATGGAGATCGCCCCCCTTGGCAGTGGTCTGTCGGGATGGATGACCAGGTCCTTTTCATAATCCTTTATCTCATCGAATATCCTAAGATGCAAAAAGACCATGAATATGACCGCGATACCCGCTATTTCTCCACGCATCTGTGCGGTCCGTCCGGCAGAGAGAAACGCTACGGCCGCATTCGCTGTGAAGTATGAGATGATCATCGGGACGAACTGCACGGGGGTGAACCGTTCCTTCATGAAGCCATACCATCGCAAAACATACCCCTCTTCGGGAATTGAGTTTTTTGTTGTCATTTGAGCATTTCCTTGAGCTTGATATAGTCCACCTTGCTCCGATGGCGGGGATCCATGGGGATCGAGGTCACGATCCTGACATCATCGATGGGAATATTATGGTCCGCTAACGTGCGTTGTATCTCTCCAACAAATGTTTTCCGGTCCTCTGGAGAATATCCATCCGTGAGCGAAATGACCGCACACGCTTTTTCTCCGAACTCATTGTCCTTTAAACCAATAAAGGCGGCCTGCCGCACGAACTCCAGCTCTCCAAGCAGCATTTCCGGACGATAGGAATACAGAGTGACGTGCTTTCTCTCTATCACATTATGAACCCTGCCGACGATCCAGAGCCTATTCTTGTCATCGACAAACCCAAGGTCCCCCGTCCGATGCCACACCTTTCCATCAAGTCCTTGTATCTTGTTCATTTTCGTGGCTTGGATATCATTACAATATTCGCCGCAGACATGTGGCCCGCAAACGATCAGTTCCCCGATATCGTATTCAGGGACTTCCCATTCTCTCCACCCTCCGGCCCCTAACTCTACGGCGCCCTTATGCTTCTTGATGAACTTATACTGCAAGTCTTTATTGATATATCCGACAAGGAGGCCCTCCCTGTTGGAATCGTGGGCCAGATATTCATTATCGTTGACATGTGCGACGGGCTCTGCCTCCGTAGAACCGTACAGCACGATAATTGCGGCTGACGGAACTGACGTCCTGAAGGTCCTGACCATCCGCTTCGTGACCGGCGCCCCTCCCGTGACCACCCTCGCGAGCGTCGGAAGTACAACACCATTCTTTTTGATATGGTCGGCCAGCTGGACAAGGAAAGAGGGCGAGAAGGTGCATGTGGTGACACCGCAGGAAGCGATTTGATTTGCCAAGACGGATGCATCTTTTTCATCGGGGGCTGTGGGACTAATCGCCGGGATGATCGTTGTGACACCCGACGCAAGGCTGTTCAGCAGAAATATTGGAAAGGTGGTCAGCTCGATATCGTCCTGCCTTAAGGGCAGGACCTCTGTTAACGCCCTGTGTTGCGCTGCAAGGTGCCGGTGCGTCCGGATGACCCCCTTGGGTTTTGCCGTGCTCCCCGTAGTGAATGTTATCAATGCTGCCGCATTCCCCTCTACTGCTTCGACAGCAGCCCCTTGGGATGCGTCAAGATCGGCCAGAGCGATTTCCCGACCTCTCCGTTGTACACCGGCCACGATCTTGAGTGGAATGGCATCAATGTATGGCAGCCCACAAAGGACATGATAGGCCTCCACGTCGATGATCATTGCTTTCGGTTTTGTTGTCATTGCGCAGGAATCTATCTGCTCTTTGGTGGCCCAGGGATCTACAAAGACGGCGATAGCGCCGATGCGTACGATGCTGAACATTGCCAGATACAGTTCCAGGCCCGCACGCAGGAAGATCATGACCCTGTCGCCCTGGACCAATCCATTATCCTTCAGACCCTTCGCCATGCGAGAGACCTTTTCCGACAACTCTCTATAGGTGATGCCGACATGATCTAACCTCCGGACACCGTCCCATGTATCAAGGTGCTCTTTGGGCACCCACCTCAGCGCGACCTTCGCAGGATAGAGCGTAGCACATGCCTCAAGGATGGAGATCAGGTTGTTCCCGATATGCGCGCCGTCCATGAGTCCTATCGATTGGCGTTCAACGAACATCTTATTCTCCTGACAAAAGAAGCTGCGCAAAGAATACCACTACGGCTGCAATCGCTGAACTAACAGCCCGCATTTTCTGCCTCAGCACGCCATACTGAGGAAGATTATATTTCGCAGCCAGACGCTCATAGACATACAGCGATATGCAGGCGCTAACCGCGATGATTCCGATGGATGACAGTTCTGATCTCTGCCAATAGAGGAGGACCGGGACCACGGCAATGAAGATCGTGGATGCTGCCGCGCATATTAACACCCGAATGGCACTATTGGCCCTCATGGCCATCAGGATCCGGGCCTGATTATCTTTCGTAATCGTAACAAAGTAATTGGCTGATACTGCTATCTGGCCGACAATCGACGCAACATATGGCAGGTATAAGGTATCTTGATCATTGATCGTATTCGCCGCAAATAATATTATCAAGGGAACAAGTGCCGTGTAGAGTAGCGCCATGAGCTGATACGTGCGGACATCCTTGGCGACCTTTTGCATAAAATAGTTCGCCAGCAAATACAATAGCAGCAGCGCCAGCAATCCCGGCAAATCCCAATAAAAACCACCGAGAGCCAAGGCCACGTAATTCAGCAGGACCAATCCAATCAGGCTGCTAGTCTCGAACAGTCTGCTCTTCATGGTTATCGGAATCGTAGCCGTGATCATGACCAGCAGCGTCAAGAGGTCCTCGACATTCAGGGCCAGTGTGTGTGACGACATCTTCTTGACTAGATAATAGGTCCCATACGGGACAAAAATGTTGTCGCTCCCCTTCGTGGATATAGCCTCAAGTCCGGTCACGAGCAGCGCGATGATAAGAGCGATGATGACGGAGTTTGCTCTGTCGATAGAGCTCATAAGGAGCAATGGTAAGTGAACGCAGAGGAACGTGATAAAAAAGAATACGACCGACCCCTCCAGGCTCTTGCTCGAGTCCTCTATCTTGAATTTGTATGACCCGTATCGTTCTCCCAAGAGTGCCGCAAAGGTATCGGAAATGGTCATGACCAATATTGCAATAAAATAGGAGATTGGCGACCTCTCGTGGCCGAGGATATAGATGATGCACACGGCTATCAGAAAATACAATTCACCATAGGATTGCCTTTCAATATCAAGGACCGATCGGAGCAAGTTCAGGCGCCTTGCGAGGACAAAAACGACAGAAAAAATCATCGCGATAAGCAGCACGACCCAGTTCGACTCAAATACATAGGGGAATGACAGCACGGTAATGCCGCTGAGAAAATGCGAAAATTTACGTGCGAGTTCCGGAATCCCCGGCGCGGCCCTGCGCACGCCCTCCCCCATGAGCAGTATCAGTGCAAAGATACCGCAATATCCAAGGGCATAGAGCGCGTCAGACCATATCCAGGTCATATTGCCTCCTCCACCCTAAGGGCCTTGTAAAAAAAAGCCTTATCCTTCCGGAACAGCTCATCGGCTATATCTTCCAGCGATCCGAGGCGGTCTTTAATGGTCACGGGCGGTCTTCTCTCTGCAAGCATGTTCCAATAAACTATCCGCGCGCCGCTTTGCGAGGATTCGAGGATCTCGCATAGCTCTGATACATATTGGTCATAGCTCATGTATTCGAAGATGTCTGACAGGTTGAATCCGTCGAACTTGAGCCCGCCATTTGCCCGAATTGCTTCTATCACGGTGCCTTTGTAAAGTACGAGGCTCTTGAGATTGTTCCTGATGGCGTCAAAGTTTGCTACCTGCAGATAATATGGCAAGCTATTCTCAAAGTTCCCGGTCAGGATGTATTCAAGATAGGGGTTATCGTGCGTAGAGAGGGCCGTAAGGGCATATTCGACGCGGCTTAATATTCTTTTTGCCACATTTCCCTCGACATACCGGAAGAGCTCCGGGTCCCGCCCCAGTCGTCCCATAAGGGCCCGGCTGAAAAACACCTTAAAGACAGCCCTCCAGCGCCAGGTGTTCCACCGGTCCTCATAGAAAGCAATACGGGCAGATGCATCCTTCTTCCTCATCAACTCGAGTACGGTACTTCTCCCGTGGATAAGGGGCATGACCCATTTTCTGAATATCCTGAAATATTCCTCAAACTTTCCGACATGGACGACCCCTCTTGCCACAAAGTCAGGATGCGCATCCCAGAATGTGCGCGCATCTGCAGATAACGCCCTATAAATGACTTTATACATGCCGAGTCTGTTCGGCTCCTCGCGCACCCCCAAGAATCGGAGCATTTTTTCGTACGGGAATTCGGCAAAAGCCGCAACCCGCAGTTCGAGACATGCCAGCTGGGCTGAGCTCAGATCTGCCGCTATCACCAGAGAAGGTTTCCGGCTGAGAATGCCCAGCGTATTATCACCAGCAGAGGATACGGAAAGATAAATGCCGCCTTCCTTCACAGCAAGGGCGGGCAGAAGAATATCTGCATCCTCCCAGCAATTTGCATAACGCACGATATCGAAGTTGGTTCTCTCCTCAATGCCTGCGTTCCTGCGCCATTGAAGGGAATTATGTTCTTTTCTTTTTCCGTCCATATCTGATATGAGCCTGCGTGAACTGCCCAGCCGCAAGGGCACCCATGATCGAGATTTCCCCTGCTAGAACGGTAGCAGCGCAGATCTCGGCAAATTTGCGTGCCGTACCCTCGCCCTTGCAGCCCAACATCCTCAGACACTCCCTCTGGGTAGGCAGATCCGTTCCCCCGCCGACGGTACCTACAATCAAGTTCGGCAATGTGACAGAAATGTACAGGTCGCCATTTTCGACGATGTCCACACGGGTCATCCCCACGGAAGCTTCAGAGACACAGGCTGCATCCTGACCGCACGCAATAAAAAGGGCTGCCAGACCATTGGCGTAATGTCCCTGGACGCCTATTGAACCACTTTGCACGCCTCCTACAAATGACATCTTCCAATACTCCATGATCATCTCCGGAGTTGTATGAAGATGCTTTGAAACGATACTCGGAGAGATCGCCACTTCCGCGCTAACCTTTTTCCCCCTCACAAAAACATATGACATTGCCGTTGCCTTCTTGTCGCCCGACATGTTGCTTTCAATGAACCAGTGCTTCGGCTTTATAGGGCAATCCGCGACTATGTTCTGACAAAGAACATCCGTGGCAATAGTGACCATGTTCTGTCCAGCAGCATCGCCAGTTGTATATTCGAAGTTGAGATATACATGATTGCCTTCCAGGGTAACCTTGAGGTCCTGGAGTTGACCATGCCTCGTGATAGTTTTGACCTTTATCTTGAGGTCCTCGAACCGATTAACGACCCACACAATGAATTTCCCCGCTTCTATCATGTTGTCGAATATGAATCCGGGGGCACGAGATACCCTCTCGGTCATACACAGTACCCTTGCACCGCCGCTGAGACTTATGACCCGGGCCCCTCGGTTATGGGAAGCCACAAGGGCCCCTTCCGTTGTTGCCATCGGTACATAATAATCGCCATGTGCATTGGTGCCGTTTATCCTCAATGGTCCGATGATGCCTATCGGCATTTGCGCCATACCCACATAACTTTCGATGTTTCCGTCTAAAATGCTGATATCTTCGATAGAATTTTTCCCGCTCACATATTCGAGAGCTATTCCCTGGCGTTCAAGTATCGCAAGCCGCGTCTGTTGAGCTTCCTTGTTCACGAGATTTTCATGCGGCAGGCAGGGAGGCAAGGGCACTTCTTCAGGAAGCCGTGTCTGTAGCTGTTTCGCCACATCTTCCACAACCCGTCCTTGCAGAATCGCTTCAATGACTGTCTGCGATATGCTCCGCGGGACCGGCATTGTTAACCTCCTCTCAATAGTGCTTCATTGCGTCATAATTCTAAAGGTCATAGATCTAAGGAATACGCATCCGAATAAATCCAAGAAACCGTTTCTGCAATCTCTTCCGGCTTATCCACCCTTCCGATGGGCTCCAACTCTATCATATGTTATCTTATCTTATCATACTCCTGAAAGAACACAGGCAGATAAGCCAATCTGTCACGACTTGCAGCGTGACCTGATTTAATATACCCCCCAAAAGTATTCCACACCTGTGCATGCTTGAAAACAAGAAAAGAGCTAAACCTTTTAAGGACTTAGCTCTGGTCTCCGCTTGTGTTCAATGGAGACTTTAGGAGAAAATAAAATTTTACTTAAATATCAAATAGATATGGTGGAGGCGGCGGGAATTGAACCCGCATGGAGGCTTGAAATTACAGAGGAATTACGCTTATCAGGCACGAAACCGGCACGAG
>Ga0209253_10005368_pt1 | contig 11108 bp, 13 predicted proteins | sample FrelakmetBRP12BR_FD_187145 | JGI IMG/M metagenome (GOLD analysis project Ga0209253, IMG submission 187145) | Freshwater lake sediment microbial communities from the University of Notre Dame, USA, for methane emissions studies - BRP12 BR (SPAdes)... | ecosystem: Environmental > Aquatic >... | reverse complement strand
GAGCACCGCAACGGGAGGAGCGTGCGGTTCAATTGGATTCAACGCCGGACAACTCACCAGGAGCGACGATTACATGAAGGCCAGGTTGATGACCTTGCCTGATTTTTCGAGAGGTGGTGCATGGCCGTCGTCAGTTCGTACCGTAAGGCGTTCTCTTAAGTGAGATAACGAACGAGACCCTCACCATTAATTGCGAGCTTTCTCTCCGGAGGGAGTGCACATTAATGGGACCGCTGGCGCTAAGTCAGAGGAAGGAGAGGTCAACGGTAGGTCCGTATGCCCCGAATCTCCTGGGCTACACGCGCGCTACAAAGGTTGGGACAATGGGCTCCGACATCGAAAGGTGAAGGCAATCCCGAAACCCAATCGTAGTTCGGATTGAGGGCTGTAACTCGCCCTCATGAAGCTGGATTCCGTAGTAATCGCTTGTCAACATCAAGCGGTGAATATGCCCCTGCTCCTTGCACACACCGCCCGTCAAGCCACCCGAGTTGGGTCTCAGTAAGGACATCTCTGATTGGGGTTTTCGAACTGAGATTTAGCAAGGAGGGCTAAGTCGTAACAAGGTATCTGTAGGGGAACCTGCAGATGGATCACCTCCTACGTAAACGCAAGGGGAAGGCCTCGTGCCTTCCCCCCCAATTCCCGGCAGCACACCAAGCACCAAAATGCATCGAGCGTCATTCGCATTTCTTTTCAGATCAATACGTCATGAACAAACGCTGCATCGATGACCGATCTCATCATACCGGTTTGATCTTGCTGACAACCATCCAATGGCAGAAGACCGAGTTCTTGCATTCTAGTCTGGTAATCTTCACATCGCTGCTCGGATCGATCGTTTGGCAAATGCCCTTGAGGACTGAATGCAAGAGGTGGCAGGTAAGGCCGCCCGAATGGACGAAGGGGCAGCTGGATAGAACCTTCCCCGTGCTGCTCTCTCCTGTGACGATCATTTCACCCTTCTGATGAAGGACGGTATTGAAGGTGTCGATCGCTTCCACGACCGCCTGATGCCCGCCTTTCGAACCCAATCCTTGTATCTCGAGCAATCGGGGAGCGATGCTCTCGCCGATGCGGCGGAATCGGGTAGCGAGCACGAACTCGGTTTTCTCCTCTCCCAGGGCGTCGAGCATCGCGGTCAGGACCAGGGTCCAGTTCTCGGTAAGGAATCGCATGGCCAATGCCCGCATCATGCTCTCCGGCAGCTCCGCTGGCAGCATGGAAGCCGTGCTCTCGCTCTTGCACACCTTTTCGTATTTGTCCTCTTTGGAATGAATCACCCAGCGACAGGTGGGCTGCCCCCCGATAATGGTTTGAATAATCCTGATGTCGAGGTGAGGGGCCTTCACCAAACAGGCGCCTCGGGCTATTTCCTCATGAAAGGAGCAGATGATGCCGGGAGAATCGATTACTGGACAGAAGACGATTTCGCCGCAGGCGCCTTTGCTCTTTATTTCAACGTTGCTGTACCTCATTCCGATAGAGCCATTGCTCACCATCAAAATGCGTAAGAGGTCAAGAAGGGGGTTATGTTCATCGATTTCGGGATTTCCAAGCTCCAGAGCCACGGACATACCGTAGGGCCGGAGGTAGGGCCGCGTGGTCTGGTAAGCTTTGGTTTCTCCGGCGGCGTCCACAAAGCCTTTGATTGTTGTCAGCCAGAAATCGGTAAGTAGCTGTACCGCCAGCTCGTCCATCTCCTTTCTTATGGGCTTGATCGAGCTGGTCATCTCCTCCCTCCACTCCTCATAAAGAATTATGCGCTTCGATGTCCAGTACTGTTTGGTATTACGAGCGATATATCCTTTTCTTCGTTCCAGATTTCATTGATAAATAGGTCGTGTTCGATTTTCCCACTCAATATAGAGCTATGATTCCGGGTTTTACAAAATGGTGTTTAGGGTTGGGAAATCATAAATATGGCCAAACGAATCTCCCACTCCCGTGGCTACGATGAAATTTATTTTTGTCACGGGCGGAGTGATTTCTGGGCTTGGAAAAGGGATAACTTCCTCTTCCATCGGTCGACTTCTGAAATCTCGTGGTCTCAAGGTCACGGCCATCAAGATCGACCCCTACCTGAACGTCGATGCTGGGACCATGAACCCCTTCGAGCATGGCGAGGTCTTTGTTCTGGATGATGGCGGGGAGGTTGACCTGGACCTGGGCAACTACGAAAGATTCCTAGACATCAATCTTACCAGTTCCCACAACATTACCACTGGCAAGGTTTATCGCTCCGTCATCGAGAAGGAGCGCATGGGCGAATACTTGGGAAAGACGGTCCAGATAATACCACATATCACCAACGAGATCAAGTGCAACATCACGAATGTGGCCGATGCCACCGGAGCGGACGTCTGCATCGTGGAGCTGGGCGGCACGGTGGGGGACATCGAATCCATGCCCTTCCTGGAAGCGGTAAGACAGATGAACACCGAGCTCGGCAAAGGAGAGAACTGCATTTTCGTGCACACCACCTTGGTGCCGATCCTGGGCACGGTGGGCGAACAGAAGACCAAACCGACCCAGCACTCGGTCAAGGAGCTGCGGGCCATTGGCATTCAACCGGACATCATCGTAGCCCGGGCCAAGGAGCCGTTGGAATATTCCATCAAGCGGAAAATCTCGCTCTTCTGCGACGTGCCCCTGGAGGCGGTGGTCTCGGCGCCCGATGCCCGTTCCATATATGAGGTCCCCCTGGTACTGGAAGAGCAAGGCCTGACCGAGTACATCCTAAGGCGGCTCAAGTTCGAGCCGAGAGAGCAAGACCTGATGGAATGGAAGGACTTCCTCGCCAAGATAATGAACCCCACCAGGAGCGTCAAGATCGCGTGCGTGGGAAAATACACCCATCTGGCCGATTCCTACATAAGCCATCTTGAGGCCTTCCACCACGCCGGCGCCGAGCTGGAGACGAAGGTGGACATGCTCTTCATCGATTCTGAGGTAGTGCAAGAGAAGGGCATCACCCCTGACCTGGCCAAGGCCGATGGGATCCTCATCCCAGGAGGCTTTGGGAGCCGGGGCATCGAGGGCAAGATCATGACTGCCCGCTACGCCCGGGAGAACAACATCCCCTACTTGGGCGTCTGCCTCGGATTCCAGATCGCTACCATCGAGATCGCGCGCGACCTGTTGGGAATGGAAGGGGCGAATACCACCGAGATCGACCCAGAAACGAAGTTCCCGGTCATCGACCTCCTGCCCGAGCAGAGGGACGTCAAGAAGAAGGGCGCCACCATGAGGCTGGGAGCGCAACCGGTGGTGGTCTCCGAGCAATCCAAAGCCTACGACCTCTACGGGAGCAAGAACCTGATCATGGAGCGGCACAGGCACCGCTTCGAGGTCAACCCTAAGTACATCGAGAAGTTCGAGGAGATAGGTTGGAAGTTCTCAGGCAAGGCGCCGGATGGCGTGAAAATGGAAATCGCGGAACTGGACAACCATCCCTATTTCTGCGCCTCGCAGTTCCATCCTGAGTTCAAGTCACGACCAGGGAAGCCATCCCCTCTGCACTACGGGCTAGTGCGGGCGGCTTTGCAGCACAAGTATCGTTAGAATTTGCTACTGGCCATATACCCTGGTGCTCGCAATGTTTATAAATCCGATGGCGCTTGGGAGGGAGGATAAGCATGCCCGAGGACGAGTATATTTCCCTTCTGGAGAGGGCCAAGGAAAAGCTTCCAGAGACGATCGAGAAGCATGAGAGGTTCACTGTTCCTGAGCCAGAGGTGTTCCAAGAGGGAAAGACCACGGTCATCAAGAACTTCGGGGACATCGCGGACGCCTTGCGCCGCAGCCCGGATCATATCGTGCAATATCTGTTACGGGAATTGGGCACGCCAGGCCACTTGGAGGGACGCCGACTCATCCTCAAGGCAAAGCTCGCCCCTCAGCAGATCACGGACCGAATAATGACCTACACCGATACCTTCGTCCTTTGCTCTGAATGCGGCCGACCGGACACCAGGATAAATAAGGAGGACCGCGTCCTGATACTGGAATGCGAGGCCTGCGGTGCCCATAGGCCAGTGAATGTGAGGAAGCAGGCGCCCAAGGCGGAGGAAGCGGCCATAGTCGAGGGCAAAATCTACGAGGTCATGATCGAGGACGTGGGCAAGAAAGGAGATGGCGTGGCTCGCAAGGACAACTTCATCATCTATGTGCCAGGAACTGTGAAGGGATCCCGGGTGCGCGTCAAAATCACGAAGAGATCGGGGAACGTGGCCTTTGCGACGGTCACCACTGAACCGGCCACACCACGATGAAAGGAACACAATATTATTTCAATTTAATTATTTTTAATTCTTCGACAATCGTTCATGAGATGTGATTCGCGCTGGAACGGTCGAACCCCTCCACCAGCTCGATCTGCGTACCTTCGGGCAAAGAGGTGGTTATGGAATAGGTGACGAAGGGCAGGAATTGGCTTATGTCCTTGGCGAACTTGGTGGCCAGATGCTCCTCCCCGAACAAGGGCTCAGTGATCGCCAGTACCCTGGCCCGGGTTCCTTCCTCCCCTATTATGCCGATGGTATGCAGGTATTCGTGCATTAGGACATGCAGTACATAGGGCTTATACAGGTGAGGATAGGAACCCTGGACCCTTCTCAAGGGCACCTTGTTAAGGAGGATTATGTTTGTTCCCAAAGGATGCAAGCCACCAATGAACCTGTCCTGGCTTCCTCCCAGTTCGGCCAGGCCGAGCATCAGACCGCTTCTTGACCAGCCCTCCTTCAGCATCACGGCGTCCTTGACTATCTGAAAAATATCCGGTATGTTACTCGCCTCATCCAAACGTTTGGGGAACCGCTCAGGGAAGAAGTCGCCCATGTCCGCTCTACGCATATCCTCCCGCTATGGCGGAATAACCTGATTTAATTAACTGATTGTGGATGGAGGCCAACCATCTAGAAAACACATGCCAATACGGCATAATGTTATCTATGGTGTCATGTATCAGGCCGGCTGATGAAGGACCGATGGCCCCTATTCGCCATGTTCGCACTGTTCGTAGGAGTGCAACTGGTCGCCCTGCTCCTCGTCCCCTTTTACCCCTCGAGCTACCAAGCGTTCCCTGACACGGACAACCCAGCCAATCCCATCATTTACATCATCCTGATGCTGGCCATGACCGGTCTGGTCCTCTTGCTCATCAAATTCAGCCTGGGAAAGGTCATAAAGGCCATTTTCATGTTCGCGGTGGGCGTGACCAGCCTGATAGTGCTGCTGCCCCTCGTTTATCTTCTAGTCCCAGACCTGGCCATCTCGGGCTTGATTTCGCTGTTGCTGTCCATTGCCCTGGTGACGGCATTATTGCTCAAACCGGAATGGTATGTCGTGAACACCGTCGGCTTCCTCGTGGGCTGTGGGGCGGCCATCATCTTGGGCATGTCCCTGGGCATATTGCCAGTGCTCATCCTATTGGTCATTCTGGCAGTTTATGACGCGATATCTGTCTACAAGACCAAGCACATGATCACCTTGGCGGAAGGGGTGGTACCCCTTCGCCTGCCTGTCATGTTCGTCATCCCCAAGAGCAAGGGCTTCACCATGGACGAGCTGGACAAGAAGCCCATCAGCAAGGAACCTGCCGAGGAGCGTTCCGCCATGTTCATGGGGGTGGGGGATGCGGTCATACCATCCATCCTAACAGTATCCTCCTTCGTTTTCCTTCCCGCTTATGCCGGTTCCATCCAGAACGCCAACCTCTTGGTCTCATTGGGGGTGGTGGTCGGATCCACCATCGGTTTCTACTTCCTCATGCGCTATGTGCTGAAGGGGAATCCCCAGGCGGGGTTGCCGTTATTGAACGGCGGCGCGATTCTAGGGTTCTTATTGTCCTACCTCCTAGTGTTCCAGGACCTCAGCTTCGGCATCAACCTCTGAGCTTTCGCAAGAATCTAATCCCGCGAAGTGAATAACGAGGAAAGGTGTGCCATGCGATTCCTGGTCATCTCGGACATTCATTGCAGGGAGAGAGCAATCCATTGGTCCAATCGCTTGGTAAAAGAGGAGAATCTGGACGCAATCATTGTCCTGGGCGATATCACGCACTTCGGCCCAGCCTCCTGGGCAGGTGAGTTCTTCAGCAAGCTCGATTCTCCCTGCTACGCGGTGCCAGGAAATTGCGATCCTGAGGGGGTGACCGAGATGATTGAGAGGCACGCCATCAGCCTTCACAAGAAAAAGGTCGATGTGGGCGGCTATGTTCTAGGCGGTATCGGCGGCTCTAACCTGACCATCTTCAACACACCTTTCGAGGTTCCAGAGGTGGAGATCGAAGCGGGCTTGCGGCCCATAATGGAGAAAGGTATGGTGCTGGTGGTGCATTGCCCGCCCCTAGGATACAATGATTTGGCCGGTGCGACACGCCGACACGCTGGTAGCACGGCCATCAGGAAATTGGTAGAGGAATTTCCCCCCCAGGTGGTACTATCGGGCCACATCCACGAGGCCAGGGGGATTATGGAGGAGGGGGGCACGCTCTACATGAACCCTGGAGCCGCTAAGGACTCCTTCGCAGGTATTCTGGATCTGAAAGATAGGCCGAGGGTCAAGCTGTTGGACAGATTGCCCACCCAATGAAACATATTTATACCTCCATCCATTTTTGCCACAAGGATAGCTATGGCACTATGGCAGGGCAAGTCACGACGCAAGCCTTCAGGGGGAAGGCTGCGCCTTAGCAGGAAGAAGCGACGCTTCGAGATAGGCAGGGATGTCGAGTACACCTATGTGGGCGAGTCCCGGCTCCAGAAGTTCAGGACCAGGGGCGGCAACGCCAAGGTAAAGATGCTCAAGGCGAACCTGGCCAATGTGATAGACCCTTCCACGAAGAAGACCCAGACGGTCAAGATCCTCACCGTTAAAGAGAACTCTGCCAACCCCAACTATGTTCAGCGCAACATCATCAACAAGGGCGCGATTATCCAGACCGAGCTAGGTCTGGCGAAAGTGACTTCCAGGCCTGGACAGGATGGAGCGGTCAACGCTGTCCTGGTAAAATGATCGCCCGGCCTTGCCGGAAACCCATTACTTTGTGATTGCCATGGACGAGGAAAAGGCTTGGGTCCTTTGGCCGGAATACTTTGATGCCAACAGGACCAGGGCAGAAGGCAGGAAGGTCAAGAGGAGCCTCGCTGTAGCCCAACCAAATTTGGAAATGCTGGAGAAGGCGTTGCAACGTCTTGGGCTGGAGTTCAAGACGGAAGCAGAGAAGGCTTATCCCGGCAACTGGTTCAATAGGAAGGGCAGGGTACTGGTGGAAAAGAGCCTGTCCAAGTCAAAACTATTGACGAAAGTCGGGGAGCAATTGGCTCATTCTTAGCGATCTTGAGGCGTTTCCACTTCCTCGACCAACTTCTTACCGGCAGAAACGCTGTCCACTGAATGTATGACCGCTCCGAACTCTGAGATGGCTTGCTCCATTACATCGAAGTCGATGGCGTTACCTTCGATGGTGATTTTGATGCTCTCCGTTTCCTGGTCCACTTCTTCTAAGGTGCAATTAACGCCTGAAATGCCCTCCAGGAGGCTCAGCTTCCTCGCCAGATCGATGATGGATGGGTGATGTGGCTTCAACACGTCCAGGACCACTCGCCTTAGATCACTCAAGTTCTTCCCGTTCCAGCTATTCAAATCGCACGTCCTATATTAAAACCATCGATGACACGGGATGGAAAGGATTATTGTGTGGAAATGAGGATTGAGTCGTATGCTCCCCGTAAAGGAGTTCGCTGTCCTCGATATTAATTCGGAGTACCTAGGCGTACCTCAGAGCCTCTTAATGGAAAACGCTGGACGTGCCGTGGCCGATTTCATTCTGAAGCGGTTCGGAGACCAGCGGAAGATCGCCGTTGTTTGCGGCACAGGAAACAATGGGGGGGACGGCTTCGTGGCCGCTCGTTATCTACGGGACTCGAACGATGTCAAGGTGGTCCTGGTCAAGCCCCAGGAAAACATTAGAACTGACATCGCCCGAAACGCCTTCGAGGCGGTCAAGGACCTCGTGGTCATACCGGAGAGTGTGGAGCTCTCCGATTTCGAGATCGTGGTGGACGCTATCTTCGGAACTGGTGTCAGCGGTCATATCGAGGAACCTTATGCCTCTCTCATCGACCTGATGAACGCTTCGGGCGCCACCATCATCTCGGTGGATGTGCCCTCAGGGATGGGGACGGACCGCAGCGTGCTTCCCAATGCAACGGTTACCTTCCACGACATCAAGGAAGGCATGAACCAAGAGAACTCCGGGGAAATCGTCGTCCGGGACATTGGCATTCCAGCGGAGGCGGCTCTTATTGTCGGGCCCGGGGAGTTCGTCCATTATCCCATCCCCTCGGCGGATTCACATAAAGGGGATAATGGCCGGGTTCTGATAATAGGGGGAGGACCGTATACAGGTGCCCCCGCTTTGGCAGGGATGGGTGCCTACGGGATAAAGGTGGACCTGGTGCACATCGCCACGCCTGCCACATCCTTCATACCCATTGCCTGTTTCTCGCCGAACTTCATTGTGCACAAACTTGGGGGCGAGATATTGACGATGGCGGACCTACCAGCTCTCAAGGAATTGCTCAAGAAGGTGGACGCGGTCCTCATCGGACCGGGATTGGGCGATGCGCTAGAAACCATGGAGGCAGTGCGGGCCTTCATTCGAACATGCGATAAGCCCTTGGTCATAGACGCGGACGGAATAGGGGCAGTGGCCAAGGACATGGGTGTACTCAGGGGCAAGAAAGGAGTGATAACTCCCCATGCCGGTGAGTTCGTGAAACTGGGAGGGGAGCAGCCGTCCGAGGACTATTCCGCTCGGGTGGAGCCGGCCAAGGAGATGTCCAGAAGGATCGGCATGATTATCTTGCTCAAGGGGCGCATCGATGTCGTCGCCAGTGCGGATCGGGTCAAACTGAACTATACAGGTAATCCAGGAATGAGCGTAGGCGGGACAGGGGACGTACTAGCCGGAGAGGTTGTGGGCCTGCTTTCGCGGGGCGTGGAACCATTCGACGCCGCGCGCATCGCGGCTTTCGTCAACGGTACCGCGGGGGACCTGGCGTACGGAGAGTATGGCTTCAGCCTGCTGGCTACGAATGTGGCGGAGAAGGTGCCGAAGGCGCTCAAACCATTCCTTGATAGGTTCTTATATCCATAAGTGGAAGCGATTGGCGTGCGCTACGCATTGATATCTGACATACATTCCAACCTACTCGCGCTGGAAAGGGTCTTGGAGGACATAGAGAAGGAGGGTGTGGACCTCCTGGTCTGTGCCGGCGACCTCGTCGGTTACGGCCCTTTCCCCAACGAAGTCATCAAAGAGATGAGGGATAGGGATGCCATCTGCATCGCCGGGAACCATGATCGTGCAGTCATTAACCTCGAGCCAGAAGGGATGAACCCTCACGCTGCTACAGCAATGTGGTGGACGGCGAAGAGATTGGGCGAGGGGGAGCTTGATTATCTCAGGAAGTTGAAGGCGCGCAGCACCTTGAACCTGTCCGGTGTGGTGGCGGGGTTGTTCCATGGCTCGCCCCGGAACGATGACGAGTACATCTATGAAGAGGGGGCCACAACGGAACTTTTAGAGCTGGCGAAGGCGGACATAATTATCAGCGGGCACACACATGTCCCTTATATCAAGCGGACGCAGATGGGAGTGCTCGTGAACCCGGGCGCCATCGGACAGCCCAGGGATGGGGACCCACGGGCAAGCTATGTCATCTATGAGGAACGCGGAACGCGATTCCAGCTGAGGCGGTTGGAATACGACGTGGAATCGACCGTGCAGGCCATCAGCGATGCCGGTTTGCCGTCGTTCCTAGGAGCAAGGCTCCTCAGCGGCATTTGAGCGCAGGGATAAGCATGCTCAAGGTCTCGCCTGTACAGCACCATGCCGCGCTGAGAATCCTTGATGACGAGGTGGCCCTATGCGTAGCGGACCTACACATTGGACTGGAGGACGAGCTAGGGTCCAAGGGCATTGTGATCCCAAGCCAGACAGAACGCATGGAGAAGGAGCTCCTTGAACTCTCGTCCGGAAGCGAGCGGCTTGTGCTGTTGGGAGATGTGAAGCATCAAGTACCGGGCATAAGCGAACAGGAGCACTCCGAACTGCCCAGATTCTTCAATGCCCTTGGTCATTCCTTTAAAAACATCGATGTGGTAAAAGGCAACCACGATGTGGGTCTGGAAAACGTCCATTTCCACGGGGTGCACATCCACCCCGCCACCGGATTTTCCCTGGGGGAGGTGGGCTTCGTGCATGGGCATGTCTGGCCTTCGCCCGAGGTCATGGCCAAGAGAACGCTGGTCATGGCTCATAATCATCCCGCGATCCTGTTCAGAGATGGCGTGGGCAACATTATGACCGAACGATGCTGGGTGCGATGCAAGTTCAAGGAGGAGGCGTTCTCGCGCTATGCCGAACTACCAGAGGAGGCCATCATGGTGCCCTCCTTAAATCCAATGCTCCAAGGCTCGCCCATCAATATCGAGGGCGGGAAGCTTCTGGGCCCCCTCTTCTCCAAGAGCATGATCGACCTTGACGAGGCGCAGGTTTACCTATTGGACGGAATTCATTTGGGGAAGGTCAAGAGCCTGAAGGTGAAGAAACCCAAGAAATATTTTGATTGAAAGCCCATGAAATTCGATTCTTTGTTAAGGGGTTTCCGGCCTATGAAGGAAGACCTGGCCTGGACAACCAAGAATATGAAAAAGTAAAAGGTTGGAAGTGGTTTAGAAGTTCTTGATCTGCTTGAAAATCGTTCCGTCCGGATTGCGTATGTTCACTAGCAGGGGAGATTGCCCAGGCAGGGTGTGCGTGGCGCAGGAGTTGCACGGGTCATAGGCTCGGTAGGCCATCTCTACGGTGTTCAGCAGACCAGGGGAAACCTGCCAGTTCTTTATCAGGGCGAACGCGGCCTTGTGCACGCTCAGGTTGATGGGGGCGTTGTTGTTCGTCGTTCCCACCACCAAGTTCACGTCCGTTACGATGCCGTGAGGATCGGACTTGTAATGATGCACCAGCGTTCCCCTGGGCGCCTCCAGTATGCCCACTCCCTCGTTCGGGGTGTCCAGTTTGGCCTTCAGGTTCTTGTCCG
>Ga0209253_10005367_pt1 | contig 11108 bp, 10 predicted proteins | sample FrelakmetBRP12BR_FD_187145 | JGI IMG/M metagenome (GOLD analysis project Ga0209253, IMG submission 187145) | Freshwater lake sediment microbial communities from the University of Notre Dame, USA, for methane emissions studies - BRP12 BR (SPAdes)... | ecosystem: Environmental > Aquatic >... | reverse complement strand
CTGGTGTTGTAAAAGCCTGGCACTATCACAAGGTTCATACTGATATTCTTTATTGTATTTATGGTTCCACTAAGCTCTGTTTGTATGATGATCGAGAGGGCTCACCAACCAAAGGTGTCACTAACATCTTTGTCATGAATGAATTCAATCAGATCGCAGTGCGTGTTCCCCCAGGTGTCTTACACGGGCAGATGTGTTTGGGGGATATTCCGTGTATTTTGCTCAATGTACAATCCCATCTCTACGATCCAGCAGATGAGTTTAAGACCGATCCTTTCGATGAAAGGTACGGAGGCCAAGATCTATGGACGGTGAAGTCACAGTAAAACTAGTTGAGTGGTCCACAAAATGTTCGTATTTGAAGGAGTAATGAATGGCTACTGTATTAGTAACCGGCGGGGCTGGTAATATAGGTTCTTTTATTGTAGACCAACTGGTAGACTTGGGACACTTCGTGGTCGTTGTTGACAATTTCTATAATAGCACCATTCGCTATATACAACCATACCTTGTTTCTGGCAAGGCTGCCTTGGAAGTCTGCGATATTACAAAATACCGCGTTTTCGAACGCGTGTTTGAAAAATATAAACCTGAATATGCGTCCCACCAAGCCTCATTGATGATCATGGATAGCAATAGATTTCCCTCCGAGGCAATTGATGTAAACATAAAAGGGTCGTTCAATTTCATCCAGTGCTGTATCGACCATGGTATTAAGCGGGTTACTTTTGCTTCATCAGCTTCCGTTTTTGGCGATCCTCGATATGTACCAGTCGATGAAGAACATCCTTATGACAATGAAACCCTGTACGGAGCGACCAAGATCGCTGTTGAGCATCTCTTTAAAAGCTGGGCATATACACATGAGTTGCCATGGTGTGGCTTTCGTTATTATAACATCTATAGTGAACGACAGGGCATGGGTGCATTCTACACACAGGTATTTCAGAAGTGGATTCTCAAGGTCCAAAAGGGAGAGCCTATCCAAATATACGGTGACGGCGAACAGACCATGGATCTATTGCACTCAGAGGACGCTGCCCGTGCGAATGTGATTGCTCTCTTCAAAGAAGATGTGAAGTACGAAATGTTTAATGTCGGAACTGGTATTGAGACAAGTGTCAACCAACTGAAGGATATGATCTTCGAAGAAATGAGAAAGACTGTGCCGGTTGAAAGATTGGAATATGATAGCCATCTAGTACGGCGACGCCAATCTTCAACTAAAAAGATTAGAGAGATGTTAGGTTTTATACCGAGAGTATCGGTGAGAGAAGGTGTCAGACGATATGTAGAGGCGTTATCAAATAACGAGATTGGAGATAAACATGCTATACAATAAGAAAGTTATTCACCTTCGGGCTCCAATGCGAATAAGCTTTGTTGGGGGCGGTACGGATTTCCCTGACTATTTCTCTAATAAGCCTGGTGAGGTAATCTCAACAACGATTGATGTATTTGTGTACGTTACTATCAAAGATATGTTTGATACAAATGTTCGCGTTCATCATTCCTTGATTGAGACAGAGTCGATTACGAGTCGTATCACGCATGCCTACACCCGAGCAGCACTGGAACATTTTGGAATTTTTAAAGGTGCAGAAGTAATCATCGTTTCAGATGTAATGACTACCGGATCAGGACTTGGGGCGTCATCAGCGCTGATGAGTGCATTGGCTCTCGGGTGTTCCCACATGCGCCAACACCCCATTGGTGATTCTGGGGAACTGGCAAAGCTTACTTTCACACTGGAGAACCAGGCAGGTATGGTCGGTGGCTGGCAGGATCAGTACGCTACCTGCTATGGTGGATTTAATGCAATAGCTTTTAATGGTGATGGTGTTATCGTAGAGCCACTGAATTTACCCATTAGGATTCGAGAAGAGCTGGAGGACCGTACATTGATGATTTTCACTAACCTGGCGCGGAATCCCCAGCCGATTCAGACGCAGTTAGTGGAAAGATTGCAGGTAGGGGATAGGGATGTTTATTTGGATCGAATGTACCAGTATGTACAACAATTTAAGAAGGAATTACTTTCGCCTTCAGCTAATGTCACCCGGTTAGGACAAATCCTGGATGAGACATGGCAAATTAAAAAAGATGTGAGTCCTTTGAGTACGAATCTTTATGTAGATGAGCTATATAAGTTTGTTCGAGCGAACGGGGTAGTGGGTGGAAAGGTAACAGGAGCCGGAGGCGGAGGATTCTTTCTCGCGATCACCGAAAGTGCAGAGACAAAACGTACGCTGATGTACAAATTGTTCCCGAACTATATTGGCATGGATGTTAAGTTTCATTTCCGGGGAACGGAGGTATTGTGGAAGAATTTTTAGGTATTCTTTTTGCTGGTGGAAAAGGAATCCGGATGGGCTTGATTACGCAATATATCTCAAAGGCCTTTATACCAGTATATGATCGGCCAGTCTTCATGTATCCATTAGCCCAATTGAAGGCCTCCAAATATATTTCCGAGATCATGATTCTTACTAACAATGAGAACAATGACAAGTTGAGCCAACTGGGATACAAAACAATTATACAGGACGATAATCTCGTTCATGATATGTTCTCAGGATTATACTTCATTAAGAAGATGATTAATACAAATAAACATTTTGTTATGATGCCTTGCGATAACATTTCAGGTTTGGTGGTGGATCGAACCATCGAGGTTTTTCTAAGAACGGATGTTGATATATGTTTCAACATTACACGCATAATGGACAAACAAAAGCTGCGAGAAATGGGGGTATATAACCCGGATACAAACAGGATTCGCTACAAGCCAGAAAACCCAGCTTCCCGGTGGGGCGTTATAGCACCTTATGTCGTGAAAAATTCTTTTAGGATACCTGAGAAAAGCACGGATGAAATAGTTTTTAATCAGGCGAATTGGTCATACACAGAGCACCGAGGATATTGGTTCGACGTGGGAGATATCGAAGACCTCACGAAAAGCTCTACCTACATGGCTAAAAGGTGAGCCATTATGAGGAACCTGGTTAAGGGAGGGACAACTCCGATGATAGAAGGTAATAGAATAGTGCTTCGCCCAATAAGGTTAGCTGACCGTGAACAAACACTTTCATTACGCCTGGACCTTGAGGCAAACAGATCCTATATGGGGTATCCGTATCCCATAAACGAGGTCAGTGAAGAGAGGTGGATTGCTGGACTCTATTCCGAGGGCACAAGAACACGCATTGACCTTGCCATTGTCGATAAGAAAACAGGAAAAGTGATTGGCCTGATCGGTGTCAAGGAATTGGACACACTTCATCAAAGGGCGTCGTTTGGGATTCTGCTAAAGAGAGAGTATTGGAGGAAAGGTTATGCGAAGGATGCAACGATTCTGTTCTTCCGCTACTTGTTTGATGAAATTCACTTACACCGTGTATATTTGTATGTTCTATTAAGCAATGAGCGTGCAATCGCTTTATATAAAGAGTTTGGCTTTAAAAGAGAAGGAATTTTGAGGAAACACTATTTTCAGTCTGGCAGCTTCCAGGATGTTTTGATAATGGGTTTGCTGCGGGGAGAGTTTGAGAACTTACATCTCAATCGGTAGACCATCAATGAATGTTGTTATCATGCAGCCCTTTTATCTTTTCTTACGCAAACACTTTCATCAAATTTACCGATCAGACACATATGTTTTTTATGACGATGTGCAGTTTGTAAAACATGGCCATCATAATCGTAATCGAATCAAAGGACCGAATGGTTATGTATGGCTTACTGTTCCAATTCGACATACTGGCAGATTCGGCCAACTTATTAAAGACGTTGAAATAGACAATACCCAGAAATGGTGCCGCAAACATTGGGAAAGTATTAAGCAATGTTATGCCAAAGCTCCATGCTTTGCAAAGTATGCGGACTTTTTCCATGACTGCTATGAACGAGAATGGAGAAATCTGTGTGAATTAAATATATATTTGATTACTCATATTTCGGAGATGTTAGGTATAACATGGATCAAATTTTTACGCTCCTCTGAATTGGGAATTTCAGGAGAAAATCCTACAAAGCGGTTGATCGATATCTGTGAACATCTGGGTGCAGATAGGTACGTTATTGGTACTAGGGCGAAAGAATATGTGGAAGAAGATCGTTGGCGTAATTCGAATGTTACCCTTGAATGGTTTGAACCAGCCTATCCACCTTATCCTCAGCTGTGGGGAGAATACTTAGAATATTGCTCCATCGTTGATTTACTTTTTAATTGTGGGCCTGACGCCGGGGAATACATCTGGGGAAACAAGTTTCAAGACTTTCAAGACCGTTTAGTCACCTCTGAATCTGGAGCAAGAAACTAACTCGGTGAAGATACTCATTGTAGCTTATCCGTGGCCGGGAGGGACACCGGCTTTGTGTGCCAAAGCATTCCGCGAAATGGGTCATCAAGTTGAGATGTTATCGCCCCCTGCTGGGGTAGAAAGTTGGCTTCGTCAGAGATGGTTACCAAGTCAAATTACGTGGTTTGTCCCCGCTGCAAACCAGTTGAATAAACTGGTTTGGAGTGAATTTAACCGAAAGATTGCCTCCTCCGTCAGATCTTTCAAACCAGATATATACTTTACTTTGAATGAAGCATTTACGCTTCCTGAAACTATCGCTTTTATTAGGAACGAAATTAAATGCCCAACCATATGCTGGGTTGCAGATTTTCCTTTTGATTCAAGGCGTTTTACCTGTTTCCCGGTCAACTTACAACATTTTACGCATATCTTTGTAGGCGAACCCCTCTGGATTCCACTAATACGTCGGGTGGCTAATCCATTAGTGCTTGAGGTAATGCATGGAGCGGCAGACCCAGACGTGTTTAGACCAATGGAAATCCCCGAATCACTACAACAAAAATTCTTTTCTCAGGTTGCTTTTATCGGAGACGGCTACGGAGGATTAGCAGAGGGTCTTTATCGGGGTCGCATCCTTGAAGCGGTTGTTGATTTAGGATTGAAAATCTGGGGGCCGGGTCGCTGGGACAGATATTACCAATACTTTCCGAAACTAAAGCAGGCTGATCAAGGGGAAGCAACAACATTGGAACAGACAAACATTGTGAATCAGCTCGCTTCGATAATGTTAAATATTCCTAATCCACAATGCCTGACGGCAATGCAACAACGTACATTCGAAATTGCAGCGTCCCGGGGGTTCCAGGTGGCAGACTGCCGAACAGAAATAGATAAACTTTTCCCGGACGGGGAGATCGTACAGTTTTCATCATGCGAGGAATTAAGAGAAAAAATTAAATATTACCTCCTCCACCCTGATGAAAGAAAGAACTTAGCTGAAAGAGCCAGAAAGATTGTCCTTGATAAACATACATTCCGGCATCGAATGGAGACTATGTTACAGTGCATAGGGTGATTGGATTCAATAAAATTGTGAATGGGAAAATCCTCCTGGTTACTCTGTTCGCAGTAGCTGCATATGGTGTTGGGAGGCTGATTGGTTATAGTGAATATACCAATAAAGAGTTTTTTCTTTTTGCAATTCTTATGATTTGTTTCGTGCTTGTTATTCTCAATTTCTCTGAACCCATAATATTCGCTGTTCTTTTATTATCCACAGACAATTTGAAATTTATGGCTCTTCACGAACTCCCTGGTTTGCAGTTAGGCCCTGGCTTGTTTTTTAACTTAAGGGACTTACTTTTAATCATTCTTTTTCTATTTTCTCTTCACAAACTAAGAACGAATTCTTACATACCAATTTTCACAGGCCCTATAATTGCCATTTTCACAATAGCACTGATAAACCTTGGAATTTCAGTCTTTTCTGATATTACAACATTATCAGGTGGCCGAGGTCTGAACCTTTTAAGAAATTTCTTTGCATACTCTTTCTACTTTTCGCTGGTAACACATATGGATAGTCAAGTTAAGGTCAAACGGACGATACTTTTCATTATTCTGATTTGTCTTGGGGCCTTAGGAATCCAGGTTGCTGAAGGATTATCGGGAGAGAAGTTTTTTATTCAATCAAGCGAGATGGCGGAAAGCCAATATTTCGGAACCGGTGCTCGCATACTCATTGAAAACGAACAGGTTCTATACAACTGGAACCGAGCGGCGCCTTTCACATTTTTCGCAATGTTCCTTTGTTATGGAGCCTCGCTTTTCTCGAGTGGTTACGTATTATTAATTCTTCCATTCCTTATGTTTATTGGAATAGCCTGGGGGTTTAGTAGGATTTGGTACATTATGACTGCAGTTGGATTACTTATCATGATAATTTTAAACTCTCAGTCAGGGAAGTTACGTAAATTATTAGTAAGGACAGGATTGGTTATAATTCTGATAATCATTTTCCTGGGTATAACCGTCCCCACCACTACGTCACCTGGCGAAGATCTATCCGATTTGGTCTGGAATAGGTTTTTGACAGTTTTCCAACCAAGCCAAGAGGAAAGTTTCATTGGTCGTACAATTCTTATAAAAGAAATCTGGGACAGCTTCATAGAGAATCCTTTAATTGGCTTGGGTTTTGATCCAAAAAACTTAAATCTCGATCTAGGTGTAATGACAACACTATCATTGTTAGGATTACCGGGTCTTGTAGCAATTCTTTGGCTTGTTTTGTCCATGCTCAAATGGACCTGGCGCCTTCAAAAAATGACAGCATCTCCACTGGTCAGGGGAGCTTCCCACGGCATCATAGCATCTATTTTTGGAATTATGGTAGGCTACTCCTTCAGTTGGGACTTTTTCACACGGCCCGAAGGCATCTTTCTAATTACCTTTATTTGTTATCTTATCGAGAGGAGGATGTATTTTTATAAAAATGGAACACAACCCCAACATTTCCCAACCCGTAATGGTTGTTAAAAACACTGGGATTCTTGTTATCGCCCAATTTGTGACCATGGGATCAGGTGTAGTATGGGTTGCTGCTTTTGCCCGGTATGTCGGTCCCTCAATATATGGGCTTTACAACTATGCCCTATCTGTTATGGCATTGCTTGCTTTACTGATTAACTTCGGCATAGAACCACTATTGACGAGGAATATTGCTCGCCAGCCAGAGAATGCTGAGGGGTATGTTAAAAATGCGCTGTTCATCAAGATTATCCTCGCTCTATTTGTACTTACACCCTTTTTTTTGTACGGCGTCCTCAGTTGGGACCACACTCTTGTGTCAATTCTTATCATTTGCGGAGTAGGAACCATCGTAGATGCAGTCGTTGGCCTTCTCAATTCCGCACTCTACGCCTTTGAAAATATGATATATGACGCAATAGGCCAGTCAGTCCGAGGGATTCTTTTGATAGCGATTTGTCTTCCTCTGATTCACTACAAAGTTTCGTTCATCCATGTCCTTTGGATTTCGGTTGGTCTCTCTTTTCTAAAGGCCCTCATCTGTTGGTATGGACTGAGAAAGAAAACACGGGGCATAGTTAATCAATCGGAAAAGTTGTCAATTGGGATGTCATTTTCGATTTTTAAGGACTCGTTTGCCTTTGCAGTCCTTTCAATCATTGTGGTAGTTTATAACAATCTGATCATATTGTTGATCCGTTTTATATTGAAAGATGATACGGCTTTGGGCTATTTTGCAGCAGCTCAAAGGATTTATCTGTTTGCCCTCATAATCCCGGCTATGTTTCATCAAGCTATCTATCCCGTCTTATCGAGAACATTCGTCCAGTCTTTTGACAATTTTACAGAAATTTTTGAGAAGGTGTACCGTTATTTGCTGGCTATTGCATTCCCTGTTGGAGTGGGAATGGCCATACTTGCCCCTTTCCTAATTAATCTAATATATGGAGAGCGGTTTGGTTCATCGGTTATCAGTTTAAGGATTCTTTCTTTAGGCCTCCTTAATGGACCGGGTTTTGTAATGGGAGCTGCATTAAGTGCAATAAATAAACAAAGTCTCAATGCGATGATTTTTGGTTTAACTGTAATCTTACTTGGTCTATTCTCCTACCTGGCAATTCCTATTTTGGGAATCGAAGGGGCATGCTGGGCGACGGTTGTGAGCAATCTGACTGGTCTCTTAGTGTATTCAATCATACTCTTTCGACATTTGAGAATTCCCTACCCATGGGAATGGTTATTTAAGATCTGTGCTTCATCAGCAATAATGGGAGTCTTAATGCTTGCTACATCCCAGTACATACCAGGGAAAGTTGTTCCATTCTTAGCTTCAACTATGATTGGAATAATGGCGTATCTTTTATGTTTGATTTTGCTCAGATCCTTTTCCGGCAAAGACGCAGAGTTAATATCTTCCCTTATCCCGTGTCCAGCAATATATCGTTACCATATCCAAAAAACTCTTTTTCGTATTTGATTTAAAACACATTAGGGCGGTCAAGAAGAGATTTTTGGATTCGATGATAAGTCAAGATGTAGTTTTGGAGAGATAAGTAAACAATGAAATTAAAGTCGGAGGAATTACCTGCTGTCTCTGTCATCGTGATTGGTAGGAACGAAGCACAAAACCTACCAGTAACTATTCAATCCATTCGGTTGATGAACTATCCTCAAGATCGGCTAGAAGTAATATATGTAGATACCGACTCAACCGACGGTAGCGCTGGAGTTGCCCGTTCATTAGGCTTAAAGGTTTATGAAGAACACAGCGATTTCCCCTCGGCCGCAAAGGCACGCAATCGTGGGTGGAGGGAAGCAAAATATGACATTGTGCATTTTGTGGATGGTGACATGGTGGTAGATCCATTCTATTTGGAGCAAGCAGTAAAGCACTTAGAACAGGACCATGTAGCATGTGTTATTGGTCAATTATGGGAACGTCATGCCTCAAATAATATCATTGCCCACATTTTAGACTATTCATGGAAAGTAAAAGAGCTTGGTTCTGTGAACGCACCAGGGGCAGGAGGTACTTTTATAAAATCGATTTTACAGGAAATTGGAGGATACAATTCTGATCTATTGCGAGGCGAAGAAACAGAATTGGGTTTCCGCTTAAGAGAGTTGGGATATCGAATCCTGATGATCGATCACATAATGGGTACCCACGACTATGGAATTCACAGCGTACGAGGGTTATGTGTTCGTTTTTATAGGATAGGACATAATTTTGCAAACGTTTTGCTATTGCCTCCTTCAGCATCCCTCGCAGCGGAGAGGCGTTCCGCTCAACGAAGCGCTATAGAGGGGATTTTTGCGGTATTTATATTCGTAGGTTTAGCGTGTTTTCGGTTGTGGCATATTTTCCCGGTATTGCCAATCCTATTAGCTTCGTATGTCTTGGCTCGATACTGGCAGCCTGCACGGTTGCGCTACCTACGCATCTCTTATTTCATGTTGGATTATTTTTTCAAACCTGTGGTTTGGTTCGGGATGGCAAAAAAATTATTCACTCAATGGATACTACGTCGCTAATAACTTATTACTTCGAAAGTGATTTTTCAGATGGGGTACAATTGATCCTCTGCTATAAATAGTATTATGGGTTTACTTAAAAATTTTTATGATCGCCTAAATCCATCCACCCAGTCTTATATTGATAGATTTCGTTATTGCATAGGATGGTTGCCAAGAGTAAATCAGCAAAAATCATTTACCTACTCTCAGGGAACAAAAGCTACGGTAGTAATCTCAACGGACCTGGAATTAGCATGGGCATGGCGCTATGTTAGAGACACTGACTATCCACAAAAAGTGGCTTTACAAAAGGCGCAGCAGACCCGCCAGAATCTGCCAATATTACTTGATTTGTTTGATCGTTTTAACATACCAGTTACCTGGGCCACAGTAGGACATTTATTTTTGGAAGGCTGTAACAATAGTAATGGACATGCTCACCCAGGCTTTCCAAGACCACCTTACTTTGAAAACGAGTTTTGGCGCTATGCTCAGGGTGACTGGTTTGATGCTGATCCTTGTGCAGATTATCATCAGGCTCCGGCTTGGTATGCCCCCGACTTGCTCCGAACGATTATATCAACTAAGGTTAAACATGAAATTGCCTGTCACACCTTCTCCCATATTGATTGCTCAGACTCACATTGTCCACCAGAGGTTATGGATGCTGAATTGGCAGAATGCCAACGACTTGCAGCCGAATGGAGAATAAAGCTCAAGTCCTTTGTTTTTCCTGGTCACATGCCGGGTAATTTCGCTTCTCTAAAAAGGCATGGTTTTATTGCTTATCGTTGGCATAGCGGTTATGAGTTAGACGTACCTCGAAAAGATGATCTTGGCCTGTGGCAGATCCCTGGAGGAGTGTGTTGGGAGAAACCCGATGGATGGCCTGTGGATTCATGGATTAGAGCTTTGCAAAGGTGTGTGGATAAGGCAATAGAAACAGAAACAGTACTTCACTTTTGGTTTCATCCCTCGTGTGATCAAGTAAATGTGGAAGCGGTATTCCCGTCAACTCTGGAGTACATTGAAACCCACCGCAACAATCTTTGGGTGACGACGATGAGTGGTTTTGTGGACTCACTCGCCTTAGGCAAATAGCAATTTCAGATGTCCTGGGTCAAACGCGGAATTAACCGATTTATTCCTTCAGTAATTTGGCAGCCCAATCCCCAGATACTTGTTACATTGAAAGAAATACAGGCCGACAGTATTGTTCTGGACATCGGAGCGGGTGGAAGACAAATTTCTTCTCGCGTACTGGGGGTTGATTTCATCTGTTTCCCCAATACCAGTGTGGTGGCCAACATACATTCCCTTCCTTTCTTAGATAACAGTGTGAGTGCTATCTTTTGTACTGGCACGTTGGAACACGTTGAAAATCCATCACAAGCAATGAAAGAGATTTTTCGAATATTGGGAAGAGGGGGCATCCTACATTTAGAGGTGCCTTTCATGCAACCCTATCACCGCGATCCAGAAGACTACTGGCGATGGACATTGGACGGCCTACGATTATTCGCTCGACAGCACGGTTTTGAGGAAGAACGCAGTGGAATACACTTAGGGCCGACGTCAGCAATAAATGCTCTTATCATTTCATATTGCCAGTCATGGTTTTACAACCGATATATCCGCAAAGGAATAGACGTGTTACTATCGTTTATGTTGTGGCCGTTTAAATATCTGGACGTATTTCTAGTTAATAAGGCGAGTGATATGCCATCAGGTGTTTTTCTAGTCGGACGTAAAAGAGGGGAA
>Ga0209253_10005366_pt1 | contig 11111 bp, 10 predicted proteins | sample FrelakmetBRP12BR_FD_187145 | JGI IMG/M metagenome (GOLD analysis project Ga0209253, IMG submission 187145) | Freshwater lake sediment microbial communities from the University of Notre Dame, USA, for methane emissions studies - BRP12 BR (SPAdes)... | ecosystem: Environmental > Aquatic >... | reverse complement strand
GAGGGACGCCATTGGATCGCCATCTGGATATATATATTCCGACCGTTGCTCAAAATTGTGGTCGGCCGGTCACTGAAGAAGAATGGGTGGAGAGGCCGCTATGAACGTGAAATCGCACACCTTAAAACTGTCAACCAATTCCCGGATCTCGAGACGTGATCTGTTATCACAGTTCTGCCGAAGGCCCCCGGTCTCTCCACTCTGGTCTTTAATGTCGGCGCCGGTCGGGCAGATAACCATTCGACGTAACCTACTGCCAGCTTGACCGGCTTGTGCATGAATGGTATGGATGGATTGAAGAAGAGTGCGAAATCTCTTACCAACACAGAAGGAAATGAACTGTATGAATGAATTAATCAATGAACTGAAAGTGAAGATCATCGAGACACTGAACCTTATCGACGTTGTTCCGGAAAATATAGATGAGAATGCCCAGCTCATCGGCGGTGACCTCGGATTGGATTCCATAGATGTCCTGGAACTGGTCATGATGCTGGAAAAAGATTACGGGGTAAAAATTGACAGCAGGGAAATCGGCGTTAAGATTTTTGCATCTGTTGCGGCGTTAGCAGACTATGTACACCATTACCAGTCGGGGAAAAGTAATTGAGCGGTGCAGGTATTTTTATTACATCAATGGGTATTATAAGCCCTGTCGGACGTGGTATCCGCGATACAATCGAAGCCATCAAGAATGCCGCGCCGGGGATCAAACCGCTCCGTCTTTTCCCAACATCCAGCATAGAATCCCTTCCTGTTGGTGAAATCACCTCGTTGACCTACAGTGAGGATGTACCCCGGACACATGCCCTGGCGCGCATCGCTGCCGAAGAGGCTATGCACAATGCATGTGGCTCACCCGATGCAGTGGTCATCGGCGTCACGACAGGGGGGATGCCTGTCACGGAGGAGCTTTTAAAAAAAGGCATCCTCGATCCGGGAAAATATACCTATCACTCTACGGGCTCCGTTGCATCGTATGTCGCCCGCCACGTAAAATGTAACGGCCCTGTCATTACCGTATCCACGGCATGCTCATCGGGAGCCGTGGCCTTGAAAATCGCCCTGGAGATGCTCCGCTCAGGCAAGGCGAAGCAGGTTCTGGCCGGAGGCGTTGACGCCCTCTGTCGTTTGACCTACTATGGCTTTCATTCCCTTCAGCTGGTTGATGAAACGGGAGCGCATCCCTTTGACAGAAAAAGACGGGGCATGTCTGTAGGTGAGGGCGCGGCCATGCTGCTTTTAACGGTTGCCGAATCTCCACCGCACAATGCCGTGGCCGAATTGCTTGGAGCCGGGTTATCCTGTGATGCCTATCATCCCGCCGCGCCTCATCCGACGGGTGACGGAGCGTTAAAAGCCATGAAGGAGGCCCTTTCCGATGCCCGTATTTCACCTGCTGATATAGATTACATCCACCTCCACGGCACGGGAACAGTTGATAACGATCTCGCTGAAGCAAGGGCCATACATTCCCTGTTCAGGGATCGGCCTCTCCCTCCCCTCTCTTCCCAGAAGGGTGCAATCGGGCATTCTCTGGCGGCGGCCGGGGCCGTGGGAGCTGTTGTTTCCGCGATAAGCATAACCAACGGCATCGCACCTGCCAATACGGGTTTTCGTGAACCCGATCCACTGTTGAATCTGATTCCCTCTGTGGAACCACTGCAGGCGAACATAAATGCAGTTCTCGCCAATTCCTTCGGTTTCGGTGGGAATAATGCCGTCCTCGTTCTCGGGAATCCGCAACGGCGAGAACGCGCCCCGAATTTGTTCTGCAAAGTCCAACCTGTTCCGCTGGCCGTTCTCGGAAGCGCCTGTTTCACGGGGGCCGGAAATGCAAAAAAAACCATGGAACGCCTGGATCAAGGCGAGTCGGCACGGGGAATCGTTCCACCTCTTGAGATATTGAAACCCCTCTCCGAAAAATACGTCCGGCGCTTGAAGCGTCTCTGCCGTATGGCCCTGTCCCTTGCCGTTTCGGCGTGCGAAGATAACGAAAAATTAGCGCCTCCGTCAGCGGTATATTTCGGGACAGGCTGGGGCGGGATGTCTGAGACCTATGATTTTCTCTCAAAACTTTATGCTTCCGACGAACAGTTTACCAGTCCCACGGATTTTATAGGATCCGTGCACAACGCCGCCGCAGGGCACGTCGCAATCCGTTTCCAATCCACAGGACCTAACGTGACCACTACAGGCGGCGATTGTTCATTCGAACACGCCCTGTATAGCGCAAGCCTCCTCTCCCATGACAGCAACGCTCCCCTAATTGTAATCGGAGCGGATGAACATCACGACATATTGTCTCCCCTTTTTGATGCGTCCGTGGCACTGGGAGAATTTCCCGCGGACGGGGGCGGCGCACTGTACCTCAGGCCGGCGACTTCGGAATCTCTATTACGGATATGCCCCTCCTTCATCGCCTATGCCGGGAACAACGGAGGCGGCATTTCGGAACTGATCATCAGCCTTGGGGGAGCGAAGAGGATCAACGAGGACTTCGGGGCTATCCTGTCAGGGATTCCCGCTGCTGAACGCAACAAGGGGGAGGCGCAACTCAATGACTTTTTGTCAACGACAGGGTATCCCCACCCTGTTATCGATTACCGGCGGTTTGTCGGTGAATTTCCCTCGGCGTCCGCCGTCGCGGCAGTTCTGGCAGTATCATTCGCACACACAGGCGAGATACCCGCGAATATCTGTTTCCCTCGCGCTACCCCATTGCGAGGGCGGGGTATTCTCGTTCTGGGATTCGGAAGCCACATCACTGCGATGGAGATAACGCCATGACGCAGACAATGCAGGACCCAAAAGATATCCTGATCATCGGTTCCGGAGTCGGCGGCCTTACCGCGGGAATAATTCTTGCGAAACTTAACCATCGGGTCACGGTTGTAGAAAAAAATCGCCTGGCCGGGGGACTGATGCGGAGCTACACCAGGGACGGCATTGATTGCCCTGTGGGAGTGCATTATATGGGATCTCTCGACAGGGGCCAGCCCCTCCGGAGATTGTGGGATTATCTGGGTGTCACACCATTGATCCCTCTTGAACGTATGGGCTCGGAAGGCGTCATAGATCGCTATATATTTGACGACTTCGCCTTCGACCTTCCCGAAGGCATCGACGCCTTTGAAGAAAACCTGAGAAGCTCCTTTCCCGGGGATAACAGCCACATTACATCTATTATCAGTGATCTCAGGCACACATCACATCTTCTCAGTTCGCTCGATATTCTGATCTCCCCGGCGATGACATTTCTTTCCCCTGAGAGTTTTACCTCCATGGGAGAACACCTTCAGCGCATGGGCTGTTCCTCGCGCCTGCTCTCTGTTCTTGGTGTTCCTCCCACCCTCATCGGCGTGCCGTTACAGGAATGTCCCGCGTTTTATTACCATATGACCCTTGCCTCCTACCTTCTTTCCTCCTGGCGCCTGGCCTGCAGCAGTTCACAGATGGCAGATGCGTTTGTGTCCTGTCTTACGTCAGTGGGCGGTGAAGTAATTACCGGAGACGGCGTTGAGAAGATTCTCATAGAATCGGGAAAAGTGAAAGGCATCGTGTTGGAGTCCGGAAGGACACTGAAGGCGGGAGCAATAATCGCCGCCATTCATCCCGCAACTGTCGCTGCCATGCTGCCCGGAGATGCCCTTCGGGCTTCGTATGCGGAGAGAATGAGTCAATTGGAAAATACGAAAGGACTCTTCGGCGTCAACCTCGCCGTTGACGCAGGTGCCCATGCAGCGTTACCGTACAACATCTACCAACTCTATTCGGAAGATGGCGTCCTTTCCCGGGGGATATTCCATCAATTGCGCAGGAGCACGCAGGAAGGCATTAATCTCCTCTCCATGATCACGACAAGCAGTATTGAGGAATGGAATGAATGGACACGGACGGCATCGGGGCAGCGCGATCAGGACTATGTGGACGCGAAAGAAGACAAAGCCCGTCGCTTCATCGGGGAGGCAACAAAGCTGTTCGGCAGATTAAGAGGGGCGAAATTACTTGATATTTATACTCCCTTAACAATCAGGGATTGGGTACACTCGCCGGATGGCTCAGCCTATGGGATTATCCGTTCGACACGGCAGGTAATGAAGACGGCATTTTTAAAACGCACGCTGATCGAAGGGTTGTTCCTCGCTGGCCAGAACAGCCTGGCGCCCGGGATTATGGGGACTATGCTGGGATCTTTCCAAACGGTCAGAAATATCATCGGACATGAGAGATTCAGCCGGGAAGTTATCGAGGATTCTCTGTGAAGGTATTGCTTGTATCTACAAACACCCTGACCGAACCCTATCCTGTGTATCCCATTGGCCTTGATTATGTAATGAATGCCATATCACCTCCCCATCATGTAAAAACAATTGATATGAACGAGGTAAAGAGCGTAAGCGTTCTGGCCGGGATTCTTTCCCACTACATGCCTGACATCATAGGACTGTCTATCAGAAATATCGACAACATCGATGAAGCCAACACGATCACATTCTTACAAGAAATTCGCGAATTAATTGCTGTTATCCGGCAACATTCGAAGGGCTTGATTGTCCTGGGGGGGAGCGGCTTTACGATCCTTCCCGGCGAATTCATGGCTCGTCTGGATGCCGATTTCGGCATCATCGGTGAGGGGGAACGGCTCCAGCTCCTCCTCACGGCTCTGGAGCGGAACGAACATGTTGATGGCATACCCGGCATTGTAACCCAAAACACCCCGGTAATGTTTACGGAGCCCTGGTCACGGTCATTTCAGCGCGGTGCTCTTCCCGATCATTCATATATCCCTTTTTATCTGAGAAGAGGCGGAATGCTCAATATGCAGACGAAAAGGGGCTGTCCTTTCCACTGTATCTATTGTACCTACCCCCACATAGAGGGAAAGCAGTTCCGCTTCACGGACCCGGGGGAAGTCGCCGCCACCGCGAGAATGCTTCAAGATGCCGGAGCCCGGTACCTCTACATGACGGATTCGACATTCAACGGCAGCTATGAACACAGTCTGGAAGTTGCGGCCGCGTTCAGGAAAGCAGGCGTTTCCATTCCCTGGGGAGGGTTTTTCACCCCTACAGCTCCCCCGCCGGATTATTATCACATTCTTGCCGACGCGGGATTGATGCATGTGGAATTCGGTACGGAATCTCTCTCGGATACGGTCCTTGCCTCATACAGAAAACCTTTTCACGTTGACGATGTGTATCTCTCCCACAGAGAAGCCCTCGCTGCCGGTCTGCATGTCGCACATTATCTTATGACAGGCGGACCAGGGGAAAATGAGGAGACGTTAAGGAAGACCCTGGCAAACGCCGACAAACTGGTGAAAACTGTTTTTTTCATCTTCAATGGAATAAGAATTTATCCTCACACAGCCTTGTACAGCCTTGCGCTCAAGGAAGGACAGATCGAACCGGACCGTGACCTCCTGGAGCCCGTGTTTTACTGGTCTCCCTCATTATCTCGAAGGACGGCGATTGATCTGGTGAAAAATCATATCGGCAGCCGCACCAACTGGGTTCTCGGTTCCGGACTTCCGCGGATGTATAAAACAATGGCAAGGCTCCATGCACGGGGATCTATTGGCCCCCTGTGGGAGCGACTGATCCAATGAGAACTTTGACCCATTGCCTCCCTCCCCCCTCGATGAAAGATGAGCGAGGATTTCCCGATGATGCATAATCGAAAAAGGACAGGATATGTATCTCCAGCGGTGATAGCCGGCATTATCTCCCTCATAATTGCGGCTCTATTATTGCTCTTTCATGCCGCCCTGGTTTTCATCATTCCCCTTGCAGTTTTTATTATTCTCTGTGTGGTGGCCCCCTTTTTCCCCACGAGCGGTTTCTTTTTGCGTGTCGTCAGTCGAGGGCGTACAGGCAAAAACTTCGTATCATTGACATTTGATGACGGACCTGATCCGGAAACGACAAGGCCGCTCCTGAAATTGCTGGACCGCAGCAGCATAAAAGCCACGTTCTTTGTCACGGGTGAAAGGGCTGTCCTCTACGGCGATCTCATTTCGGAAATCCTCGCGCATGGTCATGATATCGGCAATCATTCATACCATCATGATCCCTTTTTAATGCTGCGCAGCACAAAAACGTTGTTCCAGGAAATTGAATCGACGCACACGGCGCTGACTCGTTTCCACATATCCCCGGCCGCCTTCCGGCCCCCTGTCGGTATCACAAACCCGAGACTGGATAATGTCCTGAAACAGTTCGGTCTTTACTGCGTGACCTTTACCTGCCGGGCCTTCGACGCCGGAAACAAGAATGTCCGGGGATTATCCGGGCGTATTCTGAAGAAAGTAAAACCGGATGATATCATTCTTCTTCATGACATCCGGCCAGGAAGGGACATAACGACGGAGGATTTTCTGCGGGAAGTTGAGTTGATACTGGCCGGACTGAAGCGCATGGGGTTACAGGTTGTTCCCCTCACAGAACTTATTGGGAAACCGGTTATGCTCCGGATTAGGGATGGGGAAAGAACCTAAGAAAAATATTTTTGACATACTCATGGATCGGTGATAGATGAAAAAACTTAAATATACCGCGAATGATCATGGATGAAACATGGCACAGCATATCGTATAAAAGGGATACGTCAGGCGATGCGGCCCTGGCGGAAGCGCGTGCGGGAATTGGATCGCCCTGGTTTTCGGGTCACTTTCCGAACGAACCGATCCTGCCCGGCATTGCCATCCTGTCCATGGTAACGGATGTTATCAAACACCATGAATCCGAAAAGGGGAAAAAGATCAGGATAGCGGCGATAAAGAGGGTCAGGTTCAGGCTGCCGGTAAGGCCGGACGACATGTTGACCATATCAACGTATCTATCACCCCAGGGGGATGACACATCCTATCATTTCAAGGTGACAATAAGCGAAAAAACGGCCTGCACGGGTATAGTTACACTTGAATGGTTGCCGTAGGCATGTTTGACGAACTCGCAAGAAGTCTGTCATTCCCGCCCCCGACAGATAAATTCGAGGGCAGGCTGCGGCGGGAATCCATGAATAGATAAACAATTGAAAATACTGGATTCCCGTTTCCACGGGAATGACAAAAGTACACGTATTTTGACTTTTTACGAATCCGTCATGTTTGGTTGTTTCGTAATAATGAAAACAATGAACTGACTATAAACGTCTTATATACTATGTGGGGGGAGGATTTTTAATGCCCGTGGGTACGGATAACAAGGCGCTGATAATTCGCATTGCGGAAATCATTATTTCCGAATTAAAATTAGAAGATATTACCGCGGAAACATTTGATCCGGATCTTGATCTGGTGGATGAACTTGGCGTCGACAGTATGGACCTGGCCACGGTTGTTCTCGTGCTTCAGGACGAATATGGCATCACCATCGACGAGGATGATTATCCCAAACTCAGAAACGTCCGCATGATTGCCGAATATATAGAACACAAGAGGACTGTATAAATTACTGTAACCATTCATGAGAAAATCATGGATACTACGAACGTCATAACGATTCCTCACAGCGATAAAGAGCCCAGAAAATGGAAATTTTCCGAGTTGCTTGCCGATCGTGAGGTTCATCTGCGCTGGGAGAAGGTAAGAAAGTATTTTTTCCTGCGTGAATCGACCTATGATATGACCAACCTCTGCAACATCCGTTGCGATGGGTGCTATTACTACGAAGGGGAGAAACAGTTCGCCCGGGGGAACGAAAATCCAGAGGCATGGCGGAAGCTTATGCGGGAAGAAAAGGCACGGGGCATCACGTATGTCGTGTTGGCCGGCGCTGAGCCATCCATGGTTTCGGAGCTTCTTGAGGTCTGTTATCGGGAAATGCCCCTCGGGTGTATTGCATCGAATGGCTTTAAACGCATTCCCGAAACGGTCGGCTATAAAATTCATATCTCCGTCTGGGGAAATGACGAAACGAGCCTGCGCGTGAGAAGGGCAAAAAATTTGCTGTTAAAACAGATTGACAATTATCGGGGTGACGACCGGGCCGTGTTCGTCTACACCTTTACACGGGAAAATATAGAAGAGATTTATGAAGTTATGGATAGCATTGTCACTCATGAGTGCAAAATAACCTTCAATGTGTTTTCCTCTCCCGTAGGCTATGCCGGTTCGCTCAGGCATACCCGTGATTCCCTTGATCGCACTCGTGATGTCATGCTGGATCTCCTGGCCAGATATCCCGGACACGTACTTTTTTCCCCCTACAATGTCGTTGCACACACCCATCAGTACGGCCTCCATACGCTTTACGGATGTTCGTATCCGAGGAAAAACCCCTCAACGGATATAGGTCTGGGACGGTCTTTCCGGCAATATCGGGCGGATCTGTCATGGGATCGTGATGTGGCATGCTGTGTTCCTGATACGGATTGCGATGAGTGCAGGCATTATGCCTCCGGCAGCGCGGTCGTTACCGCGCGGCTTTACCGGCATGTGACCGACCCTGATACGTTCAAATCCTGGCTTGACTATGTGGATACATACCTCGCCGTATGGGTAAAGGGCTATGAAAAAGATGATCATCTATGCCGCACAATGATCACGCCGCCGTATCACACGAATTGAGGAAATCCGGCACTGTTGGATTACCTCGGAGAAAGTTGCTGTTCACTTCTGGATTCCGGCGGCCAAGGGGTCGAGGGGTCACGAGAAGGAAAAATGAAAGCTTTAATCTATGCGATCAACACATGATGTGTGAAAGTTTATGAAAACCGTAAGTTCCTTACTGGATAACGCATGGCATGAGCGTTACCGGAAGATATCGTCTCTGAATATCCGCAGTTCCATTTATGATATCACCAATCAATGCAATCTGCGCTGCAAGGGATGTTTTTTCTTTTCCTCCGACGAACATCAGGCCGCTGCGGAAGAAACGGATGTTGAAAATTGGTACCGGTTTGTCCGCAAGGAAAAGGAACGGGGTGTCAATCTCGCCATTTTGATAGGCGGGGAACCGACGCTTTATCTTGACAGGGTAGAGGCTTTCTATACACAACTGCCGTCATATTGCGCAACCAACGGACTTATCAAGATCCCCAGAGACCGTTTCCCGGACATGATGATCGGTATCTCTCTATGGGGAGATGAGGAAGATGAAAAAATACTGCGGGGGAAAGATACGTTCGCCGTATCCAGCAGACATTATGAAGGGGATCCCTACACATATTACCTCTATACGATTACGCCGAAGCAGGTGGGGCGGATAGAACATGTAATCAAGAAAATCGCCGATGTCGGGCTGAAGGTTCATTTGCAGTTGCTCACGAACGACGAAAATGTGGATGGCTTTTTCTGGGCGCAGGAGAAACTAAAAGACGTCCGGGCTGAAATGGACGCTATGCTCGACAGATACCCGAAGACTGTAATTTCCTGCAAGTATTATCATGAGATTATTACCACAGGGAAGATGATGAACCGTACATTCGGATGGGCGGAGTGCCCGTCTGTGACTGAACCTCTGGACGACAGGAACCCGCAACCGAAAAGTCTTATCCGTTTTATACGATGGGCTTCGGATCTTGAAACTATGCACCGATGCTGCACCTCTGCAACAAGGGACTGTTCGACCTGCAAAGACGGCGCTGCACATATGAGCTGGGTTATGGTGAATAAGAGAGAACATCTGCAATCAACGAAGGATCTCCAGAACTGGATTGAAGTGTATGAAATGTTCGCCAAGCTCTACCGGTTCATACCGTGGTAACGCCCTGGACATCCCTTACGCCCAAGACCAAGACAGACCAGGATGAAAAGAACTCGACCGGTAATATTGGGGTATGATGCGGTATCACCCCTGGGTATCGATATGAAAACCCAGTGGGATCGTGCAGTACGCGGCGCAAGCGGCATTGGTCTCCTGAACCGCTTTCCCCTTCGGGAAGGCTTTCCCGTAAAAATAGCGGGCCAGGTGGCGAACATTGATACCAGCGCATATCCTTTCCTGAAATCCCGCGACATGGCGTTATGGACATCGCCGGTTTTCAGCCATGCCATGCTCGTCGTTCACCGGGCGCTCAAAAAGATCGGCATCGAAATTACGGATGACATCGCGCATAGAGTAGCCATCACCTTTAGTTCTGCCATCGGCGGGCTCGACGCCGTAATCCGCGCAGACAGAATGTGGATTTCAGGAGGGAAGCTCCCCCATCCGTTTACAAATGCGAACTCCTGCATTAATATGGTTGGAGGGAAGATTTCCATCATGACCGGGGCCACTGGTCCGATAACATCGACCATTACGGCCTGTGCAACGGGTTCAACATCCATGATCATAGGGGCACTGTTCATAGAACAGGGAATGGCAGATGCGGTTATTTGCGGCGCCGTGGATTTCCCCCTGGTCGAATCCATTCTTGGCGGGTTTTTTACCATGAACGGTGCATACAGGCCTAAGGAAGGACACCCGGAAGAGCCTCCTGAAAAGGCAAGCCGCCCCTTTTCGATCAACAGACGGGGTTTCGTAGTATCGGAAGGCGCAGGCTGTATTATCATGGCGCATAAGGACTTCGCAAAGACACATGGTCTCTCCCCCAAAATAGAAATGGCGGGATGGTCCATGACGTCGGATGCCCATCACTTCGTCGCCCCGAATCTGGAGACAGTGAAAAGATGCATCGCGGAGAGTATCAGTGACGCGGCCCTTGAGACGGCAGACATTGATGCCGTGAATGCCCATGGAACGTCAACAAAAATCGGTGATAAAATTGAAGGGGATGCGTTGAAGGAAATCTTCGGCAACAGCATACCGCCGGTTTCGGCCAACAAGTCCCAGACGGGCCATGCCATGGGGGCCTCCTCTGCCATTGAGATTATTCTTGCGATGGAAGGAATGCTTCAGGATACGGTTCTCCCCACGATCAATTATACACCCGATCCGGCAATCGCCATCGACTGCGTACAGGAAGGGGCACGAAAAATTGTTCAGGAGCATGTATTAAAAAACGCTTTTGGCTTCGGCGGCTGCAACTCCTGCATCGTCCTCAGGAGAATTGGGTGAGCGTGTGACCATATGAAACCACCAAAGAACAGACGGGTTTTTGTAATCGGATACGGCGCGGCAACGCCCCTCGGAAAGACCTTTAAGGAAACCTGGCAAAGGGCGGCA
>Ga0209253_10005364_pt1 | contig 11116 bp, 9 predicted proteins | sample FrelakmetBRP12BR_FD_187145 | JGI IMG/M metagenome (GOLD analysis project Ga0209253, IMG submission 187145) | Freshwater lake sediment microbial communities from the University of Notre Dame, USA, for methane emissions studies - BRP12 BR (SPAdes)... | ecosystem: Environmental > Aquatic >... | reverse complement strand
GTAAGGTTTTGCAAAATATGCGCTGGGATGTGGAAGAAGATTTAAGCAAAGTAGTGGGTGACATTGCGGCGTATAAAATCGGCGAGATTAGCAAAAAAACGTTTTCTGAGGCCAAAAAACAAAGCGTCAATTTGGCTGAAATGCTAGGTGAGTATTGGCAGGAAGAGAAAAATATCTTGGCTAAAAAACGTCATGTGGAACAATTTAATGCAGATGTTGATATGCTGCGTAGCGACGTGGCGCGCTTTGAAAAGCGCCTGGCAAAATTTACGAAATCTTTAGAAACTAACACCCAATAAACATGCACTATTTTCGACTGATTTACATTATTTTTGTCGCATTGCGCTTCGGCCTGGATGATTTCATTCATGAGCACGCGCCGCTAAAACCTTTGCGCAAATTTATTCAAATTTTATTTTTTTGGCGCAATAAGCAACAGCCACGTGGCGTTCGATTGCGTTTAGCGCTAGAGAAATTAGGCCCGATTTTTGTCAAATTCGGCCAAGTGCTCTCCACTCGTCGCGATTTATTGCCAACTGATGTCGCTGATGAATTGGCAAAACTTCAGGACCAAGTGCCGCCATTTGCCTTTGCCGATGTCAAATGCAGCATAGAAGCTGCGTTTGGCTTGCCGATTAACCAGATCTATAGCCAGTTTGATGAGGTTGCCATCGCCAGCGCCTCGGTTGCACAGGTGCACTTCGCGCATCTGCTGGATGGCAAGCCAGTCGCAGTAAAGGTTTTACGGCCCGGCATTGCTAAAGTCATCAATCAGGATATTTCTTTGCTCAAATCACTTGCCTGGTTTGTTCAAGCAGTTTCATCTGAAGGTAAACGTCTTAAGCCCCTAGAAATTGTGGACGAATTTGCGCGCCACACGCGGCATGAGTTGGATTTAACGCTGGAAGCCGCCAATTGCAGTCAGCTCGCGCGCAACTTTACCCAAAAAAACAACATAAAGTCTCGATTGCTCATTCCTGAAGTTTATTGGGACTACTGCCGCAAAGAAGTGATGACTATGCAGCGCATGCACGGCACGCCTGTGAGCCAGATCGATGCGTTGCGAACCAAAGGTATCGACACCACCAAATTGGCGCACGACGGCGTAGAGATATTCTTTACGCAAGTGTTTCGCGATGGGTTTTTTCATGCTGATATGCATCCTGGCAACATTCAAGTCGCTGATGATGGTAGATACATTGCGTTAGATTTCGGCATCATGGGCAACCTGAACGACACCGATAAATATTACCTGGCACGTAACTTTTTAGCCTTTTTTAATCGTGATTATCGCGATGTCGCGGTCGCGCATATTGAATCGGGCTGGGTGCCTAAAGACACCAATGTAGAGGAACTGGAAACCAGTATCCGCGCTATCTGCGAGCCTATTTTCAACAAACCACTTAAGGACATTTCCTTCGGCAGAACCTTGCTAAGCCTGTTTCAAATGTCACGCCGTTTTGGTGTGGTCATTCAACCGCAACTCGTCATGCTGCAAAAAACCTTGCTCAATATCGAAGGCTTAGGACGTGATTTAGACCCGAATATCGACTTATGGCAAACCGCCAAACCCTTTTTAAAACGCTGGATGAGCGAACAAGTAGGTTGGCGCAGCGTAGCGAAATCACTGAAAAAAGAACTGCCATTTATCATTAAAAATGCGCCGCAAATGCCGCGTTTAGTGCATCAATTTTTAAGCCAACAAATGCAAGCTGAACAAGAAGCACCACTACAAACAAGTATTGACGCACTTATTCAAGCTCAGCAAAAACAGGCACGTTGGCAAAAGCGCTTGACCTTAACCATTGCTGTATTTGTGCTTCTGCAAGCCGCAACTCTATTACTATTCTTACGTTAACGTTTTTGGCAGAACTTATACTTGGCAACTCTGGCAAAAAAACGTAGAGCGTTGTCCTAAGCGGATACACTTGATAGGTTTGCTACATACCTTACAAGGTTCACCTGTGCGGCCATACACAAAGTATTCCTGCTGAAAATAACCTGGGTTGCCATCGGTACCAAAAAAATCACGTAGGCTGCTTCCGCCTGCATTCAATGCATCATTAAGGGTAGCTTTAATCTCGTTTACCAATTTCTCACACTGTTTTAAATTGAGATTTTTGGCTGGCGTTTCAGGATGAATGCGCGCGCGGAATAACGATTCTGAAGCGTAGATATTCCCCACGCCTACAACCAAATGACTATCCATAATTGCGACTTTAATCGCGGCGGAGCGGTTTTTTAATTCAGCATGCAAATATGCTGCATTAAAATCGTCCTCCAAAGGCTCAAGGCCAAGTGGCTGAAGAAGCGCATGGGTATTAGGCTGCAGCCCTGCCCATAGCACGGCGCCAAAACGTCGCGGATCGCGCAAGCGCAGCACATGACCATCATGAAAGCTAATGTCAAAATGGTCGTGCTTTTCAGGTGGATAATTTCTATCAAGCAGGCTAATGCGCCCTGACATGCCCAAATGCAATAGTAATGTTCCACACTCAAAATTTGCCAAAATATATTTGGCGCGACGCTTTAAGCTGATGAGTTTTTGATTGATAAGCGTCTGCGGCAAGTGCGCAGGAATCGGCCAGCGCATGCTGGCATTGCGAATAACGACATCTTTAACAGTTTGATTTAAAAGTGGAAGCAACCCGCGGCGAGTGATTTCAACCTCGGGCAGTTCGGGCATACAGCTATTGCAAATTAAGCGGCGGATTAAGCATATTAAATCCGACGTCATTGCTAAAATGGTACATCAAGCCTTCATCAGGGCGACCTAACAGCAAATCTGGCGCTTCTTGAATCTTATCAAAATGCACCTTTTTGCCATCTTTCAACTTCACTTCAAACGATGGATAGGTGGTTTTATGATCTGGAGTATAAAGCTCTACTTGTTTAGCTTGCGCTTGCTTCCAGCTAAATTCCAGCCATTCGTTCATTTCGTTTTGTGTGATTTTAGCCTTTGGCGCATTCACTTTCCATTTGCCATCTGCGATATCTACATTCAAGCGCACTTCTTCCCACTGCTCCAAGCGAGAAAAATCAAAACCGGCAATCTGTTTTGCTTCATTTTTGGCTAGTGGATTTTTATCAATCAACTCAACAGGTTGTGTACTGGCTGCTTCGGCATAACTTCCCGGGAGTAAATATATCGCATCTTGAAATGCCACATATTGCTCTTCGGTCACCGGATTAATGGTTCCAAAAATAAAGTCTTGGGCACCAGCAGTATTGGTGAGCTTTACTCTTAGTTGTGGATTGTCTAAGCCATATTTAGCCAAATCTGTGGCTGGAAACTTTTCTGTACTTTTTGCCGCGATAATTGCCAAAATGCGCTGTACGGAAATTTGATCGGCGCGCGTTTTATATGGCGCAGTCATGCGCCAAAGGCCGTCTATTTTCTCAAAACTGGTTGGTGCTTTGGTAGGAAACTCGACCTTTATTGCAGTGAAATCGGCCAATTTCAATGTGGAGACTTCATGCTGTGAGGGCTCGTCGATATTGGCTTGTGGGCGCATATATAAAAAAGTAACTAGCCCAGCTACAACAGCCAGCATCACCAAATTTAGTAGCCATCTTTTTTTCATATTATGCTTTTCTACGTTTCCACCATAGCAAGAAGCCAGCGATGAAAAATCCTAGCGGAATAATATATTGGAAGCCGTGAAATACTATCCAAGCAATCAAGCGATTTTTGTCATCGCTTGGAATGGTGACATTAATGTCTTTAAGCGGCATGGGCTGAATGGTAATCAGTTTATCATCGCCAGCTAGCCAGTTGATAATGTTGACGCCAAAATCCAAGTTGCCGCCATTCGTGATAAAGGTGTTAGATAGAAAGTTACCGTTACCCATGACCACTACGCGTTGACCTTTTTTGTCATATTCGCGCTCCAACGCCACACCAATGTTAATAGGACCGCGTTTGTCTTTTTTATCATCAAACACCGCTTTTTGATTTTTTCCGCCATCCACAATTTTGTCAGATTCCAACCAGCCGTTGGGGGCAACATCTACCAAACGCGCCACCTTCCAGCCCAGATCAAATGAGGCTTTTGCATCAACCTCATGCGCCTCGGGGAAGAGTGTACGCAGCTGAAAATTACGCGTAATGGGATGATCGCCATAAGCAGAAGCAAACGCCACTTTAGCATCCGCACCATATTGCGCGGCAGTCATATCTACAGCAATACCCGGCGAAACCTTCATGCCTAAATACTCTGCAACTTGTTTTAAACCATGCAAATTGTCATCATCCAGCAACCATAATAAATTGCCACCCGATTCCAAATAAGCTTTGATTTTTTTCGCTTCAATATCGCTTAAATCCACTTGCGGACTAGCAATCACCAACATCGCACCATTGGCCGGCACCGCTTGGGCTATGGTTAAATCAGGATTAGCAAATTTAAAGCCTTTTGCTTCTAACTGCTTACCAAACTCACCAATATCGTGATTTTTAACACCTTGCATGTGGCGTTCACCATGTCCATCCAAAAACATAATGGCCTGCGTATTGGTGCGTGCCAACCTCACTAGCAAATTGGTCATCTCCTGCTCAGCAATCGGCGGAGAAATATGCTCTGAACGCTTGTTATATTCAACTACAACTTCGCCATCTTCCTTAATGTTCGCCTCTTGCGCGAGCTTTGGTTCAATCGACGGATTAATGAATTTAAGGTGAATATCTTTCTTTTCGCGTTGATAACGCGCAATAAAATCTATCATGCCTTTTCTAAATGTGTCCCCGTGATTAGCGTCATCGTTAGTAGCATATACTGTCACATTCACTGGATCTTTCATGCTTTTAAGTATATTCACGCTACCTGGCGTGAGTATATTGCGGTTAGCCTGTGTAATATCTTTTGCGACATGATATTGGCTTGCCAAATAACCCAGCACAACCACCAAACAAATAAACAAGACCACAAAAAGCCAGCTTTGTGCAAGCATTTGTAAACGTAAATTTTTGTTAATTTTCATAGTATTAGTCCCTGTAGACTTAACCTCTTAAGCGGTCTGCGTCTAAGCGACGAATCGTTAAAGTTAAAAAAGTGATAATAAATAATACAAAATAGGCAATATCTGCTGTGTCTATCAAACCACCTGCAAACGATTGAAAATGCCTCATCAAAGATAGTTTCGCCATGGTATTGCTTGGGTCGCCTGCAAAAAAGCGATCTAAGATCATTAGTGCAAATAACGCAATAAAGCTCAAAATAGCTGCCACCACTGGCTGTGAGGTTAGGCTGGAAAAATATAAGCCCAACGCAGCAAAACTGGCAACCAGCAGAAAAAGGCCAAAAGAATTAGCTAAAATGTAGCCAAAATCCATATCCGTCCAAATGTTCAGCGTAAACAGCATCAGAGCGATATAGACAATCAATATGCTCAAAAAAGCGACCAAGCCTATAAACTTACCTAAAACAATTTCAGTTAAAGATAAAGGCGCGCTAAATAAGAAAGGTAATGTCTGGCTACGACGTTCTTCTGAAATCAAACGCATGGAAAGAAGCGGCACGGCAAACAGCATAATAAAAGAAGCCAAGCCATATACGTTTTGGCCCACAAACTGGGTCACGCCATAGCGCTCGGCGGGGCGAATAGCACCAGACATGACCTCGAAATAATCATTCACACCGTTCAAATAATAGGTACCAAAGGCAAACATCAGCAAGGCCAAAATAATCCAACCCATGGGTGATGCGAACACGCTCTTGAGCTCTTTTCTTACAATATTTAATATCATTTTTTAAGCCTTCTATGCTGCTTCTGCCGTTGTTTCGGCAGCAGCATCGTGGTAAGTCAACTGCACAAACACGTCCTCTAAACTGGTTTGGTCCGGCGCGATTTGGTATAAACCCCAACTATTTTTAACTGCTGCTTTCACAATCGCCTCATGTGGCATGGTGTTTTCAGCAAAGCGGACGCGCATCATATTGTTATCTGTAACTTCCGCTTCGGTCACGCCTTTAATCTTAAGCAATTCTTCAATAGTTGGCGCATTATTAAATCCAATCAGCAATTTATTACCAATGCGTTGACGTTTTAGCACATCAATCCCGCCGTTAAACACCAGTTTGCCTTTGTCGATAATTTGCACGTGGTCGCACACCATTTCCACTTCTGGCAGAATGTGCGTAGAAAGAATCACGCTATGCACACCACCAATTTCACGAATCAACGCACGAATATCGCGAATTTGAATCGGATCCAAGCCAACTGTAGGTTCATCCAAAATTACCACCATCGGGTTGTGAATAATGGCTTGCGCGATACCGACACGTTGTTGATAACCGTTGGATAAATTCTCAATCAAGCGTTTGCTCATGTGCATTAAACCGCAACGTTCTTTGGCGTTTTCTACCGCTTTTTTGATGTGTTTTCCGCTCACTCTATGCAGGCGCGCGGCAATGGTTAAGTATTCATCGACAGTGAATTCCTTATACAGCGGACGCATTTCAGGCAGATAACCAATCAGCGCTTTGGCCTCTTTGGGATTTTCTATCATGTCGATGCCGCAAATCTTCACGCTACCTGCACTAGGCGCGAGATTACCGGTAAGCATTTTCATGGTAGTGGATTTACCGGCCCCGTTTGGCCCTAAAAAGCCGAGCACTTCGCCCTGCTTTACAGTAAAACTCACATTGCTAACCGCCTCGCGACCGCCGTATAGCCTAGTGAGTTCTGACGCTTCTACTGTTAAATTATTCATAAATTTCTAATGTGTACCTAACTAAAACCAATACTATGAAACAAAATTGCTAGATTAGTTTCAAGCAAAAAGTTATAGTCATGCCTAATATAAAAGTTAATTATTTCCCAACCCTTAATTATGGTTGAACTTGCTCCGACTGTCACGTACTAAACAACACTGACAAGTTTATATGGATATCATTTAGCAATGCCCCAAATTAAAAAAATAGCTGCCACACTACTTATCGCCTTCGCTGGAGCGAGCAGTTTAACTGCGCACGCTGAAACCAAAGTTACTCCCACAATTACTACGGCCAATGCAGAGTTTGTGTACAAATATTTATTGGGCGAAATTGCCGGGCAGCGTGGCGAAGTCACCTTGGCGAGCCAATTATTTTTAGATTTGGCAAAACAAACACGTGATGCTCGTTTGGCAGAGCGCGCCGCACGCACCGCTGCTTATGCCAACCAGCCTGGTCTGGCTTTGCAGGCATCAACATTATGGGCAGAACTGGATCCAAACTCACTGGAAGCGCAACAAGCCTCCAGCCAATTATTAGTTGCTAGTGGTAATTTAAAACAAGCCAAACCGCACATTCAAAAATTACTAGCCAAAGAAGAAACACGCGCCAACGGCTTTTTATATTTAAATTCGCTGCTGGCAAACCAAAAAGATAAAAATGAGGTATTGGCTGCTATTACCGAATTTGCTGCGCCCTACCCAAAACTACCGGAAGCACACTTAGCTATCGCCCAAGCGGCATTAATTGCAGACAAGCCTGAAACTGCCAAAAAAGAGCTTGTTACAGCAACCAAGCTGCGTCCAGACTGGGAGCTAAGTGCACAACTGCAGGGGCAATTGTTATTAAAGGAATCGCCTGAAAAAGCTATTTGGTTTTTTCAGGACTTTTTAAAAAAATATCCCAAATCTAACGATGTCCGCATGAGCTACGCCAAATTATTGGTAAGCCAAAAACGCAATGCAGAAGCCAAACCTGAATTTGTGAAACTGGTAGAAAGTTCCAACGGCAGTCCGGAAATTAGCGCAGTTGTCGGCTTGCTGTCACTGGAGTCTGAAGATTATTTAATGGCTGACAAATATTTTCAGCAATCTATCAGCTCCGGCTTTAAAGACCCAGATCAGCTTTACGTTTACTTAGGGCGCAGTGCAGAGCGACAAAAACTGGATGCGAAGGCACTTGAATGGTACGACAAAATCCAGCCTGGCGAGCACTTTTTGGATGGCAGGTTTTCTGCTGCCAACTTAATTGCACGCACCAAAAGTGTCGATGCCGCCATCAAAATGCTGGATGAGGTGGGTGACTTAACGCCGGAACAGCAAGTTTTGGTTATTCAAACTGAAGTCAACATGCTCGCACAAGCTAAGCGCAATCAGGAATCGTACGATTTAATTGAAAAAGCGGTGGCCAATTGGCCAAATTCGATTGAGCTTATTTATGACTATGCGATGGCTGCCGAGCGTTTAGGCAAGTTCGAGGTAATGGAAACCCAATTGCGCAAAGTGATTCAGCTAAAACCCGATTATGCTGCAGCCTACAATGCGCTTGGATACTCGTTTGCAGACCGCAACATAAAGCTTAACGAGGCTAAAACTTTAATTGAAACCGCACTGAAACTGCAGCCTGGTGACCATTACATGCTGGATAGCCTGGGTTGGGTGCATTATCGTTTAGGCAATTTAGCGCTGGCGGCTGAATATTTGCGTAAAGCCTATGAAATTCAGGCTGACCCGGAAATTGCTGCGCATTTGGGCGAAGTATTGTGGAAACAAGGCTTGCAGGAAGAAGCAAAAAAAATCTGGGCAAGTGCATTAAAAAATTACCCAGAAAATGACGTGCTGGTCGCAACCACAAAAAAATTCAACTCATAACTCATTGATTCAATTTGATTCTTAATAAAAACCTAGTTGTTTTGGCAGTCATATTCGCGTTAAGCGGTTGCGCCACGATTACGCCACCGCCATCGCAACCTCCGACAACTTCAAGCATTAACCAGAAACATCTTGCCACACTGGCCAATATAAAAGCATTTTCGCTAAAAGGCCGCTTAGGAGTCGTCACGCAGAAACAGGGCTTTTCTGGCGGCATGGAATGGCAGCATCAAACCAATAATGACAATCAAACCAGTTTAGATAATATCGACGTATTTTCACCCGTAGGCGGCAAAGTCGCCAACATCGCCAAGAACCCAAGCGGCGTTACACTTACCTCGCAAGATGGCCACAGCATTAAAGCGCAAGACGCCGAAAGTTTAACCGAGGCTACATTGGGTTGGAAACTACCGCTCAACGGATTGAGCGACTGGGCGCTAGGCAAGCCAACGGCCAGTAAAATAGAGGCTTCCAGCTGGGATGAGCAAGGAAAATTACTCACGCTAAAGCAAGATGGATGGGATATTAGCTACGAAAATTATATGGAAAATTACGGTGTTTTTTTACCCGGGAAAATCCTGCTGAAAAGCGAAAAAGTAAATTTAAAACTGTTAGTAGAAAAATGGATTAGCGCAGGCAATTTGCCAAATTAATCATTTGATATCAATAAAAACGCTTAAAAATATATGCCCTGTAACCCCCATGGATATTGTCTTCCAGAGCATCAATTTAAAAAATTCATTCCTATAATATAGTCCTTATCGCTTTTTTTTGCCTAAAACGCGAGCCAAAACCCGTCTAAACGCAGAATTAACGCCTAATTCCGCCATTGCTCCCGCATTAAAAATCACCTGCTTTTACGCATAATATGAGCCATTATGAATAAAAACCTTGTATTTTTAATGTTATGTTTTGCCATAAGCAGCAATAGCCATGCGGCCAGCTGGGTGCGCCTGAGTGAAAACAGTACATCAAAACTCATGCTGGATAAGCAATCGGTATTGCAGCAGGATTTGCTAAAAAAAGCCTGGGTAAAGGTGGAATATAAAAAACCACAGCAAAATCCAGAAACGCTAGGCACAGAATACAATTTATCAAAATTACTGTGGTTTTTTGATTGCACCGCACAAAAATCGGCCACTTCGCAGGTATTTCAATATTTCAACAATGAGTTAGTCTATTCCGCCGGCGTAGATGCTAAAAATGCTGAGTTTATTGAGCCAGTGCCGGAATCGGATGTGGATATTGCCATGCGCCATGTTTGCAATACCGGCAAACCTATGGCTGCCGCTTCATCCAATAAACCGGCAGAATCTAAACCATCAGCAGAAAAACAAAATGTAGCGCCAACCAAGCCTGATAATGTTGAAAAAGCGCCCGAAGAAGCAACAGCCAACCCGGAGACTGCGCCAGTATCTAAGCCAGTCCCAGCGCCAGCTAAAGACGCTACTGACAAGACTAATAACGCAAAAAATAACGCACACAAACCGCATTGGGAGTATGCAGGCAAAGCCGGTCCGGAAAATTGGGGCAAGCTTAGCCCCGAATTTGCCACGTGCGAAATCGGGCGTAATCAATCGCCGATTAATATTGAAAACGCTGCTACGGCATCGCTAAAACCAATTCGCGGCATACAAAAATTCCCGGCAAAAGACATTTTTAACAACGGCCACACGGTGCAGATCAACTTTAAGCCAGGCAATATGCTGGTGCTGGATAGCGCGCCTTATCAAATGAAGCAGGTGCATTTTCATGCGCCTAGCGAAAACAAAATCAACGGCAAGTCTTTCCCGCTCGAAGCACACTTTGTACATGCAGATTCCAAAGGCAATCTCACCGTAATTGGCGTGATGTTCAAGGAAGGTAAAGCCAATCTAGGCCTGACAAAATTGTGGTCACAGCTTCCTGACAAAGAAGGTGAGCCTGTACCCGTAAAAAACAGAGTTATTCCCAGTGAGCTTATTCCAGAAAATCGTGGCTATTATCGATTTAGCGGATCCCTCACCACCCCGCCTTGCAGCGAAGGTGTGCGCTGGATAATGATGAAAACGCCAATGACGGCATCCAAAGAGCAAATTGAGGCGTTTGAGCATGCGGTACATCACAGCAATAATCGCCCCGTGCAGGCTTTGAATGGGCGAGTAGTTGTTGAATAAATTTATTTAAATTTCGCCGCTAGTCTCGTATTGTCATGCGTTAAAATACCGGCGTATGCAAAACTTTCAAGCTTTTTTAGCGCCTGCAAAAATTAACCTGTTTTTGCACATTACCGGTCAGCGCGCTGATGGTTATCACACGCTACAAAGCGTGTTCCAGTTGCTGGATTTTTACGACACAATTTATTTAAAACCCACAAAAACTGGCGAAATTAAGCGCATAAACGATATAAAAGGTGTACCTGAGAACCAAGATCTATGCGTCTTAGCGGCTAGTGCTTTACAAGAAAAAACCGGTTGCAAAATGGGCGTGGAATTTACCGTTGATAAGCACATTCCCATGGGTGGCGGTTTGGGCGGCGGCAGCTCGGACGCT
>Ga0209253_10005363_pt1 | contig 11118 bp, 11 predicted proteins | sample FrelakmetBRP12BR_FD_187145 | JGI IMG/M metagenome (GOLD analysis project Ga0209253, IMG submission 187145) | Freshwater lake sediment microbial communities from the University of Notre Dame, USA, for methane emissions studies - BRP12 BR (SPAdes)... | ecosystem: Environmental > Aquatic >... | reverse complement strand
GGCCGGGGCGTGCGGCCCGCTCCGCCCGAGCAACTCTGCCACGATCTCGTCGGCGTCGGCCGGCTTGGAGAGGTAGCCGATGGCCCCGCGCCGGGTCGCATCCACCGCAGTGGCGATGGAGCCGTAACCGGTGAGCATGAGAACCTTCGTGGCAGGGTCGATGGCGCGGAGCGCCTCCAGCACCTCGATACCCGATGGACCAGGCATGCGCAGGTCCACCACGGCGTACTCCGGGGCGTCGCGACGCGCCAGCGCGATGGCCTCGGCCCCGCCCGGCGCCGTGGTCACCTCGAAGCCCCTCTCCCGGAGCGCGCGCGCGAGCCGCTCCCGGAGAACCTCGTCGTCGTCGACGAGGAGCAGCGTCAGCGCCCCGTCCTTCCCGGCTTCCTGGCTCATGCTTCCCCCTCGCGCCGGGGTCTCCTGCCCGGCAGGACGATCCGCGCCTTGGTCCCGCGCCCCGGAGCCGATTCCAGCTCCAGCGACCCGCCCAGCTGCTCGGCGAGCGTGCGGGCGATGTAGATTCCCAGCCCGCTGCCCTCTCCCGGCTCCTTGGTGGTGAAGAATGGCTCGCCGGCGCGCGCCAGCACCTCGGGCGTCATTCCCGGACCGTCGTCCTCGATCTCCACGAGGACGCTCGGCCCCACCGCGCGGGCGCCCAGGCGCACCGAGCCGAGGCCGGCACGCTCGGCAGTGGCCTGCAGCGCGTTCTGCAGGAGGACGCGCAGCGCCCGCTCCAGGCCGTGAACGGGGCCGCGAACCACGGCCTCGCCGCAGGCGACGTCGGACGCCACCCGGGCCTCTCCAGGAAGACCGTCGAGCGCGCCCTCCACCCAGCGCGCCACCGAGACATCCAGGATGGGCTCCCCGGCGTTCTCGCCTGCGCGAGCGGACATCTGCTGGAGGATCTCCTTGCACCGGGACACCTGGGTCCGGATCAGCTCGAGGTCGGCGCGGGCCTCCCCGGGCGCCCCAGCGCGCGCCATGTCCCGGTCGAGCTCCGTCGCCGCGACGGCGATGGCGGAGAGCGGCGTGGCCAGCTCGTGCGCCGCGCCGGCGGCCAGCGTCACCAGCGAGGCCAGCTTGGCTCGCTGATCGGCGAGCCGGCGCTCCCGTGCCAGCTCCTCGTCGCGCCGGGCCAGCGCCCGGCTCACGCGCTGGACGATGAGCACGATGACGAAGGCCGCGATGGCCACCGCGACGAGCATCCCGTAGAGGTGGACCTCCATCATCGCCTCGTGCTCCAGCACGCCGAAGGGCGCCCACTGCTGCATGGGGAAGAGGGCGCCGAAGGCCAGCACGCTGAAGCCCGCCTGGGTCCAGGACCAGCGCGGGGGGAGGAGGACCGCGGCCAGCGCGACGTTCACGATGTAGAGGGTGGAGAAGGGATTGAAGTGCCCCCCGGAGAGGTGCAGGAGCCCGGTCAGGATCGCGGTGTCGAAGAGCATCACCCCGGCCAGGAACCGGTCGGAAACGGCCGGGTCGGTCCGGATCCAGGCGCCGAGCGCGAGGTTGACCACGGCAGACAGCCCCACCAGCGCGCCCAGCGGCACGAGCGGCAGCGCGAGCAGGCCGGCCGCCTGGACCCCGACGATGGCCGCCGATTCTCCCAGGATGGCGATCCAGTGGAGCTTGACGAGCCACTCCAGCTTGATTCGCCCCGGCTCGGCGACGACGTCTGTGTTCCGTCCGGACAAGCCTTCATCCTGACAGAGGCGGCACCCGTTCAAAAGAGCGCTTCGGTCGCACCTCCCTCTGGTATCTTCGCCGGCCCAGGAGGTCCACCGCGTGCGCATCGTCTCGGCCGCAGAGGCCGTATCCGCCATCCAGTCCGGAAACCGCGTCTTCATCCACAGCGTCGCCGCCGCGCCTCGCCGCCTCATCGAGGCCATGACCGCGCGCTCCGACGAGCTCCGGGTCGTCGAGATCGTCCAGCTGCACACCGAGGGGGAGGCGCCCTACGCCGCACCCGGGATGGCCAAGAGCTTCCGGGTGAACTCGGTCTTCGTCGGGGCCAACATCCGCGACGCCGTCCAGGACGGGCGCGCCGACTACCTGCCGATCTTCCTCTCCGAGGTGCCCAAGCTCTTCCGGTCCGGGCTCCTGCCGCTCGACGTGGCCCTGGTGCAGGTGTCGCCTCCTGATCGCCACGGGTTCTGCTCGCTGGGCGTCTCGGTCGATGCAACGCGCGCCGCGGTCCAGACCGCGCGCACGGTGATCGCCCAGGTGAACCGCCACATGCCCCGCACCCACGGGGACGGGCTCATCCACGTGGACGACATCGAGTTCGGCGTCGAGGGCCACGACCCCATCCCGGAGATCCGCCACCCGCCCGTGTCCGACATCGACCGCGAGGTGGGCCGCCACTGCGCCGAGCTGGTGGAGGACGGGGCCACGCTGCAGATCGGCATCGGCACCATCCCCGACGCCACGCTGGCCGCGCTGGGTGACCACCACCGGCTCGGCATCCACACCGAGATGCTCTCCGATGGCATCGTCGACCTGGTCGAGAAGGGCGTGGTCACCGGCGAGAAGAAGCGATTCCACCCGGGGAAGATCGTGGCCGGATTCGCGCTCGGGACCCGCCGTCTCTACGACTTCATGGACGACAACCCGCTCGTCCAGATGCTCGACATCGCCTACGTGAACGACCCCGAGGTGATCCGTCGCAATCCTCGCGTCACCGCCATCAACAGCGCGCTCGAGGTGGACATCACCGGGCAGGTCTGCGCCGACTCCATCGGCGAGCTGCTCTACTCCGGGGTGGGCGGCCAGATGGACTTCATCCGGGCCGCGGCCCTCTCCGAAGGCGGCAGGCCCATCATCGCGCTCCCATCGATCACCTCGAGCGGCGAGTCGCGCGTGGTCTCGCAGCTGAAGCCGGGCGCGGGCGTCGTCACCACCCGTGCGCACGTGCACTTCGTCGTCACCGAGCACGGCATCGCCGACCTGTTCGGGAAGAACCTCCGCCAGCGCGCCGAGGCGCTCATCGCGGTCGCCGACCCGCGCCACCGCGACGCGCTCTCGGCGGAGGCGCGACGCCGGTTCGGGAGCTGGTGAGGCTCGCCCCTCAGGCCACGATGCGGCCGGCTCGGGCGCGGGCCGCGTCGCCCCAGTCGTAGACGACCACCGTTCCGGCGAGCCGCAATCCCAGGAGCGCCATCCCGCGGCTCTGGCCCTGGATGAGATGCTGGTCCGGCTCCGGGTGTTCGGTGAGGTGCTACCGGACTAAAAGTGGAACTCGGGCGAGGCCAGGAGCTGGAGGCCGCCGACGAAGAACCCGTTCATCGTCCCGCCCTCGAGCACCAGGTCGAGACCGACGCCGAAGCGGCCGGCATTGAAGAACGAGGTGCCCAGGCCGATGCGGCCGAGGAAGCCCAGCTTGCTGTCCGGCCCGATGAGCAGCCCGCCTCCGATCCGGAGCCGCGCCACCGTGTCGTCCATGGCCGTCCCCAGCTTGACCAGGTAGTCGAGGGTCGGCTCGTACGTGGTCACCTGTGCCGACTTGCTGACGCTCTGCGTGCCTTCGAGGATGGTCGTCTTCACCGTCCCGAAGGCGAAGGTGACCCCCACGCTCAGGCTGCTCGGCCCACCCAGGTGGATGTCGAACTGGGGGCCGACCAGGAACGGGATGTAGCTCGCGTAGGAGCTCGGGACGCAGGAGGTGTAGTACCAGCAGTTGTACCAGTCGGAGTTGTAGAACCCGGCGCCCAGGTTCACCCGCACGACGTTGTCCCATCCGTGGAGCCGCACCGGAGGGGGTTCCTTGTCGGGCGACAGGAAGGTGTACTGGGCGGAGGCGGGCGCGGCGAAGGCGAGGGCGCCGGCCACGGCGGCGATCTTCAGGACGCTGGAGAGGAAGCGCATGGGCGCTTCTCTTCTACTACGAGAAGTGGCTGGCTGGCGCGAGCTTAGGCAGTTGCACCCGAAGTGGCTCGAGTGCCTTCTCGCCGCTGACCCGGACCACCCGGTGGCTCGACGGGTCGCCGAGCACCTTGGCCACCAGCGCCTGGTTCAGTCCGTGGCCGCTCTTGTAGGCGCTGAAGTGGCCGATCACTGGCAGTCCGAAGAGCGACAGGTCGCCGATGGCGTCGAGCACCTTGTGGCGCGCGAACTCATCGGGGAATCGCAGCCCCTCGGGATTCAGGATGGAGAACTCGTCGACCACGATGGCGTTCTCGAGACTTCCACCCCGGGCAAGGCCGGCCTTCTTCATCATCTCGATGTCGCGCAGGAAGCAGAAGGTGCGGGCCCGCGCCACCTCCCGCTCGTAGTTGCGGTCGGAGAAGGCGAAGCGGAAGGCCTGGTCGGTGACCAGCGGGTGCTTGAAATCGACGGTGAACTCGATGGTGAGCGAGCTGGAAGGCTCGAGCCGGGCCAGCTTGTCGCCGTCGCGAACCTCGACGGTCCGTTCCATGAGGATGAACTGCTTGCCGGCGCGTTGCTCGGCCACCCCTGCTTCGCGGATGAGGGCCACGAAAGGAGCGGAGGAGCCGTCGAGGATGGGGATCTCCGAGCCGTCCACCTCGACGCGGCAGTTGTCGATGCCCATTCCGGTGAGGGCGGAAAGCACGTGCTCGACGGTGTGGATGCGGGCCGGCCCGAGGGCGAGATTGGTGGAGAGGGTGGTGTCGGCGACGTGTGCGGACAAGGCCGGGATCTCGGCCCCGAGGTCCATGCGCACGAAGCGGACTCCGCTGTCGGCCGGCGCGGGGGCGAGCGTGAGCGACGCGGGCCGGCCGGAGTGGAGTCCCACCCCCGAGCAGGTCACCCGCTTCCCCACCGTTCGTTGATTCCAGTACGCCATGTCGATTCGCCTCCGAAGCCGACGCCGCCCGTGATGCCGCAACGCGTAAACGCCCAGCGTCCTGGTATGGAGCAAGAAAGGTGCCCCTTGAGCAGGGTACCTGTGCGCTTGGGCTCCGAAAGGGTATGTGCTCGATATGACGAGGCTTTAGCTTCGATTGGCTCCGGGGACAAGTTTATTGCATCGACGCAGTGTGTCGTCGTAACCGAACATCCCTGACAGAAATGTCGCGACCACGCACCCACGCGCAGTTCCTGGCGGATTCGGATATAGGACCTCCGGGAGCGACCCAGGCACCCCCGATCGTGTCCAGGACACCTTGATACCGCTGAAGAACGACATCCCGACCCGCCGGGTCCCTGCCGTGACCTGGATGCTCCTCCTGGCGAACCTCCTGGCCTTCGGCTGGCAGGCCTGGGTCGCGCTTCGAGTCTCGGGGGCGCAGCAGACGCCTGGACTTCCCCTCGCCGAGTTGATCCAGAGGTTCGACCGGGGGATCAACTTCACGGCGCTCGTCGGCGGCGCGATCCCCTGGGAGATCGTCACCTTCCGGGACATCGGGCCCCGCGACATCGTCCCTCCCCCCTTCACGATCCTGACGAGCATATTCCTGCACGGCGGGCTGTTTCACCTGCTGGGGAACCTGCTCTTCCTCTGGGTCTTTGCTCCCAACGTGGAGGACGTCCTGGGGCGGTGGCGATTCCTCGGCTTCTACCTGGCGAGCGGGATCGCCGCCGCTGCGGCGCAGACGCTCCTGTCCCTCGCCCAGGGCGACCCGCTCATGCCCATGGTCGGGGCGAGCGGCGCCATCGCCGGCGTCATGGGAGCCTACGTCGTCTTCTTCCCGCGGGCGCGCGTCCTCACCGCGGTGCCCATCTTCGTCTTCATTCGATTCATCTACCTGCCGGCCGCGTTCTTCATCGGCCTCTGGTTCGTCCTTCAGATGCTCTACGCCTTCGTGGGCGGGTCGGGCTCGGGCGTGGCCTTCTTCGCCCACATCGGCGGGTTCGTGTTCGGGTGGCTGGTCACGAAGGTGCTGGTGCGCGCGCAGACTCGCCGGAGCGGCGCGGCATAGCAGCGGGTCAGAAGAGCGGGTCCTGCCCGCCGCGGGGGCGGTCCCGACCCAGGTGTGCGTAGGCCAGCGGAAGCGCGACCCGGCCGCGCGGGGTGCGGGCCAGGTAGCCCTCCCGGACGAGGAAGGGCTCGTACACGTCCTCGATGGTGTCGCGCTCCTCGCCGACGGACGCTGCGATGGCCTCGATGCCCACCGGGCCCCCGCCGAAGACGTCGATCACGATCGTGAGGATGCGCCGGTCCATGGCGTCGAGGCCGCTCACGTCGACCTCGAGCCGGTCCAGCGTGCGAGCGACGATGGCCGGCGTGACCCGCCCGTCCCCCTCGACCTGCGCGAAGTCCCTGGCGCGCAGCAGGAGCCGGATGGCGATGCGCGGGGTGCCGCGGGCCCGGCGGGAGAGCTCGTCCATGCCCTCGGGATCGACCGGCAGGCCAAGCTTCTTCGCCGCGCGGACGGCGATCTCCTTCAGGTCGGGCGGGGCGTAGTAGTCGAGCCGCTCCTGGATGGGGAACCGATCGCGGAGCGGGCTCGCCAGCAGCCCGGTGCGGGTCGTCGCGCCCACCAGGGTGAAGCGCTCGAGCTTCATCTCCATGGTCTGCGCGCCCAGGCCGGCGCCGAGGACCACGTCGAAGCGGAAGTCCTCCATGGCCGGGTAGAGCGCCTCTTCCACCGCGGGCGACAGGCGGTGGACCTCGTCGATGAAGAGGATGTCGCGGGGAGCGAGCGCGGTGAGCAGGCCGGCCAGGTCGCCCTTCTTCACCAGCGCCGGACCGCTGGTGACGTGCATCGCCACGCCCAGCTCGGTGGAGAGAATGTGGGCGAGCGAGGTCTTGCCCAGGCCCGGCGGGCCGGAGAGGAGAACGTGGTCGAGGGCCTCGCCTCGCTGCCTGGCCGCCTGCGCGTAGACCCGGAAGTTGTCGACCAGCTTCTTCTGTCCGACGTACTCGTCGAAGCTGGCCGGCCGGAGCGACTGCTCCAGTCGCTCCTCGCCCACCTGGGCCTTCCCCGAAAGCTCGCGCACCGGCTGCACCGACATGCGGGTAATGTAGCACTCGTGTCCGACTGGCTCGACGGTCGATTCGCCCCCCTCCGCGCCATGGCGCTGGCCGGCCTGCTGGCCGGAGTCGCCGCCTGCCAGCCGCTCGAGCCGGCAGCGCCTCCGGTCCCGGACGGCGGCACGCCTTGCTCCAGGGCGGTGGCGGTCGCGGCGTCCGACGTGGTGATCACGGCCGGCGCCTGCAACCCGTGGTGCATCCACGTACCGGTGGGGAGCCGGGTCTACTTCATCAACAACGACCCGGTCCTCTACCTCTTCGCGGCCGACCCGCCGCTCGCGTACGAGGTCCAGGTCCCCGGCTACACCGGCGCGGTCACCCTTCCGCTCGAGGCCGTGGGCGCGGTGACGTGGACGGCGGTGCATTCGCCCGCGGCGACGGTGACCATCTACGTGGAGTGAAGTGTCCGTGGCGCCGTGCCCCTACCCGCGGAGACGCTTCAGCGCCTCGCGGAGCAGGTCGTCGAGGTCCCGCCCCTCGGCCAATCCGGCCACGGCGTCCACTGCCTGCGCGGCCTGCTGCGGCCGGTATCCGAGGCTCAGGAGCGCCTGCTCCAGTTGCTCGACCATCGGGGGGCGCTTCCCTCCGGAGCGAGGCGACGCCGCGCGGGCCAGCGTCGCCAGCTTCTCCTTCAGCTCCACCACGAGCCGCTCGGCGGTCTTCTTGCCGATGCCGGGCACCTTGGTGAGCCGTGCCACGTCGCCGGAGGCCACCGCGGCCGCGAACTCGCGCGGTTCGATGCCGGAGAGGATGTTCAGTGCCGCGCGCGGCCCGACGTTCTTCACGCCGAGGAGCTCGCGAAACACGGCCTCCTCCTCCTCGGTGGCGAAGCCGAAGAGGTCGAGCGCATCCTCGCGGACATGGGTGTAGGTCCTGAGCCGGACGCGCTCGCCGGGCGGCAGGGTGGCCAGGCAGGTCTGCGAGACGTGGACCAGGTAGCCGACGCCGTTCACGTCGAGGACCACGGCTCCGTCTCGCTTCTCGACGACGTCGCCCACGAGGTGGGCGATCACGCGGTGCTCCCGGCCCGCGGCGCGCGGCCGATATGGCAGAGGGCCAGCGCGATGGCGTCGGCCTCGTCGGCCAGGACGGCCTCGACGCCGAAGAGCGCCCGGGCCATGCGGATCATCTGCGCCTTCTCGGCGCGGCCGTTGCCGGTCAGCGCGAGCTTGGCCTGCTGTGGGGCGTACTCGCTCACCGGAAGCCCCGCGCGCGCGGCCGCGGCGAGCACCACGCCCCGGGCCTGTCCGAGGACGAGCGCGGATCGGGGAGAGACGCCGGCGAAGACCGTCTCGACCACGACGGCGTCTGCGCGCGAACGGGCCAGGATGGCTTCCAGCCCTTCGAGGATGAGCGCAAGCCTGCGCGGCAGGTCATGGTCGCCCGGAACGAGCACGCCCGACTCGACCACCCGGAGCCGGGAACCCGTCCTCGCCACCACCCCGTAGCCGCACCTTTGCGTGCCCGGATCGACGCCGACGACCACCACGCGGGCATCCTGCCACGGGTCTGAATGTCCGTCCAGTGGATGCCCGATTCACCCGACGTCCCGCTCCCCGCCCGGCTTCATGAGGGCGAGCAACCCGGCGGCGAGCGCCATCGCCGCGCCGGATGCCAGCGCCAGACGCCAGCCGGCCACGAAGGAGGTCGCCTCCCCGACGGCGAAGAGCGCCCCTCCCAGCGCCACCCCGGCGACCATGCCCACGTTCCGCGCCGTGGCGAGAAGGCCTCCGCCCGAGCCGAGCTTCGCCACCGGAAGCGCCCCCATCACCGCGCTGTTGTTGGGAGGCTGGAAGAAACCCATCCCCGCCCCTTCCAGCGCCAGCCGGGCCACGATCGACGTCGTCGAGGACGAGCCGTCGGCGAGCGAGAGAGCGAGAAGCCCGGCCGCGAGCATGGCGCCTCCCAGGACCTGGGGGCCGCGCGGCCCGTACCGGTCGGAAAGCCAGCCGGAGACCGGCGCCGTCACCATGAGCGCGATGGGAACGGTCGTCATCACGGCGCCCATGCCGGCCACCCCGAACCCCTTCACCTCCGAGAGGAAGAAGGGCGAGAGGAGCACCTGGTGGAACATGGCCGCGTAGGAGAGCAGGCCGGCCAGGAGCCCGAGCATCACGGTCCGGTCGCGGAGCAGCTCCGGGTCCACGAGCGGGGCCGTGACCCGCCGCTCGGTCCGCCAGAGGAATACGGCGGCCACCGCCCCCGCCCCGGCCAGGGCGAGGGCCCAGGACACCGAGTGTGGTGCCACCTCGAGCGCGCCGATCCCGCCGACGAGCGCCGCGCCCAGCCAGGCCGCGCCGCTCGTGTCGAACGGGACGCCTTTCTCCGCGCCGTCCTCGGGCAGCACCCGCGACGCCCAGATGGCGCCGGCCACGCCCACCGGCAGGTTCACCAGGAAGATGAAGTGCCAGGGGAAGAAGGAGAGGATCGCCCCGCCCATCGGCGCGCCGGCCGTCAATCCCGCGGCAACGACGCTCGACACCGCGCCCAGCGCCCGGCCGCGGCGTTCCCGCGGGAAGATGGAGGTGACGATGGCCGGAGCCATGGACATCATCGCCGCCCCGCCCAGCGCCTGGACCGCGCGGGCCCCCACCAGCACCGGGAGTGACCAGGCGCTGCCGCACAGGCCTGAACCGAGCGTGAAGAGGAGCAGGCCACCCGCGTATACCCGGCGCCGCCCGGCCGCGTCTCCGAGCCGCCCGGCGGCGAGCAGCGTCGCCGAGATGACGAGCAGGTAGGCGCTCACCACCAGCTCCACCCCGCCGATGGACGCGCCGAAGTCCTTGCGGATCGCCGGCAGCGCCACGTTGACGATGCTCCCGTCGAGGGTGGCCATGAAGACCCCCACCGACACGGCGGAGAAGCCCCACCATGGCGACCGGGCACCGTTCACGCCTGGCACCTTACCCGCTTTGCCCGGAGGGCCGGCCCCGATATGTTCGCGCGCCCGTGAAGCTCTCCCTGCCCGTCCGCGCCGAGGTGCGCGCGCTCGTCCGGCTCGCCGTCCCGCTGGCGCTGGCCAACGCCGGGCAGTCGCTCATGGGCGTGGTGGACGCCGCCGTGGTGGGGCGCGCCGGGGCGGCGCAGCTGGCCGGGGTGGGGCTCGGCGCCCTGCTCTTCTTCGCCGTCTCGGTGCTGGCCATGGGCACGATGATGGGGCTCGACCCGCTCGTCTCACAGGCCTTCGGCGCCGGCGACGCGCCGCGTGCCCGCCACTTCCTCTGGCAGGGGGCGTGGATGGCGCTCGTCATCGGCGTACTGCTCGCCGTCCCGCTCGGCTTCGTCCCGCTGGCGCTGGGACCGATGGGAATCGAGCCGGAGGTGGCCATGCAGGCCTCCGGCCACCTGCTGGCCCGCCTGCCCAGCCTCCCCGCCCTCCTCTTCTTCTTCGCCGCCCGCTCCTACATGCAGGGCGCGAACGCCCCTCGCGCAGTGCTCCTGTCGGCGGTGCTCGCCAACGTCGTCAATCTCGCGCTCGACCTGCTGCTCGTCTTCGGCGGCGCGGATCTCCCGTCGTGGACCGGGGCGCTGCGCCAGATCCCTCCGCTCGGCGCCGTCGGGTCGGGAATCGCCACGTCGATCTCGACCTGGATCCAGGCCGCCTTCGTGGCCTGGGCCGCCGGCCAGGTCCCGGTGAAGGGCGCTTTCGTGAGGCGCCCGCTCTGGCCGGAGATGCGCCTCGCCGTGCGCGTCGGCGCGCCCGTCGGCCTCCACATGGGCGCCGAGGTGGGGCTCTTCGCGCTGGTGGGACTCCTGGCCGGACGGCTCGGGGCCGTGCCCATGGCGGCGCACCAGGTGGCGATCGTGCTCGCCTCCTTCTCCTTCAACGCGGCGGTCGGGATCGGCAACGCCGGGTCGGTGCGGGTCGGCTGGGCCGTGGGCGCCGGCGATACCCCGGCGGCCCGGAGAGCCGGGCTGGTGGCCTTCGGCACCGGGGCCGCGCTCATGTCGGCCTGGGGGCTCGCCTTCCTCCTCTTCCCCGGGGTCTTCGCGCGCCTGATGAGCAACGACCCGGCGGTGGTCGCCGCCACCACGCCCCTGCTCCGCGTGGCCGGCGTCTTCCAGGTCTCCGACGGCATCCAGGCCGTGGGGGCGGGCGTGTTGCGAGGCGCGGGAGATACCCGCTTCACCCTCCTCGCGAACCTGGTGGGGCACTGGGCGCTGGGCATGCCGGCGGCGCTCGG
>Ga0209253_10005362_pt1 | contig 11118 bp, 9 predicted proteins | sample FrelakmetBRP12BR_FD_187145 | JGI IMG/M metagenome (GOLD analysis project Ga0209253, IMG submission 187145) | Freshwater lake sediment microbial communities from the University of Notre Dame, USA, for methane emissions studies - BRP12 BR (SPAdes)... | ecosystem: Environmental > Aquatic >... | reverse complement strand
TTATCCAGTGTCCCCGCTGCCCACCCCGGGCAGCGCTCTTGCCTGTAACTGCTCCCATTTGTTAATCGCCTATCGACCCGCTCAGCGCACTGGCGGCTGGGTTCATAGCTACTGATGTTTCAGGTAAGAGATCAGTAACGCCTCTGCCCTGATCGCTCGGCTCCACAAGAAATTCCGCAATGGCAACCATACCTAGCCGGTTGGCATAGCCGCAGAATGCCAACCTGACCGAGTTTCTCATTTCAGATCCATTGAGATAGAAAATGCTACGCAACTTTCCGCATGCTGATATTCCGCACCCTCACAGAATACGTGATTACTTTATAGCGACACTTACATTTGTTTGTGTAGCGATCAGCTTGGTCATCGATTCCAGCGGAACCCTGCAGCAGCAAAACACCATGGGGATTATCGCCTGGACATTTTTGTTTGCATTGCTGTTCGGTGAAAATAAAGAAGTACGGACACAGGTTATCATTGCTGTTGCTTTCGCCACGGCTGGCGAGCATTTTGCGTCCATCTACATGGGCGGATACACCTACCGGCTTGAGAACGTGCCGGCTTATGTGCCGCCCGGTCACGGCATGGTTTACTTAACCGCTGTAGCGCTGGCGCGTTCTGGCTTCTTTCTAAGATGCGCCAGAACAATTGCTGCATTTGTGGTGGTGGTATGTGGAGTGTGGTCACTCTGGGGAATCAGCGGCTATCCAGAACAGGGCGATCAGGTTGGTGCCTTGCTGTTCTGCGTTTTCCTGATTTACCTGTTTAAAGGCCGCTCGCCGATGGTTTATCTTGCGGCCTTCTTCATTACCACCTGGCTGGAATTAATTGGTACAGCAGCTGGAACCTGGCAATGGGCGACGATAGAACCTGTTCTGGGGCTGTCCCAAGGAAACCCGCCGAGCGGTGTTGCCGCTTGGTATTGCCTAGTCGATGCAGTAGCCATCGGTGGGGCACCGCTGGTACTAAACACTCTGAGAAAAGGCAGAGGCTGGTTTAAATCACGAAAAACACGCAAGGATATGCGTCAGGGAGCAGGAAACGAATAGCCGTGCTTCTTAACGAATCCATCTGCAATCATGTCACGCTAGCCACGCGCCGCCCCTTGCTGACTAACTCCAGAGCCAAATCCGGCGCATATGATTTTCTCGATTAATGCTGTATCATGCCTACCCATGGTTGCTTGGCGTTACTGTCCGGTCACAGCCGCAACCAGTCGTGTCTTTTGTTTGTATGCGATTTCCTACAATAATTGTCCTGCCTAGACCGGTCCCAACAATCGTTGGTAGGTGGTTTAGGAGTAATGCAAATGTCGTTTGATCAACTCGGCCTATCGGCTGAAATTCTGCGTGCCATCGTCGATCAAGGCTACACAGAACCCACCCCTATTCAGGCACAGGCAATTCCGCCGATCCTCGAAGGCAAGGACATCATGGGCGGAGCGCAAACCGGCACTGGCAAGACTGCCGGTTTTACCCTGCCTATGCTGCATCGATTGCAACCTCATGCCAACACCAGCGTATCGCCCGCCAGACATCCGATCCGTGCACTGGTTCTGGTACCGACACGCGAACTGGCAGCGCAGGTATACGAGAGCGTCAAGGCTTACGGAAAATATTTACCGCTCAGATGCGCGGTGGTTTACGGTGGCGTCAACATGGACCCCCAGGTCAAAGACTTGCGCGCTGGGGTAGAAATCCTGGTGGCGACGCCCGGACGGCTGCTGGATCACGTACAACAGAAAACCATGAATCTTTCCAAGGTGGAAATCCTGGTACTGGATGAAGCCGACCGCATGCTGGACATGGGCTTTCTGCCCGACATCAAGCGGATTCTCGCACTGATGCCGGAGCAACGCCAGAGTCTGATGTTCTCCGCCACCTTTTCCGAGGAGATCAAGAAACTCGCGGATAAGCTATTGAAACAACCGATATTGATCGAAGTGGCAAGACGCAACTCCATCAGCGAACTGGTAACGCATGTAGTGCATCCGGTCGAGCGCGACCGCAAACGTGAACTACTGGCGCATCTCATCAAATCGCACGATCTGAAACAGGTGCTGGTATTCGTCCGAACCAAGCATGGTGCCAGCCGCCTGGCGCAGCAATTGGAGCGGGATGGCATCACCGCCACTTCAATTCATGGCGACAAAAGCCAGCCACAACGCACTCAGGCGCTGGCGGAATTCAAACAAGGCACAGTACGTGCACTGGTCGCTACCGACGTTGCGGCACGTGGACTCGACATTGAGGACTTGCCACATGTGGTCAATTTCGAATTGCCCACTACACCAGAAGACTACATTCATCGCATCGGGCGCACCGGGCGCGCCGGCACCAAAGGAGACGCGATTTCTCTGGTGTGTGAAGACGAAAACGAATTGCTTGAAGGCATCGAGAAGCTTCTGAAATTCAAGCTCAAGGTAGAGATAGCTGCCGGGTTTGAGCCGGGAACAGCGCATCGTAAGGCAGAACCAGCGCATGCCGCTCCCGCACACAAACGCCCTGAACAGGTCAAACCGGAACCGAGACAACGCACTGAGTCACCCTCCGGGCGTAGCAATGAAACGCGCCCCATACCTCGTTCGGAAGGGCCTGCACACGGGCAGGCAGGGCGCTCCAGAGCACCACAAGATCCGCTCTTCACCCAACCTTATACACCTTCGGCGCGCCCGGCTGCCGGCACAACAACATTACCCGCCGCAACGCAAGAACAGCCCTCCCATTCCCGTCACGGACACCAGAAAAAACCGCTGCCAGCACTGTTCATGCCGCCCCTCCTTGACAAGTCCAAGCAGAATGAGTGAGACAAGGTTGCTGCCAGCGCCTGCTGCTGCATAATCCGGCCATCACCGCACGACATGGCCAACCGCCTGACAAAAATCTACACCCGCACCGGCGATGACGGCACTACCGGCCTAGGGAACGGCGCGCGCTCCGGCAAGGAAAGCGTGCGCATCGAGGCTATCGGCAGCGTGGACGAACTCAACAGCTGTATCGGTGTTCTGCTGGCAGAGAATCTTGAGGAAGGGGTACGCAATAAACTGGCAGATATCCAGCATGATTTGTTTGATCTGGGCGGCGACCTGAGTATTCCAGGCCGTATAAGCATAAGCGAAGCACAAGTCACACGCCTGGAACAGCAACTCGATCAATACAATGCCACTCTGCCCGCACTGAAAGAATTCATACTTCCCGGCGGAACACGGGCAGCAGCTCTTTGCCACGTCGCCCGTGCCGTATGCCGACGCGCGGAAAGATGCGTGGTCAGACTGTCCCGTACCGAAACAGTGGCGCCGTTCAACATCCAGTACCTCAACCGCTTGTCGGATTTTCTGTTCGTGCTATGCCGGGTGTTGAACCGCCAGCAGGATGTGGGAGATGTGCTATGGCAACCTGGCAAGAATCGAAATTCTGCCGCCAGCTAACGTCTTTTTGTTACTTCTCTTTGTGCCGGAAGCTTTCGACTATCAACAGCATGGCACCGACAAAAATAGCGGAATCGGCCACATTAAACGCAGGCCAGTGGTAACCGCTGATGTGAAAGTCGAGAAAATCGACCACGTGGCCCAGAGCAATGCGGTCCCATAAATTACCCAGCGCACCACCCAGCACCAGACTCAGCGATATGCAGAACAGTTTCTCCGCCGCGTGCTTGCGTAGCAGATAAACAATCAGGATCGAAGCGCTCGCCGCAATCCCGCTGAAAAACCAGCGCTGCCAACCGGAGGCATCGCTCAGGAAGCTGAACGCCGCCCCGGCGTTATACGTCAGCACCAGATTGAAAAAATCCGTCACCGGAATGTGCTGACCATGAAACACTGTCGATTCCACCCAGCGCTTGCTGGTAAAATCCAGTACCAGCACGACCAGCGCCAGAATCAGGCTGATATGCAGTTTCATTGTGCCCGGCGCTTTACTGAAGAAATCCGGCGCCCATTCCGACTCTCATTTGATCGTGAAACAGACTGACGACAAGCGGATGCTTCTAATGAAATGGGACTGGAATCAGGCATAGCGCCGCACCTCGCCCGCGCCAAAAAGATTGGACACGCAGCGACTGCACAGAGTGGGATGATCCGTGCCGCTGCCTACGTCCTGACGATAATGCCAGCAGCGTTCACACTTTGGATGCGCCGAGGGAGTCACGATAACTCTCTCTTCCTGCGGACTTTCAACCCGCACCACGCGCGCTTCGGAAGTAACGATGACCAGACGCAGATCGTCCTCCAGCGACTCGAGCAATACAAAGTCCTCTCCATTGATGCGAATTTCTACGGCAGCGGCAAGCGACGAGCCGATCTCTCCGCGGGCACGTGACTCTTCCAGACTTCTTTGTACTTGTGAGCGCAGTTCACGCAACCGGGTCCAGCGCCGCATCAAAGCTTGCGCATCCGGTTGTGATGGAAACTCATGCCAGGTATGCAGCAACACGCTGTCATCCGCAACACCTGTCAGGTGTACCCAGGCTTCTTCAGCGGTGAAACTCAGGATCGGCGCAAACAGTCTCACTAGGCTATGCGCACTGTGGTGCAGCGCGCTCTGTGCCGAGCGGCGTGGGATGCCTTGGGCAGCAGCGGTATAAAGCCGGTCCTTGAGGATATCCAGATAGAATCCACCCAAATCTTCCGAACAGAAATTGTGCAGCTTGTGCATCGCCAGATGAAATTCGTAGCGTGCATAGCTTTGCGTCAGATCATCCTGCAGTTCTTTCGTGACTGCCAACATGTAGCGGTCGATTTCCAGCCACTGCTCCACCGGCAGCATATCTTTCTGTGCATCGAAATCAGCTAGGTTGGCCAGCAGAAAGCGCAAGGTGTTACGAATGCGGCGATAGCTTTCCACCACACGCTTGAGGATTTCATCGGAGATGGTCAGTTCGCCGGAATAATCCGTCGAAGCTGCCCACAGGCGCAGAATGTCAGCACCGTAGGTATCCATCACCTTCTGCGGAGCGATCACGTTGCCTTTGGATTTGCTCATCTTGTGGCCGGAACCATCGACCACGAAACCATGCGTCAGCAGTGCCTTGTAGGGAGCACGGCCATCCATGGCACAACCCGTCAACAGGGACGACTGGAACCAGCCGCGGTGCTGGTCAGAGCCTTCCAGATAGAGGTCGGCAGGGTAAAACTCATCGCGTCGCTTGAGCACGGAGAAGTGCGTGACGCCGGAGTCGAACCACACATCCAGTGTGTCAGTGACTTTTTTGTACTGTGTCGCGTCCACCCCGGGGAAGGTCGCAATATCCAGGCTGAACCATGCCTCGATGCCGCGCTCTTCCACTTGCAGCGCAACTTTCTCCAGCAGTGCCGAAGTGTCAGGATGCGGTTCACCGGTTTCCTTATGCACGAACAGTGGCATGGGCACACCCCAGTTGCGCTGGCGCGACACACACCAGTCCGGGCGGTTCTTGATCATGGCTTCCAGCCGCGCACGACCCCAAGCTGGAAAGAACTGCGTATGCTCCACCGCCGCGTTGGCATGGCCGCGCAAAGTCTGGCCGTCTTTGCCATGCTGGCTCATGCCGATGAACCACTGATGGGTCGCGCGGAAAATCACCGGCGTCTTGTGACGCCAGCAATGCGGATAGCTGTGGTTGAACCGCGTGGAAGCCATCAGATTGCCGTTGGCTGCCAGCGTCTCGATCACCACCTTGTTGGCATCCCACACGCTCATGCCGCCGACCAACGGAATTTTTGCGAAGAACTGGCCGTTATCATCCACCGGGTTGTCCACTGGCAGGTCATAACGCATACCCACCGCGTAGTCTTCCAGACCGTGCGCGGGCGCGGTATGCACCAACCCGGTGCCAGCATCGGTGGTGACATGATCACCGCAAATCACCGGTACTTGGCGGTCGTAGAATGGGTGCTGTAAAAATATGTGCTCTAATTTGTCACCATTGCACTCACCAAGCACCTCCTCGACCTCAAGACTATATTTCTCAAGAATTTTTAGATAAAGGGGCTTTAATTCAACTTCAGGAGCATGTGGCTTCCCATCTGTAGGCGTTGATCGGATGTATTGTGGCAAGGTATCCGGTTCAGCATTTAAAATTAGACAGCCCCTAGCCGTTTTAATCAGAGCATATTTCATGTCTGGATTAGTACACACTGCCTGATTAGCCGGCAGCGTCCATGGCGTGGTGGTCCAGATCACGGCAAATGTCGGCTCGTTGAGGTGCGCCACGCCGAAGGCCTTGGCCAACGCTACGTTGTCCAGCACCCGGAACGCCACATCGATGGCCGGTGAATTCTTGTCTTCGTACTCGACTTCCGCTTCGGCCAGCGCCGAGCCGCAATCCACGCACCAGTGCACCGGCTTGGAGCCTTGATAAAGATAGCCGTTTTTATAAATCTCGCCCAGGGCACGCATGATGTCGGCCTCGGTCTTGTAGTCCATGGTCAAGTAGGGTTTGTCCCATTCACCCAGCACACCCAGGCGGATAAAATCGGCTTTCTGCCGCTCGACCTGCACTTGGGCATATTCGCGGCACAATTCACGGAACTTGGCAGGCTCGATATTCTTGCCGTGGTTTTTTTCTACCACCAACTCAATGGGCAGCCCGTGGCAATCCCAGCCGGGTACGTAAGGCGCGTCAAAACCTGCCAGGGTTCTGCTCTTGATGATGATGTCCTTGAGGATTTTATTGACTGCGTGGCCAATGTGAATGTCGCCGTTGGCATACGGCGGGCCATCGTGCAGGATGAATTTCTCTGCGCCTTTGCGCGCTTCCCGGATTTTCTGATACAGTTTTTTTTCCTGCCAGGCTTTGAGCATGACCGGCTCGCGCTTGGCCAGATCGCCGCGCATCGGAAAGGGTGTGTCGGGCAGATTAAGGGTCTTTTTATAATCGGTCATGAGATATCACAGTTCAGTTTATGCGACAGACTGCTTGCAGGGCCCTTGCACAGGATTTGAAGTCAAAAAATAGTTCTTTGCATTTTCCACATCACGCTTGATCTGTCTGGTGAGTATATCCAGATCGGAATATTTTTCCTCGTCACGCAGCTTGTGCAGGAAATCCATGCGCAAGTGACGGCCATAGATTTCCTGATCGAAATCAAACAAGTGTACTTCCAGCACCGGTTTGCCACTTTCATGTACGGTAGGCCGCACCCCCAGACTGGCCACACCGCGCGTCACCCGCTGCGGCGATGATTCCGCTGCACCATGCACTTCCACCGCAAAAATTCCAGACAGCGGTGGCCGATTGTGCCGCAATTGCATGTTGGCAGTGGGGAAACCAATCTTCTTCCCCAGCTTGTCGCCGTCTACCACCCGCCCACTGATGCTGTAAGGCCGCCCCAGCAAGCGGCAGGCAAGATCCAGATTGCCACTCGCCAGCGCTTCCCGCACTGCGGTGCTCGAAACTCGCAGTCCGTCCACGATGAAGCTTGGCATTTCCGCCACTTCAAAACCGTGCCGTGCCGAATACGCTTGCAGCATAGCAAAATCGCCGGTGCGGCGCGCGCCGAAGCGAAAGTCATCTCCTACCAGTATCCAGCGCACGCCCAGCCCGCGCTGCAGAATGCGAGCAATAAAATCCTCCGCGCTGATTTTTGCGAAATTGAAATTGAAGCGGCATACCTGTGCTCGCTCCACGCCCGCTTCGGCCAGCAGCTCCAGCTTCTCCCGCAGGCTGGTGAGGCGAGTGGGCGCTTGGTCCGGCGCAAAAAACTCACGCGGGTGCGGCTCGAAAGTCATGACACAGGAAACGAGACCCAACTGGCCAGCAGCTTCCTTCAACCGCGCAAGCATGGCTTGATGGCCCAGATGCACGCCATCGAAATTGCCGATGACCAGCGCAACCGGAGCCTTAGCTTGAACAGGAATTCCACGGGAAACATGCATGGCACAAAGTTGCTTAAAAGCCTGAATTGTAGCCTGTTTCCGGCGGGCGGGTCTAGGCAGCCCAAGACATATTGGGTATGCTGAACAAAATGATAATTACGTATTCTGTTTGGCGTGATGCCGGGAGCCGACCCCGTGTCTGCCGCCAGTAAGTTCTAAGATCCTGTACTTGATAACAGGGTAGCGAGGGGGAACTTACTGCATCTTTCGAGACTGAGCTCCCCTTTCTGGGATTAGAATGAAACTTCTGCAATCAAGGTTTCCTTTGAATGATTAATTTCAGCAACGTCTCCAAGCGTTACCCCAACAGCTATGATGCGTTGAAGAATATTACCTTCACCATCGAGACGGGTGAAATGGTCTTTATTACCGGCCATTCCGGTGCGGGCAAGAGCACGCTGTTGAAGCTCATTGCAGCGATCGAACGCCCCACTTCCGGCAGCATTATCGTTAATGGCCAGAATGTTGCTGTGCTTAAGGGCGCAGCGATTTCCATTCTGCGGCGCAATCTTGGTCTGGTTTTTCAGGATCAAAAAATTCTGTTCGACCGCAGCGTGTTCGACAACGTGCTATTGCCGCTGCAAATCAGCGGTTTTGATCCCAAGACGGCGACTGGACGAGTGCGTGCCGCGCTCGACAAGGTCGGGCTGCTGGACAAGGAGAAAGCGCGCCCCATTACGCTCTCCGGTGGCGAGCAGCAACGCTTGTGCATCGCCCGCGCAGTGGTCAACCGTCCCTCCATTCTGATTGCCGATGAGCCGACTGGCAACCTCGACACCGATTACGCGCGCGATATCATGGATATGTTCAGATTGTTTCATCAGGTGGGCGTGACAGTGCTGATCGCCACCCATGACGCGGAATTGCTGGGCGGTGCCCAGCAACGCATTCTGGCGCTTGATCACGGGAAATTGGCGACATGAGCGCGTGGTTTTCGCATCACTCGTACGCCCTTGCCTTGGCGCTGAAACGGCTCCTGCGGACGCCGTTCTCCAGTCTGCTCAGCATCGCCGTAATGGGCATCGCCCTGAGTCTACCCGCAGGGGGTTACATGCTGCTGGGAAACTTGCAAACCTTTTCCGGGCATATATCCGGTGCACCGCAGCTGAGCCTGTTTCTGGCGCTGGATGCAAGCCGGGATGAAGCTGCGCAGATCGGGGCACGCTTGAAACAACACCCGCAGGTAGCAAGCTTTCAGTTCGTTCCCAAGGATAGCGCCCTGCAGCAACTCAAGCAGGGCAATGGTCTGGCCGATGTGGTGGATAGCCTTGCGCAAAATCCGCTACCCGATGCTTTCGTGATCAACGCCAAGAGTGCTGTTCCCGAAGTGCTGGAATCATTGCGTGCCGAGATGCAGAAGTGGCCCAAGGCTGAACATGTGCAGCTTGACTCCGCCTGGGCCAGGCGGCTGGATGCACTGCTAAGCCTGGGGCGGGTGGCGGTGCTGATGCTTGCTGCGTTGCTGAGTCTCACGCTGGTGGCGGTGACCTTCAACACCATACGTCTGCAAATCCTTACCCGGCGGGACGAAATCGAAGTGTCGAAGTTGATCGGTGCAACCAACGGTTTCATCCGCCGCCCTTTTCTTTATTTTGGTGCAATCCAGGGAATGGCAGGGGGAACTGCAGCATGGCTCATCATCGCTCTTGGCATCCACCTGATCAACGGCACGCTAGCCGATCTGGCACTGCTTTATGCGTTTGACTTCCGTCTGCACCATCTTTCACCGGAAGACAGTATGAGCCTGTTGTTATTCTCAACCTGGCTGGGCTGGCTGGGGGCATGGTTGTCGGTTGCAAGCCATCTCTGGCAAATAGAACCAAAATAATTCAAAAGGTTATGGCACTTTCGTTGGGAACTTTTTAAAGAACTGGCACTCTTAGTTATAGAGTGCTAATATTTTACGAAGAAACCAAAAGACCCAAGGAGAATATGATGACTTTTGCTTTGGCCATACCTTCGACTAGCGGTAGCATCGAAAGCTATATCCAATCTGTCAGCCGCTTTCCCATTCTTTCCCAAGAAGAAGAAACCCGCTTGGCGCGATGCCTGCGGGATGAGGACGACATCGACGCTGCGCGCCAACTGGTGCTGTCACACTTGCGCGTGGTGGTCGCCATTGCCCGCGGCTACAGAGGCTATGGTCTGCCACAAGCCGATCTGATTCAGGAAGGCAACATTGGCTTGATGAAAGCGGTCAAACACTATGATCCAGAACGTGGCGTACGGCTGATATCGTTTGCAGTGTACTGGATCAAGGCGGAAATTCACGAATTTGTTCTGCGCAACTGGCGACTGGTAAAAATCGCCACCACCAAAGCGCAACGCAAGCTGTTCTTCAGCCTGCGCAGCATGCGACAAGGGCTGGATACCATGAATCCGGAAGAAGTCCATGCCATGGCGAAGCAGTTGGGCGTCAAACCTGAAGAGGTAGTGGAGATGGAAACCCGCTTCAGCGGGCGCGATATTTCGCTCGAGCCACTGTCCGAAGATGAGGATGAGGCATACAGTCCCATCGCCTATCTCACCGACGGTTCCGAGCCTTCACAACTGCTGGAGACGAAACAAACCAACCGCCTGCACGGCGAAGGACTGGAGCAAGCGCTGGCCAGTCTGGATCCACGTAGCCGCCATATCATCGCAGCCCGCTGGTTGCGGGAAAAAGACGCCGCAACACTGCATGATCTCGCCGCCGAGTTGGGCGTATCTGCCGAACGGATACGCCAGATCGAAGTCAAGGCGCTGCAGAAAATGCGGGGGGCGTTGGCGCCGGCTATATAAGAAGCTCTCGCATAATAATTGAGGGTCTTAGGAAGTTAAAGCGGGACTAATCTCAATAATCGAAGTAACTCAAGGTACAGATTATCACGGCGATGGTTAAAGCGGAATTCAGTTTCTTTCAAATGCAGGTAGAAGGTGATGACGGATATTCCGTTGAACTTCTGCAACCTGCGTTTGGCATAACTCCAGAACGACTCAATGCCGTTGATATGATGCTCGCCCCGCGTAAATTCATTGGCACTGTGGTTCACTCTAAAGTGCTTATCAAAACCGATATCTACCAGGCCATCATAGCCGCGCCAGTCGTCCGAGTGAATCACCGTATCGGGTGCGATGTGTCCCCGGATCACCCCTTGCAGCGTGGCTTTGGTGCAATCTGGCACAATCTCGGTATAGACTCTCCCGTCGCGTTTCAGCAGGCCAAACACAATCGTTTTGCCATAGGCGCCGCGGCCACGTTTACCTCTGACACGGCGCGGAC
>Ga0209253_10005361_pt1 | contig 11119 bp, 8 predicted proteins | sample FrelakmetBRP12BR_FD_187145 | JGI IMG/M metagenome (GOLD analysis project Ga0209253, IMG submission 187145) | Freshwater lake sediment microbial communities from the University of Notre Dame, USA, for methane emissions studies - BRP12 BR (SPAdes)... | ecosystem: Environmental > Aquatic >... | reverse complement strand
TTGTGGGCCGCCTTCTCGCCCAGCTCGCCGAAAAAGGCGAACACCTCATCACGGATGAAGCGGACGAGGCCTTCGCCGGTCAATCCCCGCGCCCAGACCGACCAGCGGAAACGCTCGCGCGGGACGGTGGTCTGGCCCTTGCTGGGGGCGTTCAGCGGGTTCTTGAGCGTCCAGTCGCCCGCGAACATGCTTTCATAGGGCTGTTTCAGTACCTTGGCCTTGAGGAGGTTTTCGGCGTCTATCCCCTCGACCAGATAGAAAAAGAACAGGAAGGAGAGCTGTTCGGCGTTGGTGACGGGATCGGGATAGCCGCCGCCGTAGAGGTAATCGCGGATCTGGTCAATCGACCGGCGCATGTCCGGGGTTAGAGGCATGAAGGGTTCCTTGCGTTAATTTAGAGAAGGCCGGTCGCTGGTCCGTAGGGGTTGGGTCTGTTTAGGTTGGCTGAATACCGCCTCATTGAGACCGATGAGCAAGGCATAAAGGCGGTCTTCGCCGCCGAACACGCGCACCGCTTGCGTGTAGCCGCCCATCAGGGTGAAGGGATGGAAGGCAAAATGCCCGGCGGTGAATTCTTCCAAAGTATCGGCATTGGCGCGTATCTGGTTGCCGATAACGCGCAGCCAGCTTTCCTCGGTCGGGTTGAGATCGCTGCGGGTGAGCAGCCATGCCTCGAAGCGCGCGCCAAGTTCAGCAGCCTTCTGTTCCGAGACTTTCGGGAACACCATGTTCCCGTTCTCATCCATGCTGATCCATTCCCGCGTGGTCGGGTCGATGTGGTCGTCGATGTCCAGAGCCAGCAGGCGACGAGGCTCGTATTTCTTTTTCTTCGGGGTTTCCTTGATCACGCCGCCTTCGGCGGTTTCGTCGGCGTCGCCGTGGTAGTCGCACACCCCCACGAAATCAAACATGGTGAAGTTGGGCTTGCCCGGTATCTTGCGTGTCCCGCGCCCGCGCATCTGCTGGTAGAGAATGCTGGAGCGGGTAAAGCGGGTAAAGATGAGACTGACCACTTCGGGACAGTCAAAGCCGGTGTCGAGCATGTTGACCGAGACGAGGATTTTCGGGAACGGCTCTTTCTTGAAGCGCCTGATTTTGCTCATGCCGTCGAGGGTGTCGTCATTGCCCATGCCCGAGACGACATAATCGGCATAGCGCACGTCCGGCGACTCTTTCCGGTCGCGGAAGGCATCGTCAAACATGGTCGCCAAGGTTTCAGCGTGGCGCTTGTTGACGGCAAAGACAATGGTTTTGCCGATGAGCGGCTTGCGCAATGTGCCTTTGCTGTCGCGATAGCCGTTGTCCAGCACCTGCCGGAACTCACGGACAATGGCGCGGTTGCGCGCCGGGATGGTAAAGCGCCGTTCCAGGGCTGAAGGATCAATGGTGATGCTTGGGTTGGCCCCGAACAGTTGCTCGAATTCTGCCTTGGTGTCGGCATCCATGGCCGACCAGTCCAGTTCCTCGCGCTTGACCTCAAAGCCGCCCTCGGCAGCCGTCTTGACGGTCAGCGCCCGGTAAATGTGATAGGGGGCGAGATAGCCTTCGCGGATGGCGTCCTTGAGCTTGTAACTGAACGTCGGCTTGTCCACCTCGAAGAAACGCAGGGTGTCGCGCACGAACAGGGTGTCTTCCTCGTCGTCAAACTCCTCGCCCGCCGTGCAGGGCGTGGCGGTCAGGCCGACCTGAATCCCGTCGAAGTGTTTGAGCACCCCGCTCCACTTACCGTAAATGCTGCGATGACATTCATCGCTGATGATCAGGTCGAAATATCCCGACGAGTATTCGCCGTAGATATTGATCATGCTTTGCAGCGTGGTGATGGTGATCTGTTTTTCGTCCTGAAACCGCCGACCGGCCCGCAGCACATAACAGGGATAGTCCGGCAGATGCTCGGCGAAGGCGTCTTCGGTCTGTTTGGCGAGCGGTATCCGGTCAACAAGGAACAGCACGCGGGTAATGGCGTTGGCTTGAAACAGCCGCTTGATGAAAGCTGCTGCCGTGCGGGTCTTGCCGGTGCCGGTCGCCATCTCGACCAGCATCTTGCGGCGGCCCAGGTTCAGTTCCCGGCACAGGGCCTCAATGCAGCCTTTTTGATAGTCCCGTCCGGCAATCCTGTTATCAATCGCCACGGTTGCCGGGTCTTGCCGCACCTGCCGGGTGGCGAAGCGGCGCTCAAGGTCAGGCTGTTTGAAGAAGGTTTTGACCGGGCGCGGGAAGGCCTCGCGTTCCCACTCCCAGAACAGGATTTCCTTGCCGTTGGCGAGGAAGATATAGGGGACGTTCAGTTGGCGGGCGTAGCTCTTGGCCTGCTCCGCCGCATCACCGGGGCTGATGGAATAGCGCTTGGCTTCGATAACGGCCATTGAGCGCCCGTGCCGGTCGCACAGCACATAATCGGCCCGCGACCCGTCCGGCAGGACGACTTCATAGCGGACGCTGTTCTGGTCGTGCACGTTCCAGCCCTGATCTTTGAGCTGGGTGTCAATCACGACCCGCGAGAAGGCTTCATTGCCTCTTGTCATGCTCCAGTTCTGCCCTTGTTCTTCTCTGTTACCGGTAATCCCAACCCTACCTTTTGACCGCCGCGGACGAGACTTTGAAAGCGGCTTTCGCCAGTTCCGCGGGACTGAACAAGGCCTACTCCGCGAGCACCGCGACCAGCGTAACCCCGATGAGTCCAATCGCCGCGCCCGGAATCGGTTCGAGCATCAGGCCGGTGATGACGCCGGCGAAGATAGCGAAATAATACCAGGCGTGCGGCTCCAGGCCTGAAGGAGCCGGGATGATAGCGAGGGCGAGGGCCACCAGCAGGGACGCCGGAGCTTTCCACGGTAAGCTTATCATATACCCCCTCTGGCGCGGTTAACGCCGCCCTTATCGCTACTTCATCCCCATCCTCACCATCTTCCGGCGGATAAAGGCGATCTGGGTCTGCAAAGGCAGTTCCTTCGGGCAGACATCGTGGCAGCCCAACAGGGACATGCAGCCGAACACACCGTCGTCGTCGCCGATCAGTTCGTAGAAATCCTCGTCGCTGCGCTCGTCGCGGGGATCCAGCCGGAAGCGGGCGATTTTATTCAGGCCCACGGCGCCGACGAAGTGTTCCCGCATGCGGGCGGTGCCGCAGCCCGCCACGCAGCAGCCGCACTCGATGCAGCGATCGAGTTCATAAATCGCTTCCGCCAGTTCCGGCTCCATGCGCTCTTCCAGCTTACCCAGATCCACCTCTTCATTACTGTGAATCCAGGTCTCCAGGCGCTCGCTCATGCCTCGCATCCATTTTCCCGTGTTGACCGACAGATCGCCGATCAACTCGAAGACCGGCAGCGGCGCCAGGGTGACTTCCTGGTCCAACGTTTCGGTCAGCGTCCGACAGGCCAGTCCCGGCCGGCCGTCGATCAGCATCGCGCAACTGCCGCAAATGCCCGCCCGGCAGACGAAATCGAACTGCAGGGAGCCGTCGAACTTTTCGCGGATGTCATTCAGGGCGATGAACAGCGTCATACCGACCGCTTCTTCCACCTCGAAGGTTTCCATACGCGGCTTGCTGTTACTGTCCTGAGGGTTGTAGCGGAGAATGCTGATCTTCAGGACTCTGGGCGTCTGCCCGGTTTCGCTCATGGCAACTGCTCCCCTAACCGTTCATTTTTGCCCTGATACTTCCTGGGCAGCAGGTGATCGTATTGCATCAAGGCCGTTTGCAGGGTGAAGCGGTCGGCGCTTTGCAAAGCCGCCTTGAGCTGCTCCACTTGAGCCACCCGTTGGGCCGTATCCGGATGTTCAATACAGTTCTTGGCGCCATAGCCGCGAAAGCCGGGCGGCAGCTCCATGGTAATGACATCGATAGCCTCGTAGGTCAGGGTGGGCAGGGTATCCTGCTCGTTTCGCCAGACGCCGAGCGTGCGCTTCAACCAATCCCGGTCGTTACGCTCGGGAAAGTCTTCGCGGGAATGCGCGCCCCGGCTCTCGGTGCGCTGCAAGGCGCCCAGGGCGACACACAGCGCGAGCTTGAGCATCTTTTGCACCCGGTAGGCCGAGACCAGCTCCGGGTTGGCGCTCTTCACCTTGGTCCTGATGCCGATGTTCCGGCTGCGGATGAGCAGGCTTTCCAGTTCGTTTACGGCATCCTCCAAATCCTTGCCGTTCCTGAAGATGCCCACCTTGTCCATCATGATCTCTTCCATGCGGGCGCGCAGGGCATAGGCATTTTCCGGGCCCGTCGAACTGATGATGGCGGCGAGCCTGCCGGTTTCGCGGGCGTGAAAATCCCTGATCAGGCCGGTGGAGAGGTCGATATCGCCGCCCTTGGAGTCGCAAAAATCCGCGATGAATTCAGCGACGAGCATGCCGGACACCACGGTTTCGGCCACCGAATTGCCGCCCAGCCGGTTGAAGCCGTGCATGTCCCAGCAGGATGCCTCGCCGCAGGCGTACAGACCCCGCAGGGTCTGGCTCTCCCCCGTGTATTTAGTACGGATGCCACCCATGGAGTAATGCTGCGTAGGGCGAACCGGGATGTAGTCGATCGCCGGATCTATACCCAGAAAATACTGGCAAATGTCCTTGACTTCCCGCAGGTTTTTCTCGATGTGCTCGCGGCCCAGGATGGCGATGTCCAGCCACAGATGCGGGCCATAGCGGGACGGCACACCCTTGCCTTTGCGCATGTGCTCGGTCATGCGCCGGGACACCACATCGCGGGAGGCCAGCTCCTTCTTGTCGGGCTCGTAATCGGGCATGAAGCGGTAGCCATCCATGTCCCGCAAGATGCCGCCATCGCCCCGGCAACCCTCGGTGGTCAAAATGCCAGCGGGAACGATAGCGGTGGGATGAAATTGCACGGCTTCCATATTGCCCAGCGTCGCTACCCCGGTTTCCAGGGCGAGGGCGGTGCCGGTACCCTCGCAGATCACGGCATTGGTGGAGACCTTGTAGATTCGCCCGTAGCCACCCGTGGCGATCGTGGTCGCCTTGGCCACGTAGGCGCTCAGCTCGCCGGTGATCAAATCCCGCACGATGGCCCCATAGCAGCGGCTGCCGTCGTGAATCAGGGCCAGCGCCTCCTTGCGTTCGTGGACTGCAATACCGTTGGCGATGGTCTGGTCGCTCATGGCGAACAGCATGGCGTGGCCGGTGCCGTCGGAAGTGTAGCAGGTACGCCATTTCTTGGTGCCGCCGAAATCGCGGGCCGTGATCAGGCCGTGAGCGTCCGCCTTTTCCTTGATGGTGACTTTCTCGGCATTGATGACGACTTCGCGCTCGCCGCGTTGCACCCGGTTCCAGGGCACGCCCCAGGCAGCCAGTTCGCGGACGGCCTTGGGCGCGGTATTGACGAACATCCGCACCACCTGTTGATCGGCGCCCCAGTCGCTGCCCTTGACCGTGTCCTCGAAATGGACATCCTCGTTGTCGCCCTCGCCCTTAATGGAATTACCCAGGCTCGCCTGCATGCCGCCCTGGGCCGCCGCCGAATGCGAGCGCTTGGCCGGAATCAGGCTCAGCACGATGACCTCATGGCCTCTGCGCTTGACGCCAATGGCGGTGCGCAGACCCGCCAACCCACCGCCGATCACCAGCACGTCTGTATAGATAATGTTCATCGCTTAACCCTTCGCATCCGCCGGTTGTTGCAGGCTGGCCGGGACATAAGGTTCGCCGGCCCGGTCGCGGTGCTCGATGCCGATCTTGATATAGGCGGCCAGGGTCAACAAGCCCAGGGTCAGGAAGAAAGCCGTCAGATACCATTTGGCGCGTTTCAGCTTGGCGCGGCTCTCCTTGGGATTCCTACCCTCCAGCCAGCCCCATTTGACCGCCAGTCGATACAGGCCGATGCCGCCATGCAACTCCACCGCCAGCAGCAAGAGGATATACAGCGGCCACATCCACTCGGTCACCACCCGGTCGGCCGAGCCATAGGGGCCGATCTTGTCGGGGTGGGTGAGCATGATATATAGATGCACGGAACCCAGGAAGAACATGGCGAAGCCGGTATAGACCTGCACAAACCACAAACTCGTATCGCCGTGCCGCAACATGTCCATGTGGCCGCGAAACGTGTTGTACTGTTGGTAATTGCTGGGAAATTTGCGCATGGCCAGCCCGGCATGGGCGATGAAAATAAGGAACACAAAGGCCACCACCACCGACACGATGCCCGGATAGGATCTGCCCAGGATGTATTGCCCCTCGAAAAACTTCGTCACCGCGTACATGGCATCCTTGCCAAGCAGAATCGACGAGACGAACAACATGTGCGCCCACATGAACAGGGCCAGAAACAAGCCGGTGGCGCTTTGCAAAAAATCGAGCCGGGCCGGCAGCCGGCTTTTTCGGGTTTTCTCCGCAAGCCCTGTATCCGCAATCAGATCAATGGTTTTATTCATCGAAGCACCCTTGCGCTGGTAGACATGGATTTATTATTACTGGAATGGGGCAGCAAGCTATTGACCGTGATCAACGGGCGCCCAGTCAGTGCCAACACGCCAGGCGCCCACTTGTATCGTCCAACTTCGCCAGAACCGGCCCCTGCCGCGCCAAATCCCTGTCGGGGGGACCGGCCCCGCCGACCCGACGCTACATCATACCCAGCACTCGCGGCAACCAGAGGGATAGCGGCGGCCAGTAGGTAACGATAACGAGAAATACCAGCATGGTCAGCAACCAGGGCCAGACCGCGACCGTCAACTCGGTGATTCCCATATGGGTGATACCGCTGGCGACATAGAGGTTGAGGCCGACCGGCGGGTGGCACATGCCGACTTCCATATTGACAGTCATAAGGATACCCAAGTGCACCGGGTTGATACCAAGCTTGATGGCGATCGGAAATATGAGCGGCGCCATGATCAGGGTGATCGAGGACGGCTCCATCACGTTGCCGGCGAGCAGCAGCAGCGCGTTGACTGCCAGCAGGAAAAAGATGACGCTCAGATTCTGCTCAATCATCCAGTTGGCCATCGCCTGCGGAATGTTTTCCGAGGTCATCAGGAAGGAAAACAGCACGGCATTGGTGATGATGTACAACAGCATCGCGCTGAGGGCGGCGGAATCCAGCAGAACCTTGGGCACCTGCTTCAGCGTCAGGTCCTTATAAATAAAGACGGACACGACAAAAGCATAAACAGCGCTCATCGCCGCCGCCTCGGTCGGGGTGAAAAAACCGCCATAGATACCGCCGATGACGATGATTATCAGCAGAAGTCCCCAGGCGCTTTCGCGAAACGTCCGCAGGACTTCCTTGAAGGGCGCGCGCGGCAGGCGCGGGTAGCCGTTGCGCCAGGCCAGGTACCAGGTGACGAAACCGAGCATGGTGGCAAGCACGATACCCGGCACAACGCCGGCGATAAACAATTGTCCGACCGAGGTGTTGGTCGCGACCGCGTACATCACCATGACGATGGAAGGTGGTATCAGAATGCCGAGCGCCCCCGAGGTGGTGATGACACCGGCGCCGAACCGCTTGGGAAAGCCTTGCGCTATCATGGCCGGCAGCAGGATTGAGCCGATGGCCACCACCGTCGCCGGGCTAGACCCCGACACCGCGGCGAACAATGCGCAGGCGAGCACGCCGGAAATCCCAAGGCCACCATGGAGGTGACCAACACAGGCGGTGGCAAAAGCGATCATCCGCCGGGCCACCCCGCCGTGGGTCAGGAAATTGCCGGCGAGAATGAAAAATGGGATCGCCATGATTTCGAATTTCTCGATACCGGTGAACAGCTTCAATGCCACGCTCTCGATCGGCACCTGAGTCATCGTGAACAGGAAGGTCAATACCGTCAGACCCAGCGAGATCGAAATCGGCATGCCGGTCAGCATCAGCGCGATCAACAGACCAAAGATGATTGCGGTGGTCATGATTTGCCTCCCATTCGGATCTGGTCATCGGCTTCGATGGCGGCGGCAATCGGGTCGGTTTCGGTCTCGATGCCCTCGACCTTGCCGTGATCCGGGCGCGGGAAATGGCCGGTCTTGATGAACTGATAACAGACCTGTAAAAAGCGGAAGCACATCAGGTAGGAGCCGATCGGCAGGCCCATATACACCAGCCACATCGGCAATTCGAGATCAGCGGAGACCTGTTCGGTGTGGTAAAGCTCCCAGATAAATCTCACCCCGAACGTGCCGACTATGCCGGTGAACACGGCTCCGGCGAGCAACCCAAAGATGATAAACCGCTTACGCCATTGGTCGCTCAGCACATTGATGAGCACATCGACACCGACGTGGATACCAGTCCGCACCCCGTAGGCGGCACCGATCTTTGCCATCCAGATAAACATGTAAATACACAGTTCCTGTGCCCAGGATAAATTGAGGGTCAACAGGAAATCCTGGACCCCCGGAATCGCCATTCCCGAGAGGTAGCGGTGAATGACGGCGACGAAGATGAGCAGCGTCGCCGCGCCCATGAGGAAGGTGATCAGCCATTCCTCCAGGTGATCGAGAAACTTAAGCACCATTGGAACCAGCCCTCTGATGGTTAGAAGATGGAAACGCCCGCGTAAAGCGGGCGTTTCCTGCCAGGGCTGGCTAAGACTTGACAGCCGTCTTCGCCGCGGCTTCCTTGCGGATGGCTTCGATAAGATCCTTGCCCACGCGGTCGGACATCGCCGCGTAGACGGGCTCCATCGCCTTGCACAGCACATCGCGCTCGGCCACCGTCGGTTCGTATAACTCGGTCTTGCCGCTGGCTTTCATGCCCTTTAAGGCATCCGCGTTGTCTTTGTCGGCGATCTCGTTGGCATATTGGGTGGACTCCTTCATCGCCTTCTCAAGCTGGGTACGCACCTCGGGCGGCAATCCATCCCAGAATTTCTTGTTCACGATGACGGCGTAGCCGAGGTAGCCGTGGTTGGAAACGGTGGCGTACTTTTGCACCTCGTGCATTTTTTGCGTGTACATATTGGAAGGCGGGTTCTCGGTCCCATCGACGACCCCCGTCTGCAGGGCCTGATATACCTCGGAAAAGGCCATGACCTGTGGAATGGCGCCAAGCGCCCTCATTTGGGCATCCAGCACCTTCGAGGACTGGATGCGCATCTTCACCCCCTTGAAATCTTCTGGCTTCTTCAGTGGCTTGTTGGCGCTGAAGATCTTGAAGCCGTTATCCCAATAGGCAAGTCCGGTGATTCCCTTGGAATCCAGTTTATTCAGGAGATTCTGACCGATGGGACCATCGGTGATACGACGCAGAGCCTGTTTATCGGGCAATAGGCACGGAAAATCGTAGACCTCGAACTCTCTGGCACCGAGTGGCCCGAATTTGGCGAGCGACGGCGCCAGCATTTGCACGGACCCGAGTTGCAGCGCTTCCAACTCTTCCTTGTCCTTGTAGAGTTGACTGTTCGGGTAGACTTCCACCTTGACTTTGCCATTGGTGTATTGCTCGGCAAGTTGCTTGAACTTCTCGGCGGCTCGTCCTTTGGGTGTGTCCTGCGCCACGACATGGCTGAATTTGATAACGACAGGTTCTTGCGCGTAGGCGTTTACCGCCAGCGCTGCCGCTATACCAAGCGCTAAGGTTGTAATTATAGTTTTTGTAGGCTTATGCATCGATTCTCTCTCCTCAACGTTATGGTTGTAATCAGGCGAGTTTAGTTATTATTCACGGCGGGTTGGCCAGAGACAGGGACCCGCTGCAATGCTGATGTACCAATAGTAGAAGAGAACGCTGAAAATTGCTTCAAGAAAAATGGCGCTGATTTAAATCCGCGGTATCAAGCAGCCGCTGATAATGAGGTTTCTTCTGGCGGCTGTACGTCTCGGAAGGCCAGGTACAGCATCATGTCATAGGCGCAGCCCTTCCCGGTCACTCTCCGCGAAGCGCTGGGACTACCGCCCGCAGCGGGGCTTCAGCCGGTAGTCCCCCAAGCACAGTGACTGGCCACCAAGGCACTAGGCAAGTCCTGGAAGGCACAACGTTTTGTACCAAGATGATTCCCTCACCTTTTTTGCGGCAGTGATGCCGAGTATATTGGTACCTAACACAGAGCTAAGCTGCGAGCTACGAGGCGCGAAGCGCGGACGCAGCGAATCAGGTTGGGCGACGTGTTATACCTCGCGTTGATATATGTTGGGGTCATTGATCTGCATGAACCATTCTGGTTTTGGCAACGCCACGAAACCATTTTGCTCATACAACTCGTGTGCATCTAAGGTGGCCAGCAACCAGCGGCGCAAACCCTGAAGCTCAGGATGGGCGAGGACGCATGAAACCAGTCACTTTCCGAAACCGCGCCCTCGGTAGTCTGGAACTACAAACACATCGGCGAGATAGGCAGTCGAGCATGCCCACTGACTTCCACTTTTCGGGTCGTAGGCCTATCACCTCCCTGGTTGGCAGAGGCAGGAACTATTGATCTGCAAGTCAGCGTTGGCCCAGACTTTCTGGAAGCGAGCGTTCATCGCCGTGGCTTCTTCCGCGTTTTTCGCTTGCACGCGCAGGCTCTGTGCCAAGCCGAAGAGTGCCCAGCCGTCTTCCGGCAGGCGTGCAAGATCATCGCGATACACTTGCTCGGCCTCGGCAAAACGACCCGCGCCCACCAGGCTTGCGCCAAGAGTGTGGCGCATAGGGATCAGCCATCCCGGCGGCTCATCGTATTTTAGGGCGTCCTCCGCCTTCACCGCCGCGCGTAATTCGCGGAATCCTTGCTCCCGTTTTCCGTCACGAATCAAGATCTCGCCCTCGATCATGTGCGTGACGATAGCAAGAATGGCCTCAGCGGTATTGTTGCCGAAAAATTCATCCTTCGGCACGAGCTTGGTGCGTTCGATGTAGATGGCTTGCTCTTTCCTCGCGGCGGCGACGTCGCCTTTAGCCGCATAGGCAACGGCGCGCGCGGCATAGTGGAAGGCGCGCGTGAACGGCATGTAGTCTGGATAATTGTCCGGCTCGGCGAGGATTTCATCCCATCGCCCGAAACGCACGAGCACCTCAAGAGGCATGGCGACAAAACCCTCGGTGAGCGTCGCGTATTCTTGGTCCTTTGGCAGCCCGGCGACCATCGAGCGGATGTGGTCGATGGCCAGCTTGCTCTGGCCGGTCATCATCGCGGCGTAGGCAAGCATGTGTTCATTGTGCGCCACGTAGACGAACAGAAAGCCTTGCGGCGGG
>Ga0209253_10005360_pt1 | contig 11119 bp, 11 predicted proteins | sample FrelakmetBRP12BR_FD_187145 | JGI IMG/M metagenome (GOLD analysis project Ga0209253, IMG submission 187145) | Freshwater lake sediment microbial communities from the University of Notre Dame, USA, for methane emissions studies - BRP12 BR (SPAdes)... | ecosystem: Environmental > Aquatic >... | reverse complement strand
CTATTCAATAAATCATGATTTTTAGATTAATTAAAAGCTTGTCTTCTTGGCTGGATAGAGTTATATTCACAATAGAAACTAAAAGAAGAGATAAGAGATATAAGAAATGATGTTACCAAAAGGTGGAAGTGAGATTATAAGAGATCAACTGATTAGTCAGTTACCAGAAGGATCATTAGATGGAATTAATTTAATTACATCTATATGTCATCCAGATCTAATTCAAAAAGATAAAATCAATATAGTTTGGCAACAATTAAGTTACGATCAACCTAATGTTCAATACATGAAAGATCGCAAATTCGTAGATTCAGTAGATTACTTTGTTTACAATAGCCATTGGTGCTTTGATCAGTTTAGAAGATATTTTAAGATTCCAGAATACAAGTCGTTTGTTATTAAAAATTCTACATTCACATTTGATAAAACAGAAAAGAATAATGAACGACTTAAATTAATTTATACATCTACACCTTGGAGAGGATTAGGTGTTCTTATTAGAGCAGTTGAAAAATTAAATAAGATTAGAGACGATTTTACACTAGATGTTTATTCATCAACTAAAATATATGGTGATAAATTTAATCAATTAGAAGAAGATAAATTTAAACCTCTATTTGATATGTGTAAAAACACAAAGAATGTAAACTATGTTGGTTATGGTACTAATGAAGAAATAAGAAAAACATTAGAGACAACTGATATATTAGCATATCCATGTATATTTGAAGAAACTTCATGTATTGCAGCTATTGAAGCGATGATGGCTGGATGTCATGTGGTGACAACGAATTACGGAGCGTTGCCGGAAACATGTTCTGAATTTGCAACTATGATTGAATTTAATCCTACATTAGATTTAGTAAATAGTTTTGCAGATGCACTGAACAATGTAATGGATAACTATAAGGCAGGCGTGTACAGAGAAGATACACAATTACAAACTCAATTTTATAAAAAATTCTATTCTTGGGAAACAAGAATAAAAGAATGGGAAGGATTCTTAAACTATGCCAGAAGTCAAAAAAAAGCACATTAAATTATTTGTAGCAACACCAGCATTTGGTCATATGGTTACAACAAACTATATGAACAGTATGATGAAATTTGTATCACACTCGCATCCAAGATTAGCAGTATCAACAGCATTACATCTTCAATCGGGGATGGCATTAGTTACACAAGCTAGAAATAATTGTGTTGCATCATTTTTAAATTCAGATTGTAGTCACTTTTTATTTATAGATTCAGATATTGGTTTTGAACCAGAAGCAATTTATAGATTATTAGAAAAAGACGAACCATTATGTTTAACTCCTTATCCAGTAAAAGGATATGGACCTAATAATCAATTACAATTCATAGTTCACTTTAAAGATAAAGATAATGTAAAAGTGGATAAAGATGGTTTTACAGAAATAACTGCAGGACCTACTGGATTCATGATGATTAAAAGAGAAGTATTTACTAAACTAGCAGAAGTATATCCTGAAAAGAAAACTATTAATAAACAATTAGTAGGTAACAAAGTAGAAATTATGAAAGATGGTTGGTATACATTTTTTGAAACAGCACAAGATCCTGAAAATGGATATCTTGGAGAAGATATATCTTTCTGTACATTATGGGTTAAAGCAGGCGGTAAAATATACGCTGATGCTATGACTCCATTAACTCACTTTGGATCTCATTCTTACCATGGAAGTTTAAGTTTAATGTTTCAAAAGAAACAAGCTGAAGTACATGGTGAATCTTTAGTTGACGAAAAGAAGAAATCGTAGTAAATTCAACGTTTCGGTATATCTACAAGCTTAACCGACTTGCATGGACTTCATATTTGATAAAAATAAACTTAAAGATATGCATGAGGTTATATCTTTGTATAAGAGGTTTGATAGGTATAAAGATTTAACAAGAGAAGATCTTTATTATCACATACTTCCATCTTTCAAATTGAATCAATACAAAATACACAAGGATAAAAACGATATGATTGCTTTTACAAATTGGGCTTATTTAGGCAAAGATGCTGAAAATCGTTTTATTTCAACAGGAATTTTAGAAGGTAAAGATTGGAAAAGTGGTGATAATGTATGGCATATTGATACAGTTTGTGTTAAAAATATTAAAAAAGTTATGTCTTGGACTAGAAAATACTTTACCAATTTATTGGGTTTAAACAAACCAGTTCACTGGTTGCGTATATCTGATGATAATAAAGTATATAGAAAAGCCACAAGATTTACCAAGGAGATTTATAAATAATGGGTAGTGCTGTAAAGTCAATTACAAAACCGATAGCAAGAGTATTAGATAAAGTAGTACCTAATGAAATTAAACCTATTTTACCTTTTGCTGCAGCAATTGCTGCTCCTTATTTAGGACCAACACTTGGTGGTTTAGGTGGATTAGTTCAAAATGCAACATTAAAAGGAATGATCGGTGGAGGTTTATTAAACCTTGCAGGACAATTACCTCAAGAAGGATATGAGAGAAGAGGACCAAATTTAGCAAGTTTAGGTTTAGCAAGTTTAGCGGGTGGTATTGGAGGAGCTGCAGGAGCTCCAACTGGGGCACCTGGTGGTATAGAAAGTTTAAGAAGTGGAATGATTGTTGGAAATGTTGGAGATACAGCTTTAACTGCTGGTGATTTTGCAACACAGTATCCAGGATTTGTTGAACGAGGATTATCTTTTTCAGATTTAGCTAAAGAAGGAATAGTAGGAGGAACTAGTCCTACGTTTTTACAAGGAGCTGAAAATTTAATTAGAAGTGGAGTAGCTTCAGCTGCTGAATATGCAGAACCAGGTTTAGATGCTGGTAGAAGAATACTTACTGGTCAAGGATCTTTTAAAGACATAATCCCTGCAGCTCAAACACTTGGACCAAGTGTAATTGGAGCTGCAACTGAAAGTGCAGATAGAGTTGCTCAAGATGCATTAGATGAATACAACAGACAACAAGCAGCATTAGGACAAACAGTTGCTCAAAATAAAGCAGATCAAATTTTTTACATAAGACAAGCAATGCAAACAGCTGGATTTAATGAAGATGAAATAGTTAATGCTATATCTAAATTTGGATTTGCAGATGGTGGAAGAGTTGGATACTCAAAAGGTGGTGGATTAATGAATTTAAGGATGGGTGGAATGCCTGTAGAGATGGATTACAGAGCTAAAGGTGGATTTGTACCGATAGGTAAAAAGGAAAAAGCCGATGATGTACCAGCTAGATTAAGTAAAAATGAGTTTGTATTTACGGCAAAAGCTGTTAGAAATGCAGGTGGAGGAGATATTAGAAAAGGTGCGAAAAGGATGTATCAACTTATGAACAAATTAGAGGCTAGAGCTTAATATGGCAGATCCAACACCAACATCGATACAACAGAATTTACCTTCACCATATATACAAGGAGCACTTACTGCTTTAAGTGAAAGATTATTACCTTTACTTTCAACTTCAGCAGCTATTCCAACAACTACTTATGCTCCACAAGTTGCACCTGAAACTCAATTACAACAACAAGCTAGAGATTTAGCTGGTGGGTTAGGCGGATATCAACAATATTTAAATCAAGCACAACAATATTCTGGACCGCAAGCATATGAACAATTTATGTCTCCATATCAACAAGAAGTTATTTCAACTACACTTTCTGAATTTGATAAACAAAGACAACAAGCTTTAGCGCAACAACAAGCACAAGCAGTTGCTGGAGGAGCTTTTGGTGGAGCTAGAGAGGGAGTTCAAAGAGCAGAATATGGTGCTCAAACTTTACAAGATAGAGCAGCATTACAAGCTCAACTATTACAACAAGGATTTGGTCAAGCTCAACAAGCTGCACAAACAGCATTTCAACAACAAACAGGATTAGCTAGTTTACAACCACAATTATTAGGACAACAAATTGCAGGAATATCAGGATTAGGTCAACAACAACAAGCTCAACAACAAGCAGTATTAGATGCTCAAGCTGCTGCTGCAAGAGAAGCTGCTTTTGAACCGTACACTAGATATGGTTTAGTTGGTCAACAGTTAACAGGTTTAGTTGGAGGATTCCCAACACAAGTTCAAACATTCAACCCACAACAACCTGCTAGTCCATTACAAACTGCTTTAGGAACTGGATTAGGTCTTGCTTCTATTGGAGGCAAACTGTTTGGTAAAGGAGGAATATTTGGTTAATGAGTAAAACTTTAAGAAGACCAATGTTTAGAGGTGGTCGTGTCGATAGTCGCGGAACGGGGATTACATCTGGATTGATGGACGGTTATATGAACGGTGGAACTGTTACTCCTAAAAGAGGTTTAGTAGATGGTCCAGGAGGATATGCGGGTGATCTAGATCTTATTCTACAACAACAATTATCTGATATTGAATCAAGAAGAAGTTATGCACCACCAAAAACTTCTGAAGACATTGAAAAAGAATATAGATCTAAACTAAAACCTTATGAAGAATCTACTTTTTTTGATCCTGATACTGGAATGGGTGCTGGTGTTCCTGGTTCTTATGCTCAAGGTCAATTAGATTATTTTCAAGCACTTTCAAGTCCTACCTATAAAACTGCATTTTTAGCAAAAAGAGAAAAGGAAGAAGCTGAAAAAAGAAAAATAGGAGAACAACTAGGATTTAAATTTGATCCTGCAAAATATGGAAAAAACATTCCTATAGTACAAAATGAAACTGGTGTTACAGGAGGAGATAAAATTATTTCTAGACCTACTCCAAAATCAAAAAGAGAAGAAATTTTAGAAGAAGCTGCTCTTTACAGAGAAGCTTTAGGATATGATGAAGCTAAATCACAAGCAGTATTTGATGCTTTAGGAGCAGCAGCTCCTGCTGCATTTCAAGGAAAAAATTTAAGAGAAGCTGCGCCAAAAATACTTGAAGCTATAAATAAATCTGAAGCTTTCCAAAAACCATTAAGCGTTAAACAAGCTGCCGGACAATTAGCTATACAAAGAAGAATGTTAGCAGATAAAGCGAAAGCTGAAGAAGCAGCAAGATTAGCTATATATGGAATGAAAAATAGAGAAAGCTTAACTGATCTTGTAAAAGGAATTCCAGGATCTTTTGTAGCTGGAGTTTTACCAAAAGGAGTTGAAAAAAATCCTACTTTACAAGCAACATTAAGACCAGGTGGTATATACTCAACTGAAGATGGAGATTATTTTTATGCTGTTCCTAGCACTAAAGGAGATAGAGTAACAGGTTTACAAAGATTAGGATAAATGAATTATCATGGAATCGGTAAACTTTGATTCATTAGCACAAACGTTACCAGCTGAAAAAGATAATAAAGTAAGTACAATTAGTTCAATATTATCTGGAATAGGTTCAGGATTAATTTCAATACCAAAAGGAGCTTTTTCATTAGGGGCAACTCTTTATGATTTAGGTGCCGGAACAAATAAGGCCGCTGAAATAGAAAGATATTTTGATGATCTTACTGAATTAGACGAAAAAGCAGAAGCAACAACTGCTGGTAAGATAACACAAGCATTAGTTAATCTTGGAGTACCTGGTGCTTATGGTTTTAAATTAGGATCTAATCTAGCTAAATCAGCAATACAAGCAAAGAAGGCAGGAAATTATTTTACATTAACTAATCCTGCTTTAAGAGAAACAGCAGACAAAGCTATTGAATTAAATACAAAAGGAAAACTTGCACAATTTACAGCAGGAGCTATAGGGGGTGGTTTATCAGATGCATTGTTTGTTGGTGATGTTGAAGAAATGGGTACAATCGGAGATTTATTAGGTGGCCCAACAGAACTTAATAGAGGAGAAAATGAAGCAGATTATGATCCTACAAGAGAATTAATTAACAGAGTTAAATTTGGAACTGAAAGTGCATTGTTTACAGGAGTTATAGCAGGAACAGGATCTAGTATTAAAAAATTAGCTCAACGTGGTAAAGATTTAAGATTTAGTAATAATCAAATTGATAGAACATTAGATAAGATTGCATCTTTTGTAAGAGCTAGAGGTGGTAAAACACAAGAATACTTTGATATTGAAAGACAACAAATAGGTAGAAGATCAGTAGATGTTAATTTAGCGCAACAAATATCAAGAGATTTAGATCAAAATATTGATGAAATATTTCCTGCATGGAAAACTGTAGCTAATAAACAAACAGCAAAAGAAAGAACGGAAACTTTAGCTAAACTAAATGATTTATTGTTATCAGGAGAACCCGTACTTGATGATGCTGGAAAAGTTACATTTGGAGCTTTAGATGAAAATATTAAAGATGGTGTAGTAAATACTTTAAAAAAAGCAGGAGCTAAAGACGAAACAATAGCAAATATATTAGGAAATTTAAGTGCGATTAGATCTGGGTGGGGAGATATGTTTAGTGCTATTGGAGGAAAAATTGATCCTGAAAATATAGGTGATTTCAAACAATTGTTTGGAAATAAATTTAAAAATTATCTTGGTTCAACTTATGACATATTTCAAAATAAATCTTTAATACCAATGTTTAATTTTAAACCAGCAGAACAAGCAATTGAAAAAACAAAAGAAATGTTTAAACAAGTTGCTTTACAAAATGGTAGACCTATTACAGATGAACAAGCAAATTACTTTGTGGATCGTTTAGTTAAAACAGCAAGACTTCCAAAAGGATTTAGAATGGATAAACCATCTGATCCTATATTTCAAATACCAGATTTTTTTGTTGGTAAAACAGTATTAGATGATGCAGTGACTGATAAAGGATTTGCTTCATTAAGTAGTTTACCTGCGGAGAATAAAAAAATTATAGAAGAACTTCTTGGCAAAACTAAAAATCCTATGCAAACAATATTAGGAGGAACAGCAAGATTATCTTTAATAACAAGACGTAATCAATTTTTTCAAGATCTTGTTTCTAAATCAGATGAATTAAAAACAAGAGGTAAAGGTATATTTTACGATACTGAAGAAGAAGCATTACAAAATTTAGGACCTGATTTTAAAAAAATTAATATTGATCCAAATAAAGCATTAGAAGCAGGTATTACAAATCCTGTTAACGGTAAATTTGCAATTAATGAAATAGCAGATGCATTAGAACAAACTGCAGCACAAACACGAAGTGACTCTATGATAGGTAAAATTTATGAAAATTTAATTTTATATCCTAAAGCAACTTCTCAATTAGCTAAAACAGTTTTATCTCCTGTTACTCATGTAAGAAACTTTATTAGTGCTGGAGCATTTGCAACTGCAAATGGTATTATACCAAATCCATCAGCAATGAAGGAAGCTTATTCAGCATTACAAACTGCATTACCTGGAACAAGACAAAACAATGAACTGTATAGAAGACTATTAGAATTAGGAGTTGTTAATAAAAATGTAGGTCTTGGAGATTTAAATAACTTATTAAAAGATATTAGTTTTGGTGAAACTGTTAATTCAGATAAATTTTTAAGGTTAATGTTAAGACCTCTATCTAAACTTAAACAAGTTTCTGAAGATTTTTACACAGCTGAAGATGATTTTTGGAAAATTACATCTTGGGCTATGGAAAAACAAAGATTAGGAAATGCTTATGCCAAAGCAGGAATTACAAGAACTGTTAACGAATTGGAAGAAGAAGCTGCTGACATAATTAGAAATAATATACCAAATTATGATTATGTTGGTGATTTTATAAAAGGATTACGTAAATTACCATTTGGTAATTTCGTATCTTTTCCAGCAGAAATATTAAGAACTTCAACTAATATTGTTAAAAGAGGTTTGGACGAAATTACAACACAAGTTAAAAATGATAAAGGTGAATTAGTAAGACCATTAGCTGGAATTGGTTATCAAAGATTAATTGGTATGGCTACAACTTCTATTGCAGTACCAACTGCGGTAGCTGAAGCGGCTAAAGTATTATATGATGTTGCTGATGAAGAGTTAGAGGCATTAAGAAGATACGTTCCTTTGTGGTCTAAAAATTCAACATTAATTCCAATTAGAGATAAAGAAACAGGAGATTTAAAATACATAGACTTTAGTCACGCTAATGCATACGACATTTTATATAAACCAATTCAAACTGTTATTAATGCAGTTAGCGAAGGTAGAACAGATAAGGATGGAATAATAGATGACTTTATGAAAGGCTTAATAAATGCTTCTAGTGATATAGGTAAACCTTTTGTAGAAGAATCTATATGGGTTTCAGCAATAACAGATTTATTTGTTAGAGGTGGTAGATCAAGAGATGGAGTTCAAGTATTTAATCCAGAAGACACTATGGGTAATAAAATTAAAGCAGCCATCGGTCATTTAGTTGAAGCGCAAGCTCCTTTTTCTTATCAACAATTTAAAAGATTAGATTTATCAGTTGAGCCGATAGATGTACTTCAAAAAGGTAAATATGATAAATATGGACAAACATATGAATTAAGTGATGAATTACTTGGTTTCACAGGATTTAGACCTGTTAAATTAAACGTGGAACGAGGATTAGATTTTAAAGTTGCTGAATTTCAAAAAGGAGTTAGGGAATCAAGGCAACTATTTACAAAAAATGTTTTAAGAGGTGGACCTGTTACATCAGAAGAAGTTGTAGATGCGTATATAAATGCTAACAGAGCTTTATTTGGAGTTAAAAAAGATTTATATAAAGATATCAAAGCAGCTCAAACTTTAGGAACTTCTAATCAAACAATTAATAAAGCAGCGGAAAGAGTATCTAGAAAAGAATTTGAAAACATTAATTTAGGAATATTTACTCCTTTAAATATATCAGAAGACGTTCAAAAAGTTTTTGCTGAAAATGCTGCGAGATTAGAACAACCTAATCCTTTAATTGGAGCTAATCCTATCATAGCTAATATTCAAAGAAGATTATCAAGAATTCCATTAACAGAGGAGTCAATACCTGAATTAGAAAATCCATTTAAAAATTTAGCTGAACCTACACTGGAACCTGTTTCAGGATTACCTGAATTACCAAATCCAACACAAATACAAGGATACGGACAAATTAATCTTCCAGGAACTGTTGTAGGAAATCAAATAAATCCAGTAACAAAGTTGACACAGGCTGAAGAACAGTTATTATCACCTGCTGAAAAATTAATTAGACAAAGACAGAGAACAGCATGAAGAAAATCATAAAATCTCGGTTAGATGAACATATGGTAGATTTATATCACAGAGTAGATAATCTTAAAAAAGATATATCAACAATTAAAAACAACCATCTCAAGCATATGAGTTGTGCTATTTATAAAATAGAAAAGAAAGTAGATTGGATTCAAAAAGCTATGCTTACAGGAATGGGTGCACTTACATTAACTCTCATAACTATTTTATTTAAACTTAAATGAAATTAAGTAACAACTTCACTTTAGAAGAGTTAACTAAATCCCAAGAAGCCATAAGACTAGGAATACCAAACGAACCAAATCAAGACCACATTTTTAATTTACAACTACTTTGTCAATATATACTTCAGCCAGTAAGAGATAATTTTAATTTACCTATGACAGTTAGTTCTGGATATAGATCTCCCGAACTTTGTGAGAGAATAGGATCATCTAGCAAGAGTCAACACACTCGTGGTGAAGCAGCAGATTTTGAGGTATTTGGTGTTCCTAACAAGGATGTAAGTGATTGGATCGTAAATAATCTTGATTACGATCAATGTATATTAGAATTTTGGACTCCTGATGAACCTAACTCCGGATGGATTCATTGTAGCTACTCTGCAGCTAAAAATAGACGACAGTATCTTAAGGCATCTAAACAAGATGGCAAGATAATTTATTCACCTCTGGTATAAAATAATTTGTTGCATTAACCTCAAAAAGTTGTATGACGCGGAATGGAAAATAAAATATTAGTACATAAACATTTAATAGTCCGAGCAGAAGCTAAAAATCCTCCAATGGATGAAACTATTCTTACAGAGTGGTTTAAGAAATTTATAGATGAAATAGGTATGAAGGTTATGATGGGACCATACGTGAAGTACTCTCACATGATCGGGAATCGGGGAATTACAGGTGCTGCTATTATAGAGACATCTCATATAGTAATGCATGTTTGGGACGAACCTGACCCCGCCTTGCTTCAGTTTGATGTTTACTCATGTGGTGAATTTGATCCTGAAACAATATGCAATAAGATAAAGAAAGACTTTAATACTACAAAAATTGAATACAAATTCCTTGATAGAGAGCACGATTTAAAGGAATTACATACTATCAAGTTCTTGAAATCTGATAATTAATCACCATATCCTATAAAACAACTTATAGGAGAAAATATGTTTACATATAGTCAAGTAAAAGAGTTCTGGAGTAATTACTTCAAGAATGCAGAACAGTTTGTAAAAGACTGGCAAAAAGACGTATTAGAAACTTTAAAATCAAATCCAAGATCTTAATTCTTCACCTAATACTTCAGAAGCAATATTAATTTTCTTGCGGAGAGCTTTGACGATCTTTTCATCAACAGTTTTCTCCGCAATTAAATCTATGTAAGTAACAGATTTTTTCTGACCTATTCTGTGTGCGCGATCTTCTGATTGTAATCTCTTCTCTAAATCATAACCATTAGAATAATATATAACTGTATTAGCCGCTGTAAGTGTAATACCATACCCGCCTGTTTGTGGGTTACCAATAAAAAATCGAACCGGGGATTGTGGATCTTGGAACTTATCTATACTCTTCTGTCTAGTTTCTGATTCTGTTTTACCATAATATTCTACAACAGAATTTTCACCATAAATCTTTTTTAATTCAGCTGAAACTTTTCTAATGTCATGTGTATAATGTGACCAGATAATAACTTTACCTTCAACTTCTTCTAAAATATTAATAAGTTCTTTAAGTCTATTGTTTTCAACATCAACTATCTCACCTGATTCTGTCATTACATGTCCGCAAGTTATTTGATGTAATCTCATCATTTGTGTAAGAACATGGGGAGCTTTTACAACTTTACCTTTTAATGCAGCCATAGCTACAAGTTTCATAGACTGGTATAATTTTAACTGTTCTTCAGTTAATTCTATTTCTCTCTTAATATAAATTTTATCAGGTAAATCTAAACAATCTTCTTTTAATACACGATATGAAAATGGTTCTATTGATTTAGATAGTTCATCTAATCT
>Ga0209253_10005359_pt1 | contig 11121 bp, 12 predicted proteins | sample FrelakmetBRP12BR_FD_187145 | JGI IMG/M metagenome (GOLD analysis project Ga0209253, IMG submission 187145) | Freshwater lake sediment microbial communities from the University of Notre Dame, USA, for methane emissions studies - BRP12 BR (SPAdes)... | ecosystem: Environmental > Aquatic >... | reverse complement strand
CCTGATCCTGGTCACCCACCATGTGAATATCCGTGAGTTCGTCGGCGAGAACGTCGGATCCGGTGACATGGTTCTGGTTCGCGTTGGTCCGGATGGCCAGTACATCAGCCACCGACTCATTTCATCTCCGGGTGGACATCAGTCCGTTTCTCCATGAAGAGACTTCTCGTGACTGTCGCTGCCGCATTGGGACTTGGGTCGATCGGTTCAGTCGCGACGGCAACCGAGGAACCCCACTACACGGTCATTCAGCAGCACGAAGGCATCGAGGTCCGCAGCTATGCTCCCTACCTCGTCGCCGAGGTGGTCGTCCCGGGTCCGGCCGATGCGGCGGGCAATCAGGGTTTCCGCATTCTGGCCGCGTACATCTTTGGCAAGAACAAGGGGGAACGCAGGATTCAAATGACAGCGCCGGTCACGCAGATCCCGGAACCCAAAACGATCGCGATGACCGCTCCGGTGACGCAGGCGGCGACTGAAACAGGCTACGTGATCCAGTTCAAGATGCCCGCTGAATTTACGCTGGACACCCTGCCGGAACCGCTGGATCCTCAGGTAAGACTCAAAGAAGTCCCGGGCGGCCGATTTGCCGTCATCCGGTATTCGGGCACTTGGTCCGAAGGGAACTACTCGGAACACCTCGCCAAGCTGAGGCAGGGCGTCGAGGCAGCGGGTATTCGAACCCGGGGAGAGCCGATCTACTCGCGGTACGACGCCCCGTTCGTTCCCTGGTTCATGCGCCGCAACGAGATCTGGCTGCAGGTCGAATGACCTGCGGCCAGAAGGCGTTTCGGATGTGACCGCAGAGGGCTCTACGTTGCCCTTGGTGACCCGCACGTACGGCGGTGTCGATACAGGCACGCTGGGGTGTCGCTGCCGGATGTCGGTCGGCAGCTCGCTTGTGTAGGCGTCGTCAGGCAGCAGGCCTAATGGATTGGGAAGGTGTTGCAGGAACCGGGTCGATACCGCGATCGCGTTTCACCTGGCCGGATGTTCCGGCGCGGAAACCAGTCCGCGCCGGAATTCGCTGCCAGGCTCGACTCGAGAGTGCCGTCGAATCCGCGTCAGGATTTCGGCATGATCACCGTGTCGATCACGTGAATGACGCCGTTGTCGGCCTTGACGTCGGTCATCGTCACCAACGCGGTGTCGGCCATCACCTTGCCGCCTTCGGCCTTGATGGTGATCGACTGCCCTTCCACGGTCTTGACCATTCCCGGCTTCACGTCCTTGGCCATCACGCTGCCCGGCACGACGTGATAGGTCAGCACCTGGGTCAGCTTCGCCTTGTCCTTGAGCAACGCATCCAGCTGGTCCTTGGGAATCTTGGCGAACGCGGCATCGGTGGGCGCGAACACCGTGTACGGACCCTTGCCCTTCAGTGTTTCGACCAAGCCGGCTTCCTTCAGCGCGATGACCAGGGTGTTGAAGCTGCCGTTGTCCTGAGCGGTCTGGACGATGTCCTTGGCAAACGCGGGCAGGGTGACGGCGGATACGGCGATGGCGGCAACGAGCGAACGAATTCTCATGAAATCTCCGATAAGGGTTGGATATGTCCACATTCCCGGTTTTGGAATTGACCAACGTTTGACCTGGACAAACAAATTAGTTCACTTGTCTTGGTTGGACAAAAACACTTTTTTTCCGGGGTTCGGGCGCTGGCGCCGGGACTTGCTGGCGCCGCGGGCTGCAGGCAACCAGGTCTTGGGCGGCCCGATGCCGAAACAGCGGATCGCAGGTGGCGATCCAATCGTTCCGCTGATCAAGCGGCCACGTGCCGACGGGGGCGATCCGCCGCGAGGGTGGGCAGGTCCGCTGGAAGGGCAACAGGGCGGTTCCGCTTCGGCGAAGTCGCCCTGCCGCACCCCAGATGGGGCCGCACCAACGCCTGCACGTCCACCCGTGCCCCGAGCCTTGCGGCCAGCAGATAGAGCCCGGCGAGCTTGCGATGCAGGAAGATCGCATCCGCCGGCGGGGTGTGCCACGCCTCCTTTTGCATGCTGAGCGCAAGCCCCGCCGCGCGCAGGCGCGCGGCCAGATCCGTGCGGCCGAAGTCGTAGTCGCCGGCGTGGCGCAACGGTTCGCAGGCGAGCGAGAAGATGTCGAGAACCGCGCGCCGCTGGCGCGCGTCAATGCCGTCCCGGAAATAGCCGATGTCTATCGCGGCGGCGCTCATCGCCGGGCGATCGTCGGCGATCGCGCCGGCCATGAGCCGGCGGTAGGCGTCGACCATCGCGATCGGGTAGGGGCGGGTGGCGCCGAAGTCGAGCAGGATCAACTGCCGGGACTTCGTGTCGCAGCGAAAGTTGGCGAAGTTCGGATCGGTCTGGATGAGGCGGAACTCGAACAGCTCCCGGAACAGCAGGCTGAACAGCAGGCGCGCCATGCGGTCGCGGTCCGCCTGTGGCGCATCGACCAGCGACTCGATCGGCACGCCCTCCACGTAGGACATGGCCAGGACGCTCTGCGTGGTCAGCGTGGCGTGCAATTCCGGCAGCAGGACGTCCGACTCGCTGGCCAGGAGCACGCCGTAGCGGCGCAGGTATTCACCCTCGCGCAGATAATCCGCTTCCGCATGTAGCTGGGACTTGGCCTCTTTCAGCAGCGGCGCGAGGTCGAGGCTCGACGGCAGCAGACCCGACAGGCGCAGCAGGGTGGCGACATTGTCGACGTCGCTGCCGATGCTTTGCCGCACGCCGGGGTACTGGATCTTGACCGCCAATTGCTGCCCGTCGATGGTCTGGGCGCGATGCACCTGCCCGATGGACGCCGCCGCCACCGGGGTAAAGGAGAACTGACGAAAATGTCGATCCCAACCCTCTCCCCAATTGGCGTTGAGCACGCCGACGACCTGGCTCATGGGCATAGCCCGGGCGTCCGCGCGCAGACGTGCCAGGATGTCGCCGAGCTCGGGCGGCAACAAGTCGCCGGCATCCATCGAGAGCATCTGTCCGACCTTCATCGCTGCGCCGCGCAGCTGCGCAAGCTGGTCGGAGACGCGGCGGGCATTCGCGGGCGTGAGCAGCAAATCACCGAGGCGGGGGCGCTTGCCCTGGGCAAATTGGCGCGCGCCTTCGGCCAGCATGTTGCCGGCCACCCCCGTCGCGAGTGATCCCAACCGGGCCAACCTCGACCAGCGGTTGCCGGGGACCGCCGAGGTGCGCGCGTCGCGCTTGATTGTGTCGTCGTTGTCGGACATCTAGTCAGCGTGTCAGCGGGAGGAGACTGGGGCGGCGCGGGGTGCGGTTGCGTCGGCCAATGACCAGGCATCGCCCCCCGTCTGATTGCGTCAAGATTGCCAAGTATGAGTCGTTTGTATGTTATTGTCCAGGACAAATGTCACAACATATTGAATCTTTGGCTGACTTGGGCCGACAACGGGTTCCTGCGCTGTCCGGCCCGACCCCTGCGCTGGCGGTGCGCGCCGTCTTGGATGCCATTGATGCAAGCCCTCCACAGCAACCCTCGCGGTGTTACCGGGCTGGCGCGGCGCGTGCCCGGCATGCGCGAAGCCAGCGATCATGAATTGCACGCCTCGTCTCGCGGTGATCGGAGCGGGCCTTGCCGGGCTGTCGTGTGCGGTGGCATTGCAGCAGGCCGGTCTCAAGGTGACCGTTTGCGAAAAGAGCCGTGGCGCGGCCGGTCGGATGAGCACCCGCCGCGGCGAAGACTGGCAATGCGATCACGGGGCGCAGTACTTCACCGCTCGCCACCCCGATTTTCGCGCCGAGGTGGCGCGCTGGGTGCGGGCCGGCGTTGCCGGAATGTGGGCGCCCAGATTGCAGGTTCTGGGCGGTTCCTTTGACCGAGTTCCCGACGCCGCGCTGGAACGGTTCGTCGGCGTCCCGGCCATGACCGCGCCCGCCAGGCACCTGGCGCAGGCGCTGTCGCTGGTTGCGCAGACCACGATCACGCAGGTGCAGCGCTCGACGGATCGCTGGCAACTGTTGACCGCCGAGCGCGGCTGGCTCGTCGAGCGCTTCGACGCCGTGCTGCTGGCAACCCCGGCGCCGCAGGCCGCGGCCCTGCTCCGGCAACCCGCCCCGGCATTGGCGGCCCGGGCCGGGAACGCCAACATGCGCGGCAGCTGGGCCCTGATGCTGCGCTTTGCGGCACCCGTCGGGCTGCCCTTCGACGGCGCGTTCGTCAACGAGGGTCCGCTGCGCTGGATTGCGCGCGACTGCAGCAAGCCCGGTCGTGGCGGACGGGAAACCTGGCTGCTGCACGCCACCGCTGAATGGAGCCAGACCCATCTTGAACAGAATCCAAACGAGATCGCCGCGAGCTTGCTGCCGGCCTTCAGCCAACTGGGCGGCCCGACCCCGCAAGCCTGGACCGCGCATCGCTGGCGCTATGCGGATACCGAGCCTGCGCTGGACACCGGTTGCGTGTGGGAGCCCGGTGTCGGCCTGGGTCTGTGCGGCGACTGGCTCAACGGCGGCAAGGTGGAAGGCGCTTGGCTGAGCGGCAGGACGCTCGCGCAGCAGGTGCTGCAGTCGTTCGGGTCACAATGAACGGACAGGATCGGGCCTGCGTTCGCGGGTCTGCTCTTCCGGATCACGGCGCGAGAGCCGGTCGAAAGCGTCGATGAACAGTCTGCCCGCCGGATACCACGCCATCGTTCTGGGGGCCACAGGCGCCATCGGCGGCGCTTTCGTGAAGACCCTGCAACGAAAGTCGGAGTGCGCCGGCGTGATCGGTCTCAGTCGCCATTCCGATCCGCACTTCGACCTCGCGGACGAGGACTCGATTGCGGAGTGTGCCCGCGTCCTCGCTCCCCGCGGCCCCTTCGCTCTCATCATCGACGCGACGGGCGCGCTGACGATCGACGGCGTCGGCCCCGAAAAGCGGCTGCGCGATCTCGATGCTGCCCGTTTGTCGCGCGCGTTCCTGGTCAATGCGATCGGACCGGCGCTGCTGCTGAAGCACTTCATCGGGCTGTTGCCAACGAAGTCGCGCGGCATCTTCGCGACGCTGTCGGCGCGGGTCGGCAGCATCACCGACAATCGCAAGGGCGGCTGGTATGGTTATCGCGCCTCGAAGGCAGCGTTGAACATGCTGCTCCGGACCGCAGCCACCGAGGCCTGCCGCCAGCGGCCGGAGGCTGTCTTTGCAGCGTTGCAGCCCGGCACGGTGCGTTCCCGGCTGTCGGCCCCGTTTCTGGCCGGAGCCGAGGCGATGGATCCCGACGTTTCCGCGGCACTGCTCCTGGACGCGCTCGACGCGACACCGGCGTCGGGCGAGGCGGTGTTCATCGATTACCGGGGGCGCTCCATCGAGTGGTAGCCATCCTGGAACCGGACTCGCCCCGGCACTACTACGGGGGGCAGGTCAGCGTGGAATTGGATGCGAATCGAGTTCCGGGCCGGCAGGCGGTCCGCATAACGGTAGCCTGAGGAACTGACTCCGGATCAAAATGTCGGCGACGGGTTTCATCCCGTTTGCGTAAGCCCACGGTAGGTTGGACTACATGTGGACCACGGCTCTTCGCAAGCGAAAACGAAGAGGGTTAGGCGTAGGCCTAACCCCCTGAGTTTATTGGTGGAGACGAGGAGGATCGAACTCCCGACCTCCGCATTGCGAACGCGGCGCTCTCCCAGCTGAGCTACGTCCCCGGCGAACGGAAAGTATAGCTGAACCGGGGCCCCAGCGTAAACTGGCGCCCTTCCGCGGGTCCCCCCGTGGCGCCGCCGCATCATTCATCGAATTCCGCCCCGCCCCATGGAGCACCTGCTTGCCCTGATCAGGGAATACGGACTCGGGTTCGTGTTCGTCAACGTCTTCGCCGAGCAGGCCGGGGCGCCGGTGCCCGCGGTCCCGACGCTGATCGTCGCCGGCGCGTACCTGACCGGCAGCCGGCAAGCGCTGCTCACGCTGCTCGCCGTGGCGGGAATCGCGGCCGTCATCGCCGACACGTTCTGGTACCTGATGGGCCGTCGCTACGGCACCCGCGTTCTGCGGACGCTCTGCCGGATCTCGCTTTCACCCGACTCGTGCGTGCGGCAGACCGAGGCGATCTTCGAGCGCTTCGGGCCCGCGTCGATGCTGTTCGCGAAGTTCATTCCGGGCTTTGCGTCCGTGTCGACGGCTCTCGCCGGCGCGATGCAGCTCCGCTACTGGAAGTTCGTGCTGTTCGATCTGCTGGGCGCGCTGCTGTGGGCCGGCGTGGCGATCGGGCTGGGCTATCTGTTCCGCGACGCGATCGCCGAGGTTCTCGAAACGCTGCAGTCGCTCGGCAAGTGGGGCCTGATGCTCGTCGCCGCGGCGCTCACCGCCTGGATCGCGACGAAGTGGTGGCAGCGCTTCCTCTTCATCCGGCAGCTGCGGATGGACCGCGTGACCGTCGACGAGCTCAAGTCGATGCTGGACACCGACGAGGTCGGCATGATCCTCGACGTCCGCTCGCCGATGTCGCAGGCGGCGAGCGGGCGGATCCCGCGTGCGCGCCCGATCGACATGGAGCGGATCGCCGAGGGCTTGCGCGGGATCGAGGTCGACGGGGAGGTCGTCGTCTACTGCGCGTGTCCCAACGAGGCGAGCGCGGTCAGGGTCTCCGAGAAGCTGCGCGACCTGGGCTTCAAGCGCGTGCGGCCGCTCCTGGGGGGCATCGACGCGTGGATTGACGCGGGGCACGGCGTCGAGCGCTGACCGTCGGGCGCGCCGCGTGCTAGATTTGTCCGATCGTCAACGGAGCGAAACGTGATGCCGAAAGAAGCCATCCATTCGAAGCACGCGCCGGTGGCGCTCGGGCCCTACTCGCAGGGCGTGCGCGCCGGAAACACTGTCTACCTGTCGGGGCAGATCGGGCTCGACCCGCCGACCGGCAATCTGGTCGACGGCATCGACGCGCAGACGCACCAGGTGTTCAAGAACCTGCGCGCCGTCGCCCAGGCAGCGGGCGGCGAGCTCGCCGACATCGTCAAGCTCACGATCATGCTGGCCGACCTCGCCGACTTCGCGAAGGTGAACGAGATCATGGCGACCTATTTCAACGCGCCGTATCCGGCGCGCGCGACGTATCAGGTGGCGGCGCTGCCGAAGGCTGCCCGCATCGAGGTCGAGGCGATACTGGTGCTGACGGCGTAGGGCTGGTTCTCCCGCGGCCCTTAGCCGTGCTCGACGCCGACCATCACGCTGCTCGCCTTGATCACGGCAAACGCCGGCATGCCGACCTTGAGCTTGAGGTCGGTCGCCGATGTGGCGCTGATGACCGACACGATGTCGATACCCGGCGCCACATTGATCGTGACTTCCGCGCTCACGGGGCCGAGCTTGACGTTCGTGATCTTGCCGGCGATGCTGTTGCGAGCACTGATTCTCATGATGCTCTCCTCACGGGTGGGTTGATTTCGCCGGCGACGCCGGCAGCAGCGCGTCCAGGCCCGCAATCGATACCGTCGCGGGCAACTGATAGCCAGGAAGGCGTCGTGCCCGGCGGAGAAAAGCCGGGCTTTTCAGTGCCTGGATCAGGCGGGTAACGACCGCCTTGTCCGCATCTCGCGCGCGGACTGCGAGATAGTACCGCTCCCGCACCAAGGGGACGAAGGCGAGACCATATTCCGCCGCCGCCGCGCGGAGGCCGAATCCCGCATCGGCGCCGCCGGATGCGACCGTGGCGGCGACCGCCGCATGCGTGAATTCCTCGTTGCCGTACCCGTGGATCGCCGGCGCTTCCAGATTCTCGCCGGCCATCATCGCGTCGATGAGCAGCCGCGTCCCGGAACCGCGCTGGCGATTGACGAAGCGCAGACTTGCGTTGGCGACGTCGCGCAGGTTCTTCACCTGGGCCGGGTTCCCCCGCGGCAGGATAAGCCCCTGCTCGCGGTCGACGAAGCGGATGAGCCGGTCGCGGCGGGCTCGCAGCCACCGCAGGAACGGTGCGCGCTCCCGCGTCGCGCCGCGACCGATCGGCACGTGGAAGCCGGCGAGGTCCGCGCGACCCTCGGCAAACTCCTTCAGCGCGTGCAGGCTGCCCATCACCGAGAGCTCGAGCTCGATCCCGGCGGCCGGTAGGCTTTCGGCCAGCGTCGCCAGCGCAAGGTCATGACTCGCCGCGATCCGCAACGGTAGCGCGCGATTGCCATCCTGTTGGCGCAGGGCCGGGCGCAGCTCGATCGCGAGCGCGGGCAGGATCCGCGCGACGCGCTGCGCGGCAACCTTCTGCGCGCGCAGCAATTGCTCGCCGAGCGCCGTGAGACTGGCCCCACGACCGCGCTCGAGCAGTACCAGCGGTGCGCCGAGCTTGCGCTGGTAGTCGCGCAGCAACCCCCAGGCCGCGCGGTAGGAAATGCCGTAGGCGACCACCGCCGAAGCGAGCGAAGCGGACGTCGCGATGGCTTCGAGCAACGGCAGCAGGCGCTCGTCCAGCGTTTCGACGGCGCCGTCGACGAGTGTCCAGTTCAACACGGGGACGATTCGCATTATGCAAATCATAACATATTTCGATGCGGCCTGCGGTTCGCTATCATGCGCGTTCATAGCCGACCTGCGCCGTAATATTGCAGAGTCGTGCATATTCAACCGAATCCGCCTGCCCGATCGCCCTCGTGAACACGCTCACCGACGCCACCGCCCAGGCTCTGCGGCTGGTTGCCACTGCCGACCCGAACCTTACGGGAATCGTGCTGCTCAGCTTGCGGATCAGCCTCGCCGCGGTGGTGTTCGGCTGTCTCATTGGGCTGCCGCTGGGGGCCGCGATCGCGGTCAACGATTTCCGCGGTCGCCGTGCGGTGATCGTGATCCTGAACGGCCTGATGGGCCTGCCGTCGGTGGTCGTCGGGCTCGCCGTCTATCTGCTGCTCTCGCGTGCCGGTCCGCTGGGCGTGTGGGGCATCCTCTTCACCCCGGCGGCGATGGTGATCGCGCAGACGATCCTGATCACCCCGACCATCGCGGCGCTCTCACGCCAGATCGTCGCCGATGCGTGGCAGGAATATCGCGAGCAGCTGCGCTCGCTCGGCGAGACGCGCCTCGGTGCCGCGACGACGTTGCTCTGGGACCTTCGCTTCACGCTGGTGACCATCGTTCTCGCCGGATTTGGGCGCGCAGCGTCGGAAGTGGGTGCCGTGATGATCGTCGGCGGCAATATCGACGGGGTGACCCGTGTCATGACAACGACGATCGCGCTGGAGACCAGCAAGGGCGATCTGCCACTCGCGCTCGGGCTGGGCTTCATCCTGCTGTCCATCGTGCTCGTCCTCAATGCCGGCGCCTACGTCGTCAAGGAGACGGCGCAGCGGCGGTACGGATGACGGACGGGGTGGATATGCGTGCACCGCTCTCGCTGCTGCCGCTCCGCCTCGACGAGGTCGAGTTCGGGGTCGGATCGCGTCACATCATCCGTGGCATCTCGACGACGCTCGAGGCCGGGCCTCGCACGGTGATCCTCGGGCCGAACGGCGCGGGCAAGAGCGTGCTGCTGCGGCTCTGCCACGGGCTGCTCGAGCCCACCGGGGGAACGATTACATGGAATTCGCCGGAGCTGCAGGGCGGGCCGCGGCGGCAGGCGATGGTGTTCCAGCGACCCGTATTGCTGCGGCGTACGGTGCTCGGTAATGTGATGTATGCGCTGAAGCTTGCCGGCGTTCCCCGCTGGCAGCGCAAGGAGCGTGCGCGGGAGGCACTAAGCAAGGTCGGCCTCGACGTGCAGGCGGACCACGCCGCTCGTGTGCTGTCGGGCGGCGAGCAGCAGCGCCTGGCGCTGGCACGGGTGTGGGCGCTGCGCCCCGAGATCCTTTTCCTCGACGAGCCGACCGCGAGCCTCGACCCGGGCGCGACCCACGAGATCGAGAACGTCATCCTCGCCTTGCACGCGGCCGGCACGAAGATCGTGCTGGTGACGCACAACCTGGGGCAGGCGCATCGGCTCGGCGACGAGATCCTGTTCCTGCATCAGGGCCAACTGGTGGAGCGCGCACCGGCCGACCGATTCCTCAAACACCCGGTCTCACCCGAGGCCGCCAGCTTTCTGGAAGGAGAACTGCCATGGTAATCACCCGCCGCGTCTTTCTCGTGCTGCTGCTCGCGTTGGCCGGAGGCGTCGCCCAGGCGCAGGACCGCTACATCACCGTTGCGTCGACGACGTCGACGGAGCAGTCCGGATTGTTCGGATACATTCTGCCGATCTTCCAGCAGAAGGCAGGCATCCAGGTGCGCGTCGTCGCGCTCGGCACCGGCCAGGCGCTGGACCTCGCCCGTCGCGGCGATGCCGATGTGGCGTTCGTTCACGCCAAGGCAGCCGAAGAGAAATTCCTGGCCGAGGGTCATGGCGTCAAGCGCTTTCCGGTGATGTACAACGATTTCGTGCTGATCGGACCGAAGGGCGATCCCGCGAAGATCGCCGGCGGCAAGGACATCCTCGACGCGTTGAAGAAGATCCAGGCTGCGCAGGCGCCGTTCGTCTCGCGCGGCGACAAGAGCGGCACGCACATGGCCGAGCTCGATCTCTGGAAGGCAGCGGGGATCGACCTCGACAAGGCGAAAGGCCCGTGGTACCGCGACACCGGCCAGGGCATGGGGCCGGCGCTCAACACTGCAGCCTCGATGAACGCCTATCTGCTCGCCGATCGCGGGACCTGGCTCGCGTTCAAGAACCGCGGGGATCTCGCGATCCTGGTCGAAGGGGACAAGCGGCTCTTCAACCAATACGGTGTGATGCTTGTGAATCCGGACAAGCATCCGACAGTGAAGAAAGACCTGGGGCAGGCGTTCGTGGACTGGCTCGTCTCGCCGGAAGGCCAGAAGGCGATCGCGGACTACAAGATCGGCGGCGAGCAGCTCTTCTTCCCCAATGCGGGGCAGGCGGGCGCATGACGCAGCGCACGCAGGCCGCGATGACCCGCACCGGGTCGATTCGCCGCGAGGAGGGCTCTGCGACCCGGTGAAGCGCGCGACCGGTCCCGCCACCGGCGGCGTCGATCCGTGCTAGCCTGATTGCTCGATGCCGCGCGGTTCGACACCCGGACGTGTGGCGTTCGCGCAAATTCGTCGGCACGCACGCGACGAACGCACCAAGAGGCCGGCCTGGCGCCGGCTGCTTCGCAAGGAATTCCGCGCCGTGGCAGACCCGCCCCCGACGACCTACGACGAATTGCCCTACATCAATCGGGCATTTCCGCAGAC
>Ga0209253_10005358_pt1 | contig 11123 bp, 6 predicted proteins | sample FrelakmetBRP12BR_FD_187145 | JGI IMG/M metagenome (GOLD analysis project Ga0209253, IMG submission 187145) | Freshwater lake sediment microbial communities from the University of Notre Dame, USA, for methane emissions studies - BRP12 BR (SPAdes)... | ecosystem: Environmental > Aquatic >... | reverse complement strand
ATCTCGAGATACTTCTGGGAATAGCCCCCGATGATCGGCACATCCTTCTCGGTGCTGGCTCCAGCCTTGCCGTGACAGGCGTCGCAGGTCTCGACCACCTTGCTCACATCGCCGGCAGATGCAGCGGTCGCAAGGGACAGCCCAAGCAGGGCGCCACAGGCCAACAATACGGTTCCAATGCGTCTCGTCGTCATGATATGAAATCCTCTCCTGTTCTTAGTCGACTTCTTGGGGACTCATGCGGGTAGAGAGTGGGGTCGAGATCGTGCGGGCGGGGGGCGAGCGCGATCCACCAACGTGTCTCATGGTCAGTCTCTTGGCCTGTTTCTGCTGGCGTGTGCGTAACAGAAATTTGAGGAAAAGTCATTGGAAGGGACGGCGCTGCCCCCGCACCTCGCAATCCGTGGCCGCCCTCGTGAAGCGGCGCGCAGCTCCCATCGAAAAGGGGGGCCGGCGCCGGGGCGTCTTGCCGCCCACAGCATCGCGTGAGCGGAGGCCCCTGGCGCCGGCCCGGACGCGCCACGCGCGAAGCGCACAGGCGCGCCGAAAGCCGAGAATAGACTACCCCCAGACGGGGGGTGTGTGGGGAAATTTCTGGGCCTCAACCGAGGATTGGCGGTTCATACCAATTGGGTAGTTGCTTATGACTGGCGTCATACCGGGCTTGTGTAGAGCACCCGATCGTGGCGCGTAGGCTGACGCGGCCTTCCGGCGCGCCGCCGCTGGGTGTCACCAGGAGGGCGAGCGATGCGTTCCCGACTTTGCGGCGCCTTGATCCCCATGGCTGCGGGGATGCTCCTCTGGAGCGGCACGGCGCCGGCCGTGGGCGGCAACGACGTTAGCCCTTCGACCAAGACCCCCGTGACGACGCAGGCGCGCGAGGCCAAGATCGCCGCCGCTGGAGCGAGTTACGCCCTCCCGGCCACGGGTCAGACCACGTGCTGGAACAGCTCGGGCATCGTCGTCTCCTGCACGGGCACAGGTCAGGATGGTGAGCTCCGGGCCGGCGCGACGCTCGCCTACGTGGACAACGGGGACGGCACGATCACCGACAGCAACACGGGCCTGATGTGGGAGAAGCTGTCGGACGACGGGACGATTCACGACTGGAAGAATATGTACGCATGGGATAACGCCTTTGTGGTGAAGATTGCGACGCTCAACGGGGGCGGCGGCTTCGCGGGGCACACGGACTGGCGCGTGCCGAACATCAAGGAACTGCAGAGCATCGTGAATTATGAGCTGCCGTATCCTGGGCCGATGGTCACTACGGCCTTCAACACAGGGTGCTCAGCCCCGTGCGCGGTGACGGCTTGTAGCTGCACGCAGTCGCACTACTACTGGTCTTCATCGAGCAACGCGAGCAACCCGAACAACGCCTTCGTCGTGCACTTCAACAACGGCTACGAGGATGCGAGCAGCAAGACGAACCTCAGCTACGTGCGCGCAGTCCGCGGCGGCTCGTAATCGATTCTTTGCTCATTGGATGGCGCTTTCGGTGGATGCCCCGCAGCGCTTCGTTCAAGAGGCCGCAACATGGCGGGTGACCAGGATCTGCAGAGCCGGTTGGGGGCCCTCGAAGACGCGGTGACGCGGCTGCAACTGCAGGTTTCGGAGCTGTCGAGGGGCCGGCCCCCCCGGCCCGGCACTGCGAAGCCCGCCTCCGTGGCGATGCAGTCCGCACCCGTCGCGACTCAGGGCCAGCAGTTCGGCCTGGGGGATCGGCTGGCCGGTGCCGCGGTGCTGTGCATGGTGCTGGTGTTTGCGCTGGTGCTGCGCCAGGCAACCGAAAGCGCGTGGATTTCTCCTGCAGCCGGACCGGTGTGGGGCCTGGGCTACTGCGCGCTGCTTTTCGTTCTATCGGTGGTGCTGAACCGTTCGCGTCCCATGATCGGGCGGCTGTTGTCCTTCTCGGCGCTGTGTCTCGGGCTGCTCATCGTCCTGGAGACCTATTACCGGCGCGAAGCCGTGTCGCTGGGAGTGGCCCAGGCAACCATGACAGGCCTGGCGCTGGCGGCGGTGCTGGTGGGCTGGCGCACGCAGAGCGGCGCACTGGCCGGCGTGGGCCTGGTGGCCGCCAGCTGGCTGGCTGCGTTGATGGACCTCAAGACCTGTCAGTTCTCCTCGGTGGCGCTGGGGCTGACCGCGGGGCAGCTGGTGGCGGTGGTGCTGCAGTGGAAGAAGGGGTGGGGCTGGCCGCGCTGGCCGCTGCTCTTCCTGACCCAGATCTTCCTGCTGCTGTGGGCTCTCGCGCTGCACCGCAATCCCGTGGACACGCCGCGGTTGGCCGGTCACGAACTGATGTTCGTGCTGGTCAGCCTGCCGCTGGTGCTCAGTGCCGTGGTGGGCGGGCTGCGGGGGAAGGCCGCCCTGAGCGTGGTGGACGTCCTGGCGCCGTGCCTGGGACTGGGGGCGGCCCTGGCCATGCAGCAGTGGGGGGCCGGTGTGTCCTCGCCGCTGGTGGGATTCCTGTGTTCGCTGGTACTGCTAGGCGCGGGCGTCGGGGTGATCCTGCAAAAGGATCGCAGCCCAGCGACCGGCGCATGTTTCTTGGTGGCCGGCGTGGTGATGGCGGCGTGGTGGTGGCCCCGCTTCATTGCTCCAGCGGAGCTCTACGTGCCCCTGCTGGCGCTGCTGGGTCCCGCGCTGGTATGGCTTTCTCAGCGCGCGAAGCAGAAGACGCCGCGCCTGCTGGGACACCTCACGCTGGCGGGCATGACGCTGGTGATGCTGGCAGATGGCTCGATCATGGAGGTCCCCTCCACGCACGGGGTCGTTCCCATCTTGCTGTCCCTGCTGGTGGGCGCGATCGGTTGTCTGCAGTACCGGTGGTGTCTGCGCCACCCGTGGCCGGCAGACGCGCCCAGATCCAGACTGGATCCCAATGATCGTCTCTGTCTACTATCGCTGGCTGCGGGCTGCGTGGCACTTCTGAGCGCGCTGCGCGCCGCCGGCTTTGAGATGCTGGGACCGGAGAGATCCGACGCGTTCCAGTTCTACCAGTCATTCTGCGCCAGCCTCCTGGTGGCAGGGCTGGTCGTGCTGGCGCTGGTCTCGAGGCTTTCGGATCTGCTGCTGGCGGCGTTGGTTGCCCTCGCGCTGGTGAGCTGCAAGGTGCTTCTTTATGACCTCTTCACGCTGCCCGGAGCCTATGCCATCTGCCTGGTCCTGACGGTGGCCGCCGTGCTCGCGCTAACGTCGATCGGTGTGCAGCGCCGTCGTCCCGTGTGACGAGTTGCGCGGTCAGAAGGTTTCCTGGGCCGACAGGCCCTATTTCTCGGTTGTCTCGATCGCGAGGTCGCCGAGCGCAGCCTCGGCCTGCCGGCGCACCTCGTCACAGAGGTGCTCGCCCGCTGCGTCTTGGCAGCGGCCGAGAGCGGTCCGCAACGCGCTGCGGCGGAAGGGGACGCTCGGAAGATAAGAGGACCGGAAGGTCTCCACGAGGGCTGCTGCCTCGGAGGCGGTGATCGGTCCCGTCTCGTCCCTGCGGTGGCGCGGATCGTAGAACTGCTGCAGCTGGTCGATCCGGTCAACGGTGACCAGCTTTGGGTCGATGGGGAAATGGGCCGTGCCCTGTCGCAGCACCGAGCTCGGGTTCTCTGCGGCCCACCAAGCCATCAGCGTGGCGCAGCTGCGTGCTGATTCGGAGCACGACGAGAACACGAGATCTCGCCGCTCCTCATCGGGCAGCGAGCCTCCCTGTAGCTCGATGTAGCGCCTCACGAGGGAGTTGCGTGTGGCGATCTGCGCCGTCTCGAGGCGAGCGGTTTCGGGAAGCTCCGCGTTCTTGCCCACGAAGAAGTCAATGCCGGCCTGGTGGCCCAGGATCGGGTGCATCAAGCGCAGGGTCTCGCCAGGGCCGAGGGCGCTCTGGACGACACCCAGGGGGAGCAGCTCATGGGCGAGCAGGGCCAACGGCGCTTCAAGCTGGATGCTCTGGAGTCGGGTGGCGTAGTCGGGCTGCTTCATCCGTGCCTCTATGCGGGCCACATCGAGAGCTCGCTCCGCTCCATCCCAGCCGAGCAGGATCAGGTCGGTCGGACCGCCACCCCAGACCGCAACCGCGTCAAACACGGATGCATAGGTGCGCAACACGAGTTCCAGCGCGCCACGCGAGGACTCGTAGAGGTGGAACCACTGGGCGTATACCCCGCCTGGGTTGAGACGCTGCTTCGCCGAGAGCAGAAACTCCCGCGAGTAGAGGTTCTCGACGCCGGTGACCCACGGGTTGCTCGGCGCCGAGACGATCACGTCATAGCGCGAGCCGTCGCGTAGCAGCGTTCGGTAGGCGTCGCCGCGCCGAACCTCGATGCGAGGATTGCGGCCGGGGTCTCCGTTGTGCTTGCTGGCGAAGAGGGGTAGAGCGGCTTCGACGCCAGGCGAGATCTCTGCGACCACGACGCGCTGCATGGCGTCGAGATTCCCGAGCGCACCTGCGGTGGCGCCCGTGCCGAGTCCGATCACGAACGCGCTTTGGCACTGCTCTGCGAACAGACACGGCAGGACGCCGAGGAGCACGACGGTCCTCAGCTCCGTAGGGATCAGGGTGTCGGGCTTGCCATTCGTAAACAGGCCCCTCGACCCGTCGGCGGTCTCCCGCACGGAGATCGTGACCGTCGGGTCGTCCCTGTAGTAGAGCAGGTTCCCGAGCGCTCTCATCTGCTTGAAGAAGGCCGCGGGCCCCGCCCTGGTCGCATCGTGTGCGACCCGCAGCCGAAAGGCTCCGGACGTCAGGTTGTGCTGGCTCCACGGAGGAAGGGCCAGAAGGACGACGACCGTGAGGGCCAGGGCGACCCCGGAAACGAGAGTCCAGCGCCCAGGGAGGAGACGAGCCGAGAGCAGGAAGGCCGCGACGCTGAGCGAGAACAGCGCGATCCGAGCCACCTGGTGAAGATCCAGCCAATAGAGGAGCAGGTAGCCGCCGACCAGGCTCCCGAGCAGGGATCCCACCGTGTTGGCGCCGTAGAGCCGTCCCGCCATCGCTCCCAGATCGTCGATCTCCCTTCGCAGAGCGTGGAAGAGCAGGGGCAGGAGCGCGCCCGAGAGGCCGATCGGGATGGCGAGTACCAGGAGGATGAGCGCGGCGAGGGCGAGCTGGTACCGGAGGAACTCGTTCGGCTGCGTACCGAACCAGGTGCGGACGACGTGGGCCCAATAGGGCGCGCTGGAGACCTGGAGATAGAGAGCCACGAGCAGCAGCACCAGAATCCATTGGGTGACGACCGCGGTGCCGATGGGGATCCTGCGCAGGGCGGATACCGCGAAGCTCCCGAGCGCGATGCAAAGCACGAACACCGCCACCACGATCGAGAACGTGAACTGCGATGCGCCGATGCTCAATGAGGCGATGCGGTTCAGGATCGTCTGGATGGCCATCATCGAGAAGCCAGACAGCAACGCGACGGCTGTGAGGATGCCAAGCTTTGCGGCTTGCGGTGACGGTCCGGGCTTGGGCGCGCGGGCCCGCTCCGGCCCGGGCGAAAGATCCCGGCGGCGCGTCCCCAGCAGCAGGAAGGTTCCGCCGGCGATCAGGTTGACCAGGCCCAACCACCGCATCACCGCATCGAGGCCGAGCCACGGGATCAGCAGGAACCCGGCGGCCAACGCGCCCACGAACGCGCCCGCCGTGTTGGATGCGTAGACGAGGGCATGCAGCCGGGTCGCATCGCGAAGGCTCGAGGAAAGCGACTGCGTCAGGATCGGAATCGTGCCCCCCATGAGCAGCGTCGGCGGGCCGATCAGGAGCACGGTGAGCAAGACGTCCATTCCGAAGCCGAGGCCGAGGCCCAACTGCGGCAGACCGAGAGAGGCAGCGGTTGCGACGCGAAAGAGGGACGGGAACAGCAGGGCCCAGGTGCCGATGCCCGCCTCCACGAGGCCGTAGATCGACAGCAGGCGCGACTGCCCAGTCCCTGCCTCGCCGCGCTCCATGACCCGCCGGGTGACCGCACCGAACACGACGTAGCCGAGGGACAGACCGCCGAGGAAGATTCCCAGCACGGCGGCTGTCGCTTCGCTATGCGACCCGAGCAGCGTGGCGAGGTACTTCTGCCACGTGACCTCGTAGACGAGGCCACTGAATCCGGTCAGCAGGGTGAGCAGCAGCGCGGTTGCGCGGACCATGGCTGATTGCTCCGTCGGGGCTGGGCGACCGAGCGGGTGTCGACGGCTCGACGCGGACCCGCGCCCGCCTGGTCCATCGAGCCCGGTCCCGGCCAGAGACTAGCTCTTCAGCATGAGAGCAAGAAGATGGATTGCCGGGTGGCTGGCTATACTGCAGCAGGTACACCGAAGGGAGCCCCGATGCGCAAGATCTCGCTGCTGCTGGTCGGCACCGCCCTCGTCACGCTCGGCGCCGCCTTGCCTGGCGCCACGACGTCGAGTCGCAATACCGCCGAATCGTCAACGGTCACTGTCTACCACTCACCGACCTGCGGCTGCTGCAAGAAGTGGGTGGAGCACCTGGAACACAGCGGTTTCACGGTGAAGTCCATCGAACAAGAAGACCTCTCCGACATCAAGGCCAAGTTCGGCGTGGCTCCGAAGCTCCGCTCCTGCCACACGGCGGTTGTGGCGGGATATGTCATCGAGGGGCATGTCCCCGCCGACGACATCAAGCGGCTCCTCGCCCAGAAGCCCCGGATCACCGGCCTCACGGCGCCGGGCATGCCCCAGGCCTCTCCGGGGATGGACTTGGGGAAGGATCCCTACGACGTCCTTACCTTCGACGCGAAGGGGGCCACGACGGTCTGGGCGAGGCATTGAGCCGAGCGCGCCCTCCCATGACAGACACTTTGCTTTCTCTACTTTAGTTATCTTGGCTATACCCGACGCGTCTCAAGCTAGAGACGAGGAGAAGTTTTCATGGCGGCTCGAAAAAAGACGACGGCGAGGAAGTCCAAAGGGAAGAAGGCAGCAAGGCTGCTGTCTCAGAGCAAGGTGCTCCGGGTTCTTCAGAAGAAATTCAATGTGGCCCCCAAGGCTTTCATGGACGCCTATGATGCCGAGACGGGCAGAGTTCGGACCCTGAGCCAGGAGGCCAAGGCTGCCGTAGCCAGGTTCCTCAGCAATCACAAGTGGTCGGTGTTCGTGAAGGAGATGGGCAGCGAAACGAGGGCCAAGACTGCCTTGGCGGCCTACGAAACGCAGGGCTGAGGTTTCACGGCTTTACGGGATCGGCCGTCCGCACGTTCGATTTATTTTTCAGCTCCAAGATCTTTCCCAAATTGTTGCGGGCCTCGACATGATCTGGTCTCAGGCGGATGACCTCCTGAAATTGGTGGATCGCCTCGTCGGCTTGGCCTTTTTTGTAGAGGGCAATACCGAGGTTGTAGTGCGCTTGCGCAAGCTCAGGCTGGAGTTCAACGGCCTCTTGATATTGTTCAATCGCCTCGTCGATTTGGCCTTTCTTGTAGAGAAAGTTGCCGAGGTTGTAGTGGAGGGTGGCGTAATCCGGGTTTAGGCGGATGGCTTTCTGGAATTGGCGGATTGCCTCGTCGGGTTGGCCTTTCTCGCCGAGGGCGATGCCGAGGTTGTTATAGGCATATTCGTAATCGGGTTTCAGGCGGATGGCTTCCTGGTATTGGCTGATCGCCTCATCGATTTGGCCCTTCTCATCGAGAGCCATGCCGAGATTGAAGTGCGCAAGATAATTGTTCTCCGTGACTTCAAGCGCATGCCGGAATAGGGCTTCACTGTCCTGCCAATGTCTGAGCTGTTGCCGCGTCAATGCCATGCACAGAACGATCGCTACCGAACCCGCAACCGACAGCACTACCCCGTGGTAACGCCAGCGTCTGGTCAGTTCGTACGCCCCCCAGACTGCGAGGATCAGCACCCCAAGGGACGGAATATAGGTATACCGATCCCCCATCGCCTGTTCGCCCATTTGCACCAGCCCGATCACTGGCACCAGCATCCCGAGAAACCAGAGCCACCCGATCAGCAAGAAGGGATACCGCCGCCGCTGCACAAGAAGAAGCAATGAAATGCCCAATATCGAGACACCCGCCAGAAACCCCGTCGCCAGCGGCCAAACTCCGGGGTGCGGATAGAAAACAGCCAGATCCGTTGGCCAGAACATCTTTTCCAGATAGCGGCAGTACGAAATCAGGGCGTTCCCGCTGCGCGCACCGAGAGGCAGGTTTTCACCCGCCGCCAAAGCGCCTCCGCCCTTCTGGACCACGAAGGTCACGATGCTCGTCCCCGTCGCAAGGGCAAAGAACGGGATTTTCTCCCGCACCAGACGCCAGGTAGCTGAGAGTTGAGAGCCTGCTCGCGATGGATCGGAGTTGAGAGTCGAGAGTTCAAAGCGACGCAATGGCCAGTAGTCCAGTAGCAACATCACGAACGGCAATGTCACCAGCATCGGCTTGCTCAGCAGGCCCAGAAGATAGAAAAGAAATACGAACCAGTAATTCCCAGAGGTGAAATTCGAAAGTGGCGAACTGAAAGTTTCCCTTTTCGACTCCCCAGCTCTTTCAATCTGTCCCTGCGCGTAACGGGCGTAGAACACAAGCGAGAGGAGACCGAAGAAGCCGCTCAGCACATCCTTGCGTTCAGCGACCCAGGCGACCGATTCGACGCGCAGCGGGTGAACTGCGAACAACGCAGCCACGATCAGACTCCGCAACGTCGCACCGGTCATCTGTTGCAGCAACGCGAAGACCAACACCGCGTTGAGCGCGTGAAAAAGCACGTTGATCAAATGATGGCCCGATGGCTTCAAACCGAAGAGTTGGCAGTCCACCATGTGGGACAAGACGGTCAAGGGATTCCAATTGCTGTTCACGGGGTTGAGGAATGCCCATTCCATGCTTTCCAAGGTCAGTCCGTGTTGAACGTGAACATTCGCCGTGACAGAATCCGGATCATCGAGGTTGATGAAGTCACTTCGCGTCGCCGGCCAGTAAAGGGCCATCGTCACCAGCAGCAGCAATGCCGCCATCAGCCAGACCGGAAAACGCGACCGGGCCATGACAGGGGGGGAGGCCAGCGGCGGGGCGGGTCTGGGTTTCGTCAAGGCCGCCCGTTCAAGCTCGGGGATGGGATTTCTTGAATTGCGATTCGTCATGCCTGCTTGAGTCCCATGTCGAAGCTTGTCATAGGTTCGAGTCCTTGCGAAGTGGCCGAACAAGTTGACGTCACGCCCGGCCCGGCCGTAAGCTTTCTGCTTGATTAGATTATTTGCTCCGCGATCAGGCGAAGGGGGCCCGTGCACGAGAATGATGGAAGAGTGAAGCGGCCTCGCGGCCGCTTCCGATCGTGGATGGGGAGTCCCTTCGCGGTCGCGGTCTGCGTGGGGCTCGCCGCCTGCTCCTCGCCGGAGGAGAAGGCGCGGGTTCATTTCGAACGCGGTCTCGCCGCCCAGGCGCGCGGAGCCCACGCCGAGGCCGTGATCGAGCTTCGCGGCGCGCTCCAAGGCGACCCGAACCGCGCGGAGACCCACTACCGCCTGGCCCTCTCGCTCCTCGAAACGAAACGCATCGGACCCGGGGTCTGGGAACTCGACGAGGCGATCCGGCTCGATCCGAAGAACCTCGACGCCCGGCTCCGCCGCGCGTGGATTGCGGTCGCGACGCAGCACCCGGACGATGCCCTCGCGCAGACGACGGTGCTCCTGGAAGCCGATCCCTCGAACCTCGAGGCGGCCCTGGCCCAGGTGGCCGCGCATCTCTTGAAGGGCAACCTCGAGGCCGCGTCGGCGGAGAGCGAGGCCGCCGTCGAGCGCTGGCCGGAGGAGAAGCGCGTCCACTACAACCTGGCCCAGGTTCGAAGCCGGCAGGGACGGATCAACGACGCGCGGGCGAGCCTGCTTCGCTACCGCGAGCTCGACGGCAAATCCGTCGCGGCGACCCGCGAGGTCGCTCGCTTCTACCTCGCTACCGAACAGTCGGACGAAGCCGAGTCCCTGCTGCGAGAATCGATCTCGTCGGCCGCTCCGACGGAGCATTCCGATCTTGCCTTCGACCTCGCCGGGCTCCTCAATCTTCGAGGTCGAGACGCGGAAGCGGAGCAGGTGCTCCGGTCCGCCCTCGCAGCCGCACCCGAGCGCCCCGACCTTCGCGCGCGACTCGCCGGTGTCCTCGCCCTAACAGGCAGGCTCGACGAGGCGCTCGCCGAGACCCGCGCTGGCCTCGCTCTCGACCCCTCGTCTCTGGTGCTGCGCTTGCAGGAGGTCGACGTACTTTTGCGTCGGGGAGATCTCGAGGCTGCGAACGAGCGGATCCGCTCGATGCTCGTGGATCATCCGGCGGATGCGAACGTGGCGTTGGCAAACGCGCACGCCCTCAGCCTGTCCGCACGGCCCGACGAGGCGATCGAAGTGCTCCGCGGGATCGTCGCCGGCGATCCGAAAGCCGCTCAAGCGCATCTTCTGCTCGGTGCGCTGCTCCTCGCGAAGGGGAGCCCGGCCGATGCGGTGGCATCGCTTCAGCTGGCCGCTGCCAGGCTTTCCCCGAAGAGCGGGGCGCCACAGCTCCTCGCCGAGGCGCTGCTCCGACTCGGTGACTTCGGCCGATCCGTACCGGAGGCGCGCCGTGCGCTCGAGGCCGACCCGCAGAGCCTTCGCACACGAATGATCCTCGCTGAGGCGCTCCTCGGCTCCGACGCCGCCACCGAGGCCGAGTCGGTTCTTCGGGCGGTGAAAGAAGATTCGGCGGCGCTCCACGCGATGCTCGCGAGGGTGCTCGTTCGTCGCGGACGTCTTGCCGACGCGCAGGCGGAGATCGAACGCGCCCTGGCTCTCGAGCCGGGCTCTTTGCAGTGGACCGTCGACCTCGTCTGGATCCTCGTGGAGCGTGGAGAGAAGAAAGCGGCCCTCGAGAGGGTGGACGCGAGCATGCTCGAACATCCGGAGCTGCGGGACTACCCGTACCTCAAGGGTCAGCTGCTGAGGCGATTCGGAGACGAAGCCACGGCCGCGCGCGCGTTCGAAAGGACGATCGAGATCGATCCCGATTACGTCCCCGCGTACGTCAACCTCGCAGAGATCGAAGCGAGGGCGAGACGGCTCGACAGCGCCCGGGAATTGCTCCGGCGCGCACTCGCGCGGAAGCCCGACGACGCGGATGTCTTGCGCGCGCTCGGCGACGTCGAGGTGCGCAGCGGGCGCATCGACGACG